>Ga0308176_10000728_pt1 | contig 20564 bp, 20 predicted proteins | sample PhyCR2_3_FD_203890 | JGI IMG/M metagenome (GOLD analysis project Ga0308176, IMG submission 203890) | Soil microbial communities from UC Gill Tract Community Farm, Albany, California, United States - DLSLS.C.R2 | ecosystem: Environmental > Terrestrial > Soil > Agricultural land | place: USA... | reverse complement strand
CCGTCCCTGACCGGAGGTCTCGTCCCGTGGCCGCGCTGCTCTACACCGTCATCGCCTCGCTCGACGGCTACACCGTCGACGCCGAGGGCCGGTTCGACTGGGCGACGCCGCCCGCCGACGTGCACGCGCACGTCAACGCGGCCGAGCGGCCGATCGGCACCTACCTCTACGGCCGCCGGCTGTACGAGACGATGGCGGGCTGGCAGACGCTGGGCACCGAGCCGGGCGCCGTGCCGGAGGTCCGTGACTACGGCGAGCTCTGGCGGGCCGCCGACAAAGTGGTCTACTCGTCCACGCTGGACAACGTCTGGACCCCCCGCACCCGGCTGGAGCGCTCGTTCGACCCGGCCAAGATCCGCGCGATGAAAGACGCGGCGGATGCCGACCTGAGCGTCGGCGGGGCAACCCTCGGCGCCGCCGCGCTGCGGGCCGGCCTGGTCGACGAGTGCACGATCTACGTGGCGCCGGTGGTCGTCGGCGGCGGCACGCGGTGGCTGCCGGACGGGCTCCGGCTGCGACTGCGGCTGCTCGACGAGCAGCGCTTCTCCGGCGACATGGTCTCCCTCCGCTACGCCGTCGGTCCCTGGGCCGGCTGATCAAGACCACCCGTCGGTCCCTGGGCCGGCTGATCAAGACCGCCGTCGGTCCGTGGCCGGCTGATCAAGACCGGGCACCGTAGCAAGCCTGCCGAGGTCCGACCACCCTGCGTCACCCTGATGGGCTAAGTAACGTTCCGAGGTTGGCCATTACGAATTCGGTGAAGGGTATTGATTCCTCGCCGTTGTGCTGCCAAGTTGTTCCCCGCTCAGGGGGGACGGACCTGTTTCCGTCGGGCTGGGTGGCTTTCCCAGGTGCGACGCACCGTGCCGGGTGGCTATACACCCCGACTTGCCCCGCGAGCGCCGACGCGCCGGTGCTCGAGAAATGCTGTCGTGCTTTTCGGCGACGGCTGCCCCTGAACCACCGATGAGTAATGCACCCGGAGGGCCAACGGATGCACCGACCTTTCCCTGCTGCCCGCGCGCGGCAGCAGCCGCGCCGTGCGCACCAGTGGCGACGGCCTGTGACGATCTTGGCCGTCGGCGTCCTGGCCGTGCTGGCCGTGGGGTGGTGGTCGACACCGGCGCAGGGAAGACCGGCGGCCGCCACCGGGCACCCGGCCGGGCATCTCGCCGTCCCCGGATCGCTGGCCGCGGGGGTGGCCGCCGCCGATGACGGTCCGGACACCGACACCTCCTGGGGACCGCTCACCGCGGCCGACCGGGACCTGCTGGTCCGGGTCAAGCTGGCCGGCCTCTGGGAGATACCGGCCGGTGACATGGCCCAGACCCACTCGGCCGATCAGCGGGTCAAGGCGGTCGGCCGGGTGCTCGCCGCCGACCACCGCCGGCTCAACGCGGAGGTCGCGGTCGCGGCGCGCAAGCTGCAGGTGACGATGCCCGACCGGCCGATCCTGTCCCAGCAGGGCTGGCTCGACGAGATGACCTCGGAGCGCGGTCACCCCTTCGACGAGACCTTCGCCAATCGGCTGCGCAGCGCCCACGGCGTCGTGTTCGCGATCATCGCCGAGGTCCGCGACAGCACCCGCAACACCATGGTCCGTGACTTCGCCACCGAGGCCAACGAGGTGGTGGAGAAGCACATGAGCCTGCTGGAGAGCACCGGGTTCGTCTCGCCCACCCCGGCCACCGTGCTCACCCCGCCGGCCTCGCACGGACCCATCACCACCCAGCTGGTGATCGTCGCCGTCGTCCTGGTCGGCGCCGCCAACCTCGCCCTGGCCGCGCGCCGGTCCTGGACCTGACCCCAGACGGCCCCGTCCGAGAACAGAAAACCGAGAGGAGTTCCCCCAGTGCCGTACAAGGAACAGCGAGGCAACCGAAGACGGCGGATGCTTGCCGTCTTCGCCGTGGTCGCGATCGGCGGGGCCGGCGGCATCGGTATCCGCCTTGCGGCCGCTGCCGAGGAGCCCACCGCGGCCGACGCCACGGTGCAGACGAGCACCGAGCCGGTGCACGTCAAGCCCACGTCCGAGGACTACGTCCAGATCCAGAACGCCACGGCCGTCCCGCGGGCGCCGCGGCCGGGCCGCAACGCCTCGCGCGGCACGTTCACGTCGCAATGCGGCCGCAACGCCGACGGCGCCCACCGCAACTCCGACAACTTCATCACCTCGCCGGGCATCACCAACGCGGCCCACCACATGCACGACTACGTCGGCAACACCTCCACCGACGGCAACGCCACTGACGCGTCGCTGGCCGCAGCCGGGACCACCTGCCGGTTCGGTGACAAGTCCACCTACTTCTGGCCGGTCATCCGGGACACCACCACCGAGGGCGACGACGCCGACCAGCCCGGCGGCGGCGCCGACGGCAACCTCGGCAAGATCATCGCGCCGAGTGCCGCGTCGATCCAGTTCCGGGGCAACGCCCAGGCCAAGGTCGTCCCCATGCCGCGGTTCCTCCGGATCGTCACCGGCGACGCGAAGACCATCACCAACGGGCCGGCGAACTCCAGGGCCCACTGGACCTGCTCCGGCACCCCCAACCGGTTCAGCGCCACCCAGTACGTGCTGTGCCCGCGCGGCCAGCTCGTCCAGCGGGTGCACGACTTCGCCGGCTGCTGGAACGGCGTCGACCTCGACAGCGCGAACCACCGCACACACGTCGCGTTCGCCGACGCCACCACCGGCGCCTGCCCGGCGGGCTTCAAGGCCATCCCGCAGCTGCGGATCACGCTGAGCTACCGGGTGCCGGCAGGGGACTCGTACGCGGTGGACTCCTTCCCGGAGCAGCTGCGCAAGGCCTCGACCGACCACGACGACTTCGAGAACGTCATGCCGGCCCGGCTGATGAGCATGGTGGCAACCATGATCAACCGGGGGGTGCGCTTCTAGCCCGCTGAACTTGTGTCGCGGTGCGTCGCGGCACAGGCGGCGTACCACCGCGGGCGCCCGCGGTGGTACGCCGTAACGCCGGAACAATTCCCGAAATCAGCGTGAATTCAGCTTGCACCCCGGTAAGGAGATTTCCGCTTCCATGCTGCGGACAGCACAGGACAGCGTGCACCTCGTAGCCGCCACGATCGGTTTCGTCTCGTATGCCGCGCTGTGGGGCGGCACGCTCTGGGGCACCGTGCTCCGCAGCGGCTGGGCGACGTCGCGGCTGCGGCACCAGACGGTGTACAGCGTCCACATGCACCTGATCCTGCTCGGGCTGACGCTCGGCATCGTGCACGGCATCGTGCAGATGGCCGCGCCGTACGGGAAGGTGCGGGCGATCGACGTCGTCGTTCCGTTCATCGACCGGGCCGACCCGATCGGCGTCGGGCTCGGCGTGGTCGCGCTGGAGCTGATGATCGCCACCGCGCTGTCGGTGCTCATCCAGCGCACGCTCGGGTATGCGCGCTGGCGGGCCCTGCACTCGCTCGGCTATCTGTCGTTCACGATGGTGGCCGCGCACCTGCTCATCTCCGGCAGCGAGATGTATCCGGCGCCGGTGCGGACGGCGGTCGCCGGCTCCTGGGCGGTCGTGGTGCTGGCCGGGGTCTCCACCGTCGCGCCGGTCGCGCGGATGCCGCGGGCGGTGCTGGACCGGCTGTCCCCACGCCACCGGGCCGAGGAGGTCACGGTCGCGGTCGACCCCGGCAAGTGCGGCTCGTTCGGCTTCTGCGAGCAGGAGGCGCCCGGGATCTTCACGCTGCGCAGCGACCAGCGGCTGGCGTACCGGTCGGTGGTGCCGAGCGACCAGGCCGAGGCGGCGATGCGGGCGGCGGTCGTCTGCCCGGCGCGGGCGATCAAGCTCGGCCGGCTGCCGGCGACGGTCGTGGTCTCCCAGCCGGGCGCCGACACCTCGACGGTGGCGCCGCTGGCGACCACGCTGACCCCGCACACCGGGACGCAGCCGGCGGTGCCGGACACCCACGCCGACCCGCACGCCGACCCGCACGCCGACCCGCACGCCGGCTCGCTGGCCCGGATGGCGGCGGCGGCGGTTGACCAGGGCACCGGGTCGCACCAACGCCCGGCGGTGACCGACACCGGCTCGTTCCCCCGGGACAGCTCGTTCCCCCGCGTCACGGACAGCGGCTCGTTCCCCCGCGTCACGGACAGCGGCTCGTTCCCCCGCGTCGCCGACAGCGGCTCGTTCCCCCGCGTCGCCGACAGCGGCTCGTTCCCCCGCGTCGCCGACAGCGGCTCGTTCCCCCGTGTCACGGACAGCGGCTCGTTCCCCCGGGTCGCCGACAGCGGCTCGTTCCCGCCTGTGGGCGCACGGCCCCGGGACGCGGACAGCGGCTCCCTCCCGCGGGTGGGCGCGCAGCCGCGGGTGCCGGCCGCGGACCCGCGGTCCTACCCACCGGCGGCAGTCAGCCAGCACACCGGGCCGCAGCGGGGACTGCGGCCCGTCGGGGCGAACGGGCACGCCCGCCCGCCGGCGGTCAGCGGACACGGCAGCCCGCTGCCGGCCGGCGGCGCGCCGCCCGGTTCACTGCCGCCGCCCGGTTCGCTGCTGCCGGTCGGTTCGCAGCCGCCGGTCGGTTCGGCGCCGGCGAACGGGCACACCGGTCCGCAACCGGCACTGCGCCCACGGGCCCGCGCGCCGCAGCCGGGGCTGCGGTCGGTCGGTCGCCCCGCGGCGGACGACCCGCCGGAGGACCCGCTGCCGGCGCCGGACCAGCTCCAGGACACCGGGCGGCACCACCTGCCCCGACTTCGCGGCATCGCGGGAGGCCGGTCGTGAGTTTCCTTCGTTCCGTCGGCGGTCCCGCGTTCGGGCCGCGCGACCGGATCGTCGTGGTCGGCACCGGCGCGGCCGGCTGGAGCGCAGCCGGCGAGCTGCGCCGGCTCGGCTTCGCCGGCGAGCTGGTCGCGATCGGCGCCGAGCCCGCCCACCCGTACGACCGGACCGCCTGCTCGAAGGGCCTGCTCAACGGCCACCAGAAACCGAAGGACACGGTCCTCGACCTGCGCGGCCACCCTCAGGTGAGCTGGCGGACCGGCACCCGCGTGCTCGACACCGACCCGTACGGGCGCCGGTTGCTGCTCGACACCGGCGAGACGCTCGCGTACGACGGCCTCGTCGTCGCCTCCGGCACCAGGGCCACCCTGCCGCGGGGGTGGCCGACCGGTCCCGGCCTGCACATGCTGCACGACCTCGCCGACGCCAGGTCGCTGCGGTCCGCGCTGAGCGGCGCCGGCCGGGTCGCGATCGTCGGCGGTGGGCTGACCGGCTGCGAGGTCGCCTGCGCCGTGACCGCGATGGCCCGCTCCGCCGTGCTGGTCAACTCGCAGCGCTTCCTCATGCCCCGCTCGGTCGGCGAGCCGATCGGCGCGCTGATCACCGCCGCGCACCTCACCTCCGGGATCGACCTCCGGCTCGGTCGCAAGGTGGCGGACGCCGAGCCCCGGCGCACCGGCTGGCGGCTGCTGCTCGACTCCGGCGAGACGGTGTCGGCCGACCTCGTCGTGGTCACCGCCGGCGAGAAGCCGGACGTCGACTGGCTCGCGAACACCCCGGCCGACACGTCCGACGGTGTGCTGTGCGACGCGTCGCTGCGGGTGGCGGGACTGGACGGCGTCGTCGCGGCCGGGTCGGTGGCCCGCTGGCCGGACCGGCGGCACGGCACCGACGTGCCGCGCCGGGTCGGCCAGTGGATCATGGCGGTGGAGCAGGGCCGAGCCGCCGCCCGGACGCTGCTTGCCGGCGACTACGCGCCGCCGGTGAGCCTGCTGCCGCGGTTCTGGTCCGACCAGAACGGGCTGCGGATCGAGGTCTGCGGCCGGCTGTCGGACCAGGCCGACGTGCACGTGACCGAGCTGCGGCCGCGGCGCCGGGACACCGCCCGGGCCGGCGTGGTCGCCGACTACGTCGAGGACGGCCGGCTGGCCGGGGTGGTCGCGGTGAACGCACCACGCGCCTTCACCGTCGCCTGCCGGACGTTGCTCAACGAGCCGGTCCCGGCGCCGGTGCGGGTCACGATCCCGGAGCCGGCCCGGTTCGAGGAATACCAGCCGCTGCGGCTGGTTCGCTGAGCCGGGGGCCGGCCGCGGAGCAGCGGCCGCGGCCGTCCCCCACAGGCCGCCCCGAGCGAACGGCCGGCGGCTCCCTCTTCCCTCGGGAGCCGCCGGCCGTTGTCGCCCGGTCAGGACCGGGTGATCAGGAGCGGGCGGCTTCCCAGCTCTCCTCGGCGGTCTCGCCGCCGCCGAAGGACTCGAGCCCCTCCGCGCCCTCGAGCTCCCGCTGCTCGGCGGCGTCGCCCGAGCCGGCCGCGTCGGCGGCCATCCGCGTGTCCGCGGCGTCGATCATGCGGCGACCAGTGGCGAAGATCGCCAGCGCGACCAGCATCGCCGCCGCGCCCACCCAGAACGGCACCGAGTCGGTGAACCGCTCGGCCAGCTTGCCGGCCGCGTACGGCGCGATGCCGCCGCCGATGAACCGCACGAAACCGTACGTCGCCGAGGCCACCGGCCGCTCCACCGGCGAGACCATCATCACTGCCTGGGTGACCAGCGTGTTGTTGATGCCGAGGAACATGCCGGCGACGATCACGGCCACGATGACGACCGTCCGGTTGCTGGTGAACAAGGCGATCAGCGCGAGGTCGACGGCCAGCAGCACGAAGTTCACGTACAGGGTGCGGGCGGTGCCGAAGCGGGCCTGCAGCCGCGGGGCACCGAAGACCGCGAAGATCGCGACCAGCACGCCCCAGCCGCAGAACACCATTCCGAGCTGGATCACGTCCAGGCCCATGAGGAACGGCGAGTAGGCCAGCAGCGTGAAGAAGCCCCAGTTGTAGAACAGTCCGGTCAGGCCCATCGTGGCCAGCGAGCGATGCCTGAGCGCGAGGATCGGCGCCGCGATCGACGAGCGGTGCGCCGGGCGCGGGGTCGGCGGCAGCAGCACCAGCGTCGCAGTCAGCGCGATCGCCATCAGCGCGGCGACGCCGTAGAACGGACCACGCCAGGAGATGCTGCCGAGCAGGCCGCCGACGAGCGGGCCGGCGGCGATGCCGACACCGAGCGAGGTCTCGTAGAGCACGATCGCGCCGGCGAACCCGCCGCTGGACGAGGCGACGATGACCGCCAGCGAGGTTGCGATGAACAGCGCGTTGCCCAGGCCCCAGCCGGCCCGGAAGCCGACGATCTGGCTGATCGTGTCCGAGCTGGCCGCGGCCAGCGAGAACGCGACGATCAGCGCCAGCCCGAGGATGAGCGTCCGCTTGGCGCCGATCCGGCTGGACACCCAACCGGTGATCAGCATCGCCACCGCCGTCACCACCAGGTAGCTGGTGAACAGCAGCGACACCTGTGCCCGGGACGCGTGCAGCTGCTCGGCCAGCGCCGGCAGGATCGGGTCGACCAGGCCGATGCCCATGAAGGACACCACGCAGGCGAAGGCGACGGCGTAGACGGCGCGCGGCTGCCGGAAGGGGCTGACAGAGGTGGTGTGTGCCGACATCGGGACGGGGTTCTCCAAGGTCGTACGCGGCAGGTGCGGTACAGCCCGGCCGGGGCGTCAGGCCCGGTCGGGCAGCTTCGAAAGCCGGTCCAGGGCCGGCAGGGCGGCGAGGATCGCGTCGCGGTCGGCGTCCGGCAGCCGCTCGATCCGGGCGGAGAGCACCCGGACCCGCTCGGCCCGGCGGGCCTCGACGAACGCGCGGCCGGCGGCGGTGATCGTGACGAGGGCGGCCCTCGCGTCGGTCGGGTCGGCCGAGCGGGTCACCAGACCCTCGCCCTCGAGCCGGTTGACCAGGCCGGTCATGGCCGGCTGGGTGACGCCCTCGAACCGGGCCAGGTCTGAGATGCGGGCCGGGCCGTCGACGTCCAGGCGGCTGAGCGTGAGCCGGCTGGTCACGCTGTAGCCGGGGATCGGAGTGCTGCGCCGCAGCCAGCCGACCAGCCGCTCCAGGCAGCCGGCCAGCTCGTCCAGACCGGGCTTGGTCTCCGTGATCACACGGCGAACTATATCAGCAGCTTATATAAGTGGGCGATGTTTCCTGGGTCACTCGGCGCGTCGGCGGTGCCGCCGCGTCGGTGGAGCCCCCTGCCCGAAGGCCACCGCCTCCCACCCCCGCTCCTGCGCCCCGCCCGGCTGTCGGGACCGGTCCCGGACGGCCTCCCTCACCTCCGGCTGCGGCGGCTGAGCCGACGGCGGGACAGGGGCGTCCCGGGCCGGCCCCAGCGGTGCGGCCGCCGGCGGTTGACTGGGTCCGTGCGGCGGGGCAGGCGACGCCGCGGCACCCGGCGGACCGCTCGGGGACGTCGCGGCCGCCCACGGATAGGCGGCCGGGGGCGTCGCGGCGGACCAGTGATCGGCGGCCGCGGCCGGCCGGGGGTTGGCGGCCGAAGGCGTTCGCGCCGGCCAGGGGGCGGCTGCGGTGGCCGCGGGCTGGGGGTTGGCGGGTGACGGCGTGCCGACCGGCCAGGATTCGGCGGGCGGAGGCACGGCTGCCGTTGGCCAGGGGTCGGCAGAGTGGCGGTGGCGCCGGGGTGGGGTGAGCAGCCCGGTGCGGTGGCGGACCGAGGTCCAGCCGCCGGCCGCCTGCAGGAGAAGGCCGAGCAGGCCGAGCAGCAGCCCCGGCCCGGGGTGCACGGCGAGCACCGGAAACGTCTCGGTCACCGGCAGGTCGAAGCCGAAGAAGGCCGCGTGGTTGAACACCAGCGCGTCGAGGCTGACCAGGACGACGCCGGCCGAGACCACGCCGGCCACCCCGGTCAGCGCGGCGACCCCGAGCGGCACCTCGCCGCGGGTCGGCGGCAGCAGCACCCAGACCCCGCCCACCGCGAGCGCGGCGACCAGCACCACCGCCCACACGGGCGAGCCGGTCCAGGCCGACGCGGTGACCGTGCCGCAGCCGGACCGCGTGCACACCACGTCCCGATGCCAGGACAGCATGCCGGCAAGCAGCAGCACCGGGACGGACGCGGCCACGAGCAGCTCGGGACGCCGGAACACGGCAGGCAGCGTACACCGAACAGGTGTTCGATAGGCTCCCGGTGATGCCCAGCCGACCGCTGTCCGCCGACCGCACCCTCGAGGTGCGGCTGCACACCCGCGCCGGCACGCTGGCCAGCGCGGTGGTCCACGGGGTCACCACTCGCGGCCGGGCGGTGGCCGCGCTGTCGCTGATCGCGCCGTGCCGGCCGGAGCTGACCGAGCGGGTCCTCGCCCGGGTCGGCTCGGTCCCGCCGGCCGAGGTCGAGTGGCCGCCGCGCTCCGTGCAGGTCGCCCTGCTCGACTCCGCGCTGCGGGTGGCCCAAGGCACCGTGCGGCTCACCGCACCGGAGGGCGTGACCGTGCAGCACGTCGCCTACACCGACAAGCTCGGCTACACCCGCCGGGTGCTGCGGCTCGCCCGGCACGGCGACCTCGTCGGCGACTACCGCACCGTCGAGGAGCTGGGCCGGCACGTCGACGTCGGCACCCTCAGCGACGGGAGCTAGCCGGCCCGGGCCGGGGTGACCGGCAGCGGCTCGCCCCGGCCGACCGTCGCGTGGTGGCGGTGCCGATGAAGCACAGCCCGTCGGTGTACGCGTCGTCCATGGCGGCGGGGGTACCCCCTTACCGGCGGAAGACGCCGGCGAGAGGAGCATGCGGCAATGGGCTGGGATGCGGTCGTGGTGGGCGCCGGGCACAACGGCCTCGTCGCCGCCAACCTGCTGGCCGACAGCGGCTGGTCGGTGCTCGTGCTGGAGGCCAACGCGGCCCCGGGTGGCGCGACCCGGACCGCCGAGCTGGCCGCATCCGGCTTCCGCAGCGACCTGTGCAGCGCGTTCTACCCGCTGACCGCCGCGTCGCCGACGATCGCCGCCCTGGAGCTGGGCCGGTACGGGCTGCGCTGGCGCAACGACCACGTCCCGCTGGTGCACGTGCTGCCCGACGGCCGGACGGTCACGCTGTCGCGGGACCCGGCGGAGACCGCGGCCTCGGTCGAGAAGTACGGGGCAGGCGACGGCGAGCGCTGGCTGGCCGAGTTCGCCGCCTGGGGCCGGATGAAGGACGCGGTGATCGACGCACTGCTGACGCCGTTCCCGCCGGTACGGCCCGGTGTCCGGCTGGCCCGCCGGCTCGGGTCGGCCGAGCTGCTGCGGTTCGCGCGGTTCGCCGTCCAGTCCACCCGGCGCTACTCGAGCGAGCTGTTCTGCGGCGAGGGCGCCCGGCTGCTGGTCACCGGCAACGCGATGCACTCCGACCTCTCGCTGGACACCGCCGGCGGCGCGATCCTCGGCTGGCTGCTGTCGATGCTGGCCCAGGACGTCGGCTTCCCGGTCGCCGAGGGCGGCGCGCAGTCGATCACCGACGCGCTGGTCCGCCGGCTGGAGGAGCGCGGTGGCGAGCTGCGCTGCGGGGCCAGGGTGACCGCGGTCGAGGTCAAGGACGGCACCGCGGTCGGCGTCCGTACCGCCGACGGCGAGGCGCACGCCGCGGCCAGAGCCGTGCTGGCCGACGTGTCCGCCCCGGCGCTCTACCGGGACCTGGTCGGGCTGGAGCAGCTGCCCGCCCGGGTGGCCGCGGACCTGACGAACTTCGCCTGGGACGACTCCACCGTGAAGGTCGACTGGGCGCTGTCCGCACCGGTGCCGTGGGCCGACCCGGCGGTGGGCCGGGCCGGCACCGTGCACCTCGACCTCGACCTGGACGCTTTCGGCCAGTTCGCGCTCGACCTGGCCAGCGAGCGGATTCCAGACCGGCCGTTCATCCTGGCCGGGCAGATGACCTCGGTCGACCCGTCCCGCTCGCCGGCCGGCACCGAGACGCTCTGGGCGTACACGCACGTGCCGCGCGGGCTGGCCTGGACTCCCGAGCTCGCAGCCGAGGTCGCCGACCGGGTGCAGGCGACGATCGAGCGGCACGCGCCCGGATTCGGCGACCAGGTCGTCGGCCGCGCGGTCAGCTCGCCGGCCGGCCTGCAGGCGGAGAACGCGAACCTCGACGACGGTGCGGTCGGCGGCGGCACCGCCGCCCTGTCCCAGCAGCTGGTGTTCCGGCCGACCCCCGGGCTCGGCCGGGCCGACACCCCGGTCGACCGGCTCTATCTGGCCTCCGCGTCCGCGCACCCGGGCGGCGGCGTGCACGGCGCCTGCGGCTCGAACGCGGCCCGCGCGGCGCTGGCCCGCAACCGGATCGGGACCGGGTCCGTCTACCGTATGGCGATCGGCGCCGCCGGCCGGGCGGTGTGGGGCCGCACCCCGGGGACGGGTACGCACGGAGGTGGCCGGTGAAGCGGGCGAAGTCGCTGCGGGCCGTGCTGGCGGCCGGCACGGCCAGGGTGCGGGCCGAGCGCGGTCTGTCCGAGCAGCAGGCGGCCGAGCTGCTGCGCTCGTACGGGCTGGTGACCTGGCAGGTCGGGACGCTGACCCAGGTCGAGGCCGGGGTCCGTCCGCTCGCGGTGGAGGAGCTGCTGCTGCTGTGCGCCGCGTACCGGGTCAGCCTGGCCGAGCTGGCCGGCTCCGACCCGGACGAGGTGGAGCTGGCCGCCGGCGCCCGGCTGCCCGCCGTCGCGGTCCGCGCGCTGCTGGCCGACGGCGGGGAGGAGCTGCGCGCGCTGCCCGACGACGCCCTCGACGTGCCGGCGACCCGGCCGGTGCCCGCGGTGCCCACCCCGGACGCGCTCGTCGACGCCGCGGCCAGGCTCGGCGTCCGCGGCCAGGTCGAGGTCGGCCGGGCGCTGGCCGCGATCGGCGAGGCCGAGCGGAACGCGGCCCGGCGGCTCGGGGTGAGTCCGGAGCGGCTGGTGCTGGCCGCGGTCGGCCGCTGGGGCAAGCCGTTCTCGCTAGAGCGGGACGCCAGGATCGCCCGGCGCCGGGCCACCACCGAACCCGACCGCCACATCACCCTGCGTGGCCTGGTGACGCGGGAGATGCTGGCCGAACTCCAGGACCACTTAGCGGTACGGTGATCGGCCATGGAGCCCGAGGGCATGGAGCCCGCCGCGCATCGCAGACCGGTAGCGCGGGACCGCCTGTGGCCGCACGTGGTGTGGGAGATCGTGCTCGCCGCCGGGGTGGTGGCCGCGGTCTTCGCGGTGCGCCACGAGGACCAGGGGGCACTGTCCGGCGCCGGCCTGGACAACCTGCTGGTGCTGGTCTCGGCCGGCATCCTGCTCGGCAGCGCGTTCGCGCTGAGCCTGCGCGCGGCGGTGCCCAACCTCGCCGTCGGCGCGGTCGCGGTGGTCGCCGGCGTGCTGACCGCGTGGCTGCAGGCCGAGCACGGTTACCAGCTGCGGGTCGCCGCGCTGATCGCGCTCGGCGGGGCGGTCGCGCTCGGGCTGGTGACGGCGTTCGTGGTGGTCGGCTTCCGGCTGCCGGGCTGGGCGGTCGGCCTCGGCGCCGCCCTCGGGCTGTGGGCGGCCGCGCAGTCGCTGTCCGCCGGCCACACGCTGTCCCTCGACGGCGTGCCGAACCTGCGTGACTGGGCCTGGCCGCTGGCGATCGGGGCGGCCGCGCTGTCGGTGATCGGCGGGGTGCTCGGGCTGCTGCCGCGGGCCCGGCTGACCCTGGGGCAATACCGCCCGTCCGGCGATCCCGCGGCCGCCCGGGGCAGCCGGGCGGCGTTGACCGCCACGGCCGCGCTGATCGGCTCGATGCTGCTGGCCGCCGGGGCCGGGCTGATCCTCGCGATGCGGGTCAGGACCGCCGTCCCGGACGACGGGTTCACCCTGCTCGGCATCGCCGCCGCGGCCGCGTTCCTCGGCGGCACCAGCGCGTACGGGCGGCGCGGCGGGGTGTTCGGCACCGTCCTCGCCGCGGGCTTCCTGCAACTGGCGACGCTCTGGCTCCGGCTCGTCGACGCCGGGGCGTGGACCCGGCCGGCGCTGCTCGGCGGCGCGATCGTGCTCGGCCTGCTGGTCGGGCGGGTGGTCGAGGCGGCCGGCAGCACCGAGCCACCGCCGGACGAGGCGGACGAGGACTCCGGCCCGGAGACCCAGCTGTGGGACCCGTACGGGACCGGCAGCTTCGCCCGGCCCGGCACCGATCCATACCCGACCGGCGGCTTCACGCCGGCCTCCTCCTACCGGGAGGGCGCCGAGCCCTACTGGCCCGGTCAGGCGCCGGCGCCGGAGGGCGAGGCGGCCACCGCCGAGCCGACCCGTGACCGCGGTGCATACGGGGAGCCGGGCAGCAACACCGGTCAGTTCCGGGAGCCGGGCCGAGGCGCCGACCGGTGACCGTCCCGGACGACCGGGCACCGGCGCGTCCGATACTGGCGCGGGACGACGTGCTCGCGGCCGCCGACCGGCTCGGCGACCGGGTCCGGCGCACCCCGTCGGTCGTGGTGGACTCCCGGGCGTTCGGCACGCCGGTCGCGCTGAAGCTGGAGCTGCTGCAGCACACCGGCTCGTTCAAGGCCCGCGGCATGCTCAACCGGTTGCTGGCGGCGGACCTGCCGGCCGGCGGCCGGGTGGTGGCGGCCTCCGGTGGCAACGCCGGCCTGGCCGTCGCGTACGCGGCCCGCGAGCTCGGCCTGACCGCGCACATCGTGGTCCCGGTGACCGCGCCGCCGGTCAAGGTGGCCCGGCTGCGGGCGCTGGGCGCCGCGGTGGTGCAGGAGGGCGCGGTCTACGCCGAGGCGTTCACGGTGGCCGAGGGGTACGCGTTCCGGACCGGGCTGCCGCTCGTGCACGCGTACGACCAGCCGGAGGTCTGCGCCGGCAACGGCACGCTGGGGCTGGAGCTCGTCGAGCAGGTGGGTCCGGTGGACACGGTGCTCGTCGCGACCGGCGGCGGCGGGCTGATCGCCGGGATCGCGGCCGCGCTGGCCGATCGGGCCCGCGTGATCGCGGTCGAGCCGGAGCGCTGCCCGACCCTGCACGCCGCGCTGGCCGCCGGCGCTCCGGTGGACATCGACGTCGGCGGCATCGCGGCCGACTCGCTCGGGGCCAGCCGGATCGGGTCGATCTGCTGGGAGATGGCCAAGGCGACCGGGATGAGCTCGGTGCTGGTGCCGGACGAGGCGATCGCCAGGGCGCGCGGCCGGTTGTGGTCGCAGCTGCGGGTGCTGGCCGAGTACGGCGGGGCGGCGGCGCTGGCCGCCCTCATCACCGGCGCCTACCTGCCGGAGCCGGGCGAGCGGGTGGCCGCGGTGGTCTGTGGCGGCAACACGGACCCGGCGGCGGTGCTGTCCGACCCGGGCTGAACCGGGCGACCCGCGATCAGCGCCTCCGGTTGCGGGCGCGGCGGGCGATCCGGAGCGCGACCAGCAGCATCACGCCACCCAGGACGGCCGCCCCGGCCGGGGTGCGGAGGAACTCGACGGCGCGCTCCCTGGCCTGGTCGGCCAGCCGCTTCGGGCTGACCCGCTCGGCCAGCTCGTCGAGCGTGCCGGCCAGCTGCGTGCGGGTGGCCTCGATCTCGTGCTGGATCTGGTCGGGGTCCCGGGGACGCGTCACGCGCTGCACCTTAGGGCATCGGCGATCATCGCGCGTCGAACAGAGCCCGCCCCAGGAAGTCGCCGATCTCGACCACGCCCGGCAGCACGAAGAAGAACCCGCCGCCCTCCGGCCGGAGGTATTCCTCCAGCGGCTCGCCCTTGAGCCGCTCCTGCGCCTCCAGGAAGTGCGAGAGCCGGCGCTGGTAGCTGACGAACGCGAGGCCCTGGTCGAGCAGGCCGGCCGAGTCGACCCCGCGGGAGTAGCTCATCCCCCGCCGGACCAGCACCTTGTCCTTGGTCCGCCCGTCGCGCGGGTTGGCCAGCCGGATGTGCGCGGTCAGCGGGATGACCTCGCCTCCGGGGTCGTTGGCATACTCCGGGATGTCAGTCTCCGCCTTGCCGGACAGCGGCGCGCCGGAGACCTTGCGCCGGCCGAAGATCTCCTCCTGCTCGTCCAGCGAGGCCCGGTCCCAGCGCTCGACCATCATCCGGATGACTCTGACCACCTGGTAGGTCCCGCCGACGGTCCAGGCCGGCTCGGGGGTGGTCGCCGGCACGGCGGCGTCCGCGGCCTGGGTCCAAACCAGCGTGTTCATCAACGCCTCGTCGCCCGCGTCCGGGTTGGCCGTCCCGTCCTTGAAGCCGAGCAGGTTGCGGCTCTGGGTCTGGCCGACCTTCGGGATCGCGTCCGGCCGGGTGAACGTGTCCTGCATCCACTTGAGCACCAGCCCGGACCGGGTCCGGCGCATCACCTGCCGCAGCGCGTGTACGCAGACGTCCGGCTCCTTGCCCTGCAGCGCGATCAGCACGTCGCCGTGCGAACGGGCCGGGTCGAGCCGGTCGTTGGCCAGGAACGGCATCGTGACCAGTTCCCGCGGCTTGCGGTCGGCCAGGCCGTAGCGGTGGTCGAACAGGGAGGCGCCGACCGAGACCGTGACCATCAGGCCGGGGTCGGTCACCTCCTCCAGCACGCCGTTGTCCGACGGCGGCAGCGCCCCGTCGGTGTCGGCCGGCGCCCGGCCCGACAGCAGCCCGTCGACCTCCTCCGACAGCTCGCGGAACGTCTCGCGCAACGCCCTCCGGTCGGTGGCCACGCAGGTGAACGCGGCGATCAGGCCGTGCGGCCTTGGATGCTCGAGAACGCCGATCTGGTGGTCCCCGCGGAACCCGCGCGACGGGGCCGGCTGCGCGTCGTCCGCGTCCGCGCCGTCCTCCCGGCCGGCCGAGCCCAGCCTGATCCCGCCGGCGGCGGCCCCGCCCACCACGACCGTGCCGAGCGCCGCCGTCCCGAGGAAGGCCCGGCGGGACAGCGGCGTGCCGGTGCTGTCGTCAGTCATGCGTGCTCACTACTCACGAGACTCCGATTGCCGCCGGGACCTTGGCGAGGCTCTCGGAGAGGGTGGCCAGCTGGCTCTGCATCTTCTGCTTGTCCGCCGCCGTGAGGGTGCTGAACGGCTTGAAGACGCCCTCGCTGACCTCGTACGGCTCCAGCGACTCGTCGACGTTCGCGAAGCCCTGGTCGATCGCGGTCGCCAGGGCCTTGTCCTTCTTCTCGATGATCGGCTTGAAGTAGCCGTACGCCTGCTTGGCGCCGAGCTGATTGGCGTCGAAGTCGGAGAGGTCCGTGTGCGAGTAGCGGTCCTCCTCGCCGTTGATCTTGCCCTCCGAGACTTCCTCGATCAACTCACCCGCCCCGAGGGCGACAGCCTTCGGGGTGATCTCCACGGACTTCATCTTCGTCTGCAGGGTCGCAAGGTCCTTGTCCAACTTGTCCGCCAGCGACGCGCCACCGGACGTTGTGTTCTTCACCCAGAGGAGATACTCCAGCTTGTGCCATCCTGTCCACTTAGGGTCGTTCACAGAGGCAAAGTCGTCCACTCGGGCGTCGACCGCGCCGTCGATGTCGGGGACGAGACCGGCAATCGGCTCGATCATCTCCCACTTGTACCGGCTGGGCGCGAACTGCTCCTTCGCCTCGGCGACGTTGCCGGCGCGGACCGCGTCGGTGAACTTCTTCGCGTCCGTACGCAGGCCGGCGACCTGGGTCTGCACCCAGGCCTTGTAGTCGTTGACGGCCTCCGTCACGGTCGCGTCGCTGCTCTGGCTGCCGAGGTCGGAGCCGGACAGGCCGGAGCCCGAACCGGAGCCGGACCCGGAACCGGACCCGCTGACCGAGCCGCCGCCCTCGGAGCGCACCGTGCCACCGTCATCGGACGAGCAGGCGGCGAGCAGACCGAGCGCTGCGGCCAGCGCGACGACGGACAAGGACCTGCGCACGGAGACTCCTCGAACCGGAAACTTAGGCGAGCCTTACCTTAGCTGTACGACGGGGAGGGTTCGCAAGAGGCCGCGGCACGCCCGGCGACTACCCTCGCGCCCATGAGCGCGCGACTGAGCCCCGGCGACCCGGCCCCCGACTTCAGCCTGCCCGACGCCGACGGCAAGCAGCTCTCGCTGGCCGACTACCGCGGTCGCCGGGTGATCGTCTACTTCTACCCGGCCGCCATGACGCCCGGCTGCACCAAGGAGGCCTGCGACTTCCGGGACAACCTCGCCTCGCTCGACGGCGCCGGGATCGACGTCGTCGGCATCTCCCCGGACAAGCCGGAGAAGCTGGCGAAGTTCCGGGAGTCCCAGCAGCTGACGTTCCCGCTGCTGTCCGACCCGTCCCGCTCGGTCCTGGAGGCGTACGGGGCGTACGGCGAGAAGACGCTGTACGGCAAGAAGACCGTCGGGGTGATCCGATCCACCTTCGTGGTCGGCGCCGACGGGAAGATCGAGCAGGCGCTCTACAACGTCAAGGCCACCGGCCACGTCGCCGCGCTGCGCAAGAAGCTGTCCGTTTAGGGCGGTCACGGCCGGACCGCCGCCGGCGAGTCGGCGTCCGGCACCAGCAGCCGCGGCGTCCCGCCGGTCAGCGGGCTGACCCAGACGTCGACGCGGCCGGGAACGCCGCGTGGAAGCGTACGTCGCGGCCGGCCGCCGCACGGGCGAATGGGACAGCCCGTACGCTCTGGTTCAGGCGGGAGTGGCGTAACTGGCAGCCGCGTCAGATTTAGGTTCTGGTGCCCTCGGGCGTGGGGGTTCGAGTCCCCCCTCCCGCACGCTATCCGTGCAGGTCCTGAGGTTAGTCACGGCCATAGCGGCCTGGCCTCGCACTCGGTGTCGCCGGCGAGCACTCCCTCCGGGGTGCGAAGACGGCCGCCGAATAGGCGATGCCAGCCGTCGGTAGTGCTTAAGTGATTGGCATGACGACTCCTGGCAAGGTCGCCGAGGCCGTGCGTGGGCTAGTCGGCGCAATGACCGCCGTGCAGAGCAGTGACGTCGCCCTGGTGGAAGCGACGTCCAGCTACCTGGACCCCCGTGTGCAGGTCGAGCAGTGGGAGATTCACTTGGCCGCGATGATGAAGGTGAGCAACCTGCTCATTCACGACCTGGCGATGGCCCGCCAGATGAGCGTCGATGACGTCCTTCGGGTTCTCGGCGAGTGGGCGGCGTGCCTGCCTGATTGAGTGGACAGGTGTCACATCACGCACGGCCCAGCTGGTCCCGCACGGCCGGGTCCGGTCAGGTTGGGTTGGGCTGGTAGGGACGCTGGCTGAGCGCGCCGTTCCCGCAGACGCTGTAGGCGAACCGGGCCCGGATCGGCTCGGTCTCGTCGGGCGGGATGACCTGCAGGAAGGCCGCGTTGGAGCAGGGCGGCACCTCAGGGGTGTGGAGCCAGTAGAGCGCCGAGTAGGCGCGGTCTCCCGGCCGGAGGGTCAGCAGCTCGGGTCGTTGGCCGCTGCGCTCCTGCCGGGTGGGCAGGGCGGCGCCGGCGGCGTCGAGCAGTTGCAGGCCGCCGTATCCGTAGATCCGGCAGCGGTGTGCCGACCGATTGACCAGCGCGACGTTGACGCCGGTGTGGCCCATCCCAGATTCGTCCTGGCCGACCTCGAGGGCCAGGTCCGCCGTGTGGCAGCGCGGCGTGCCAGGTCGGGGCGGTGACGTACGGTCCTTGCCGCTGGTCGCCGAGCCTGGGGTGATGGAGGTGTGGTCGACCGGCGGCGGCGCCGCCTGCACCACGGCCGGCGCGGTCGTCGGAGCAGCCGGCGCCGGGTCCGGCGAGGACTGGCAGCCGACGGCGGCCGCGAGGACGACGCCGCCAGAGGCGAGCAGCCACCTGGACCGGCCGGCCAAGATCCTTGTCATCTCGAGTCCCCCTCTCGAGGGCGGGGTCCGCGCCACCTGGTGGCGTCGCTGTGGATCCGCCGTCTTCTGGGGAGACGCCGGCCGAGCCCCGCAAGTTGTCGACATGCTTTCTACCGGGCGTGGTCGTGCTCGTTCGGGCACCGCCGGGGGACGCGCGGCAACCGACTCGATGTGAGGACCTACCGCGGGGTGTCCGCGTCCCTGACCCTGACGGCTCGGCGGCCGTGCCCCGGAACGGCCAGTAAGGCACTCACCACTCGCCCCGGATGGCTGCAGCGGCCCGGCGGATCTCGACCAGTCGAGGCCGACCGAGCCGAGGACGGCCGCCGTGGCGGTGTCGACGACGTCGACCAACAGTGAGGCGGTGAGGGTGCCGAGGCCCTCGGGGGCGTTCGAGTCCCCCTCCCGCGCTTTTCGGTTCGATCCCGGCTCTCCTCGGGCACAGTGGTGGCGTGGCTGACGACGACGCAGTGGTGTTCGTACTGTTCGGGGCGACCGGCGACCTGGCCAAGCGGATGGTGCTCCCGGCGTTCTTCCAGCTCGCCCAGCACGGGCTGATGCCGGAACGCTGGCTGCTCGTCGGCAACGGGCGCGGCGACGTCTCCCACGAGGACTTCAAGGGACGGGTGCACAGCGCGCTCACCGAGTTCGGTCCCAAGCCGGAGGACGGGCCGTGGGAGGACTTCTCCCGGCGGCTGCGGTTCGCCGGCGGCGGCTTCGAGAAGACCAACCCGGGCAGCCTGCTCGACGTCATCGAGGACGGCAAGCGCGACGTCGGCACGGACGCCCGCTTCGTGCACTACATGGCGATCCCGCCGGCCGCGTTCGGCAAGGTCACCGAAGGCCTCCGCCAGCACGGGCTCACCGCTCGCGCCCGGGTGGTCTACGAGAAGCCGTTCGGCACCTCGCCGGAGAGCTTCCGGGAGCTGGACCGGGTGGTGCACGAGGTGCTCCAGGAGGACCAGGTCTTCCGGATCGACCACTTCCTCGGCAAGGAGGGCACCCAGGACCTGCACGCGCTGCGGTTCGGCAACGGCGTGTTCGACCGGCTGTGGAGCGCCGAGCACGTACGGGCGGTGCAGATCGACGTGCCGGAGACGCTGGACATCGCCGACCGGGCCACCTTCTACGACGTCACCGGCGCGATGCTGGACATGATCGTCACCCACCTGTTCCAGCTGGCCGCCGAGGTGGCGATGGAGACGCCGCCCTCGCTGTCCGCGAACGACCTGCAGTCGGCCCGGGAGGCCGTCATCGCCGGGTTCCGGCCGCTTGACCCGGACGAGGTGGTGCTCGGCCAGTTCGAGGGCTACCGGGACACCGAGGGCGTGGCGCCGGACTCGCAGACCGACACGTTCGTCGCCGCTCGGCTATGGATCGACACGCCGCGCTGGCACGGCGTGCCGTTCCTGCTCCGCACCGGCAAGCAACTCAAGGCGAGCGCTCAGCAGATCAGCCTGATCTGCAGGGAGCCGACCGGGCCGCTGGCCGACCAGCTGCCACCGGACGGCACGGTGCTGACCGTGTCGCTGTCCGGGTCGGGCGCGATCGACCTGCGGGTGGTGCTGAAGCGGCCGGGGCCGGAGCTGGTGCTCACCACCGGGACGGCCCGGCTGCCGCTGGAGCAGGTGCCCGACGGCGACCCACTGCCGGCGTACGTGCGGCTCATCCACGACGTGATCGTCGGCGACCGGTCGCTGTTCACCCGGCCGGACGGGCTCGCGCACGCCTGGGACGCGATCGACCCGGTGCTGAAGCACCGGCCCGAGGTCCAGCCCTACCCGCGCGGCTCCTGGGGTCCGGCCGCCGCCGACCAGCTCGCCGCCCCCGACGGCTGGCTGCTCACGAAGCACCCGGGCTAGGGGTGTCGCCCGGCCGGCGGCGGACGCCAGCGGTGTCCGGTCACCGAGCGCGCTTCGCGCGGGCGGGCGCGGGAGACACGCCCTACCCGAGAGTCGCGGCAACGAGCGGGGCGAGGGCGCGGAACGCCTTGCCCCGGTA
>Ga0308176_10000727_pt1 | contig 20564 bp, 16 predicted proteins | sample PhyCR2_3_FD_203890 | JGI IMG/M metagenome (GOLD analysis project Ga0308176, IMG submission 203890) | Soil microbial communities from UC Gill Tract Community Farm, Albany, California, United States - DLSLS.C.R2 | ecosystem: Environmental > Terrestrial > Soil > Agricultural land | place: USA... | reverse complement strand
CGTGCGCCGGCAGCGGTTCGCCACCACCGTCGACGAGCTCGAGACCGGGCTCTCCGCCATCGCCGCGCCCGTCGAGGGCAGGGACGGCGTGTTCGCCGCCCTCGGCGTCTCCGGGCCCACCGCCCGGCTCCAGGACCGGGTCGACCACATCGGTCGGCTCCTCATCGAGCAGGCCGACGTGCTGTCGGCCCTGCTCCGTCGCCGGACCCGCCCCGGCTCAGATCGCTCGAAGGAGGGCGTGGCATGACCCTGTCACCGGAGGAGATCCTCCAGCGGCTCTACGACGAGACGCTGACCGGTAACGCACCGGAGGTGCTCGACCTCACCAGGCAGGCGCTCGAACAGGGCATGGAGCCGCAGTCGCTGCTCTTCGACGCGCTCATCCCCTCGCTCGAGGAGGTCGGCGCCCGCTTCGAGCGCGGCGACTTCTTCGTGCCCGAGATGCTGATCGCCGGGCGCGCGATGGCCGGCGCGATGGAGGTGCTGCGACCGCTGCTCGCCGACACCGGCGTGCAGACGATCGGCAAGTTCCTGATGGGGACCGTCAAGGGCGACGTCCACGACATCGGCAAGAACCTCGTGAACATCATGCTCGAGGGCGCCGGCTTCGAGGTGATCGACCTCGGCGTCCAGGTCGCGCCGGAGAAGTTCGTGGAGAAGATCCAGGAGCACCAGCCCGACATCGTCGGCTTCTCGGCGTTCCTGACCACGACCATGCCGATGTTCAAGGCCAACCTGAACGCGCTGGAGAAGGCTGGCCTGCGCGACCAGGTCATCGTGATGGTCGGCGGCGCCCCGGTCACCCAGGAGTACGCCGACGCGGTCGGTGCCGACGGCTACGCGCCGGACGCCTCGGCGACGGTGAAGCGGGCCAAGGACCTGCTGCAGAAGCGCCGGAGCCTGGTCAGCGCATGATGCTCGAGACGACCCTGCGGGGCACCGGCACCGAGGTGGTCATCGGCCACCATCGGCCCTTCTGCCTGATCGGCGAGCGGATCAACCCGACCGGACGCCGGATCTTCCAGGAGCAGCTGCGCGCCGGGGACCTGTCCGCGATCGAGCGCGACGTGGTCGCCCAGGTCGAGGGCGGCGCCCACGTGCTCGACGTCAACATGGGCGTGCCGATGACCGACGAGCCCGAGCTGCTGGCCACGGCGGTCCGCATGGTGCAGGGCCTGACCGACAAGCCGATCTGCATCGACTCCTCGGTCGTCGAGGCGCTCGAGGCCGGCCTCGCGGCGTACGACGGACGGGCGCTGGTCAACTCGGTCACGGCCGAGGACGACCGGATGGCGGCGATCCTCCCGCTGGTCAAGAAGTACGACGCGGCGGTCATCGCGCTGCCCAACGACGCGGAGGAGATCCCGATGGAGGCGGACCGCCGCCTCGAGCTCGTGCAGCACATCGTGGACGTCGCGACGCAGGAGTACGGCATCGCCGTCCAGGACATCGTGATCGACCCGCTCGCGATGCCGATCGGCGCCGACACCACCGTCGTGAACACCACGCTCGAGACGATGCGCCGCATCCGCGAGGTGCACGGGCTGAACATGACGTGCGGGGCGTCCAACGTCTCCTTCGGCATGCCCGACCGGCACTCTCTCGGCGCAGCGTTCCTGCCGATGGCGATGACCGCCGGCCTCACCAGCGCGATCATGGACACGCGCAGCCCGCAGATCGTGGGCGCCGTGAAGGCCGCCGACCTGCTGCTAGGCCACGACGAGTGGGGTGGCAGCTGGATCGCCGCGCACCGCAAGAAGCAGGCCGCCGCCACCGGATGAGCGAGACACCCATGGACCAGCCGCCCGACGTGCAGGTCGACGCGCTCCGGCGCGAAGGCCTCATCGAACCGCCGGACGGCCCGACCTCCCCGCCGCACGACGGGTCCGGCCGGGTGCAGCTGGCCTTCTCCCCGTCCGGCCGGGACGTGCGCGTGCCGACGGGCGTCAGCGTGTTCGACGCCGCGAGCTGGAACGGCATCGCGATCGACTCGACCTGCGGCGGGCACGGCACCTGCAAGAAGTGCAAGGTCCAGGTGCTCGACGGGTCGGTGCCCGTCCACCGGCTCGACCAGCGCTCCTTCACCCCGGCGCAGCTGGCCGACGGCTGGCGGCTCGCCTGCCTCGCGCAGGCGACGCAGGACCTGAAGGTCGAGGTCCCGCCGCTGACCACCCGCCCCAAGGCGGCGACCCTCGGGGTCGGGCGCCAGGTGATCCTGCGGCCCGCGCTGCAGAAGCGGTACGTCGAGCTGGAGGAGCCGACCCTGTCGGACCAGCGCACCGACCTCCAGCGGCTCCGCGACGCGATCGACGACCTCGAGCTCACCCCGGACCTGCACGTGCTGCGGCGGCTGCCGCGCGTGCTCCGGCAGGCCGACTACAAGGTGACCGCGGTCGTCGTCGACGAGGCACTGATCGACGTCGAGCCTGGCGACACCACCGACCGGCGGTTCGCGATCGCCTTCGACCTCGGCACCACCACCGTGGTGGCCACCCTGATCGACACCGCCACCGGCACGCCCGCGGCGGTCGCGTCGATGCTCAACAAGCAGCAGCCCTTCGGCGGCGACGTGATCACGCGCATCAGCGCCACGATGATGGACCCGCTGGCCGCGGACCGGCTGCGCGACGCCGCCCAGGACACGCTCGCCGAGCTCACTGCGGACGTGCTCAAGGAGGCCGGGGTCGAGCCGCAGGACGTCTACGAGGTAGCCCTCGCCGGCAACGCCACGATGACCGCGCTGGTGCTCGGCATCGACCCGGAGCCGCTCGGCGTGGCGCCGTTCATCATGTCCAGCAGCACGCTGCCCTCCCTGCTCGCCTCCGACCTCGGCCTGGTGCTGCACCCGCGGGCGCGGGCCGTGGTGTTCCCCGCGCTGGGCGCGTACGTCGGCGGCGACATCGTCTCCGGGATGCTGGCCACCGGCATGGACCGCGACAAGCGCATCCGGCTGTTCATCGACGTGGGCACCAACTGCGAGATCGTGCTCAGCGACGGCGACACGATCGTCTCCACCGCGGCGCCTGCGGGCCCGGCGTTCGAGGGCGGCGCGATCCGCTGCGGGATGCGTGCCGCGGATGGCGCGGTCGAGGTGGTCAAGGTCGACCCGGACGTCGAGGGCGGTGTCCGGCTCCAAGTCATCGGCGACGTCGAGCCGCTCGGCCTGTGCGGGTCGGGCCTCGTCGACGCGGTCTCCGAGCTGCACCGCGCCGGGCTGCTCGACCACTCGGGACGCTTCGTCAGCGACGAGCGGGCCCGCGAGATCGCGCCGTACGCCGCCGACCGGCTCACCGCCATCGGCCAGGAGCGGGTGTTCGTGCTGCACCGGCCGCACCCGGACGCTCCTCCCGAGGAGTCGGTGTACCTCTCCCAGCGCGACGTCCGCGAGCTGCAGTTCGCCAAGGGCGCGATCGCCACCGGCTGGACGCTGCTGCTCGAGGAGCTCGGCCTGGAGCAGTCCGACGTGCAGCAGGTGCTGCTGGCCGGCTCGTTCGGCAGCTACCTCTCCCCCGCGGCCGCGGTGCGGATCGGCCTGGTGCCCAAGATCCCGGTGCTCAGGATCGTCTCGGCCGGCAACGTCGCCGGCGAGGGCGCGAAGATGAGCCTGCTCAGCGTGCGCGAGCGCGCCGGCGCCATGGCACTGCTGGAGGAGGTGACCTATGTCGAGCTCTCCGACCGCGCCGACTTCAACGACCGGTTCATCGAGCTGCTCGCCTTCCCCGGCTGAGCCCTCCCCGCGTGGCCGCAGCGGCCGCGTCGCCCTGATCGCCTGCGGGGCGATCGCGGCCCCGTGCGCCGCGGTGGTGGCCGCGCGCGGGTGGGCGGTCGACGTACACCCGCTGCCGCCGCTGCTGCACAACCGCCCGGAGCGGATCGCCGGCCAGGTGGACCGGCTGGCCGCGGAGCTGGCCGACCGGTACGACCGGGTGGCCGTGGGCTACGCCGACTGCGGGACCTACGGCGCGCTCGACGAGGTGTGCGAGCGCCGCGGCCTGGCCCGGCTGGCCGGGCTGCACTGCTACGACGTGTTCGGGGGCGCGGACCGGGTCCGGGCGATGTTCGAGGCGGAGCCGGGCACCTATGTGCTCACCGACTTCCTGGTCCGCTCGTTCGAGCGCACCGTCGTCGCCGAGCTCGGCCTCGACCGGCACCCGGAGCTGCGCGACGACTACTTCGCGCACTACACCCGGATGGTGTGGCTGGCCCAGGACCCGGACGACGAGCTGCGGGCGCTGGCGCAGCGGGCCGCCGACCGGGTCGGCCTGCCGCTGCGGGTGGTCGACACGGGGCACGGCGGGCTGGAACGCGCCCTGGCGGAGCTGCTCACGCCCTAGGCTTCGGCTCATGTCGAAGACGCCCGCCATCGAGCTCGCCCCGGGGGTCTGGCGGATCCCCACGACCGGCAAGGACCTGGTCAACTCGTTCGCCCTGGTGCAGGACGACGGGTCCGTCACCCTCGTCGACACCGGGCTGAAGAAGGCGCCGCCGCGGATCGTCGCCGGGCTGGCCGCCATCGGCAAGCACCCCCGCGACGTCACCCGGATCGTGCTCACCCACGTGCACCCCGACCACGCCGGCGGGGCGGCCCGGATGAGCCGCGAGACCGGTGCGCCCGTGCTGGTGCACGCCGACGACCACGGCTGGGCGACCACCGGCCGCATCACCGGGGCGAACGACACCTCCACCACGATGGGCAAGGTCTTCGCCCGGATGGGTGACGGCACGGTGGAGCCGTTCCAGCCGGGCCCCGCGCTCGCCGACGGCGACGTGCTGCCGGGCGGTGTGCGGGTGGTGCACACGCCGGGACACTCCCCCGGGCACGTCTCCCTGCTGCTCGAGGACAGCGGCGTGCTGGTGACCGGGGACGCGATCTTCAACTTCCGGTTCATGCGCCGCACCCGCATCTCGCCGGCGTTCCTGTGCTCGGACTTCGCGATGACCAAGCAGACCGCGCACCGCCTCGGCGAGCTGGACTACCGGGTGGCGGCGTTCACGCACGGCCCCGAGATCACCGACGGCGCCCGTGAGACGGTGCGGGGGCTGCTCGCGGCGCTGTAGGCCTAACGAACCGCCATCAGCCGGTCGAGGTACTCCCGGCGCCAGGCCTCGGTCTCGGCGACCTGGTTGAACGTGTACACGTGCAGACCGGTGACCAGCGAGCCCGGCCGGGCCAGGACGGGTGCGCACCGCTCGAGGAACTTCTCCCCGGTGAAGCCGCCGGGCGCCGCGAGCCGGGCCATGGTGCCCTTGTGCTTGGCCAGGAAGCGGGTGGAGTCGCCCACGCCGATCTTCGTGGCCATCGACAGCAGCTTGGTCCGGTCGATCGGTCCCGGGATGCCGAGCAGCACCGGCATGGTGATCCCGCGGGCCCGCATCCGGTCCAGCCAGGTGCGGATGTTCTCGGGGTCGAAGTTCAGGTTGCTGACCACGTGGGTCGCGTGCCGGCGCTTGTCCCACATCGACTGCACGGTGAGGTCGTCGCTGATCGTCGGGTGCGACTCCGGGTAGCCGGTGATGCCGACCTCCGGGAACGGCCGGCCCAGCGCGGTCAGGTCCTCGAGCAGCTCCAGGGCAGAGGTGTAGTCACCGGCCGGAGGGTCCGCGTCACCGCCGGGCACGAACACCGTGCGGACCCCGACGGCCTGCATCCGGTCGACGATCTCGGCCAGCTCCGTGCGGCCGCTGACCATCCGCGCCGCGAGGTGGGGTACGGCGGTGTACCCCTGCCGTGCGAGGCGCTCGGTGAGGTCCAGCGTGACCGCCAGCCCCTTGGCGGGCGACGCGGTCACCGTCACGGTCCGGTCCAGCGGCACGTGCTCGAGCACCTTGTCCTCGACGGACGGCGTGGGCAGCACCTCGTAGCGGGCCGACGACAGCATGTCAGCCAGGAACGCCCCGTGAGTCTTGTTGCGCATGAAGCAACTCATTTCGCGATACGCAATACCCTGCCCGAGGGTATCGCTCGCCCCGCCTGCCCGACAAGAAACCGGCGCCCGGACCGGCCCGCCGCCTCAGTCGGTGGTCAGCCGCAGCAGCCCGTGCTGGACGTCGCCCTCGGTCCAGCCGCTGGCCCCGAGCGCGTCGAGAGGTGCGATGTTCGAGCGGACCATGGCGTCGCCGCCGGTGACCACGTCGGCCAGCTGCTCGGCCCACCCGTTGCCGGCGTCGAAGTTCACGTAGAACGAGCCGGTCGCCCGGTCCGCCTCGGGCACGACATCCTCGAAGGCGGCGACGCTGCCGAGGTCGCCCTGCTCGAGCAGCCGGTCGACGTACGCCTGGCTGAGGCCGACCGCGACCTGACCGTCCGCGGTCGCGACCCTGACCAGGTCCCCGTCCGCGCCGGCGACCTCCTTGAGCCGGTCGATGATCGGCACGATCTTGTCGGGGTCGCCCTGGATCCTGATCCCGACCGGCACCTGGGTGGCGTCGGGCGACTCGGTGAACGTCTTGAGGTCCGCGGAGCCGTCGACGGAGACGGTGATCCCGTCGCCGAAGAGGGTCTCGATGTCCTCGGGCAGCCGCAGCCCGGTCTCCTGCTCGCCGTCGGCCAGCATCTGGTCGACACCTGCATCACCGCTGTCGGCGCCGCTCATCGCGTTCAGCTGGCGCAGGTAGTCCTCCAGCCAGCCGTGGCGGAAGGCGACCGAGAGCGCCGCCGCCGTGGTGCCGGGGAGGGTCCCGGTGTCGGGGCCCCGGCCGCCGGCGCCGCCCATCGTGGCCGGCAGTCCCTTCGCGGCGACCTCGGCCTCGACCGCCCCGTCGCGGAACCGGACCACGCCGGCCGCGCCCTGGAAGTCCTGGAACATCCTCGCGACCTGGTCGACCCGGTCCCGGGTCGCGTTGTCGGCGCCCGCGCCCGAGCCGTCCTGCGCGGCCGCGGTCGCCAGCGCCCGCGGTGCGTCCTTGGAGACGTACATCGTCACGATGCCCGGGTCGCCGGTGCGGCCGAGCGCAGCGGTGAAGTCCTCCGCGTCCGCCAGCGTGCCGGCCGCCGCGTCCTTCGCGAACGCGTCGGCCTCCTGCTGGGTCTCCGCGAGCAGCATGTAGTCCCCGACGAAGGAGATCCCGGTCCGGTGCGGCTCCTGGTCGGTGGCGTCCGAGCCGCAGGCCTCGACGGCCCGCGCACCGGCCCGCGCCTTCTCCTGGTCGGTGACCTGCAGGACCACCAGCGGCGCGGCACCGTGCCGGCTGTCGGGTACGGCGGCCAGGGCGACCCGGTCGCCGATCCAGGGCTCGACGTCACGCGCGTAGTCGAGCCTCGCGCAGCCGTCGGCCGTGCGGATCTCCTCGAATACCGCCCGGCGGATGTCGTCGCGGCTGCCGAGCTGCTTCCTGGCGGCCGGGAACTTGCGGAGGATCCTGAACGCCTCGATCTTCTGGGCCGCGCTGGGGTCCAGGTCGAGGCTGACGTAGGCGACGGCGTCCGCAGGGACGGCGGTGGCCGGGGAGCTGCCCCCGGCGAGGAGCTGGACGACGCCGTAGGCACCGGCACCGACGGCCACCACGACGGCGGCCGCCGCGGCGGCGACCAGGCCGGACCGGCGTCGCCGACCCGAGCCCGACCTGCCGGGGCCGGAGCCGGTGGGGCCGGAGCCGGCGGGGTCGGGCTGCGGCGGCACACCGGCTCCGAGGTACTCCGGCTCGACGGGTCCGTGCGTGCTCATGTGCTGCTCCCCCGGTGACGGCGACCGGGTGGCCGCGACGTGGGGCGCAGCCTAGCCGGGCGTGGGGGTCCCGCGGGCCGCTTCGGAGGTGGTCGGTCCGGTGGAGTTCAGGAGCACGACCAGTGCGCCGGCGAGCACCGCGACCGGCCAGACCAGGTAGACCGTGAACGCGTCCACCTTGAGCGGGATCGGCACCCGTCCCCCCACCTTGGCGGCGCCCAACGCGGCCCCGGGGTCCCCGGGGCCCAGCAGGTGACCGGTCAGCGCCATCACCGCGGCGGCCAGCACCGCCCCCACGACCAGGAGCACGCTGGTGAGCAGCGGGTCGCGGGAGCGCCACCAGGTCATCACCAGCCCGGTGACCAGGCCGGCGACGGCGGCGATCACGGCGTACACGCCGTCGGCGGCGAACTGGCGGCTCAGGTCGGCCTCGCTCATCACCCCGCCGGTGCGGGCCTTGGTGTAGGCGGCCGGGTCGACCAGGAGCCACCAGAGCACCCCGCCGAGCAGGCCGAGGACCAGCAGCACGCCGAGCACGACGACCGCGTCACCGCGCGCCCCGCCGGGACGCGGGCGGCGCGGCGCGTCCTGGGGGGACGGCTGCGGAGCTGCGGACACCGCAGCCGGAGCGGGCTCGGTCATCAGCCGGCCAGGCAGTGCGGCCCGAGCAGCGCCTTGAGGTCGGCGAACAGGGCCGGGCTCGCCGCGACCCGCAGGCGGTCGTCGAGCTTCATCACGGTGGTCGAGGTCTTCGTCATCAAGCGCAACCGTACTTCGGTCACCCCGGGGTGCGTCCCCAGGACGTCCTTGAGCTGCTCGACCACCGGCATCGTGCACCGGGTCGAGGGCATCGTGATCACGACCGGGCCGGAGGGTCCGTCGGCGAGGTCCGGGACGCTGACCTCCTGCCCGTGCAGCTCGGGCTGGTCCTTGGAGCGGGACAGCCGGCCCTTGACGGTGACGATCGCGTCCTCGGTGAGCAGGGTGCTGGCCAGCTGGTAGGCGCTGGGGAACAGCAGCACGTCGATGGCGCCCTCGAGGTCCTCGAGCGTGACCATCGCCCACGGGTCGCCGCGCTTGGTGATCTTGCGCTGCACCGAGGTGAGCAGGCCGGAGACGGTGACCGTCGACCCGTCGGCACGGTCCTCGTCCAGCAGCAGCTGGCCGATGGTGCAGTCGCTGCCGTTCGAGAGGACGTGCTCCAGGCCGAGCAGCGGGTGGTCGGAGACGTAGAGGCCGAGCATCTCCCGCTCGTGCCCGAGCAGGGTCATCTTGTCCCACTCGTCGATGTCGGGGATCGCCACCGAGACCCCGAAGCCGGCCTCGTCGTCGAGCCCGCCGAAGAGCGAGTCCTGCCCGATCGCCTCGTTGCGCTTGATGTCGACGTACTGGTCGACGGCCGACTCGTGCACCGCGACCAGGGCCCTGCGGCGGTGCTTCATGTCGTCGAAGGCGCCGGCCTTGACCAGCGACTCGATCACCCGCTTGTTGCACACCTGGGCGGGGACCTTGGACAGGAAGTCGTTGAAGTCGGTGAACCGGCCCTGCGCCTCCCGGGCGCTGACGATGCCCTCCACGACGTTCTGGCCGACGTTGCGGATCGCGGTCAGGCCGAACCTGATGTCGCGGCCGACCGGGGTGAAGTTGCTCGCCGACTCGTTGACGTCGGGCGGCAGCACCTGGATCTTCATCCGGCGGCACTCGTTGAGGTAGATCGCCATCTTGTCCTTGTCGTCCTTGACGGACGTGAGGAGCGCGGCCATGTACTCGGCGGGGTAGTTGGCCTTGAGGTAGGCGGTCCAGTAGGTGATGACGCCGTAGGCCGCGGAGTGCGACTTGTTGAAGGCGTAGTCGGAGAACGGCAGCAGGATCGCCCAGAGCGTGTCGATGGCGTCCTGGGGGAAGCCCCGCTCGAGCATGCCGGCCTGGAAGCCGGCGTACTGCTTGTCGAGCTCCTCCTTCTTCTTCTTGCCCATGGCCCGGCGCAGGTTGTCCGCGGCGCCGAGCGTGAAGCCCGCCAGCACCTGGGCGATCGCCATGACCTGCTCCTGGTAGACGATCAGGCCGTAGGTCTCCCCCAGGACCGGCTCGAGCGCCTCGGCGAGCGCGGGGTGGATCGGCTCGATCGCCTCGCGGCCGTTCTTGCGGCGGGCGTACTTGTTGTGGGAGTCCGCGCCCATGGGGCCGGGGCGGTAGAGGGCGCTGACCGCGGTGATGTCGGCGAACTGGTCGGGCCGCAGGGAGCGGAGCAGCGCGCGCATGCCGCCACCGTCGAGCTGGAAGACGCCGAGCGTGTCGCCGCGCCCCATCAGCTCGTAGGTGGCGCGGTCCTCGAAGGGCACGTCCTCGAGGACGACGTCCTCGCCCCGGTTGGCCTTGATGTTCTCGAGGGCGTCCTCGAGGGTGTGCAGGTTGCTCAGGCCCAGAAAGTCCATCTTGACCAGCCCGAGCGACTCGCACATCGGGTAGTCGAACTGGGTGATGATCGCGCCGTCCTGCGGGCGGGCCATGATCGGGACGATGTCGATCAGCGGCTCGCTGGACATGATGACGCCGGCTGCGTGCACGCCCCAGTTGCGGATCTGGCCCTCGAGGCCGAGCGCGGTCTCGTAGATGGTGCGGACGTCGACCTCGGCCTCGTGCAGCGCGCGGAACTCGCCGCCCTCGGCGTAGCGCTTGTGCTCGCGGTCGAAGATCGCGTTGAGCGGGACGCCCTTGCCCATCACGTCGGGCGGCAGCGCCTTGGTGATCCGGTCGGAGATCGCGAAGCCGTGGTCGAGCACCCGGGCCGCGTCCTTGATCGCCGCCTTGGACTTGAGCCGGCCGAAGGTGGCGATCTGCGCGACCCGGTCGGCGCCGTACTTCTGCGTGACGTAGGCGATCACCTCGCCGCGCCGGTGGTCGTCGAAGTCGATGTCGAAGTCGGGCATCGACGGGCGCTCGGGGTTGAGGAACCGCTCGAAGAACAGGCCGTGCTCGAGGGGGCACAGGTCCGTGATCCGCAGGGCGTACGCCGCGATCGAGCCCGCACCGGAGCCACGGCCCGGGCCGACGCGGATGCCGTTGCGCTTGGACCACTGGATGAAGTCGGCGACCACGAGGTAGTAGCCGCAGTAGCCCTTCTGCGAGATGACCGCGAGCTCCATCTCGACGCGGTCCTTGACCTCCTGGGTCAGCCGGTCACCGGGGTAGCGCGACTCGATGCCGCGCCACACCTCCTTGCGGAACCAGGTCTCCTCGGTCTCGCCGGACGGGATCTCCGCCCGGGCCATGTAGCCGCCGGTGGACTCGACGAACTCGACCTGGCACCGCTCGGCGATCGCGAGGGTGTTGTCGCAGGCCTCGGGCATGCCGTGCTGCACGGCCCAGAGCTCGCGCATCTCGGCGGCGGACTTGAGGTAGTAGCCGCCGCCGTCGAACTTCAACCGCTTGGTGTCGGAGAGCCGCTTGCCGGAGGCGACGCAGATCAGCGCGTCGTGGGCGTTGGCGTCCTCGGGGTTGTTGTAGTGCGAGTCGTTCGTGGCCAGCGGCGGGATGTCGAGCTCGCGGCCGAGCCGGAGCAGGTCGTCGCGCACCCGCTTCTCGATCGAGATGCCGTGGTCCATCAGCTCGAGGAAGACGTTGTCCCGGCCGAAGATGTCCTGGAGCTCGCCGGCCTCGCGGACGGCCTCGTCCCACTGCCCGAGCCGGAGCCGGGTCTGGATCGCACCGCTGGGGCACCCGGTGCTGACGATCAGCCCCTTGCTGTGCTCCTGCAGGATCTCCTTGTCCATGCGCGGCTTGTAGAAGTAGCCCTCGAGGCTGGACCGGGACGAGAGCCGGAAGAGGTTGTGCATGCCCTCGGTGGACTCGGCCCACATCGTCATGTGGGTGTACGCGCCGCCGCCCGCGACGTCGTCGCCGCCCTCCTCGGCCGCGTCGCCCTTGCCCCAGCGGACCCGCCGGCGCTCGAAGCGCGAGGTCTCGGGGGTGATGTAGGCCTCGAGGCCGATGATCGGCTTGACCCCGTGCCGCGCCGCCTTCGAGTAGAAGTCGAAGGCGCCGTGCAGGTTGCCGTGGTCGGTCATCGCCACCGCCGGCATCCCCAGGTCGGCGACCCGCGAGAACAGCCCGTCGAGCAGCGAGGCACCGTCGAGCATGGAGTACTCGGTGTGCACGTGCAGGTGGACGAACCCGTCCGCACCTCCGGGGGAGCCGCCTGACATGGGCAGATCTGCACCTTTCTGTGCTCGTGCGCGCACCACGACAAAGACCGCGATCACGCGCGGCCGAGCCTCATGGGGAAGGTGGCTCAGCCTACGTGACCCGACTCCCCGATGGTGGCAGGACCCACCGACAGTCCCGGGCCGGGCTCGGCCCTGGCTCGGGCTGGCTCAGCGGGCGGCGTGGCCCCAGCCGTGCCAGGTGTCGATCTCGATCCAGGCGTTCACCCGGCCGCGGTCCCGGGTGCGGTACGGCGCCCCGGTGTAGTGCCGCGCCAGCCGGTCGATGCCCTCGAGGTCGGGGTCGTCGGCGAGCTCCACGACGCGGCCCTGGAGGCTGACGTGGGTGTACCAGCCGGCCTCGTCGAGCGCGGTCAGGGAGACCCGCGGGTCGCGGCGCAGGTGCTGCAGCCGCTTGCGGCCCTCGTCCATGTTCACCAGGATCCGGTCGCCGTCGAGGAGGTACCAGGTGGCCACGGACACCGGCCGCCCGTCCTTGCCCAGGGTGGTGATGACGGCCGGGTTCGGCTTCGCCAGCAGGTCGCGTACGTCGTCCGGGAGGGTCGCCGTGCCGGTCATGGTGCTCCTGTGTCGGTGTCGGGCGTCGGGCGTTTTCGGTGTGCCGCGGGGCGCGGTCAGACGGGGCAGCCGTCGGGGCCGCACGCCGTGCCGTCCGGGTCGGTACCCGCCTGCGCGGATCCCACGAGCGTGAGCGGCGACCGCTCGGACCAGGCCCGCTCGAGCACCGCGAGGAGCTGGTCGGCCGGCTGGGCGCCCGACACGCCGTACCTCCGGTCGACGACGAAGAACGGCACGCCGGTGATGCCCAGCGCCCGGGCCTCGGTCTCGTCGGCGCGGACCGCGTCGGCGTGCTCGTCGCCCGCGAGCACCGTCGCGACCTCGGTCGCGTCCAGGCCGGCCTCGGGGGCGAGCCGGACCAGGGTGTCCGGGTCGCCGACCGGCTCGCCCTCGGAGAAGTAGGCGCGCATCAGGCGCTCCTTGACGGCGCCCTGCAGCCCGCGCGCGGCGGCCAGGTGGATCACCCGGTGCGCGTCGAAGGTGTTCGAGCGCAGCGACACGTCGAGGTGGAAGTCCAGCCCCTCCTCGGCGGCGGCCTGCGTGACCCGGTCGATCGCGGCCTCGGCCTGGTCCCGGGACATGGCGTACTTCGACGCGAGCACGTCGGCGTGGTCGGGGCCCTCCCCCGCCGCGTGCACGGACTCGGCGCGCGCGTCGAGCTCGAAGCTGCGCCACTCGACCTCGACCAGGTCCCGGTGCGGAAACCGGGCCAGCGCCGCCTCGAACCGGCGCTTGCCGATGTAGCACCAGGGGCAGACGACGTCCGACCAGATCTCGATCTTCACAGTTGCTCCTTCAACGAATGTGTCGGGGCAACCCTACGGAGCCGGGGATTGTTCCCCGGCCCCCGACTCCCCCGCCGCCGCGTCGAGGCTCTCGGCGATCACCGTCTGCATGATCCGGCGGAGCCGGTCGGCTCCGAGCGCGGGCGCGAGACGGACCATCCGCGCGACGACCTCGTCCTCGCGCTCCCGGTCGCGCCCGGCGTGCCCGGCCACCGGCTTGAGCCGCTGGATGGCGGCGGTGAGGGCGGCCCGCTCCGCCAGCAGCGCCGCGAGCCGGTCGTCGACCGCGTCGATGCTGCGCCGCAGCCCGGCGATCGAGCCCGGGTCCGGCCAGGCCATCTCGACGTCGGGCACGCCCTCCTCGTTCTCGGAGCCGTCGCCGCGGCGGACCTCGGCGAACCCGTGGCGGGCGTAGAACGCCTGGGCCCGGGGGTTGGTCTCGAACACGTAGAGTCCGAGCCCCGCGGGTCGCAGGCTCTTGGCCAGGTCCAGGAGCAGGGTGCCGATCCCGGCGCCGGTGTGCCCCGGCGCGACGTACAGCGACTGCACCCAGGGGCCCTCCAGGACCAGCAGCCCGAGTGGCTCCTCGGCCTGGTCTTCCCGCTCGGCCAGCCACACCTCGGCCTCCGGGGACTCGACCCGCCCGGCGAGCCAGCGGTGCACGTCGTCGGCGCCGTGGACCGGTGGCGGGATCGCGGGGACCGCCGCCGCCCGGGCGGCGAGGTAGAGCGTGGCCAGGGGGCCCACGTCGCCGGCGCCGGCCGGCCGCACCGTCAGGTCCGGCTCAGACCGCATCGCGCAGGGAGTCGAGGGCGTGCTGGAGGTCGTCGGGGTAGTCCGACTCGTACTCGACCTGCTCGCCGGACTCCGGGTGCTCGAACCCGAGGCGTACGGCGTGCAGCCACTGGCGCTCGAGACCGACCCGCTGGGCCAGCGTGGGGTCGGCGCCGTAGGTCAGGTCACCGACGCAGGGGTGCTTGAGCGCCGCCATGTGCACCCGGATCTGGTGCGTGCGACCGGTCTCGAGGTGCACCTCGAGCAGGGTCGCGAAGCGGTGCGCCTCGAGCGTCTCGTAGTGGGTGATGCTGGGCTTGCCGTCAGCGCGGACCGTGAACTTGTAGTCGTGGCGCGGGTGACGGGCGATCGGCGCGTCCACGGTGCCCTGGAGCGGGTCGGGATGGCCCTGCACCAGCGCGTGGTAGGTCTTGTCGACCGTGCGGTCGCGGAACGCCTGCTTGAGCACGGAGTAGGCCCGCCCGGACTTCGCGATCACCATCACCCCCGACGTACCGACGTCCAGGCGCTGCACGATCCCCTGTCGCTCGGCCGCGCCGCTGGTCGAGATCCGGAAGCCGGCGGCGGCCAGGTGGCCCACGACCGTGGGACCGGTCCAGCCGGGGCTGGGGTGCACGGCCACGCCGACCGGCTTGTCGATCACCACGATCGCCTCGTCGTCGTGGACGATCTTGATGCCCTCGACGGTCTCGGGCACGACCGCCACCGGGTCGACCGCGACGGGGATGGCCACGTCGAGCAGTGCGCCCGGCTCGACCCGGTCGGACTTCGCGGGCGGTGCGCCGTCGACGCTCACGTGGCCGCTGCCGATCAGCTCGGCCGCCCGGGTGCGCGACAGCCCGAACATCCGCGCCAGGGCCGCGTCCACGCGCTCGCCCGCCAGACCGTCCGGGACGGCGACGGTGCGGCGCTCGACACCGGTGGCGTCGGGCACCGTCACGACGCCGCCGCGGGGTCGTCGGAGCGGGCCCCGCGGGACCGGCTGCCGTCGATCGACACGCCCCGCACCGCCTGGAGGATGATCACGCCGGCGGCGATGTTGATGCAGATGTCGGCGACGTTGAAGATCGGCCAGTTCGGCAGCTGGATGAAGTCGACGACGTGACCGCGGAACACCGCCGGCGAGCGGAACAGCCGGTCGGTGAGGTTGCCGAGCACGCCGGCCATCAGGAAGCCGAGACCGATCGCCCACCCGGTGCTCCGCAGCCGCCGCACCGCCCACAGCACCGCCAGGGCCGCCACGGCGGCCACGCAGGTCAGCACCAGCGTGTACGAGGTGCCGGTGCTGAACGCGGCGCCGGGGTTGCGGGCCAGGTAGAGGGTCAGCACGTCACCCACGACGGGCCGGGGTGGCTGGTCGGTGAGGTGCTCGACGGCGAGCACCTTCGTCACCACGTCCGCGGCGTACCCGACCAGCGCGATGACCCCGAAGACCACGAGGGCGCCGGTGCGGACGCGTGGACGTCGCCCGGGACCGGTGGGAGATGCCGTCGTGTCGCTGGAGTTCAGCGACGCTCCTCGCGCTGCTTGCATGACAGGCACAGTGTCGCACGGGGGAACGCCATCAACCGCATCTTGCCGATCGGCTCCCCGCAGCTCTCGCAGATGCCGTAGGTGCCGGCCTCGATGCGCAGCAGGGCCCGCTCGGTCTGCGCGAGCATGTCGCGCGCGTTGTTGGCCAGGCTCATCTCGTGGTCGCGCTCGAAGGTGGTCGAGCCGACGTCGGCCTGGTCGTTGCCGGCGCCGTCACCGGCGTCGCGCATGAGGTCGTGGAGCTCGTGCTCGGCGAGGTTCAGCTCGGAGCGCAGCCGCTCCCGGTCCGTCATCAGCTCTCCGCGGACCTCGTCGAGCTCCGCCTTGGTCCAGGGCTTCTCGTCGGCCTTGACCGCGAGCTTGTTCGGTGCCGCCGAGGTCTTCTTCACGGGTGCCTTCTTCGCAACGGTGGTGCTGGTGCTCTTCTTCGCGGGCGCCTTCTTGGCCACGCTCTTCGCCGGTGACTTGGCGGCGGGGGTCCTGGTGGCCGGCGTCTTCTTCGTCGCTTTTGCCGTCTTCGTGGCGCTGCTCTTGGCCGTTGTGCGAGAGGCGGCCGTCTTGGCGGTCTTGGCGGTCTTGGTGGCCGCTTTCTTCGCCGGCGCCTTCTTCGCGGTGGCCTTCGTCGCGGTGGCCTTGGTTGCCGAGACCTTCTTCGCGGGGGCCTTCTTCGCGGGTGCCTTCTTGGCAGCGCTGCTCGTCTTCGTCGCGCCCTGCTTCGCGGGCGCCTTGGTCGCGGCGGCCTTCTTCGTGACGGTCCGTCCGGTCACGGCCTTCTTGGTCACCCGTTTCGCGGCGGCCACGGTCCTGCCGGCCAGCCTGCGTGCTGTCGTGCCTGCCATGGTCCGCGGCCCCCTAAAGCCGTGCGTACATCAACGAACGTGCGGTCACTTCCCACTCCTCGACAGCGCCGGGGTGTGGGGAAGGCCACACGCGTGCGGCGAGGATATGCCGCGGGTACACCCGAGACAACAGAGCACGCCTACGTTTCGGCAACTTTCAGGAACGGCTTCTCCGCCGCCCGGGAAACCGGGGTGAGCGGGCCCGGGCCGGTCTGGCAGACTTGTCCCCACCGCACGGTGTGGACGGGACGAGTAGCTCCGAGCACAGCCGGCAGCGACCCGGGGACGGTGAGAGCCCGGGGGTGTTGTCCGGAGCGAAGATCACCCCCGAGCCGCCGGAAGAGCGTCCGGTCCCCAGGGCCGGACGGGTAGACCCGGCAGCGGTGCCTTCGAGTGGGCGGGTCGGCAGCACCGGGCCGCCAAGGAGGGTGGTACCGCGGGAGCCCGGCTCTCGTCCCTTCAGCCCCGCAGCACCCGGCCGAAGCGACGCACCCGAAGGAACCCCGTGAGCGACTACCGCCCCGTCCCGCCCCAGGTGGACCTCCCCGCCCTCGAGCACGAGATCCTCGAGCTCTGGCGGGACAGCAAGACCTTCGACAAGTCGCTGGACCGGGCCTCGGACCGGCCCCGCTGGACGTTCTACGAGGGCCCGCCGACCGCGAACGGCCGCCCGGGCACCCACCACGTCGAGGCGCGCGTCTTCAAGGACGTCTTCCCCCGCTTCAAGACCATGCAGGGCTACCTCGTGGAGCGGAAGGCGGGCTGGGACTGCCACGGCCTGCCGGTCGAGCTCGCCGTCGAGAAGGAGCTGGGCTTCTCCGGCAAGCAGGACATCGAGGCCTACGGCGTGGCCGAGTTCAACGCCCGGTGCCGGGAGTCCGTGCTGCGGCACGTCGACGCGTTCGAGGAGATGACCGAGCGCATGGGCTACTGGGTCGACACCAGCGACCCCTACCGCACCATGGACCCCGCGTACGTCGAGTCGGTCTGGTGGGCCCTGAAGCAGATCCACGGCAAGGGCCTGCTCGTCGAGGACTACCGCGTCGCGCCGTACTGCCCGCGCTGCGGCACCGGGCTCTCCGACCACGAGCTCGCGCAGGGCTACGAGACCGTCACCGACCCCAGCGTCTACGTGCGGTTCCCGCTCACCTCGGGCCCGTACGCCGGCCGCGCCAGCCTGCTGGTCTGGACGACCACGCCGTGGACGCTGGTCTCGAACACCGCCGTGGCCGCCCGCCCGGACGTCACCTACGTGGTCGCCACCGACGGCACCGAGACGCTGGTGGTGGCCGAGCCGCTGTTCGCGCAGGTGCTCGGCGAGGGCTGGACGGTCCAGGACACCGTGCGCGGCGAGGACATGGAGCGCTGGGCCTACCAGCGGCCGTTCGAGCTGGTGGAGTTCCCTGCCGTCGGTGAGGGCCAGAGCGCGCCGCACATCGTGGTGCTCGCCGACTACGTGACCACCGAGGACGGCACCGGCCTGGTGCACCAGTCCCCCGCGTTCGGCGAGGACGACCTGGCGGTCTGCCGGGCCTACGGCCTGCCGGTCGTCGTACCCGTGCAGCCGGACGGGCACTTCGGCGCCGACGTGCCCCTGGTCGGCGGCCAGTTCTTCAAGCACGCCGACGCCGACCTGGTCAAGGACCTGGACAGCCGGGGGCTGCTGTTCCGGCACGTCGCCTACGAGCACAGCTACCCGCACTGCTGGCGCTGCCACACCGCGCTGATGTACTACGCGCAGCCGTCCTGGTACGTCCGGACCACCGCCGTCAAGGACGCGCTGCTGCGCGAGAACGAGAAGACGAGCTGGTTCCCCGAGACCATCAAGTGGGGGCGCTACGGCGACTGGCTGACCAACAACATCGACTGGGCGCTCTCCCGCAGCCGCTACTGGGGCACGCCGCTGCCGATCTGGCGCTGCGGCGAGGGGCACCAGACCTGCGTCGGGTCGCTGGCCGAGCTCTCCGAGCTGTCCGGCAGCGACCAGTCGTCGCTCGACCCGCACCGGCCGTACGTCGACGACGTGGTGCTGCCCTGCCCGGAGTGCGGCGGCGAGGCCCGCCGGGTGCCCGAGGTGATCGACGCCTGGTTCGACAGCGGCTCGATGCCGTTCGCCCAGTGGGGCTACCCGCACGCGGCCGACTCGGCGCGCGTGTTCGAGCAGGCCTACCCGGCGGACTTCATCTGCGAGGCGATCGACCAGACCCGCGGCTGGTTCTACACGCTGATGGCGATCGGCACGCTGGTCTTCGACGAGTCGTCGTACCGCAACGTGCTGTGCCTGGGGCACATCCTGGCCGAGGACGGCCGCAAGATGTCCAAGCACCTCGGCAACATCCTCGAGCCGATGCCGCTGATGGACGAGCACGGCGCGGACGCGGTGCGCTGGTTCATGGCCGCCTCCGGGTCACCGTGGGCGGCCCGCCGGGTCGGGCACGCCAGCATCCAGGAGACCGTCCGCAAGGTGCTGCTGACCTACTGGAACGTCGTGGCGTTCCAGGTCCTCTACGCCCGCACGTCGGGCTGGTCGCCCGGCGACGCGGCGCCGCCGCTGGCCGAGCGCCCGGTGCTGGACCGGTGGGCGCTGTCCGAGGCGCACCGGCTGGCGGCGGGGATGACCGAGGCCCTCGAGCTGTTCGACACCCAGCGGGCCGGGACGCTGCTGGCGGCGTACGTCGACGACCTGTCGAACTGGTACGTCCGCCGCTCGCGGCGCCGGTTCTGGGCCGGGGACCCCTCGGCGCTGGCGACGCTGCACGAGTGCCTGTACGTCGTGACGCTGCTGATGGCCCCGATCACGCCGTTCATCACCGAGCGGGTGTGGCAGGACATGTTCGCGGCCACCTCCGTCGAGCTGCCCGAGTCGGTGCACCTGGCGGCCTGGCCGCAGGTCGACGGCAGCCTGGTCGACGACGAGCTGGGCCGGCAGATGTCCCTGACCCGGCGGCTCGTGGAGCTGGGTCGCGCCGCGCGCGCGGACGCCAAGGTGCGCACGCGGCAGCCGCTGCGCCGGGCCCTGGTCGCCTCCGCGGCGCATGCCCGGCTCAGCGAGGAGCTGCGCCGCGAGGTCGCCGAGGAGCTCAACGTGGGTACCCTCGAGCCGCTCTCGGCCGCCGGCGCGGACCTGGTGGACTTCTCCGCCAAGGGCAACTTCCGCGCGCTCGGCCGGCGCTTCGGCAAGCGCACCCCCCTCGTCGCGAACGCGATCGCCGCGTCGGAGGCCGCCGGCCTGGCCGCGGCGCTGGACGCAGACGGTCGCGCCGCCGTGAGCGTGGAGGGCGAGGACGTCGAGGTGCTCCCCGACGAGGTGATCGTCTCCGAGCGGCCCCGCGAGGGCTGGTCGGTGGTCAACGAGCAGGGCGAGACGGTGGCGCTGGACCTCGAGCTGACCCCGGAGCTGGTGCGTGCCGGCGTCGCCCGCGAGGTGGTCCGGATGGTCCAGGAGGCCCGCAAGAACAGCGGTTTCGACGTCAGTGACCGGATCACCCTGGTCTGGTACGCCGAGGGCGACACGGCCGACGCGCTGCGGGAGAACGAGCGGCTCGTCGCCGACGAGGTGCTGGCCCCCGGTGGTCTGGAGCCGGCCGCCGACCGGGCTGCGGCCGAGGCCGCCGCCGACCGGGCCGAGGGTGCCGTCCGCGACGAGGAGCTCGGCCTCACGCTCGCGCTGACCCGGATCCCGGCCGCCACGACCGCCTGACGACCTGCTGCACATGCAGGAGGCCGGTGTCCCGAGGTGGGACACCGGCCTCGTGCGTCGTACGGGTGGACCGACGGTGGTGCGGGTCAGCCCTGGTTGTCGCTCTCGTCGCCGAGCAGGGACTTCAGCCGCTTGGGGGCGTGGTCGCTGCCGGCCAGGATGCCGCCCTCGCCGCTGCCGTCGAGCGCGGCGAGCTGCTGCTGGAAGTAGCTCTTGAGCCGGGAGCGGTACTCGCGCTCGAAGGAGCGCAGGTTCTCGACCTCGGCGTTGAGCTTCTCCTTCTCCTTCTCGAGGTCGCCGAACAGCTGCTGGCGACGCTCGGCGGTCTCGGAGTCGAGCATCTGCGAGCGGGTGCGGGCGTCGGACTCGAGACGGTCGGACTTGACCTTGCTCTCGGCCTCGAGGCGCTCGGCCTTGGTGCGGGCCTCGCCGACGATCTTGTCCGCCTGGTCCTTGGCCTCGCCGAC
>Ga0308176_10000726_pt1 | contig 20572 bp, 16 predicted proteins | sample PhyCR2_3_FD_203890 | JGI IMG/M metagenome (GOLD analysis project Ga0308176, IMG submission 203890) | Soil microbial communities from UC Gill Tract Community Farm, Albany, California, United States - DLSLS.C.R2 | ecosystem: Environmental > Terrestrial > Soil > Agricultural land | place: USA... | reverse complement strand
TCTCCTGTTGCTCGGCAGGTGGGACGCCCTCGCACAGGGAACGCCCCCACGGGACGGCCTGGCTCTGATGGACGCCGTGCGGATGACTCTGGCGCGCGATCCCAACGTGGCGATCGAGGCCACCCGGATGGATACCGCCCGCGGATCTCTCCAGATCGCCTCCGGCCAGTTCGATCCCGTGGTCGTCTCGGGCCTGTCGCAGACGACCAGCAACGTGCCGCGGTCCTCCTCCTCCAGCCAGGAGACCCGGACGCTGCAGGGCACCCTGGGGGTCAGCAAGCAGTTTCGCAACGGTCTGATCCTGGAGCCGGACCTCCAACTCGACCGCACCCAGGATGTCACGGCGGGCTCCGGCCCTCTCAATACAGGGATGCTCCGCTTCCAGATCCGCCAGCCGCTGCTGCGGGGGCGTGGGCGCGCCGCGGTGCAGGCCGCCGAGCTCTCGGCCGAGCGCGAGGTGGCGGCGAGCGGCCTCGACCTGCGCTTCGCCGTGTCGCAACGAGTCCAGGTGGTCGCCTCCCAATACTGGCAAGTGCGGGCCGCGGAGCACAACCTGGAGGTGTTGCGCGCCAGCGAGCAGAGCTCCCGGGAGCTGCTGGAGAGCACCCGCAAGCTGATCGCCGCCGATCAGGTGCCGGCGGCCGAGATCGTGCAGATCGAGGCGAGCCTGACCTCCGCGGAGTCGGCGCGGATCGGCGGGGAGCGGGACCTCTTCGCGCAGAAACAGGCCCTCGGCCGGGAGATCGGCCTCGATGCGGCCGAGATCGCCGGCCTCCCGCTCCCCTCCGACCCATTCCCCGAGATCCGTCCGGGGGAGGTCTCGCCCCTGGCCCGGTCGCGGGACTTCATTGACCTCGCCCTCCGCAGCCGGGCCGACCTGGAGGCCGCCCGGCAGCGGCGGATCGAGACCGAGATTCAGCGGAAGGCCGCCGAAAACGCCCTGAAGCCGCAGCTCGATCTGGTCCTGTCCCCCGGCTACTCGGGGCTCTCGGATGTCCCAGGAGCCGGCGGCTTCCTTGAGCCGCTGTTCCGCAACGTCCCTGGCGCCAGCACCGTGCTCTCCCTCGCTCTCTCCTGGCCCACTCTGAACCAGCGTGCCCTGGGAGAGCTCCTCCAGGTCGACGCCGCCCGCCGGCAGAGCGACCTGGCGATCGAGCTCCTGGCCAAGGGGATCGGCGCGGACGTCCCGGCGGCGCTCGACGCCGTCGACCGCGACGCCCGCCGGCTCGCCAAGGCGCGCGAGGCGGTGGGGCTGTTCGAGCGGGCGTTCACCAACGAGGAGAAGAAGCTGAAGGCCGGCACCTCGACGCTGCTCGACCTGATCACCCAGCGCGACCGGCTGACCGCCGCCCGGCAGACCGAGGTCGCGGCCGAGCTCGCCCTCGCCCTCTCGCTGCTCGACCTCCGCTTCCGCACCGGGACGCTGGTGGGGAGCGGCGGCGGGCCGGCCGGCGAGGTCGAGCTCGCGCGCCTGACCACGCTGCCTTCGCCAGGGGAGGGAACGCCATGATTCTCTCGGCCATCTTCCGCAAGGTCTCGCTCGAGAGGCTCTCCTCTCCCGAGCAGCTCGACCAGATGGTGCAGGTCACCGATCCCAAGGGGTGGATCGCCCTGGCCGGGCTCGGCGCCCTGCTTCTGGCCGCCATCGCCTGGGGGATCTGGGGCTCGATCCCCACCGAGGCCCAGGGGGACGGCATCCTGCTGCGGCAGGGGGGGATCTCCGACCTGGTCTCCAACGCCGCCGGCCAGGTCCAGGAGATGCTGGTCGGCGTCGGCGACGTGATCGAGAAGGGGCAGCCGGTCGCCCGCATCCAGCAGGACGCCCTCCTGCGGCAGATCGCGGGGGACCGCGCGAAGCTCGGCGCCCTGCGCTCCCAATACGAGGACGCGGCCCGGATCTCCAGCCAGCAGAAGCAGCTCCGCGCCCGCGACCTGGCCCAGCAGCGGGCCGATCTCCAGCGCAGCAGCGAGTCGCTGGAGAAGGACATCTCCCTGCTGCGCGAGCGGCTCGACGCCCAGCAGGGGCTGCTCAACGACGGCCTGATCACCAAGGAGACCTTCCTTACCACCCAGCAGTCGCTCAACGCCAAGCGCGACCAGCTCGCCCAGGCGCGGCTCGACCTCAACGGCCTGGATCTCAAGCGGATCGAGGCCGACCAGCAGCTCGACCAGCAGCTCGAGACCCGCCAGACGGCGATCCGCGACCTGGAGCTGGAGATCAAGGACCTCACCGCCAAGCTGGGGGAGAACGTCAACGTCCTCTCCCCCTACTCCGGGCGCGTCCTGGAGGTGCTGGCCAACCGGGGGGACGTGGTGAATCCGGGCACCCCCATCCTGAGCGTCGAGGTGCTCTCCGAGAACCTCCAGGCGGTGCTCTTCGTCCCCGCCTCGGCCGGCAAGAAGGTGCAGCCGGGCATGACCGTGCGCCTCTCGCCGAGCACCGTCAAGCGGGAGGAGTACGGCTCGCTGCTCGGCAAGGTGACCTGGGTGGCGGAGTTCCCCTCGACCTCCCGCGGCATGACCCGCCTGCTCGGCAACGAGGCCCTGGTCACCAAGCTCATGGCTCAGGGGCCGCCGATCCAGGTCAACGTCGCCCTGGAGCGGGACCCCGCGACGCCGACCGGCTACCGGTGGTCCTCCTCCCGCGGGCCGAATCTCAAGATCAGCAGCGGCACGCTGGCCTCCGGGGACGTCGTGGTCCAGGAGGACCGCCCCGTCCGCCTGATCATCCCCAAGGTCCGGGAGGCGACCGGGCTGTGAAGGTCCGCCGCTCGCCCACCGTCCTGCAGATGGAAGCGGTCGAGTGCGGGGCGGCCGCGCTCGCCATCGTGCTCGCCCACTACGGCCGCTGGGTCCCTCTGGAGGAGCTGCGCGTGGCCTGCGGCGTCTCGCGCGACGGCAGCAAGGCGAGCAACGTGGTCAAGGCCGCCCGCAACTACGGTCTCGTCGCCAAGGGGTTCAAGAAGGAGCCGCAGGCCCTGCGCTCCACCCCCCTGCCGGCCATCCTGCACTGGAACTTCAATCACTTCGTGGTGCTGGACGGCTTCCACAAGGGGCGGGTCTTCCTCAACGATCCGGGGACCGGGCCGCGGGAGGTGACCGAGCAGGAGCTGGACGAGGCCTTCACCGGGGTGGTGATGACCTTCGAGCCGGGGCCGGAATTCGAGCGCAAGGGGGACCCGCCGCGGCTGATCCCGGCCCTGCGGCGCCGCCTCACCGGCTCGCGGGCGGCCCTCGCCTTCGTCCTTCTGGCGGGGCTCGCCCTGGCCCTCCCCTCTCTGGTCGTCCCCGTCTTCTCCAAGGTCTTCGTGGACAGCGTGCTTCTGGAGAGCCGGCGGGACTGGCTCCCTCCCCTTCTTTTCGGCATGGGGGTGGCCGGTCTGCTGATGGGCCTCCTGACCTGGATCCAGCAGGTCTACCTCCTGCGGCTGGAGACCCGGATGGCGGTCGGTTCCTCCAGCCGCTTCCTCTGGCACGTGCTCCGCCTGCCCACGGAGTTCTTCAGCCAGCGCTTCGCGGGGGACATCAGCTCCCGGGTGGCGATCAACGACCGCGTGGCCCAGCTCCTCTCGCGCGACCTGGCGACCAACGTCCTGGGCGCCGTGATGATCGTCTTCTTCGCCGCCGTCCTCTTCCAGTACGACGCCGTGCTGACCCTGGTGGGGATCGCGGTCGTGTCGCTCAACGTGGCCGCCCTCCGCTACGTCTCGCGCAAGCGGGTGGACGGCAACCGCCGGCTGGTCCAGGACCAGGGCAAGCTCCTCGGCACGGCGATCGGCGGCCTGCAGACGATCGAGACCCTCAAGGCGACCGGCGGCGAGTCCGACCTCTTCGCCCGCTGGGCGGGCTTCCAGGCCAAGGTGGTCAATGGCCGGCAGGAGCTCGAGCGCTACACCCAGCTCCTCGACACCGTCCCGCCCCTCCTCTCCGCCGTCAATACGGCGCTGATCCTGGGGATCGGCGGCCTGCGGGTGATCAACGGCAGCCTCTCCCTGGGTGGGCTGGTAGCCTTCCAGCTCCTGATGGCGGCCTTTGTCGCGCCCGTGAGCCGGCTGGTGAGCCTCGGCGGCAAGCTCCAGACGGTCGAGGGGGACATGAACCGCCTGGACGACGTCCTGCGCTACCGGCTCGATTCCACCGCCGGCCGGGGCTCCGGGGAACCGCCGCCCGCGGGGGAGCCCGTGCGGCTGGACGGCTTTCTGGAGCTGCGCGACGTCTCCTTCGGCTACAGCCGGCTCGATCCGCCGCTGATCGAGGGCTTCAACCTGACCCTGAAGCCCGGCTCGCGGGTCGCCCTGGTCGGCGGCTCCGGAAGCGGTAAGTCGACCCTCTCCCGTCTGGTGACCGGGCTCTACGAGCCGTGGGGCGGCGAGATCCTGCTCGACGGCAAGCGGCGCTCCGAGGTCCCCCCGGCGGTCCTGACCGGCTCGCTCGCCGCGGTCGATCAGAACGTCTTCCTGTTCGAGGGGACGGTGCGGGAGAACCTGACCCTGTGGGACGCGACGGTCCCCCTGCCCGAGGTGGTGGCCGCGGCCAAGGACGCCTGCATCCACGAGGACGTCGCGGCCCGGCCCGGGGGGTACGACAGCCCGGTCGAGGAGGGGGGGGCCAACTGGAGCGGCGGCCAGCGGCAGCGGCTGGAGATCGCCCGGGCCCTGGTGGGGCGGCCCTCGATCCTGATTCTCGACGAGGCCACCAGCGCCCTCGACCCCACCACCGAGAGCCGGATCGACGAGAGCCTGCGGCGGCGGGGGTGCACCTGTCTGATCGTCGCCCACCGCCTGAGCACCATCCGCGACGCCGACGAGATCATCGTGCTGGAGAAGGGGAAGGTCGCCCAGCGCGGTACCCACGACGAGCTCAAGGGGGTCGAAGGCCCCTATGCCCGGCTCATCAGCGCCGAGTAGCCCCATGGCATCCCTCCTCGATCGAGCCCTGGCCGAGAGCGAAGAGGTCGCGCTCGCGGGCAACGCCCCGCTCCTCCTCGACTCCTCCCCAGGGATCTGGCTCGTCGAGACCGGGACCGCCGAGGTCTTCGCCGTGCCGAGTGACCAGGAGGGTCCGCGGACGCATCTCTGCTCGGCAACGGCCGGCCAGGTGCTCTGCGGCGCCGCGAACGGCACGCCCCTGAGCCTCCTCGCCGTGGGGCACGCGGGCACGCGCCTGCGGCGGCTCTCCGCGGACCGGCTCCGGGAATTGGCCCGCGATCCGGAGGCTGCGGCCGGTCTCGCCGCCGGCCTCGACGGCTGGCTGGCGGGCCTCCTGGGGGGGATCTCCCGGGCCGCCGGCCCCAAGATCTTCGCGGATCTCCGGCTCGGCGCCGAGACCCACCTCGGAGAGGCCGGCAAGGCGGCGCGCGCCCAGGATGGGGTCGCCTGGGTCCGCCATGTCGAGGGGAGCTCGAGCCTGCTGGGGGAGCCGGATCTCGCCCTGAGCGGCGGCGACCTCTTTCCGGTCCCGGAAGGGCTCTGGCTGGTGAGCGCCGGGGAAGCGCGGATCGTCTCCCTGGGCACTCGCGATCTCCTGGCGGGAGAGGATCTCTGGCGGGGTCTCGCCCGCTTTCACGAGCTCTGCCTCCGTTACGTCGCCCTCCAGAACGAGAAGACGGAACGGCAGGACCGCGAGCGCCTCGAGCGCCGGCTCGACCTGGACCGCGCGAGCCTCCGGAGCGCCTACGCCCGGCTGGCCTCCATCCTCCAGCCGGCGGACGGCGCCGGCCCGGGTCTCCACGAGCACGCCGACCCTCTCCTCGCCGTATGCGCCCTCGTCGGCAGCTCTCAGGGCATCACCATCCGAGCCCGCCCGGACGCGCCGGCCGGGGGAAAGCTGGAGGACCGCCTCGTCCGGATCTGCGCCGACTCGCGGGTCCGCTCCCGCCGGGTGATCCTGCGCGAGGACTGGTGGCGGCGCGACAACGGCCCCCTGGTCGCCTTCCGCACGGCCGACGCGGAGCCGAAGGTCAAGCGTCCGGTCGCCCTGCTGCCCCTCTCGGCCCGGGACTACGAGATGGTCGATCCGGTCGAGGGGACCCGGGTCCGGGTCGACGCCGCGGTCGCCGAGAGCCTGAGCGGCGACGCCCACATGTTCTATCCGCCGCTGCCTGAGCGGCCGGTCACCAAGGGGGACCTGCTGCGCACGGCGCTCGCCGGCCGCCGGCGCGATCTCCTGACCATTCTTCTCATAGGGGCCGGCGGCGGCCTCCTCGGCATGCTCGTCCCCATCCTGACCGGCCAGCTCTTCGGCAGCGTCATCCCGGGAGCCGAGCGCGGTCAGCTCCTGCAGATCACCCTGGCCCTGATCGTCGCCGCCCTCGCCGGATCGATCTTCCAGCTCACCCGGAGCATCGCCGTCCTGCGCATCGGCGGCAAGGCGGACGGCCGCGTGCAGTCCGCCGTCTGGGACCGCCTGCTCTCCCTGCCGGTGACCTTCTTCCGCAACTACACGGTGGGGGACCTGGCGAACCGCTCCCTGGGAATCAACGCCATCCGGGAGATGCTGACCGGCAACGTCCTCACCCTGCTCCTGGGCGCGGTCTTCTCGGTTTTCAGCTTCGGGCTCCTCTTCTACTACAGTTGGCGGCTCGCCCTGATCGCCACCGTGCTCGTGCTCCTGCTCTCCGGGGTCACGACGGGGCTGGTCTGGCTCCAGATCCGCCACCAGCGGGCGCTCCTGGATCTGCAAGGAAAAATCGCCAGCCTCCTCTTCGGGCTGATCAACGGCATCGCCAAGCTCCGGGTGGCCGGCGCCGAGGCCCGGGCCTTCGCCCGCTGGGCCGGGCACTTCGCCGAGCAGCGGCGGCGGACCCTGGCCGCGCAGCGGGCGGCCAACCTCCAGACCGCCTTCAACGCCGTCTACGGAGTGCTCTCTTCGCTGGTCCTCTTCGCCGTCGTGGGCTCCGCCTCGACGGAGGCCATGCCGGTCGGCGAGTTCCTCGCCTTCAGCGCCGCCTTCGGCCAGTTCCTGGCCGCGGCGCTCTCCCTCGTCTCAGCCTTCTCGAGCGTCCTCACCATGGTGCCCCTCTACGAGCGCCTGTCGCCCATCCTCGAGACGGTGCCGGAGGCCGACGAGTCCAAGTCCGAGCCGGGGGACCTCGCCGGGGAGATCGAGTTCAGCCACGTCTCCTTCCGCTACCAGGCGGACGGCCCCCTGATCCTGGACGACGTCTCCTTCCGGGCCGGCCCGGGGGAATTCATCGCCCTGGTCGGCCCCTCGGGAGCGGGCAAGTCGACCTGCCTGCGGCTGCTCCTCGGCTTCGAGAAGCCCACCGCCGGCTCCATCTACTTCGACGGCCAGGACCTGGCCGGGCTCGCCGTGCAGTCCGTCCGCCGCCAGATCGGCGTCGTCCTGCAGACCGGCCGGCCGATGGCGGGGAGCCTCTTCTCGAACATCATCGGCAGCTCGAATCTCGGGATCGACGACGCCTGGGAAGCGGCGCGGATGGCGGGCCTGGAGGAGGACATCAAGGCCATGCCCATGGGGATGCACACCGTGGTGAGCGAGGGGGCGGAGACCTTCTCGGGAGGTCAGAAACAGCGCATCCTGATCGCCAGAGCGATCGTCCACCGGCCGCGGATCGTCCTCTTCGACGAGGCCACGAGCGCCCTCGACAACCGCACCCAGGAGACCGTCAGCCGCAGCCTGGAAAGGCTGAAGGCGACCCGCATCGTCATCGCCCACCGCCTGAGCACGATCCAGAACGCCGGCCGCATCTACGTCGTCGATGGAGGAAGGGTGGTGGAGGAGGGGAGCTACCAGGACCTCCTCCGCCGCGACGGCCCCTTCGCCCGCCTCGCCGAACGCCAGATCGCCTAGGAGCCCACCATGCGCAAAGTCCTCTTCCTCTTCGGCCAGCTCAACGACGACGACATCGAGTGGATGCTCACCGCCGGCACCAAGCGCTTCGTGCCGGCCGGAGGCGTCCTGATCCAGCAGGGGGTGCCGGTGGACGCCGTCTTCATCCTCCTGGAGGGGACGCTCGCCGTCTGGCTGCAGAGCCGCCGGGGCCCGGAGCGCGAGCTGGCCCGGCTGAGCGCCGGCGAGATTGTGGGCGAGATGTCCTTCGTGGACGCCCGCCCCCCCTCGGCCACCGTCAAAGCCCTGGAGGACTCCACCGTCTTCGCCCTCTCCAAGGCCACCCTCAACCGCAAGCTGGCCGCCGACTCGGGGTTCGCCGCGCGCTTCTACCGGGCCCTGGCGATCTACCTCTCCACCACCGTCCGCGAGCGCCATCGGGACCTGGGCACAGGGGTGGGCGGGGATGGCGACGCCGAGGAGGAGGAGGACGACGCCGACGAGCTCGACCCCAACGTGCTGGACGGGGTGTACCTGGCGGGGGAGCGGTTCGATCGGATGGTGAAGCGGGTGATGGTGTCGTAAAGGCCGGAGCGTCGGTGGCGGGCACCGGCGCGGGAGGCCTCATGACGCCAGAGCGACCCGGCTGCCGTCCAGGATCCGGCGGCCCTCGTCGATCGCCCGCTGGGCCCAATCGATGAAGCCATCCACGAACGGGCGGCCGATGTCATCGACCTGAATTTTCTCCCGGATGAGCTTGAGCCCCGGCTCCATGCGGCTCACGTTGCTCTGGAGCAGCAGCATGACATAGCTTCTGAGCTCTTCTTCGGGATCGTTGGCGAGAAGAATCAAGTCCAGTTGAGTGACGTAGATGAACGAGTACTCGGCATGAAACACCGCGGTCATCGGTCGGGGGGTGCCGATGAGGATCGGGCTGGGATACAGCTCCTTGGGATCGTTGGTAATGAACCCTTCTGTCGATTCGACCATGATCCCGAGCGCCCGAAGCTTGTTGTGGGCCATCTCGTGGACGAAAGCCTGTGCCAGGCAGACGGGGTCGTCGATGCTCGCGCACATGGTGCCGATGTGGGACTGAAAGGCGTGGCTGATCGATCCCTTGCCGCCAGGAGGGATGCGGTTTCCCTTCACGTCGCGGATGGGATAGAAAGTATGTATCAGGGCCTTGAATTGATTGAACGCCGCCGGCCACTGCCGCACATAGCTCTCCGCCAGGCGGATCTTCCGCATTGATTCATCGGAGAGCGGCGCAGAAGCCAGGCCCTCCATTTTGCTGTAGGGCCCTTCCGTCGGCCGGACTTCCACCGCGCCGTCGAAGATGGTCAGGGCGTCTTCCGAGCGTTGGCGAGAAGGAAGCCCCCTTGACTGGCGAAGCCGCTGGAGAGTCACCTCGGTATCGTATTGGTCGGGCTGAGGCTCGGCTACGCGGATCCAGTCGATATCCATGATCCACCTCCTCAAGCTGTCACGACGCATCTTCGGGGAAGATCCCGAAAATGTCAAGCTAATAAAGGGCCAAACTTCGTTGTCACGTTTCTTGGGAGCCAAGCACTAGCTTATGTGAGGCCCTCTTGCGGGGCTTGCCAGAAGAGGTGACGAGGATCTGCTCAATGGCAGATCTGCAAGCACTGCCCTTCAGGCTGTTCGTCTGAGATCTTGGCGCAGCGCCAGCAACGGTCATCCCATGACCACCAACAGAAGGAGGAAAAATGTCTGACAAGAAGAATGTCCAGGGCCCCAATGAAGTCGCAACCCCCGACGAGGCCGCTTCCGTTGGACAGCGCATCGATTCGCTTCGGAAGACGGCCAGTGAGGGTGAGTTGGGTGACGAGCTTCTTGAGGAGGTTGCGGGTGGCCATACCGACGGTGTGACGCATACCGACGGAGCCCACACCGATGGCGTGACCCACACGGATAGCGCGACCCCTCTGGGCGGCTTCCAGACCTAAACGACGCATGGATGGCGGGTCGAGGGACGGCGCGCGGATCGATTCCGTGCTCCGCAGCCCCGGCCCGCCACCCCAGTGATGTTGGATCTCTCTAGAGGATCGATAATGCTGCCCAAGATCACGCTCTACTTGCTCAAGGTCACGGAATTCTGCAACTTGAACTGCCCGTATTGTTACATGTTCAATTTGCGGGACTCTTCTTACAAGAGCAAGCCCAAGGTAATGCCCATGGAGATCGTCGAGGTGGCGGCCCGGAAGGCGGTCGCGCTCGCGAAGGAGCAGGACGTACCAAAGCTGACCATCTCCCTGCATGGCGGCGAGCCACTGCTCGCCGGGCGCGAGTGGTTTCGTTCGGCCGTCAACATCTTCAAGCGCGCCGGCGGGGATTCGGTGAAGATTGTGTTCACGACCCAGACCAACGGAGTTCTGCTCGACGACCAATGGCTTGACTTTTTCGAGGCGGAAAGAATAACCCTGGGTATCAGCATGGACGGGCCCCGTGAGGTTCATGATAAATACAGAATCAACTTTGCCGGTCGTGGATCTTATGACGATGTCGTGAGAGGGGTGAAGCTGGCGCTGCAGCACCCCAACATCTTCGGCGGCGTACTGTGTGTGATCGATCCGCTGACGAACGGCCTGGAGGTGTACCATCATTTTCGAGAGCTCGGAGTCAAGGCCATCGATTTTCTCTGGCCTCTCGACCACAACTGGGATGCGCCCCCTCCTGGGCTCGCAGTCCCAGGGGCTACACCTTACGCCGATTATCTGATCCCGATCTTCGATGAGTGGTGGCCGCAGCGGGACAGGTCCGTAAGGATCCGGTATTTCTATCAGTTGATGAAAAATATTTTCGGCGCGCGGGGAGGCCTGGATTCCCTGGGTGGCAATCCCGTGACCATCACGAGCATCGACTCCGACGGCAGCATTGAGCCCGTCGACTCGCTCAAGGCTTGCGGCGACGGCATCACCCAGATGGGAATAAATATCATGACCGACCCACTCCAGGCGATTTATGATCAGCCCCTGTTTCAGGCGGCGATCGCCGGCCAGGACGGGCTTTGTGGAAAGTGCAAGGTCTGCCCGCTTCATGATGTTTGTGGCGGAGGCTATCTTCCTCACCGGTTCAGTCAGTTGACTGGATTTGATAATCCTTCCGTGTACTGCCGGGATATATGGAAATTAACCACTCATATATTGGATTCGGTATGCGATCTCGCCGCGGTGCGGAGTTTTCTGCAAGTGGGAAAGGAGCCGGTCGCTGATATGCAGGCTGCGACATAGGGATATGCTGCCGCTTTGCATGCAATAGATGTTTTGGGCAGCGGTTGTTCAGCTAAATAGCACGTTATTGCCTTATGGGAGTTGCCCGCAGTGGGCTTCATCTAGTCTATGAAAGATCTGTGGACTTTGTGCCTCGTGCCGAGGATGGTTGTTTCTTTGTTTCAGCGAAGAAATCCATGCAGCTTCTGTCCACGAGCTCCGCCTCGTAGATGTTTGTATCAGTCCAAGAACTCACCCTTGAACGAGTATAGAAATAACAACTGAGAGATAGGAGAGAAAAATGTCTGATAAGAGTAATATCCCCGGAAAGAATGAAGTGGCCATCGACCCGCAGGAGGCCGCTTCCGTTTCTGAGCGTATTGATTCGCTCCGCAAAAAGGCTGAGCAGGGTGAGATCGGTGATGAATTCCTTGAGGGAGTCGCAGGTGGATGCCATACCGATGGCGTAACTCACACGGATGGAGCGCACACTGATGGTACCACTCACACGGACTGCGCTTCCGAAATAACATAACAAAACTAATGAGCGGACTGAGGGGGGGCGAGCTCCAAGATGGGATTCTGGGGTATGTCGCCTTTCAGTCCGCCCGCCAGCTCTAGTGATGTTTTGGGCTAGACACCCGTAGCCCTTAGCGGCTGATCATTACCTCAAGGGTAAGCTCCCGGCTCTGCGGGAGGAATCCAAAGTTTGACAGTTTCGGATGGCGGCGGGCTCGCTGACGAAGTCATCGATGGCCGGGAGATTCAGCATAGTTTGGTTGATGGCTGGAGTCACGATACTTGGGTGGGGAAAGCGCCTACCCAAAAGATCCTGCAAAACTGCGAGAAGGACCGCCGCCTTTAGGCGGCTCAAGCTCTAGCTCGCTTTGAGCGGCTCCTAGATTTCAAGCCTCCGGCTTTGCCGGAGGTATCTGACCGGGCTGGTGCGTTGCTGAACCGTCTAGGAGCTCCGGTTGATGAGCGTCGATCTTTTTCAGTCCGAGCAAGCGGCTCGATGCCTAGATGAGTGGCGCCCTTCACCCAGGACTCTATCGGTGACAACTGCTGTGCATGTATGGGCCCGTTGGGGCCGGTGGTACCGGCAGCGGCTAGCGCAAGCACAGTCTCTCTTCTCGGTGGGAGCGGGGAAGATTCTCCGCTACCGTCCTGTATCTCCGATGAAGTAGGCCGCGGAAGAACCACCTACCTTGCTGGCTGTCCAACATTGCCGCATTCGAGGCCACCCGCTAGACTGGACCTGTGGAGCCGCCACAGGCCATGAAGTGTTTACAATGCCTATTCGAAAGCCTCCCGGCCTGAAGTTCTTCGGCCAGTGCGGGGGCCAAGATTGGCTCTCCTTGCCCCCAGTGCGGCACTGAGAACCCCCTCGGATTCAAATTCTGCGATGAGTGCGGCTCCGTGTCCCCTCTGGGAGCCACCAAGCCCGAGCCTCCTCCCGCCGCCCCCGCCCCCCAGAGCTACACCCTGCCCCACCTCGCCACCCAGGACCTCCAGTCCCACTCCGCCCTGGAGGGGGAGCGCAAGCAGGTGACTGCCCTCTTCTGCGATCTCGTGGGCTCGACCTCGCTCGCCGAGCGGCTGGGACCCGAGACCATGCACCTGCTGCTGAACCGGTTCTTCGAGCTGGCGCTCTCGGAGGTGCACCGCTACGAGGGGCCGTCAATCAGTTCCTGGGGGACGGCTTCATGGCCCTGTTCGGGGCCCCCATCGCCCATGAGGACCATGCCCGCCGGCCGGCCCTCGCGGCCCTGGGGCTGCAGAAGCTCATCCAGGAGCACCGGGCCGAGCTGGGCGAGGTGGAGCTCAGTGTCCTCATGGGGATCAACACCGGTTGGGTGGTGGTGGGGGGATCGGCGATCAGCTCCGGCGGGACTATACGGCGATCGGCGACACCACTAACCTGGCGGCCCGTCTGCAACAGCTCGCGGAGCCCGGAGCCATCCTGGTGAGCGAGGATACGAGCCGGTTCCTCCACGGCTCCGCCCGACTGGAGCCGCTCGGTCCGCTCCAGGTGAAGGGAAGGAAGCCCCCGTCCAGTCCGAGCAGGCGGTCCTGGGTGGCATGCCTGGTCCCTCTCCGCTGGGCGCCAGCGGGAAATAGCGACGTACCCCGCCTCACCCAGGCCCACACCCGGGGCAACTGTTGGCTTCCGCGCTCCCGGTGCACCAGCACGAGCACGCATCGATGGGGGCGTCTGGCTGCGCCGCTCCGCCCGTCGCGAGATCGAGATCTTCCATGGGGGTGCTCTCGACCGCGAAGGCGTCGTCCCGCACGGATTCCGCCGCGACGGCGGCCCTCAGCTCGTTCAGTAGAGACGTGTCCTGGGGCCGAGAGATTTTCCTGGATTTGGACATCGCAGAACCTCCTTGTACCCGCTCCATGGGTACGAGCTTAGGCTCTCACGAGGAATCCAGCTTCCGCAACAGCCTTTCCAGTAGTTTTTCGTCCACTCCGTTGGGGTGGTTTCCGCCCGGATCGCGCCGCCCCGCGAGCATGGTGGAGTCCACCTTTCAGGGTGTCTAGGGGCGCTCGGTCAGGATGTCATGATCTGCTTGCGCTCGAATTCGAGCGTTCGTAAAAAGGAGGTCGACAATGTTCAACCAGGAGAGGAAACTGGACGAGCTCAAAAAGGCCGTTCCGGGGGAGAAGGGCGACGCTTTCGACGTCGAGATCCCGGACAAGGAGCTTGAGACCGCCAGCGGCGGCGCCGCTGCACTGCAGTCTGACGTCTGCGCCTGCCTCTGCGGACAGGGCACTGGCTGCTCGGGGGGCGGCGGCGGCTAATTTGAGACCTGTCTCCACTGCTGCCACGAAGTGTCAGGAGGGGAGAACGGTCGACCCTGGTCGGTTTCTCCCCTCCCTCTTCCCTGAATGCACCGCGTAGATGGGAGCAAGGATCATGTCTACCGAGGTTTGTATCGACGCCAATTGGGTTGCCCCCGCGATCCCCGAGCTCAAGATCATCGAGCGGAATGGGTCCTGGCTCTGCCTGAATCCTGAGGTTCCCGCCTGGCTGTGTACCACGAAATCCGGCGCCTTGCTGCTTCAATTGGCCGACGGGACGCTCTCGGTCTCGGAAATCCGCTCTCTTCTGGAAGCCAACGAGATCTCCGTGCCCCTTGACCGCTTGACGGGCTTCTTCCAGTCGGTCGCCAAAGCCAAGCTCTTCGACAGGCCGCAACAGAATGGCACTGCTCCCTGGGAGAGCCGCCGGCTCAAGGCGATGTATCTTCACCTGACCAATCGATGCAATCTGCAATGCGTCTACTGTTACCGGGAATCTTCGCCTTACCTTCCGGTGCTCCACGACGCGGGACGATTCCGCGAGATGTTCGAATATGTCAAGCCGTTTACCGCGCCTGGAATGGAGGTTACTTTCTCCGGCGGCGAGCCTTTGATGCATCCGGGCTTCAGGGAAGTCGTGGAGGGCTCTCTCGCCCAAGGGTACTCGAACGTCCTCCTGACGAACGCGACGCTGATGACGGACGAGCTCGCGGATTTCGTCAGCGAGCGCTTCCGGTTCGTGAAGATCAGCCTCGACGGCCCGAATGAAGAGACGCACTCGAAGACGCGAGGCAAGGGGAACTTCGCGCGGGTCCTCAAAGGCATCCGCAGATTGGCGGAGCGGGGGATTCGAGTGAAGGTCCAGGTGACGTTCATGAAGAGCACCTTGCCTTATCTGAACGAGATCAAGGAGGCGCTCCCGGATCTCCCCAACGTCAACCTCGTTTACACGCCGCTGTTGCCGATGGGACGGGGAGCGGGAATGGACGAAGAGGCCATCGACAACGATACCTTCTACGACTTCGCCCGAGATCGCCGTTCCGTCGCCAAGTACGTGCCCGGTCAGAAGATCCGGAGCTGTCACGCGGGGGTGAGCAACCTCAGCATCGCGGACAGCGGAGACGTCTATCCCTGCCATCACTTCCACGCCAGCGAGTTCCATTTCGGCAACATCTTCCATGACTCGTTCGAGGACATCTTCTTCGGAGAAAAGATCAGGGACTACGTGGGGTCGATGGACGTCGAGAACAACAATCCGACGTGCCAGAGGTGCGATGTGCGATTCCTGTGCGGCGGTGGCTGTCACGCCAACAATCTCCATGCGACCGGTTGCCACCGAGGTACCGATATCTACTGCTCCTATCTGAAGCGAATTGTCTATGACGAGCTCTTTGATCTGGCCACCTACAAGAGGGGGCGGGAGCTCCCTCAACAAGGTCCGGATCTTTGAGAGAAGCGCTCGATTGGCGAGCGCTCGAGAAGGAGGTCAATCATGTCTGACAAGGACAAGAACCTGCTCAACGAGCTGAAGGGCTCGGTTCCCGAGAAGGGCGACGCTTTCGATGTCGAGATCCCGGAAAAGGCTCTCGATACGGTGAGCGGCGGGGCCGTTGACGCTCTGGCACCCGTGGGCGACAACTGCTTGTGCATGTGTGGGGCCGGTGGGGGCTGCGGCGGTTCCGGCAGCGGCTAGTCGCAAGCACGGTCTCTCCATCTTCTCGGCGGGAGCGGGGCTGATCCCCCGCTCCCGTCCCACCTTTCCGACGAGCGGGTGCCGTCCGGCGTTGCCGCATTCGAGACCACCCGCTACACTGGACCTGTGGAGCCGCCGCAGGCTATGAAGTGCTCACAGTGTCAATTCGAAAGCCCGCCGGGGCTGAAGTTCTGCGGGCAGTGCGGCGCCAGGCTGGGCGCTCCGTCCTGTCCCCAGTGCGGGACGGAGAATCCGCCAGGCTTCAAGTTCTGCGGTGAGTGCGGCGCCCCTCTCGGAGCCACGAAGCCCGAGCCCCTGCCTCCCGTCGCTCCTGTCCCCCAGAGCTACACCCCGTCCCACCTCGCCGCTCAGATCCTCCAGTCCCGCTCCGCCCTCGAAGGGGAGCGCAAACAGGTGACTGTCCTCTTCTGCGATCTCGTGGGCTCGACCTCGCTCGCTGAGCGGCTGGGGCCCGAGACCATGCACCTGCTGCTCAACCGGTTCTTCGAGCTGGCCCTCTCGGAGGTCCACCGTTACGAGGGGACCATCAACCAATTCCTGGGAGACGGCTTCATGGCTCTGTTCGGCGCGCCGATCGCCCATGAGGACCATGCCCGCCGGGCGGCCCTTGCGGCCCTGGGGCTCCAGAAGCTCCTCGGAGAGCACCGGGCCGAGCTGGGTGGGATAGAGGACCTCAAGGTCCGTATGGGGATCAACACCGGCTGGGTGGTGGTGGGCGGGATCGGCGACCAGCTCCGGCGGGACTACACGGCGGTCGGGGACACCACCAATCTCGCCGCCCGCCTGCAGCAGCTCGCCGAGCCCGGGACCATCCTGGTGAGCGAGGATACCAGCCGCTTCCTCCAGGGCGCCGCCCGGCTGGAGCCGCTTGGGGCCCTTCAGGTGAAGGGCAAGGAGGCCCCTGTCCAGGCGTTCAGGCTACTGAGCCTCGGCGTCCTCCAGTCCGAGGAGGCGGTCCTGGCCGGTATGGCGCGTTCCCCCTTCGTGGGGCGCCGGCGGGAGATGGCGATCCTGGAGGACCTGTGGGACCGGGCGGCGGGCGGACAGGGGCAGGTGGTGGGCATCGCGGCCGAGGCCGGGACGGGCAAGTCCCGCCTCGTCTATGAGCTCCGGCGCCGGCTGTGGGACCGCCCCGTGCACTTCCTGGCCGGGCGGTGCGTCTCCTACGCGAGCGGTGTCCCCTATCTGCCCATCCTCTACATGCTGCGCAACGAGTGGGAGATCGCCGAGACGGACGACTCCACCGTGGTGGCCTCCAAGGTGGCCGCCAGTCTCCAGCGGGCGGGCATGGAGACCGAAGAGTCGCTGCCCTACCTGCTCCAGCTCCTGGGAATCCGGGAAGGGACCGAGAAGCTCGTCGAGCTGAGCCCCCAGGCGATCCAGGCCCGGACATTTCGCATTCTGCGACAGCTCATCTTGGGCGCCGGCCAGGGGAGCCTCGTCGTCCTGGAGATCGAAGACCTGCATTGGGCGGACAAGACCTCGGAGGACTTTCTCGCCTTTCTCGTCGAGGGGCTGGTCGCCGCCCGCATGCTGCTCCTGATGACCTACCGCTCCGGGTACCGTCCGTCCTGGATCGAGAAGTCCTACGCCACCCAGATCACCCTTTCGCTCCTGAGCAATGAGGAGAGCCAGACGGTGGTCCGGTCGGTTCTGCAGAACGCCGAGATCCCGGACGGCCTGATCGGTACCGTCCTGAGCAAGGCGGAGGGAAACCCCTTCTTCCTGGAGGAGCTGGCGCGATCGGTGCTGGAGCACCCGGACGTCTCGGTGCCCGACACGATCCAGGGGGTGGTCATGGCCCGCGTCGACCGGTTGCCCGAAGGGCACAAGCGGCTCCTCCAGACGGCGTCCGTCCTGGGCAGGGAGCTCTCCCTCTCCCTGTTGACGAAGGTCTGGGAACCGGCGGAGGACCTGACGCCGCTCCTCTCGGACCTCAAGCGATGGGAGCTCCTCTATGAGGAGCCCACGGCCGAGGAGCCGCGGTACCTCTTCAAGCACGCCCTGACCCAGGAGGCGGTCTACCAGACGCTGCTGAAGAGCCGGCGCCAGGCCTTGCACGGTGCGGCCGGACAGGCTTTCGAGGAGCTCCACGCGGGCCGCCTGGAGGACGTCTACGATCGCCTGGCCTACCACTACTCGGAGGCCGGCGACGCGCCGAAGGCGGTCCGGTATCTGGTCCTGCTCGCCGCCCAGGCCGCCGGGCGGTACGCGCACGCCGAGGCGGAGCAGGCCCTGCGGGAGGCCCTCGCGCACTGCGGGAGTCTGCCCGAGGCGGAACGGGACCGCCGCCGCCTGGAGGTGATCCTGCGGCTCGCGGAGTCGCTCCTGCCGCTGGCCCGCTTCCCGGAGACGCTGGAGCTTTTCCTGGCCCATCGGGATCTCGTGGAGCGTCTGGACGATCCGGCGCTCGCAGGCCCCTTCTATTTCTGGCTGGCCCACACCTACAGCTATCTGGGGGACCAGGAGCAGGCCGCGAGCAACGCGCGCCTCGCCATCGCGGCGGCGCGGCGGCAAGGCGACGCGGCCACGGAGGGGAAGGCCTGGTACGTGCTCTGCCGGGACGCCTTCTGGTCGGGCCGGTTCTCCGAAGGGATCGAGCACGGCCGGGAGGCCCTCGCCCTGCTGGAGCGCAGCGACGAGCCCTGGTGGCAGGGGCAGGCCTACTGGGTGGCGGGGTTCCACCACTACGTCCTGGGGCAATTCGACGAGGCGTTCGACAAGATGAAGTGGGCCGAGGCCATCTGGCGGGCACTCCAGGACCCCCGCCTCGATCCCTCCTGGAGCACCGGCTATTTCCACGCCTCGCTGGGTGACTGGGAGCTCGGAATCGAGGAGTGCCGGGGCGGGCTCGAACGGGCCCAGGACCCCCTCAACACCGCCGCGGCCCTGGGGTTCCTGGGCTACGCCTATCTGGAGAAGGGGGATCTGCCGCGGGCCCTCGCGGCCCTGGAGGAGTCCACGCAGCGGCTGCGCCAGGCCGGTATGCAACAGCTCCTGGGCTGGTTTTCCGCCTTCCTCGCCGAGGCCCTCCTCCGTTCGGGACGGCTCGACGAGGCCCGGGACTTCGCCCACGAGGCGCTCGCGGTCACCGAGGGGGTCCGGTTCCGGTACGGGAGCGGTATCGCCCAGCGGGCTCTGGGGCGCATCGCCCAGGCGGACGGCCACCGCGAGGAGGCGGCGGTCTGGCTCCAAGAGGCCCTGGAGAGCTTCCGCTCGATCCAGGCGCCCTTCGAAGCCGGCCGCACCCGGCTCGATCTGGCCCGGCTGGCCGGCTCCGGATCGGTCCAGGCCGCTGCTGAGCTCGGAGAGGCCCGCCGGATCTTCACCGCGCTGGGGCTCCCCGGTTATGTGGAGAAGGCCGAGCGGCTCGCCTCGGAGCTCGCCGTGGCCCCCTCGCTCGAGCGGTCGGGCGGTCCGAACGTCAGGTAGGCCTTCGCCTCGGGCTCACGGTCCGGCGCGCAGACGACCTTGAGGTGGCTGAGGGTGCGGATGCAGATGCCCCGGGGGCCCATCTCAGTGATCGGCCACCGCTCCGGGGCCGTCCAGAAGGTGTCGTACCCCGGCCAGGCGAGCGCGGCGTCTTTTTTCTCGGGTGAGCAGAGCCGCCGTTGTATCAGGCGCTCGAGGAGGATCTCCCAGCGCGGCTCCCTTGAGGGCTGGCGGGGGTAGGAGCCCTCGATGCCGATGCGCGGCAGGATTGTGTCCGTGACGTCGAACGAGAGATGGAGCCTCTCGACCCCTTCGAAAATCGTGGAGACCTCCTCGACCGCGAGGACCATCTCCGGGGCCAGGCTCCGGAGGTAGACGAGCATCGAGGCCGGCTCCAGGCCGAAGATCTCCAATCGGACGGCGTCGCTCCCCCGCGCGCGCAGGCTGAAGACGTAGAGGAGGCTGGCCGAGACCGGCAGTGCATCGAGGCAGGTGAGGATCGACGCGCGCTGGCCGGCGGGAAGCGGCCGGCCCTGGAGAGCCGGGAGAAGCGTATCGGTGAGCCAACCGGGGTCGATGCCGCTGGGAAGCTTCGCGCAGACCACGGGCGCCAGCGGCCGGTCTCCGTCCGTCGCCCGGTCGAGGTCGAGCTCCAGCCAGACGGAGCGGACGGGCGCGAGCGATCCTTCGGCCCAGCGATCGAGAAATTCTTGGACGGAGGGGAGCCGCGTCGCCAGAGCCCGGGCTTCATCGGCCGTCCGGACACGCAAGGACAGATCGACCGCAGTGGCGCCGGGGGCGAGCCGGGCTTCGAGGGTTCCCGGGCATTCTCCAGGAAGGGCTCGGGCGAGCCGGTGGAGCCGCTCGACGGTCTGGGCTCCAAAGAGTGGCTCGGTCAGCCGGGGATCGAGAACGGCCAGCCAGTCTGCGGAGGTCACCTACACGGGAGGCCAGGCATCGTCACCGCCGGCAGCCTGGTCGAGATCGTCGTCCGAGAGCTCCCGGTCGCTGTCCAGCAGCTCCTGAATATCGGCCGGGGTGAGGTGGTACCCCTTCTCGCGCGCCCAACGAAGCGCCGCGTCCGGGTTGCGCAGCAGGGTGCGGGATTCGTTCAGCAGGTGAGAATCCTTGCGCAAATCTTCCAGGAACCGGTTCAGCTCGGCACTGCTCATCGTTTTCTCCCTTTGGAGTTTTCCCAACGATGCTCCTTTTTCGGAAGCAATTCAACCCCACGGGGTTTGGGAGAATTCATCCGGTTGGAAAAACGGATCGCCAGCCTCGACTATTCCTCCCGCGCCGCCGGGGGGTCCACCACCGTGAAGTAGAAGGTGGTGCCGTCGCCGGGGGTGCTCTCCAGCCAGATGCGCCCGCCGATCTGCGCGACGGCGGCCTGGACGATGGCGAGCCCCAGGCCGGTGCCGTCCGCCACCTCGGGGTGGGCGCGGACGAACTGCTCGAAAATCAGGCCGTGCATCTCCTCGGGGATGCCGAGGCCGTTGTCCGCCACCGAGATCCGCCAGTACCCCCCGTCCTCCCGCTGCACGCCGAGGCGGACCCAGCGGTCCTCTTCGTTCGGATCGGAATACTTGACCGCGTTGCC
>Ga0308176_10000725_pt1 | contig 20579 bp, 18 predicted proteins | sample PhyCR2_3_FD_203890 | JGI IMG/M metagenome (GOLD analysis project Ga0308176, IMG submission 203890) | Soil microbial communities from UC Gill Tract Community Farm, Albany, California, United States - DLSLS.C.R2 | ecosystem: Environmental > Terrestrial > Soil > Agricultural land | place: USA... | reverse complement strand
GAAACTCAAAATGACGCTGGTCGAGCGTCCGTTGGTAAATATTGAGGCCGCGAGCCGTACGCGCTCGCAGGACGATCAGTTCCGCAAACTCCCGGGCCGACACCCATTCTTCGGTCGCGATCTCGGGATAAAGTTTCGCGTATCGGGGGCGTACCCGCACTTCGCGCTCGCTCACGGGCCTCTCGCGATCTCTCGACGGCCAGATTCCAGCTCATTCGACGCTTCAGTACGGTAGCCGCTCTATCGACTTCGTCGCTAGTCCGTAGATTCATCGGCCGTGCGGCTTCTTATTGTGGAGGACTCGGACCTCATCCGGAAGGTCACGCGGCTGGCCTTCCCTGCCCGCCAGCACGAACTCCACGAAGCAGAGAACGGCCGGAAGGCTCTTGAGATCCTGGCCAGTGTCGGTGAGCCGGTCGATGCCATCGTGCTCGATCTCCAGATGAGATATGAACGGCGTACAGTTCCTCCGCGAGTTGCGTCACCGACCCGGCACGCAGCCACGCCCATAGTGATCGCGACCAGCGAACCCGAGGACTCGCCCCTCCCGCAGGAGGCCCGGGGTATGGGCGTCGCTGCGGTCCTCAAGAAGCCTGGAAGCCACACGAACTCGCCGCCACGGTGCAGCAGGCCTCGGCTAGCCGCCGTCCCTCATAGGATCACTGATGAAGTACGAATCGGTGGGAGCGGATGGCCGCGGCGCGCGATGCGGAGAAGTGGCGAGGTTCTGTTGCCAAGGGTGTTGCCAGCGCCGGCGACCCGCCAAGAAAGTACATGAAGAAAGCCCCGCAACTCACTATGAGCGCGAGGCTTCGGATGATAGCAGGGGCGGGACTCGAACCCGCGACCCCGGCATTATGAGTGCCGTGCTCTAACCAGCTGAGCTACCCTGCCCTGAGGCGAGCGAACTCTAACGCTCACCCAATCAAACGCAACCCTGATGCTGAATCACCGCGCCGAGCTGTCCGGCGGCACCAGCCGATACAACAGTTCGCCCCGCCGGATCATCCCGAACCGCTCCCGCGCCACCCGCTCCTGCACCCGCGGATCGTGCTCGATCGCGTTCGCCTCGCGCGTGAGCGAGTCTACCACCTGCCGGAGCCGGATGACCTGGGCCTGCTCGGCAGCCTGCTGGCGCCGAAGCGCGAGCAGGTCGGTGGTGCCGTACTCGCCGCCCTGGATCCCGAAGTAGAGCGCGAACAGGAGCGCGGCCAGGGCGGCCCACCGTGCGGCGCTCATAGCGGGTAGAGATCTCGCCCCGGATAATGGCCCAGGTCGCCCAGCTCCTCGGAAATGCGCAGCAGCTGGTTGTACTTGGCGGTGCGGTCGGTGCGGCTGGCGCTGCCGGTCTTGATCTGCCCCGCGCCGGTGGCCACCGCGAGGTCGGCGATGAAGGTGTCCTCGGTCTCTCCCGACCGATGCGAGATGATCACTCCGTACGCGCTGCCCTTGGCGAGCTCGATGCACTGGAGCGTCTCGGTCAGCGTGCCGATCTGGTTGACCTTGACCAGCACCGCATTGCCGACGCCTTCCTCGATTCCGCGGCCCAGCCGGTCCACGTTGGTGACGAACAGGTCATCGCCCACCAGCTGCACCCGCTCGTGCAGCCGCTCGGTCAACAGGGCCCAGCCCGCCCAGTCGTTCTCCGCCAGTCCGTCCTCGATGCTGACGATGGGGTAGCGATCCACCCAGCCGGCGTACAGGTCCACCATCGCCTCCGCCGAGCGGCGGCTGCCGTCGCCCTTCTTGAACACGTACTCGCCGTCCTGGAACAGCTCCGACGCCGCCACGTCCAGCGCGATCGCCACGTCGCGGCCCGGCTCGTAGCCGGCGCTCTCGATCGCCTGCATCACCACGTCGAGCGCCGCCTCGTTGGAGGGGAGCATCGGAGCGAAGCCACCTTCGTCGCCCACCGCCGTGGAGAGCCCCATCTTGCCCAGCACCTTCTTCAGCGTGTGGAACACCTCCACGCCGATGCGGAGCCCCTCGGGAAAGGTCTCGGCGCCGATCGGGACCACCATGAACTCCTGCGCGTCCACGTTGTTGGACGCGTGCGCGCCGCCGTTCAGGATGTTCATCATGGGCACCGGCAGCACCCGCGCCATCGGCCCGCCGAGGTAGCGATAGAGCGGCAGGCCGCAGTCCTGTGCGGCGGCGCGCGCCACCGCCAGCGAGACGCTCAGGAGCGCGTTGGCGCCCAGCTTGCTCTTGTTGGGTGTGCCGTCGGCGTCCATCATCTCGGCATCGATGGCGATCTGGTCCGCCGCCGCCAGCCCTTCGAGCCGGGGCCCGAGCACCTCGTTGACGTTCCGCACCGCTTCCACCACGCCCTTCCCGACGTAGCGCCGCGCATCGCCGTCACGGAGCTCCACCGCCTCGTGCTCCCCGGTGGAGGCGCCGCTGGGAACCGCGGCCCGGCCCTGCGCCCCGCTCGAGAGGGTGACATCCGTCTCGACGGTGGGGTTGCCGCGGCTGTCCAGGATCTCGCGGGCATGGACTTCGATGATCGTGCTCATGAACACTCGGGTTAGGGAAACGGGGCAACCTAGCCGCGCGGCCGGACCGGCGTCAACGAGGAGCGGTCACGGCCCTGCCCCATCGAAATGGTCGTAGCCCGCGAGCGTGATCTCGACGCCGCGGAGCCAGGCGCGCACCCCCGCTCCTGCCGCGACCACTCCCACCCGGGTCAGCGGCACGCCGGCCGCCTGGCGAAGGTCCTGCACCAGGTCCGGATCGAAGCTCGCCGGCAGCGCCACCAGCAGCTCGTACTCCTCCCCGCTCTCCGCCGCGAACTGCTCGGCGGAAACCCCGAGGCGGCGCGCCTCGGGCAGCGCCGCCATGGCGACCGGCACACGCTCGAGCTCGAGCGTGATCGCCACGTCCGAGGCGGCGGCGAGCTGGGCCGCATCGGCGCCGAGCCCATCGCTCACGTCGATCATGGCGCGCGCGCCCTGGGCGGCCAGCCAGAGTCCCGCGGCGATCCGGGGCGCGGGATGGGCGAAGGCCGCGCGGGCCAGCGGATCGGGCGGCTCGTTCCGGCGCCACGCCTCGAGCGCGGCGCGCGGGCCGCCGAGCAGGCCGGTCACCCAGATGCCGTCACCCGGCCTGGCGCCACCGCGCGTGACGGGTCGGAGCGCCCAGCCCAGCACGGTGACGGCAAGGCTCCAGACGGGTCCGGCGGAGAGATCGCCGCCTACCACCGCGGCGCCGACGGCGGCGGCGGCGGCGCCCGCCCCGGCCATTACCGAGGTCACATCGGCATCGTCGGCGGCCTCCGGAACCGTGAGGGCGACAAGAGCGCCAGCCGGCTCCGCTCCATCGGCGGCCAGATCGGACAGTGCTGCGGCCGCGGCCCGCCAGCCGATCTCCTCGAGCGTCAGCCAGTCGCGCTGGAAGTGCACGCCTTCCACGCTCACATCGGTGCTCGCCACCAGCGATCGATCCGACGCCTTCAGCACCGCGCAGTCGTCGCCCAACCCGGTCGCGCGGGCACCGAGGGCCGCGGCGATCCGGCGCACCCGGTCGAACTCGCGCCCGGGGCCGAGGCGCGGCGCGCTCATGGGCGAATGGCGTCGAGGCGGAAGCGAACCAGCCCCCCGTTGGTGGCCACCCACAGGAAGTCGGAGTCCACCGCAAGGTCGTTGGCAGTGCCGGGGAGATCGCCCTGTCTGAGCGGCAGGGCGGGCGGGGCTGACAGGCGAGCGAACCCGACACCCTGGTCGCCGGCGACCCAGAAGCCCGTTCCGTCGGCGACGAACGCCACCAGCCCGCCCAGAATGGCGCTCAGGTTGGGTCCCAGAGTCCAGGCCCCGGTGCGGGGATCGCGCCATAGCATCTGGTCGCGGGTGAGCGCGACGATGGTATCGCCCAGCGAGCCGAGCGCGATGACGGGCGCCTGCAGCGAGGGCGAGGCCAACGTCGCGGGCCGCACTGCATCCTGCCCTCCGGGCACTGCGAGCAGCAGGCCGCGCTGGGTGCCGACCCAGATGGAATCGCCAGTGGGAAACACGGCGAGCGCGGCGTCGGTAAAGCGCGACGCCACCCGCTCGATCTGAAGCGAGTCGTCGACCCGCACCATGCCCCGCCGGGTGCCGGCCGTGATGCGCCCCTGCCGCGAGGCGACCGAGTAGACCGGCACGTCGGGCAGCCCGCGGCTCTGATCGAGGAAGTCCACCCGCCCATCGGCGGTGGCAATGCGCGCCAGCCCGCGGTCGGTGGCGGCCCAGAGCGCGGTGCCCTGCCCCACCAGCTTGCGCACCGCGGCGAACGGAAGCCCGAACGCGGCCGGACCCTGGAGCGAGCGAAACTCCTTGAGATCGCGGCCGACGAACGTGATTGCCGGCTCGGACTGACTCGTGCGGCTGGTGGCCGCCCAGATACCGTCGGGCGCGCCGAACACTGCCCCCACCACCGGCGAGCGCAGGCCGAACGGCATTCGCTCGGGAAGCGCGGCGCCGTCGGGGAGGTACAGCAGACCGACGCCCGAGGTGCCGAGATACCAGCCCAGGTTGTCGAACGACCGCGCCGCGGCGGTGAAGCGCGCCACGCCCAGGCGGGGATCCACCAGAATCTGTGACGCGTTGGCCTGCAACGTCGGGTTGGCGCGCAGCACGTCGTCTATCCGGGCCGGAGTCACCGCGCGGGCCGGAGCCCGGCCCGGCGTAGGCGTGAGCCCGCCGCGCGGCAGGAGCTCCCAGCCGCGCGAGGTTCCGATGAACAGGCCGGGTGTGGGATCGTTGCCGTCGAACGCAATCGTCTGGACGCCCTCGGGCACCTGGCCCTGGTCCCACAACTGAAGCTCGGGCTGGAAGTGGATCCAGCCGTCGGGCCGCGCCAGCCAGAGCGAATTGTCGAGCGGATCGGTCAGCGCGGCGAACACTCGGGACAGGAGCCCGGGATCCGGCGCGTCGTACGGTCCCTGCCACTGGCGGAACTGGGGATTCCAGATGATCACCGCCGCGGTGGACGTCGCGTACACACGGTCGATGGAGGTCGCGAGCGAGGTGATCCGGCTGAAGTCGCCGATGACGGTGCGGTCCTCCGGCCGCCAGTCACGGCTCCGCGACTGGGCGGGCAGCGCGGCCGCGACGGAGCCGGCGAGGGCGAGGGCGAGGAGTGGCGTGCGCACGGGAGGAAGATAGGGGAACGCCAGGGAGATAGTGCCAACTTTCCGTCGGCGGCGCCGACGGTCGGACGGTCGGGCGGTCGGGCGGTCGGGCGATCGGGCGGTCGGACCGACGAACGGACGCAACGACCGTCTGTGTGGCCCTGCGTCACATCGTCTGCGGCCGGGGTAGCTCCAGCAGGATCGGTGGCCGCGCCAGAGGCGGTGCCAGACGGAGCAGCTCCCATTCGCGCCAGAGGTCGGGCAGCGCGGCGACCACATCCATGGGACGGAGCGTGCGGGCGGACGTTCGGCGAGCGGCAAGGTCGGCGGCGCGGCCGAGGATCTGCGCGCCGAGCGCGGCAGCCAGGTTGGGGGCCACGCCCTGGGCAAGGCCGGTGCCGACCAGGCCGCCCAGGACATCGCCGCTGCCCCCGGTCGCGAGGCCCGGATTTCCTGCGGCGACGGTGTGCGGCGGCTGCCCCCGCCGGCAGATGACGGTCGGCACGCCCTTGAGCAGCAGCGTCGCGCCCGTCTGCTCGGCGGCGGCGACGGCCGCGGCCCAGGGGTCGAGCTCGCGCACCGGCGCCAGGTCGGGAAACAGCGTCCGGAACTCGCCCGGGTGTGGCGTGAGCACCAGCGGCCGCTGCTCCGCCAGCGCACGCAGCTCGTCGGCAGCGCCTTGAAACGCCACCAGCGCGTCGGCATCGAGCACCGCGGCGCGCGCCTCGCGAACCAGCCGGATCACCAGCTCGCGCCGGCCGGGCGCGCGGCCGAGCCCGGGGCCGATGATGAGTGCGTCGGCCTTTTGGAGCAGATCGAGCACCGCGGTCGATGGGGGCTGGTCGAGCGGGTGGGCGAGTGTCTGGAGATCCGGCTCGGCCTGCACCAGGGCCGCTACGGTGTCGGGCGACGCGATGACGTGGACCAGGCCGGCCCCGGCGCCGAACGCGGCCCGGCCCGCCATCCGCGCGGCGCCGCTCATTCCGGTGTGCCCGCCGACGATCACCACCCGGCCCCGGGTGCCCTTGTGATCCCGGCTCCGGAGCCGAGGCAGCCAGTCGGCGGCCTGAACGTCGGTAACGAGCGCGGGCCAGGCGGGGTCGGCCGGTGGGTGACCGATGTCGACCACCACCACGTCGCCCACCTCGTCGCGGGCCAGCAGGTGGCCCCGGCGGAGGCCGCCGAAGGTGATGGTAAGCTCCGCTCGCGGAGCCCCATGCACGACGCCGGTTTCGAGGTCCACGCCGGTCGGGCCATCGATGGCCACCACCGGGATGTCGAGGTCGAGCAGCCGGTCGAGCAGCGCCGCCATCGCAGGCCGGGGCGCGCCACGAGCCCCCGTCCCGAGCAGCGCGTCAACTGTCAGGCCGGCGCCCGGCCACGGCCCGTCGGGCGCGACTTCCCGCACTCCTTCGCCCCGCCCGAGGGCTGCCATCGCCTCACGGAGCTCGGCCCCGGGCCCGGGCAGCGCGATGACCCACACCGGGACGTCGAGCCGATGGAGTGCCCGCGCGACGACCCACCCGTCGCCGCCGTTGTGCCCGGGCCCCGCCGCGACCAGGACGCCGTCCCGCAGGCGGTGCGGGTACCGCGCGGCGAGCACGGACGCGGCCGCGCGCCCCGCGCTCTCCATGAGCGTGGCGAGCGCGACGCCGCCCGCGACCGCGGTCGCGTCCCAGGCGGCGGACTGTTGGGGAGAAAGGACGGGGATCATGGAGCCAGTGAGCGGGGAGGGGCGAGCGGCGAGTAGGGAGCGGGATCAGCTGGGTCGGCCGGCGTGCCGTTCCCGGTCCGCTTTCCCGCTCACCGCCTACCTCATTTGTAGCTCTGCCCGATGGCTCGGCCGAACGAGATCTCGCCGTTGTCGATGCGAAGGTTGAAGCCGCAGTCGGGGTTGGTGCAGACCCACGCCTTGTAGGTGATCGGCGCGCCTTCGCGGCCGTAGTCGGAGAGCGGGATGAGAGCGCCCTGCGAGCACTTCAGACACGCCGGCCATTCGGTCTTCTCCATATCGCCCCCCGATGACAAAGCCCGCCCAGGTCAGGCGCCCCGCACGCCGGACCACCGATAGACGTCGCCGAACGCCTCGGCGAACTGGTAGACGTGTTCGAAGTCCTCGATCTGATCGCCGGGCTGGGTTACCAACAGACCGATCTCGACCAGGGTGAACACGATGCGGCCGAAATCCTCGGTCCGCGTGATGCCCCAGTGGGCGAGCACCGACTCGGCGAGCAGGCCGAACTGGTCGCGGGCGAAGTCGCGGCAGGCCCAGGCCAGCTCGGCGCCGGTCACGTGGCGGCGCACCTCCAGCCGGGACTGCAGATACTCGATGGTGGCGAGCACGAAGAGAAAGCCGCGCTCGTGGTAGGGGGCGCCCCTCGCGCGGATGCGCGCGAGGACGTCGTCGGCGAACTGCAGCTCGTTCACGCGGTCGACAGCTCCGGAGCTCGGGCGGGACGCCGCGTGCGACCGGGCACCGTCTTGGCCGGGGCGTACAGCGGGAAGGCGGAGGTCAGCTCCTCGACCTCGGCCTTTACCTGGGCAAGGGTGGACTGGTCCGGATGGGTCAGGGCCCGGTCGATCAGCTCGGCGATCCTGGCCATTTCCGCGGTTCCCAGTCCGCGGGTGGTGACCGCCGGCGTGCCGATCCGGATCCCGCTGGTCACGAACGGCGACTGCGGGTCATCGGGAATCGTGTTCTTGTTGACGGTGATCCCCGCTTCGCCCAGCGTTTTCTCGGCCGACTTGCCGGTCAGGTTCTTGGGCCTGAGGTCCACCAGCATGAGATGGGTATCGGTACCGCCCGAGACCACGTCGAAGCCCCGGTCGATGAGCGCCGCGGCCAGGGTCTTGGCATTGTCCACCACCTGTTGGGCGTAGGCACGGAAGTCGGGCGTCAGCGCCTCGCCGAATGCGACCGCCTTGGCGGCGATCACATGCTGCAGCGGCCCTCCCTGCGTGCCGGGGAAGACCGACTTGTCGACCGCCTTGGCATACTCGGCGGTGGACAGAATCAGCCCCGCGCGCGGCCCGCGCAACGTCTTGTGCGTGGTGCTGGTGACCACCTGCGCATGCGGCACCGGCGACGGGTGCACGCCGCCGGCCACCAGCCCGGCGAAGTGCGCCATGTCGACCAGGAACAGCGCGCCTACCTCGTCGGCGATCGAGCGGAACGCCGCGAAATCGATGATCCGGGCGTAGGCGCTGCCGCCGGCGATGATCAGCTTGGGCCGTTCCCGCCGGGCCTGCTCGCGCACCACGTCGTAGTCGATCCGGCCGGTGGCGGGGTCGACCCCGTAGTGCACCGCCCGCCAGATGACCCCGCTGTGATTGACCGCCGCGCCGTGCGAGAGGTGGCCGCCATGCGGGAGGGCCATCCCCATGATGGTCTCGCCTGGTTTGACGAGGGCCATGAAGGCCGCGAAGTTGGCCTGGGCGCCGGAGTGCGGCTGCACGTTGGCGTGCTCCGCGCCGAACAGCTGCTTGAGCCGATCGATGGCGAGCTGCTCCACTTCGTCGATCACCTCGCACCCGCCGTAGTAACGCCGGCCGGGATATCCCTCGGCGTACTTGTTGGTGAGCGGCGTGCCCATCGCGTCGATGACGGCCCGGCTGGCGAAATTCTCGCTCGCGATCAGCTCCAGGCCGCTCTGCTGGCGCCGGAGCTCGCGATCGATGAGGCGCGCCACTGCCGGATCGGCTTCGCGCAGCGAGGCGTTGTGATCGAGACTCATCCCTGCTCCTGGTCGATTTTTGCCACTCGGCGGCGGTGCCGCCCACCCGCAAAGTCCGTCTCCAGCCACGTCCGCAGGATGGCGACGCCCTCGTCCTCGGTCACGAACCGGGCGGGCAGCACCAGCACGTTGGCGTCGTTGTGCTCGCGCGCCAGCCGCGCAACCTCGGGCGACCACGCCACCGCGGCCCGCACCCCCGGGTGGCGGTTGGCCGCGTACGACATGCCGAGCCCCGTGCCACAGAGGAGAACGCCGCGTCGGGCGTCGTTGCGCTCCACCCGGGCGGCCACCGCGTGCGCGAAATCGGGATAGTCGACCGATTCGGTGCCGGTCGTGCCCAGGTCAAGCGGCTCGTAGCCCAGCGAGCGGAGCTCGTGGACCAGGCGCGCCTTGAGGTCGACCCCGGCGTGGTCCGCTCCGATGGGAATGACTTCGGGCATCCGGTACCTAATGTATAAGAATTAAGGCGAGCGGGAGAGGGGCGTAGCGTCGCTCATCGCCTGCCGCCCATCCACATCCGATCCAGGCTCCCCACCGCCGCGATCCGTTCTTCCGCCAACCGATCCGCGGCGCGATAGGTCGGGATCCGCTCCCGCCTGGCGATCTCGAAGATCCGGAGCAAAGTCTCGTAGATTTCGCCGGCCTTCTTCTTGGATCGCTCGTGCGGCCAGCGATGGAGCTCGCCGTACACGTTGATCACGCCGCCCCCGTTGATCACGTAGTCGGGCGCGTAGAGGATGCCCCGCTGCTCCAGCAGGTCGCCGTGGCGGTCCTCCGCCAGCTGGTTGTTGGCGGCGCCGGCGATGATCTCGACCTCGAGCCGGCTCAGGGTGTCGTCGTTGATGGTGGCGCCAAGGGCGCAGGGCGCGTACACGTCGGCCGGGACATCGTAGATGGCATCGGGCGCGACGCTGTCGGCTCCGGTCTCGCTCACCACCCGCTTGACCTTGGCCTGGTCGATGTCGGTGACCACCAGCTTGACGCCTTCTTCGTGCAGGTAGCGGCACAAGTGGGTGGCGACGTTGCCGCAGCCCTGCACCGCCACGCGCTTGCCCGTGAGGCCGTCGCTGCCCCAGCGCTCCTTGGCCGAGGCCTTCATCCCCACGTAGACGCCGTACGCCGTCACCGGCGACGGATCGCCGCTCAGGCCCAGGAGACCGGCCACGTGGTCGGTCTCGAGCTTGATGTACTCCATGTCGGCGGGGCTGGTGCCGATGTCCTCGGCGGTGATGTAGCGCCCGCCCAGCGTCTCGACGAAGCGGCCGTGGGCGCGGAACAGTGCCTCGCGGTCCTGCCGCTTGTTGTCACCGACGATGACCGACTTGCCACCGCCCAGATTGATCCCCGCGACCGCCGACTTGTAGGTCATCCCGCGCGCCAGACGAAGCGCGTCGGTGATCGCCTCGTCGTTGGAAGCGTACTGCCAGAAGCGGGTGCCGCCCAGCGCCGGTCCCAACGTGGTGTCGTGGATCGCGATGATGCCGAAGTAGCCGCAGCTCGGGTCGTGCGACAGGAGCACCTGCTCGTGGCCGAGCGCGTGCATCGACGCGAGGATGTCCGTCGAGGCTCCCGACGGGGTGGACGTTGTCGCGGCCGGGCTCGAGTTCGCGCCGTGAGACCCGGTGCCCCGCTTACGTGTAGCTGTAGAATCCCCGGCCACTCTTCCTCCCCAGGTCGCCGGCGGCGACCATCTTCCGGAGCAGCGGCGCCGCCCGGTACTTGTCGTCGCCCAGGCCCTTGTGAAGTACCTCGAGAATCGCGAGGCATACATCGAGGCCGATGAAGTCGGCCAGCTGCAGCGGGCCCATCGGGTGGGCCATGCCCAGCTTCATGACCGTGTCGATGGCCTCCGGCGTGGCGACCCCTTCCATCACGCAGAAGATCGCCTCGTTGATCATCGGCAGGAGCACGCGGTTGGAAACGAACCCCGGGTAGTCGTTCACCTCGACGGGCGTCTTGCCCAGCGCAGCGGCGGTGTCCATCACCGCCCGGGTCGTCGCGTCGGTGGTGGCGTGTCCCCGGATCACCTCGACCAGCGGCATCACGGGCACCGGGTTCATGAAGTGCATGCCGATCACCTGCCCCGGGCGGCGGGTGCGCGCGGCGATCTCGGTGATCGAGATGGAGCTGGTGTTGGTCGCCAGGATCGCGTCCGGGCCGGCCACCCGGTCGAGCTGCTCGAACACCGCGAACTTGATCGCCGGGTCCTCGCTCGCGGCCTCCACCACCAGCGAAGCCCCGGCCGCCGCGTCGACCACCCCGGCGGTCTCGATCCGACTCAGCACCTGCGCCGGTGCATCGGCCGGCAGGGTGCCCTTCTTGACCTGGCGGTCGAGGTTGGCGCGGATCGTCGATGTCGCCTTCTCGAGCGCGGCGGGCACCGTGTCGATCAGCGCGACCGACCAGCCGTGCTGCGCGAAGACGTGGGCGATCCCGTTGCCCATCGTGCCGGCGCCGATCACGGCGGCGCGATTCATGTGGGCTCCTTTCGATTCCACTGGGCCACCAGCACCGTCGCCAGCGCGAGCACGCCGGTCGCGATGAGGCCGCCCTCGGGGCCGAAGGCGCCGCCCGTGAGCCAGGCGGGGCTGCCCATGTGATAATCGATGTAGGGCATGTCGAACGGCGTCCCGCTCACCGGCGCGGCCAGTGCGGCGAGGGTGACGTTCCAGCCCAGATGCGCGCCGAACGCGGTCCACATGCCGCCCCGGCTGAAGAACGCCAGCGACAGGAAGATGCCCGCCAGGACAATGTTGCCGATGCCCCCGGCGGTGACGTCCGGGTTCTGGATGTGCGCGAAGGCGAACAGCACCGAGAGCACGACCACGGCGGCGCCGCGGCCGATCAGGCGCGACGCGACCACCATCGGCAGGCCCCGGAACATGAGCTCCTCGGACAGCGCGGCCGGCGCGAGGAACAGGAGCGTCAGGCCGGCCTGCGAGACCCACTGGCCGAACGATCCGCCGTCGTGGCTCCAGGTGGCGCCCGCGGCGAAGACCCCCGTCGCCATGGCAACGGCGGCCGGCAGAATGCCCAACACCAGGCCGATGCCGAAGCCGCGCGCGGCAGCCAGCGGGGTGCGCCAGCGGAGGTCGCTCGCGGAGAGGCCCAGCGCCTTCACCCCGACCACCCAGGTGGCGGCGGCGAAGGCCACCATCAGTATCACGCCCTGCCCCAGGACGAACACCGCCGGGGGATGGGCCGCGAGCTCCGCCGGTGTCGCGCCCCGGGTGAGCATGGGCGCGAACGGGATCAGCAGCAGCGTGCTGAGGAGGAAGCCGAGCAGGAAGAAGCCGACAATGGCGCCGAGAGCCCGGAGAACGGGCCGGGGGCGCCGGGGCGACGCAGGCTCGGTCAATTGACCCGGCGGGTCCTCGACCGGAGGCCGAGGATGACGGCGGCCGCGAGGCCGACCTTGAGGAGGTCGCCGGTAAAGAACGGCACGAAGCCGAGCCGGAAGGCCGCGGACGGATCGCCGCCGAGCGCGGCGAGCTGCGCGACGCCGCCCAGATGGATCACCACCATGCCGAGCGCGCAGGCCAGGAGCGTGCGGAGCACGCCGCCCCGGCCCGCGAGCGCGCCGGTCACGCCGGCGGCCACCGGGAAGGCCAGCAAGTACCCGCCGGTGGGGCCGAGCAGATGGAGCGCGCCGCCGGCCCCGCCGGCGAAGACGGGGAAACCGAGGGCACCCAGCGCCAGGTAGGCAACCAGCGCGGCGGCGCCGCCCGCGCCACCCAGCAAGCCGCCCACGGCGAGCACCGCGAGCGGCTGGAGCGTCATCGGCACCGGGTTGAGCGGCACCGGCACCGCCACCTGCGCCGCGGCCGCCACCGCCAGCGTGCCCACCGCGATTCCAGCCAGCCGCCGCCCGAGGATGATGCGGAAGGAGACCGGCAGCGCGCCCGCGGTGTCCCGCGACGGGCCGGTCACATGAGCTCCACGCTGAGCGCGACCGCGTTGCCGCCACCCAGGCAGAGGGTCGCGAGCCCGGTCGAGCCGCCCCGGTCGCGCAGGGCGTAGAGCAGCGTGGTGAGCACCCGAGCGCCGCTGGCCCCGATGGGGTGACCCAGCGCCACCGCGCCGCCGTTCACGTTCACCCGGTCCCAATCCCAGCCCAGCTCGCGTCCGTCGGCCAGGGCCTGCACCGCGAAGGCCTCATTGGCTTCGATCAGGTCGTAGGTCTTGATGGTGGCCCCGGTCTTTTCCATCAGCGTGCGGACGGCGTAGACCGGCGCGAAGAAGATCTCGCGCGGCTCCACGCCGCCGGTGGCGTAGCCGGTGACCTTGGCCAGCGGCGAGAGCCCGTGGGCTTTGGCGAAGGCGAGCGACGCCACCACGAGCGCACTGGATCCGTCGTTGAGGCCGGGCGCATTGCCCGCGGTCACGGTGCCGCCGTCCTTCCGGAACGCGGGCTTGAGCTTCGCGAGGCTCTCCGGACTGGTGTCTTTGCGCGGCGACTCGTCGGTCGCGATGGTAGTGGGCCCGCCCTTGCCGGGCACTTGCACGGGCAGGATCTCGGCCTTGAACTTGCCGGCCTCGGTGGCGGCCACGGCCTTCCGATGACTGTCGTACGCGAAGGCGTCCTGGTCCTGGCGGCTTACCCCTGCCTTCTCCGCGGTGTACTCCGCGTACTCGCCCATGTGGCAGCAGCCGAACGAATCCCACAGGCCGTCGTGGATCATCCCGTCGACCATGGTCTGGTTGCCGGCCTTGATGCCGTTGCGCATGCCGTAGACGTAGTGCGGCGCGGCGGACATGGCCTCCTGGCCACCGGCCACCACCACCTCGGCGTCACCGGCCTTGATGGCCTGGGAGGCCAGCATCACGGCCTTGAGCCCGGAGCCGCACACTTTGTTGATGGTAAGCGCGGGAATGCTGGGAGAGAGTCCGGCATGGATCAGCGCCTGGCGCGCCGGCGCCTGACCCGAGCCGCCCTGCACCACCTGCCCCATGATGACGTCGTCGATGGCCGCCGGATCGACCCCCGAGCGGGCGACGGCTTCACGGATCACCATCGCACCCAGTTGCGGTGCGGTAAAGCCGGACAGTCCGCCGAGATAGCGGCCGATCGGCGTGCGGACGGCGGACAGGATGACGGGGGTGGTGCTGTCGCTCACGGGGTACCGCTCCGGTCTAGGGATGCCTTCGGAGGGCAAGATAAAACGGTTGGCAGTAAGCGGTAAGCGGTGAGCGGGGGAGGAGCAGACGAGGAACCCTCATCCCGAGCGAAGCGAGGGACCTTCTTCCCGGCTGTCGGAAACTGGGGAGAAGGTCCCTCGCTTCGCTCGGGATGAGGGCTGGACGGGTGTGCCGTTCCCGCTCACCACTCACCGCTTCCCGCTCACCACTCACCGCTTCCCACACACCGCTTCCCGCTAGGGCGTCAGCGCCCGCGTCCGCAACTCCTCCACCACCCGCGCGATGAACGCCTCGGCGGGCATCACCTCCTGCTTCTTCCCCGCCCCACGCACGCGCAACGCCAGGCTGTCGCTTTCGGCCTCGCGCTGCCCCACCACCGCCATATAGGGAATCTTCCAGACTTCACCGTCGCGGATCCGGTAATTGAGCGTCTCGCTCCGGTCGTCGAGGTGGGCCCGGATGCCGGCGGCGGTGAGCCGCTCGGTGAGCCCCCGCGCCGCCTCCGTCTGCGCATCGGAGATCGGGATTACCCGCACCTGCTCCGGGGCCAGCCACACCGGAAACGCGCCGGCGAAGTGCTCGATCAGGATCGCGATGAAGCGCTCGAACGAGCCGCTGACCGCGCGGTGGATCACCACCGGTCGATGATCGGTGTTGTCCTCGCCCACGTAGCGCAGGTCGAACCGCTCGGGCGCGTTGTAGTCGAGCTGGATGGTGCCAAGCTGCCAGCTCCGGCCGATCGAGTCCGTCACGTCGAAGTCGATCTTCGGCCCGTAGAACGCGCCGTCGCCCGGCTTGAGCTCGTACGGCATCCCGGTGGCGTCGAGCGCGCCCTTGAGCGCCGCTTCGGCCTGGTCCCACAGCTCGTCGGTTCCGATCCGGGTCTCCGGTCGGGTGGCGAACTTGAGCGTCGCCGTGAGCCCGAAGGTGCGATAGTAGCCGAGGATGAAGTCCATGAGGAACTTCACCTCATCGGCGATCTGGGCCTGGGTGAGGAAGACGTGACAGTCGTCCTGGGCGAACTGACGCACTCGGGTGAGCCCCGAGAGCGCGCCGGTCAGCTCGTTCCGGTGCAGCACATCGAAGGTGACGTAGCGCAGGGGCAGGTCGCGGTACGAGTGCTTCTTCGCCGAGTACAGCAGATAGTGCGACGGGCAGTTCATCGGCTTGAGCGACGAATCGTGCTCGCCGGTCTCCTTGTTGAGCACTAGGAACATGTTCTCCCGGTACTTGCCCCAGTGCCCCGAGGTCTCCCACAGCATCTTGTTGTAGAGCAGCGGCGTCTTGATCTCGCGGAAGGCCTTGGCCTGCCGCTCGCGCACGAAGTCCACCAGCAGGTTGTACACCGTGGTGCCGCGCTCGGTCCAGAATGCCGCGCCCGGCGCCGCGGGATGGAACATGAAGAGATCCAGCTCCCGGCCCACCCGGCGGTGGTCGCGCTTCCGCGCTTCCTCGAGGCGGTGGAGGTAGGCGTCGAGCTCCTCCTTCTTGAACCAGGCGGTGCCGTAGATGCGCTGGAGCATCTGGCGGCGCTCGTCGCCGCGCCAGTACGCGCCCGCGCCGTGCAGGAGCTTGAAGTGCTTGAGCCGGCCGGTGCGCGGGATGTGGGGCCCGCGGCAGAGGTCCTGAAACGGCCCATCGGTGTAGACCGTGATGGTCTCGTCGTCGGCCAGCTCGCTAATCCGCTCGAGCTTGAGTGGGTCGTCGGCAAAGCGCCGGTTGGCCTCGGCGCGATCCACCACCTCGCGGACGAAGGGATAGTCCCTGGCGGTCACCTCGGCCATCTTCGCTTCGATCTTCTCCAGGTCCTCCGGCGTGAACGGCCGGTCCACCTGGAAGTCGTAGTAGAACCCGTCCTCGATGGGCGGTCCGAACCCGATGCCGGCGTTGGGAAACAGCTCGCGGACGGCCGTCGCGAGGATATGGGCGGAACTGTGCCGCAGAACCTCGAGCGCGTCGGGGTCCTTCTCCGTGAGGATCGCGAGCTTCGCGTCGGCATCGAGCGGGCGGTCGAGGTCCCGGATGCTGCCGTTCACCCGGGCCGCCAGCGCCGCGCGCGCGAGCCCGGGCCCGATACTCTCCGCCACCTGGCGCGCGGTGGTGCCGGCCGAGACCTCGCGGACGCTCCCGTCCGGCAGGGTGACGCGAATGACGGACGTCGCCGGGGCCGTCATGGGGACTCGTGCGTGGCCGGCGGGGCCGGCGGCGCGCTCTCGGGCGCGTACAGGAAGCACAGCGCCAGCCCGACCAGCAGCAGCAGGCCCACCAGGGTCCAGCGGCCCAGCTCTGCTCCACGGGCGACCGTGGGTTCGTTACTCATGCGAAGGCCTTCGAAGGAGTCCGATTCCCTGCGCGTAGTCGTTGAAAATGTTAACTTAAACGGATTCCGAATCTTCACGTAAGAGGACGCGTCGTGCGTGATCGCGATCGGTTGGGTGCCTTGCAGGTGATCCTATGGAGCGGCCTGGGCCTGAGCGCAGGCTTGGTGGCAGGCTTCGCGTTGAGCGGGTGGGTGGGCGGCGTGAGCCGTCACCGGGTCACCGGTGTCGCCCGCCGGTTCCGAGGACCCTCGCCCACCCGGCTGACCACCTCCGCCTCCGCCCGGGCAGTGCTGGCCGCGCTCCAGGCGGAGCCGCGCCTGGCCGGGATCCCGGTGGACGCCCTCCCGGTCTCTCGTGGGGTGGTCGAGCTTCGCGGCTGGGTCCCCACCCGCGCGGCCCGCACCCTGGCCGGCCGCACGGCGCTGGCCACCCCCGGCATCGAGAGCGTCATCAACAGCCTGCTGGTGCGCGGCGAGGACGACGTGCAGCGCAGCCGGGACGCGCGCGCCACCGACCAGAGCGCATGACCGAGCCGCTCGCCCCCCAATACAATCCGTCCGCCATCGAGTCCGCCCTCTACGCCTGGTGGCAGGAGCGCGGGCTGTTCGCGCCTGTCGGCAGCGGGACGCCCTATGTGGTCATGATGCCGCCGCCGAACGTCACGGCGGTGCTCCACATGGGTCACGGCCTCAACAATACCGTGCAGGACGTGCTGGTGCGGTTCGAGCGGATGCGGGGCCGCCGGGTGCTGTGGCTGCCCGGCACCGACCACGCGGGCATCGCCACCCAAAACGTGGTGGAACGGCTGCTGGCCAAGGAAGGGCTCACCCGATTCGACGTGGGCCGCGACGCGTTCGTCGAGCGAGTCTGGGCCTACGTCAACCAGACCGGCTCCGCCATCATCGAGCAGCTCAAGGCCATCGGCGCGTCCGCGGACTGGAGCCGGACCTACTTCACGCTCGATGAAGATCTCTCGCGCGCCGTGCGCGAGGCCTTCGTCTCGCTGTACGAGGCCGGCCTCGTGTACCGCGGCCACTACATCATCAATTGGTGCCCCCGCTGCCTCACGGCGCTCTCCAACGAAGAGGCGGAAAAGGAAGAGACCGACGGGAAGATCTGGCACCTCCGGTACCCGCTCGCCGACGGCAGCGGCCATGTTACGGTCGCCACCACCCGTCCCGAGACGATGCTGGGCGACACGGGCGTGGCCGTGCACCCCGAGGACGAGCGCTACCGGCACCTGGTGGGCCGGGAGCTGCTGCTGCCGGTGGTCGACCGGCGGGTGCCGATCGTGGCGGACGACGCGGTGGATCCCGCCTTCGGCTCCGGCGCGGTCAAGGTGACGCCGGCGCACGACCCGGCGGACTTCGAGATCGGCCGGCGGCATGCGCTGCCCTCGATCGACGTGATGACGCCGGACGCCCGGATCAGCCTGGCCGCGCCCGAGCGGTTCCAGGGCCTGGACCGGTTCGAGGCGCGCACCCGCGTAGTGGCCGAGTTCGAGGCGGCGGGGCTCCTGGAAAAGGCGGAGCCGCACCGGCACGCCGTGGGCCACTGCTACCGGTGCAACACCGTCATCGAGCCCAGGCTGTCGGAACAGTGGTTCGTCCGGATGGAGCCGCTGGCCCGGCCCGCGCTCGCCAAGTATCGCGACGGCACCCTCCACTTCATCCCCGAGCGCCGGGGGGACGACTACACCCAGTGGCTCGAGGGCATTCGCGACTGGTGCATCTCGCGCCAGCTCTGGTGGGGCCACCGGATCCCCGTGTGGTACTGCCAATCGGATCGCTGCGCCCGGATCACGGTGAGCCGCACCGACGTCGAGGCCTGTCCGGCGTGCGGCGGTCCGGTGCGCCAGGATGAGGACGTGCTCGACACCTGGTTCTCCTCCTGGCTGGTGCCGTTCTCCAGCCTGGGCTGGCCCGACCGGACGCCCGACCTCGCCACCTACTACCCCGGGCACACGCTGGTATCTGCACCCGAGATCCTGTTCTTCTGGGTCGCGCGCATGATCATGTCGGGCCTCTACTTCATGGGCGAGGTGCCGTACACCCACATGTACCTGCACGGCACCGTGCGCGACACCCAGCACCGCAAGATGTCCAAGTCGCTGGGGAACGGCATCGATCCGCTGGAGGTGGTGGAGTGCTACGGGGCCGACGCACTGCGCTACTCGCTGGTGTCGGGCATGTCGGTGGGCACCGATGTGATTCTCGATCCCAACGACCTCGAGGCGTCGTTCGCCGCCGGACGCAACTTTGCCAACAAGCTGTGGAACGCGGGGCGGTTCATTCTGTCCAACCTGGAGCGCGCGCCGCGACCGCTGGCCGGCGCGCCGCGCGCGGTCCGGCGCGACGAGCTCACCCTGGCCGACCGGTGGATCATCGCGCGGTGCGAGGCCACGGTCCGGGACGCCACCGAGGCGTACGAGAAGTTCCGGCTCAACGAGGCGGCAAACGCGGTGTACCGGTTCCTCTGGAGCGACCTCGCCGACTGGTACATCGAGCAGATCAAGCCGCGCCTCTACGGTGACGTGCCCGGCGGCGACGTGGCCCGCGCGGTGGCGACGCAGACGTTCGACGTCGCGCTCCGTCTGCTGCATCCGGTGATGCCGTTCGTCACCGAAGCGCTCTGGCGCCGGTTCCCGGGCCGTCCTGCCCACGCGTCGATCTCGGTCGCGCCCTGGCCTCGACCGGATGGGCGCGCGGTGGATGCCGCCGCCCTCGCCGACTTCGGGTTGGTGCAGCAGGTGGTCGGCGCCATCCGCGGCATCCGCGCGGAGTACGGCGTGCAGCCCGGGCAAACCGTCCGGGCCTACGTCACCGCGGAAGGCCGCGGCGCGGCCGCGGTGCTCGAGCGTGAGCGCAGCACCATCGTCCGCCTGGCCAAGCTGTCCGAGCTGATTGTGGGCGAGAGCGCCGAGCGGGTCGGCGGCAACGCCATTCTGCCCGACGGCACGGCGGTCTTCGTGCCGCTGGGCGACGCCATCGACGTGGGCCGGGAATGCAGCCGCCTCGGCGCCGAGTCCGAGCGTCTGGCGGGGCTGGTAGCGTCGCAGGAGAAGAAGCTCGGCAACCAGCAGTTCGTCTCCCGCGCTCCGGCCGACGTGGTGGCGCGCGAGCGGGAGAAGCTGACGGCGTGGACCGAGCAGCGGCAGGTACTGATCCGGAAGCGGGAACTCCTGGGGTGCGGATGACCCCGGCCGGGGTACTGAGACTCGTCGAGAGGACGGAACTGGGCCGCCGCGCCGCCCGGGCCGTCCTTTCGGCCTTCCTCGGCCTGGCGGCGAGCTGCGCCCGCATCGAGCCGCCCCCGGGCGGGCCGCCGGACACCACGCCCCCGCAACTCATGTCGATCAAGCCCGACTCCTTCGCCCGGCTTCCCAATTTCAAGGGCGACGTCGAATTCCAGTTCGACCAGGTGGTCTCCGAGGGCAGTAGTCCCAACCAGGGCACCGGTACCGGCGACCTCGAGAAGCTCATCATCCTTTCGCCCACTACCCGGGTACCCGACGTGACCTGGCGCAGGAGCCGGATCACCGTAAAGCCCGCCGAGGGATGGCGTCCCAACACGGTCTACCGGGTGGAGCTGCTGCCGGGCGTGACCGACCTTCGCCGCAATCAGATGAAGACCGGCAGGGTGCTCACCTTCACCACCGGGGCCGAGCTTCCCAATACCACCATCGACGGCACCGTGGTGGACTGGAGCTCGAGCCGGCCGGCACCGGGGGCGCTGGTCGAAGCGCTGCTGGTCAAGGACAGCCTGCCCTACCGCGGGCTGGCCGACTCCAGCGGCCACTTCTCGCTCGGGCCGCTGCCCGCCGGCGAATACCTGGTGCGGGGCGTGCTGGACCAGAACCGCAACAACGTGGCGGACCCGCGCGAGGCGTTCGACTCGGTTCGCCTCGCGCCGGGAAAGACCTCGGCCGGCGAGCTCTGGGCCTTCGTGCACGATACCACGCCGCCGCGCATCCAGGAGGTGGGGGTCGGCGACAGCGTGTCGGCCAACGTGACGATGAGCCAGACGCTCGATCCGCGCCAGCACTTGAAGGCCGATGCCGTGACCGTGCGCGTGCTGCCCGACTCCACGCCGGTTCAGGTCGCGTCGATTCTGACCCAGGCCGAGAACGACAGCCTGCACCGCCGCGAGGCGCCGGCCAAGGACACCCTGTCCGATACCACCGGACGCGCCCGGCCGGGCATCCGTGAAGTGCCCGAGGCTCCGGCCCGGGCTCCAGCCGCGGCCCCAGCGCCCGGCGGCCGCCCACGCGTGACTCAG
>Ga0308176_10000724_pt1 | contig 20599 bp, 15 predicted proteins | sample PhyCR2_3_FD_203890 | JGI IMG/M metagenome (GOLD analysis project Ga0308176, IMG submission 203890) | Soil microbial communities from UC Gill Tract Community Farm, Albany, California, United States - DLSLS.C.R2 | ecosystem: Environmental > Terrestrial > Soil > Agricultural land | place: USA... | reverse complement strand
AGCTGGCGTCCTGGGCTCGCGCCGACCCGCGGTTCGAGGTGGTGGCGCCGCACCCGCTCGGCCTGGTCTGCCTGCGCCTGGTCGCCGGCGACGCGGCCTCGGAGGCGCTGCTGCGGGCGGTCAACGAGTCGGGCGAGGCCGACCTGTCGCACACCCGGGTGCACGGCCGGTACGTGCTGCGGGTGTCGATCGGGGCGACGTTCACCGAGCGCCGGCATGTCGAGGCGCTCTGGGCCCTGCTGCAGCGCCTGGCCCCAGCCGCATGACCACAGCCCCTACCCGCGCGCCGCCTCCATGATCGCCTCGTCGACCGGCCGCCCGTCCTGCTCGGCCCGCCGGGTCGCCTCCAGCACCCGCTTGTAGTCGCGCGGCACGACCGCGGTGAACCGGCACAGCGCCCCGTCCCAGTCGGCCAGCAGCTGCTCCGCCACCGGGGACCCGGTCAGCTGGGCGTGCCGGGCCACCGTCTCCCGCAGCCGGTCGGCGTCGTCGGCGGACACCGGCTCGAGGTCGACCATCGCCGGGTTGACCCGCCGCGGGTCGAGGTCCAGCACGTACGCCAGCCCGCCGGACATGCCGGCCGCGAGGTTGCGCCCGTGCTCGCCGAGGATCACCACCTGCCCACCGGTCATGTACTCGCAGGCGTGGTCGCCGACGCCCTCGACGACCGCGGTCGCCCCGGAGTTGCGGACGCAGAACCGCTCCCCCACGACGCCGCGCACGAACAGCTCCCCGGACGTCGCCCCGTACGCCAGCACGTTGCCGGCGACCACGTTGTGCTCCGCCGCGAACGGTGCCGCCGGGTCGGGACGGACCACGATCCGGCCGCCGGACAGGCCCTTGCCGACGTGGTCGTTGGCGTCGCCGTGCAGCCGCAGCGTGATACCGCGGGGCAGGAACGCTCCGAACGACTGGCCGGCCGAGCCGGTGAAGGTGAGGTCGATCGTGTCGTCCGGCAGCCCGGCCGCCCCGAACCGCCGCGTGACCAGCGAGCCGAGCATCGTGCCGACGGTCCGGTTCACGTTGCGGACCGGCAGCTCCAGCGTCACCGGCGAGGCGTCCATCAGCGCGCCCTCGCAGAGCTGGATCAGCGTGTTGTCCAGCGCCTCGTCCAGCCCGTGCTCCTGCCCGCGCATCCGCCGCCGGGCCGCGCCGGCCGGCAGCCGCGGCACCTCCAGCAGCGGGGTGAGGTCGAGCCCGGCCGCCTTCCAGTGGTCGACGGCCGGCGCGGTGTCCAGCAGCTCGGCGTGCCCGATGGCCTCGTCCAGCGACCGGAAGCCCAGCTCGGCCAGCAGCTCGCGGACCTCCTCGGCGACGTACTCGAAGAACGTCACGACGAACTCGGGCTTGCCGGTGTAGCGCTTGCGCAGCTCCGGGTTCTGGGTCGCCACACCGACCGGACACGTGTCCAGGTGACAGACCCGCATCATCACGCAGCCGGAGACGACCAGCGGCGCGGTCGCGAAGCCGAACTCCTCGGCGCCGAGCAGCGCGGCCACCACGACGTCCCGGCCGGTCTTCATCTGCCCGTCGACCTGCACGGTGATCCGGTCCCGCAGTCCGTTGAGCAGCAGCGTCTGCTGCGCCTCGGCCAGCCCGAGCTCCCACGGCATGCCGGCGTGCTTGAGCGAGGTCAGCGGGGCCGCGCCGGTGCCGCCGTCGTGCCCGGAGATGAGCACGACGTCGGCGTGCGCCTTGGACACTCCGGCCGCGACCGTGCCGACGCCGACCTCGGCGACCAGCTTGACGTGCACCCTGGCCTCGGAGTTCGCGTTCTTCAGGTCGTGGATCAGCTGGGCGAGGTCCTCGATCGAGTAGATGTCGTGGTGCGGCGGCGGGCTGATCAGCCCGACACCCGGGGTGGAATGCCGGGTCTTCGCAATCCAGGGGTAGACCTTCGAGCCGGGCAGCTGGCCGCCCTCGCCCGGCTTCGCGCCCTGCGCCATCTTGATCTGGATGTCGTCGGCCGAGACCAGGTATTCGCTGGTCACGCCGAACCGGCCGCTGGCCACCTGCTTGACCGCGGAGCGCCGCAGGGGGTCGCGCAGCCGGTCGGGATCCTCGCCGCCCTCGCCGGAGTTGGACCGGCCACCGAGCGTGTTCATCGCGACGGCCAGCGTCTCGTGCGCCTCGATCGAGATCGACCCGTACGACATGGCGCCGGTGGAGAACCGGCGCACGATCGACGAGACCGGCTCGACCTCGTCGACCGGGATCGACGGCCGGGTGTCCCGGCGCAGCCGGAACAGCCCGCGCAGCGTCGCCGCCTCCGCGGAGAGCGCGTCGACCTGCTGGGTGTAGCGGCGGAACACCTCATACCGCCGGGACCGGGTGGCGTGCTGCAGCAGGAACACCGTCTCCGGGTTGAACAGGTGCACCTCGCCCTCGCGCCGCCACTGGTACTCGCCGCCGGTCTCCAGGCCGCGGTGCGCCCGCTCGGCCGGGTTGCGCGGGTAGGCGAGCCGGTGCCGGACCGCCACCTCCTCGGCCAGCACGTCCAGCCCCACCCCGCCGAGCCGGGACGAGGTGCCGGTGAAGTAGTCGTCGACCACCTGCGCGCTCAGCCCGAGCGCCTCGAACACCTGCGCACCCGTGTACGAGGCGACCGTGGAGATGCCCATCTTCGACATCACCTTGAGCACGCCCTTGCCCAGCGCCCGGACCAGGTTGCGGGCCGCGGCGGCCGGGTCGGCGACGCCGGGCAGCCGGCCGGCGGTGAAAAGCTGCTCGACCGTCTCCATCGCCAGGTACGGGTTGATCGCGCCGGCGCCGTACCCGATCAGCAGCGCGGCGTGGTGCACCTCCCGGCAGTCGCCGGTCTCCACGACCAGGCCGACGTTGGTGCGCAGCCGCTCCCGGACCAGGTGGTGGTGCACCGCCGCGGTCAGCAGCAGCGACGGGATCGGCGCGTGCGCCGCGTCGCTGCCGCGGTCGGTGAGCAGCACGATCCGCGATCCGCGCTCGATCGCGGCAACCACCTCGGCCCGCACCCTGGTGATTGCCTCGGCCAGCGCGGCACCGCCGCCGTCCACCTCGTACAGACCCCGGACGGTGACCGCGGGCAGGGTCGGGGTGCCGGCGGCGACCTTGGCCAGCTCGTCGTTGGCCAGCACCGGGAACGGCAGCACGATCTTGTTCGCCGCTTCCGGCACCTCGGCCAGCAGGTTGACGTCCGGCCCGATCGTGGAGGCGAGCGAGGTCACCAGCTCCTCCCGGATCGCGTCCAGCGGCGGGTTGGTGACCTGGGCGAACAGCTGGCTGAAGTAGTCGTAGAGCAGCCGCGGACGCTGGGAGAGCACGGCGACCGGGGTGTCGGTACCCATCGAGCCGGTGGCCTCGGCGCCGGTGGCCGCCATCGGCTCCAGCAGCACCCGCAGCTCCTCCTCGGTGTAGCCGAAGACCTGCTGGCGGCGCAGGGTGTCCTCGTGCCGCGGGTGCGGGTAGTCCCGGGGCGGCAGCTCGGCCAGCGTGACCATGCCGGCCGCCACCCAGTGCCGGTACGGCTCGGCGGCGGCCAGCTGGCTCTTGATCTCGTCGTCCTCGACGATCCGGCCGGCGGCGGTGTCGACCAGGAACATCCGGCCCGGCCGCAGCCGGCCCTTGGCCACGACCTCGGCCGGGTCGACGTCGAGCACGCCGGTCTCGCTGGCGAGGATCACCCGGTCGTCGGCGGTGCGCCACCACCGGGCCGGCCGCAGCCCGTTGCGGTCGAGCACCGCGCCGACCAGCGTGCCGTCGGTGAACGCGACGCCGGCCGGGCCGTCCCACGGCTCCATCAGGCTGGCGTGGAACTCGTAGAACCCGCGCCGGCACGGGTCCATCTCGGTGTTGTTCTCCCACGCCTCCGGGATCATCATCAGCACCGCGTGCGGCAGGCTGCGGCCGGACAGGTGCAGCAGCTCGAGCACCTCGTCGAAGGACGCCGAGTCGGACGCGCCGTCGGTGCACACCGGCAGCAGCCTGGACAGGTCGCCCCCGAACGCGTCGGTCTCCAGCAGCGCCTCGCGGGCCCGCATCCAGTTGCGGTTGCCCTTGATCGTGTTGATCTCGCCGTTGTGCGCGATGTAGCGGAACGGGTGGGCCAGCGGCCAGGACGGGAACGTGTTGGTCGAGAACCGGCTGTGCACCAGCGCCATCGCGGTCGCGGTGCGCTCGTCGTGCAGGTCCGGGAAGAACGTCACCAGCTGGTCGGTGGTGAGCATCCCCTTGTAGACCACCGTGCGGGCGGACAGCGAGGGCAGGTAGACCGCACACCCTTCGGCGGCGGTACGCCGCTCCAGCCGCTTGCGCAGGCAGAACGCTCGCCGCTCCAGGTCGAGCGGACCGGTCAGCGGCGTGGTCGGGACCAGGAAGGGCTGCCGGAACCGGGGCATCACAGAGCGGGCGGTCGGGCCGATGCCGGTCGGGTCGGTCGGCACCTCCCGCCAGCCGAGGACGGACAGCCGCTCCTCGGCGGCGAGCTCCGCCGTGATCTGCGCCACCCGCTCGGCCGCGCCCTCGTCCGTGGGCACGAACGCGACGCCGGTCGCGTATTCCCCCGGCGGCGGCAGCGGGACGCCGGCCACCGCCCGGTAGAACGCGTCGGGCACCTGCATGAGCAGCCCGGATCCGTCGCCGGAGCTGGGTTCGGCGCCGGCCGCGCCACGGTGGCGCAGGTTGTGCAGGGCCGCCAAGGCCTGCGTCACCGTGCCGTGGGTGGGACGACCGCGCAGGTCAGCGACCATGGCGAGGCCGCAGGCATCCCGCTCGGACTGCGGGTCGTAGAGGCCCTGGGCGGCCGGAAGCGCGGAGAACGGCATCACGGGCGGCTCCCGTCGTCTGCAACTGTGGTGGTGCGCGCAGGGACGACGTCGGCCCAAGGAACGATCAAAGTCTAGCCGGGACAGGCACCAGGAGGCACCTGCCGGACGACCGTGACGTTACGGATGTGACAGCTGCCTCACCGGCGCCGGCGCAGCACCACGAACAGGAGCGCGAGCAGGGCGAGCACCCCGATCGCCGGCACCACCCGCTTGGCCACCGCGCCGCCCGCCGCCTCCCACAGGTCGATCGGCTCGGCCTCCCGCGGCGGCGCGTCCAGCACCGAAGCCGGCGCCGGGCGTGACCCGGCCGCGGCGCTCGACTCGGTCGCGCTCGCGCTGTCCGGGTTGGCGGAGGCCGCCTCGGCCTGGCCCTGCGCGGCCACGCCGGACTCGGCCGAGGCCGGCTCCGCGCCGGCCGGCGCCGGTGCCGGCGTGGCCATCGAGGTGCCGCCGAGCTCGCCGGCCAGGCAGTCGGCGAACCGGCCGAGCAGCTTGTTGCCGACGTCGTTCATCACCCCGCGGCCGAACTGGGCCGGCTTGCCGGTGACCGACAGGTCGGTGATCACCGCGACCCTGGTCGAGTCGTCACCGTTGTCGAACAGCTGCGCCGTGATGCGGGCGTTGGCCGTGCCGGAGCCACGGGTCTCCTTGCCGCGCGCCTCGATCACGGCGATCCGCTGCGCCTCGTCCTTCTCCAGGAAGCTCGCGGTCCCGCCATAGGTGACCGTGATCGGGCCGACCTTCACCTTGACGGTGCCCTCGAAGTCGTCGCCATCGACCTTGGTGATCGTCGCGCCGGGCATGCAGGGCGCGATCCGGTCGATGTCCAGCAGCACGGGCCAGGCCTGGGCGGCCGGCACCGGAACGGTGAACTCGTGGTCGAGGCGCATAGCTACTCCTCCCCCGCCACCACTGCGGCGAGATCATCCGGCACGTCGACGTCTCGCGGGTCGCCGGTGCCGTCACACGGGACGAGCCGCACCCGCTCGGGGTGGGCGGCCAACCAAGGGCCGGCACCGCGATCGCCGGTCGCGGCGGCCGCCACCTCGGTGATCACCGTACGACCGAGCAGCACCGGGTGGCCACGCCGGCCCCCGTACGTGGCCTGCGCGGCGCCGTCCGGCCCGCCGGCAGCCACCAGCCGGCGCACCGACTCCGGGCCGAGCCCGGGGGTGTCGACGAGGGTGACCACGACGGCCTCCGCCTCGGCCGGCACCGCGGCCAGACCGACCCGCAACGACGAGCCCATCCCGCTCGGCCAGTCCGGGTTGACCACGGTGCGCACGCCGGTCCGCGGCAGCCGCGCGGCCGCCAGCACCTGGTCGGCGGCGGCGCCGAGCACGACGACGACCGGGTCACAGCCACCGGCGGCGAGCAGGTCGGCCGCCCGCTCGACCAGCAGCCGGCCGCGCAGCCGGACCAGCGCCTTCGGCGAGCCGTACCGGCTGCCGCAGCCGGCCGCGAGCACCACGCCGGCGACCCTCATGCGGTAGCGCGCGCGGCCCGGTGGATGGCGCCCTCGGTCAGGCCGAGCGGCACGCCGGTGCCGCCCCAGCGGCCGGCGACGATCTCCGCCGCCACCGCCACCGCGGTCTCCTCCGGCGTGCGGGCGCCGAGGTCGAGCCCGATCGGCGAGCGCAGCCGGGCCAGCTCGGCCTCGGTCATGCCGGCCTCGCGCAGCCGGTCCAGCCGGTCCTCGTGCGTGTTGCGGGAGCCCATCGCGCCCACGTACCAGGCCGGCGTGCGCAGCGCGACCTCCAGCAGCGGCACGTCGAACTTCGGGTCGTGGGTGAGCACGCAGATGACCGTGCGCTCGTCGACCTGCTGGTGGCCGAGCTCGCGGGCAAGGTAGCGGTGCGGCCACTCGACGACCACCTCGTCGGCGTCCGGGAAGCGGCGGGCGGTGGCGAACACCGCGCGCGCGTCGCAGACGGTCACCCGGTAGCCGAGGAACGAGCCGATCCGGGCCACCGCGGCGGCGAAGTCGATCGCGCCGAAGACCAGCATCCGCGGCGGCGGCGCGTACGCCTCGACGAACACGGTCACCTCGTCCCGGCGCCGCTCGCCGGCCGGGCCGTAGTGCCGCTGCCCGGTGGCGCCCTGGGCGAGCATCCCGCGCGCGTCGTCGGTGACCGCGGCATCCAGCCCCTCGACCCCGAGCGAGCCGCTGACCCGGTCCGGCCAGACCGCCATCCGCGCGCCGACGTCGCCGAGCCCCGAGATCACCGTGGCCAGTGCGACCGGCTGCTCGGCCTCGATCGACGCGAGCACCTCGCCGACCTGCGGGTGGTCGGCGGCCGAGACGGCCTGCACGAACACCGACACCGAGCCGCCGCAGGTCAGCCCGACCGCGAACGCGTCCGAGTCGGAGTAGCCGTAGGTCTGCAGCACCGGCGGCTCGCCGCCGAGCACGTCCTGGGCCAGGTCGTAGACCGCGCCCTCGACGCAGCCGCCGGAGACGCTGCCGGCCACCTCGCCGCCCGGCTCGACCGCCATCGCCGCACCCGGCGCCCGGGGCGCGCTCTTCGAGGTCCCGACGACCGTGGCCAGCGCGAACGGCTGCCCCGTGTCATACCAGGACCGCAGCGAACCGAGAACGTCACGCACCGCGCACCTCCACCCCGGCGACGATCCTCGCCAGCTGTTCCAGCGCCGCCAGGCTGTGCCCGGAGACGAAGTCGTCCACGTAGGGCAATGCCGCGGCCAGGCCGCCGGCCAGCGGTGCGAAGCCGGCCCGGCCGGCCCGCGGATTGCACCAGACCACCCGGCGGGCCAACAACGCGAGCCTGCGCATCTGTGCCCCGAGCACGGCCGGGTCGTCCCGCTCCCAGCCGTCGGACATGATCACGACGACCGCGCCGCGGGCCACCCCGCGCTGGCCCCAGCGGTCCAGGAACTCCCGCAGCAGCAGGCCGAGCCGGGTGCCGCCGGACCAGTCCGGCACGGCGGCGGCGACCGCACCCATCGCCCGCTCCGGGTCAGGGCCGGCCATCTCCCTGGTCACCCTGGTCAGCCGGGTGCCGAGGGTGAACACCTCGGTGCGGACGCCGCGGCGGCGGGTGGCCGCGTGCGCGAACCGCAGCAATACGTCGGCGTACCCGCTCATCGAGCCGCTGACGTCGACCAGCAGCACCACCGGCCGGGGCCGGACCGACCGGCGGGTCCACCGCGGCCGGACGGGCTCCCCGCCGGAGCGCAGCAGCGCCCGGACGGTTCGGCGGGGGTCGACGGCGCCCGGGTGCGGCGACGGCCGGCGACGCCGGGACGGGCGGGACTCACCGGGCAGCGACAGCGCGGCCAGCGCCTGGTCGAGCCGGGCCCGCTCGGCGGCCCCCAGCGTGGTCACGTCCTTGTGCCGGAGTGTCTCGACCGAGCTCGCCGCGGCCCGCAGCACGGTGTCGGCGCCGGCCTCGGTCTCCTCGTCGTCGTCCGAGTCGCCGGCGTCCGGGATGGCCAGCGTGACCGGCACGGCCCGGACCAGGTGCTGCGGGCGCGGCCGCAGCCGGGGCACGTCGCCCGCGGTGAGCGCGGCGAACACCGCGTCGTACTTGGGCAGGTCGTCGGGGTTGGCGCAGAGCGTGAGGCGCCCGGCCCAGTAGAGGTCGGTACGCCGGGTCGGGTCGAGCGCCACCGCCGCCCGGACCGCCTCGGCGACCCGGTCCGGCCCGACCCGCAGCCCGGCGGAGTCGAGCGCCCGGCCAAGCCCCACCATCACCCGCACCGGGTCGCCGACCCCGTCGGTGGTGTGACCGGCGGTCGCGCCCGAGCCGGCACCGGCGGAGACCAGCCGGGCGGCGGCCGCCGGCCGGTCGCCGGCCCGGCCGCTCACGCGCCCATCACCGCCCGGGTGAGCAGGGCGCCGACGTCGAGGGACCGCACCCGCTCGACGTCCTCGCGATACTTCACCACCGCGCCGAGGGTGGCGGCCGCCAGCCCGGGATCGAGCCCCGGAGCGCCCAGGGCCGTCAGCGCCTGCGCCCAGTCCACGGTCTCCGCGATCCCCGGCGGCTTGAGCAGGTCGGCGTCGCGCAGCGCGTGCGCGGCCGCGGTGACCTCCGCGCACAGCCGGTCCGACGCCTCCGGCACCCGGAGCCGGACGATGGCGACCTCGCGGTCGAACTCCGGGTGCTCCAGCCAGTGGTAGTAGCAGCGGCGCTTGAGCGCGTCGTGCACGTCGCGCGTCCGGTTGGAGGTGACGACGACGGCCGGCGGCACCTCGGCCCGCAGTGTGCCCAGCTCCGGCACGGTGACCGAGAAGTCGGACAGCACCTCGAGCAGGAACGCCTCGAACTCGTCGTCGGCCCGGTCGACCTCGTCCACCAGCAGCACCGACGGGCTGGTCTCCAGCGCCTGCAGCAGCGGCCTGGCGATCAGGAACCGGCGAGACCACAGCTCCTGCTCGACCGCGGTCGGGTCGAAGTCCGCCGCCGCCTCCGCCGTCCGCAGGTGCAGCAGCTGGCGGGGGAAGTCCCAGTCGTAGAGCGCCTGGGAGGCCTCGATGCCCTCGTAGCACTGCAGCCTTATCAGCGGCGCGTCGAGCACGCTGGCCAGCGCCTTGGCGAGCTCGGTCTTGCCGACGCCGGCCTCACCCTCGCAGAACAGCGGCCGGTGCAGCCGCAGCCCCAGGTACGCGGCGGTGGCCAGGCCCTCGTCCGCCAGGTAGCCGACTTCGGCGAGCCGGCCCACCAGGTCCGCCGGTGACTCCACGCCGACCGGCAGCAGACCACGCCCGTCCAATCGCCCTCCCTCGCCCGGGGTACCGACGCACCGGTACTCCACCCATACTGCGCCGTGGCCGCCCCGGTTTCGAGGCGGCCACGGATCGTGCGGTTGGCTGCGGTCAGGTCGCGGCGACCGCCTTCTGCACCGCGCGCCGGCTCAGCACCCTGGCCAGGTGCTGCCGGTAGTCGGCCTTTGCCGACAGGTCGGACGGTGGCTCGGTGCCGTTGGCGGCCAGGTCGGTGGCCTGGCCGATGCCGCCGTTCCCGGTGGAGACGCCGGCGAGCGCCTGCTCGGAGGCGCTGGCCCGGACCGGGGTCGGGCCCATGTTGGTCAGCCCGATCCTGGCCTCGGCGATCGAGCCGCCCTCGGTGCGGACCAGCGCGGCCACGCCGACGACCGCCCACGCCTGGGCGACCCGGTTGAACTTCTCGTACGCGCTGCCCCAGCCGGGACCGAGCACCGGCACCCGGACCTCGACCAGCACCTCGCCGGGCTGCACTGCCGTCTCCAGGTAGTCGGAGAAGAACTCCGCCGCCGGCACCGAGCGGCGCCCGTTCGGGCCTTCGATGACGAACGTCGCCTCCAGCGCGGCCGCCACCGCCGGCAGGTCGCCGGCCGGGTCGGCGTGCGAGAGCGCGCCGCCGAAGGTACCCCGGTGCCGTACCGCCGGGTCGGCCACCGTGCTGGTGGCCTGGGCCAGCAGCGGGCAGTGCTCGGCGACCAGCGGGTCGTGCATCACCTCGTGGTGGGTGGTCATCGAGCCGATCACCAGCTCGTCGCCGTCCCGCCGGACGCCGCGCAGCTCACCGACACCGCCGAGGTCGACCAGCACGGTCGGGTATGCCAACCGCAGCCGCAGCAGCGGCAGCAGGCTCTGCCCGCCGGCCAGCACCTTCGCGTCCTCACCGGCCCGACCGAGCTCGGTGACCGCCGCATCGACCGAGTGCGGCCGCAGGTAGTCGAACTCCGGGGGGATCACTCGGCACCTCCGGCCGTCGTCGAGGTCTGCGGGCCGCCGTACGCGATGGTGCCCTCGGCGGCCCGGCCGCCTCCGTCGGAGCCCGAGTCGTTGATCGCCCGCCAGACCCGTTCGGGCGTGGTGGGCATCCGGATCTCCTGGACGCCGAAGTGGTGCACCGCGTCGACGACCGCGCCGACCACGGCCGGCGTGGACGCGATCGTGCCGGCCTCGCCGACGCCCTTGACCCCGAGCGGGTTGGTCGTCGACGGGGTCTCGGTCCGGTCGGTGGTGAACTCCGGCAGGTCCGCAGCGGACGGGACCAGGTAGTCCACCATCGTGCCGGTCACCAGGTTGGCGTCGGAGTCGTAGACCGCCTCCTCGTACAGCGCCTGGGCGATGCCCTGGGCGAGCCCGCCGTGCACCTGGCCCTCGACGATCAGCGGGTTGATCACGTTGCCGATGTCGTCGACCGCCACGTATTTGCGGATGGTCGGCCGGCCGGTCTCGGTGTCGACCTCGACCGCGCACAGGTGGGTGCCGTGCGGGAAGGAGAAGTTCTCCGGGTCGAGCACCGCGTCGGCGTTGATCGTCGGCTCCATGCCGTCGGGCAGGTTGTGCGCGGCGAACGTGGCCAGCGAGACCTCCTGGATGGTGGTCTTCGCGTCCGGCGAGCCCTTGACCGAGAACGTGCCACCGCTGAACTCGACGTCGCCCTCGGCGGCCTCGAGCAGGTGCGCGGCGACCTTGCGGGCCTTGTCGACGACCTTGCGCGCGGCCAGGTGCACCGCGACGCCGCCGACGACCAGGCTGCGCGACCCGTACGTGTCCATGCCCACCGGGGAGGACTGCGTGTCACCGAAGATCACGTTGACGTCCTCGAACGGCACGCCGAGCGCGTCCGCGGCGATCTGGCTCCACGCGGTCAGGTGGCCCTGCCCGTGCGGCGTGGTGCCGGTGACGACCTCGACCTTGCCGGACGGCAGCATCCGGATGCTGGCGGCCTCCCAGCCGCCGGCCCCGTACGAGAGCGAGCCGAGCACCCGCGACGGAGCGAGCCCGCACATCTCGGTGAACGTCGAGATGCCGAGGCCCAGCTGCACCGGGTCGTTGCGGTCCCGCCGCTCCTGCTGCTCGCGGCGCAGCTCGTCGTACCCGAACAGCTCGAGCGCCCGCTCGGTCGCGGCCTCGTAGTTGCCGCTGTCGTAGGTCAGCCCGGCGATCGTCGCGTACGGGAACTCCTCGTGCTTGATCCAGTTGCGCCGGCGCAGCTCGATCGGGTCGATGCCGAGCTCGTAGGCGAGGTCGGTCATGATCCGCTCGATCGCGTACGTGGCCTCCGGCCGGCCGGCGCCGCGGTAGGCGTCGGTCGGCGTCTTGGTCGTGAACACGCCGGTGCAGCGGAACCGGTAGGCGTCCATCTTGTAGATCGCGTTGTACATGAACGCGCCGAGCACCGGGATGCCCGGCGTCACCAGCTGCAGGTAGGCGCCCATGTCGGCCTTGAGGTCGACCGAGAGCCCGAGGATCCGGCCGTCGCGGGTCGCGGCGATCTCGATGTCCTGGATCTGGTCGCGGCCGTGGATCGTGGCCTGGAAGCCCTCGCTGCGCGACTCGGTCCACTTCACCGGCCGGCCCAGCTTGCGGGCCACCACCAGCGCGATGACCTCCTCGGCGTACACGTTGAGCTTCGAGCCGAAGCCGCCGCCGACGTCCGGGGCGATGACCCGGATCTGCTGCTCGGGGATGTCGCACGTGAGCGCCAGCATCAGCCGCAGGATGTGCGGAATCTGGGTGGCCGAGTAGACCGTGTACTCGTCGCCTTCGGTGAGCGGCTCGACGACCACCGCGCGCGGCTCCATCGCGGCCGGGATGAGCCGCTGCTGGATGTAGCGGCGCTTGAACACGATGCCGCCCTCGGCCTCGGCCTGCGCCCTGGCCGCGTCGTAGTCGCCGCCGTCGAACGGCCACAGGTAGGTCTTGTTGGTGCCCTTGTCGGCGTGGACGAGCACCTCGTCCTTGAGCGCCTCCTCCATGTCGGTCACGGCCGGCAGCGGCTCGTAGTCGACCTCGACGGCCTCCGTCGCGTCGGCCGCCGCGTACCGGTCGGTGGCTACGACGACTGCGACCGCCTCGCCGACGTGCCTGACCTCGTCGGTGGCCAGCGGGTGGTGGTCGGGGTGGACCATGTCCGCCGTCACCGGCCAGGCGCAGGGCAGCGTGCCGAGCGCGTCGCCGAGGTCGGCGGCGCTGAACGCGGCGATCACGCCGGGCCGGTCGAGCGCGCCGCTGACGTCCACCCGGTTGATCCGGGCGTGCGCGACCGGGCTGCGGACGATCGCCATGTGCATCAGGCCGGGCAGCTGGATGTTGTCGGTCCACCGGGTGCGGCCGGTGATCAGCCGCCGGTCCTCCTTGCGCTTGAGCGGCCGGCCGATGTGCCTGGTGGGGTCCGGCTGGTCGATCGCCTCCGGGTGCTCTTCGACTTGCTCGGCGATGAGGCCGGCGTCGAGTTCCTCGGTCACGCAGTCACCTCCGCGCTCTTCTCGGCGGCCTGGCGGACCGCGCGGACGATGTTCTGGTAGCCGGTGCAGCGGCAGAGGTTGCCCTCCAGGCCGTGCCGGATCTCCTCGTCGCTGGGCGACGGGTTGTGCTGGAGCAGGTCGACCGAGGCCATGATCATGCCCGGCGTGCAGAAGCCGCACTGCAGGGCGTGGTTGTCGTGGAAGGCCTGCTGTACCGGATGCAGCTGGCCGTTCTGGGCCAGCCCTTCGATCGTGGTGATCTGCGTGCCGTCGGCCTGCACCGCCAGCATGGTGCACGACTTCACACTGACCCCGTCGACGTGCACCGTGCAGGCGCCGCAGTTGGAGGTGTCGCACCCGATGGGGGTGCCCACCTTTCCCAACCGCTCGCGGAGGTAGTGCACGAGCAGCAGCCGCGGTTCCACCTCGTCGTGGTAACGGACGCCGTCGACGGTGACTTCGATCTTCGCCATGGGCACACTCCCCCAACTGCCTGAGCCGGTGATGCCGATGCCGATCACCCTAGGTCCGAGGGCACGGGGCCGGAAGCCGTCCGGTTCGATGGGCTCGGCCGTTGGACGGAATCGAGAGCCGGCGTAGATCCGCAGTTGCGGACGTTTCGAGTCGGTGCCGACGCAGATTCTACAACATACGGGTGAAACGACTGCTGGTGCGGATGTGTCTTAGCGCTTCCGCCGCCCGGCCGGAACGCCGTCCTCCGCCGCCGACTCGCCGTCCTCGGTCGAGACGCCGTCGTCGATCGCGACGCCGTCCTCGCTCCGCACGCCGTCCTCGCTCCGCACGCCGTCCTCGCTCCGCACGCCGTCCTCGGCCTGGACCGGGTCCGCGGGCCGCGCGGGGTCCTCGGCCCGGACGCCGTCCTCGGCCCGGACCGGCTCCTCGGCCCGGACCGGCTCCTCGGCCCGGACCGGCTCCTCGGCCCGGACCGGCTCCTCGGCCCGGATCGGCTCCTCGGCCAGGATCGGGGCCTCGGCCGGGTCCTCGGCCCGCACGCCGTCCTCGGCCTGGACGGGATCCTCGGTCGGGACAGCATTCTCGGTCGGGACAGCGTTCTCGGCTGGGACGGCCGTCCCGGCCGGGTCGGGGTTGGCGAGGGTGGTGGGGGTGGTGGGGGCAGCCTCGGCCGCCGCGCCGGTCGCGCCCGCCTCGGCACCGGCGTCGCCTGCCGGTGTCTTCGCGTCGTCGTCCTCGCCGTCCGCCTCGGTCTCGCCGTCTTCGGCGTCGGGCGACTTCTCGTCGGTCCCGTCGGCCGGGATGCCGGCCGCGCCGGCGGGGCCGCCGGTGGCGGGGACGGCGTCCGGTTCGACGACGGTCTCCCGCGGCCCCGGGTGCAACAGGAAGTAGACCAGCCCGCCGGCGAACACGAGGATCGAGGTCCACACGTTCAGCCGCAACCCGAGCACGTGGTTGGCGGTGTCGATGCGCAGCAACTCGATCCACACCCGCCCCGCGGTGTAGCCCATGACGTACAGCGCGAAGACTCGCCCGCGGCCCATCTTGAACCGCCGGTCGACCCAGATCAGAACGCCCGCGAGCCCGAAGTCCCACAGCATCTCGTACAGGAACGTGGGGTGGTACGCCGTCGCGCCCGGCACCGTGCTCGGCCGGTCCGGGTCGATCCGCACACCCCAAGGCAGGTCGGTCGGCCGGCCGAACAACTCCTGGTTGAAGTAGTTGCCCAAGCGCCCGATGCCCTGGGCGATCGCGATCCCGGGCGCCGCCGCATCCGCGAACGGCGGCAGCTTGATCCCGCGCCGCCGGCAGCCGATCCAGGCGCCGACCCCGCCGAGCGCGATCGCGCCCCAGACCCCGAGCCCGCCCTCCCAGACGTAGAACGCCCGCCACGGGTCGCGTCCCGCCCGGAAGTAGAGCTCGTTGTCGCTGATCACGTGGTAGAGCCGGCCGCCGACCAGGCCGAAGATGACCGCCCAGACCGCGATGTCCGAGACGGTGCCGCGCTTCCCGCCGCGCGCCACCCAGCGCCGCTCGGCGATCCAGATCGCAGCGATGATCCCGGCGATGATGCACAACGCGTACGCCCGGATCGGGATCGGGCCGAGATCCCACACGGCGCGGCTGGGGCTCGGGAACGACGCAATCAGCACCCGCCGAGTCTAGGGTGTCGCCTCGCACCGCCCGGAGGCGCCGTTGCCCGGACTGCTCCGCAAGAGGGCTTAGCAGAGCGCCGCGGCGCGGTTAGGGTCTGTGCCATGGGACACGTGACGCGGGCCGCGGCCGCGGTCCTCTGCGACGCCGAGGGCCGACTGCTGCTGGTCCGCAAGGCCGACGCGCGACACCGCTGGGGTCTGCCCGGCGCGCACATCGACCCGAGCGAGGCACCGGCCCACGCCGTCGTGCGGGAGCTGCGGCGGGAGACCGGCATCGAGGCCCGCGTCGTCGACCTGCTCGGTCTCTACCTGCTCTGCGGGCACCTGCGCGGCGACGAGCAGGACCTGCCCGACCTGCTCACCTACGCGTTCCGGTGCGATCTGGTCTCCGGGGAGCCGGTGCTCAACGGCCGCGGCCGCATCGACCACCTCGGCTGGTACGACGCCGGCTGCCTGCCCGAGCGGATCACCGCGACCGCCGCCGCGGTCGTGACCGACTGCGCCGGCGCGCGGTCCGGCGTGGTCCGCACGCTCACCCGCGACCTGGCCCTCGCCTGATGCGGGCGGCGATCATCCGGGCGTACGGCGGCCCGGAGGCGATCGAGGTCGCCGAGCTGCCCGACCCGGAGCCCGGCCCCGGCGAGCTGCTGGTGAACGTCACCGCTGCCGGCGTGAACTTCGTCGACGTGTACAACCGCACCGGCGCCTACCCCGGCGAGCTGCCGCTGCGGCTCGGCACCGAGGCCGCCGGCACGGTCGCCGCGGTCGGCGAGGGCGTGGTCGGCGTCGACATCGGCGACCGGGTGGCCTGGGCGATGCTGCCCGGCGCCTACGCGACCCGGGCCGTGGTGCCCGCCGCCCGCGCGGTCCCGGTCCCGGCCGGGGTCGACGACGAGACCGCGGCCGCGGTGCTGCTGCAGGGCATGACCGCGCACTACCTGACCCACACCACCTATCCGGTGCAGCCCGGCGACACCGTGCTCGTGCACGCGGCCGCCGGCGGCACCGGGTCGCTGGTCGTGCAGATGGCCCGGGCGCGCGGCGGGGACGTGCTCGCGACCACCTCGACCGGAGAGAAGGCGAAGCTGGCCCTGGAAGCCGGCGCCGTCGAGGTGATCCGGTACGACCGGGTCGACGTGGCCGAGGAGGTCGCACGGATCACCGGCGGCACCGGCGTCGCGGCCGTCTACGACGGTGTCGGCGCGACCACCTTCGACGCCAGCATGGCCTGCCTGCGCCCGCGCGGCTACCTGGTGCTGTTCGGCGCGTCCAGCGGGCCGGTGCCGCCGGTCGACCCGCGCCGGCTGCAGGCCGGCGGCTCGCTGTTCCTCACCAGGCCGACGCTGGCGCACTACATCGCGGACCGGGAGGAGTTGCTGGAGCGCTCGGCCGCGGTCTTCGACGCGGTCGCCGACGGCTCGCTGCGGGTCCGGATCGGCGGCCGCTATCGCCTCGATGAGGTCGGCGCCGCGCACACCGACCTGGAGAGCCGGCGGACCACCGGGAAGCTGCTGGTCATCCCCTGACCCGGCGACTCATCACGTGACCCGGCGACTCATCACCTGACCCGGCGGCGCACCCCGCCGGCAAGCTCGGCCGCCAGCGTCCCGGCCGCCCGGGCGGCGGCGGCGTCCGAGCCGGCCTCGAGCACCGCCCGGACGAACGCGGACCCGACGATCACGGCGTCGGCGTAGCCGGCCACCTCCGCGGCCTGGTCCGCGTTCGACACGCCGAGTCCGACGCCGACCGGCAGGTCGGTGACCCGGCGGACCCGGGCGACCAGCCCGGGCGCCGCGGCGGAGGTCTGCGCCCGCGCGCCGGTCACGCCCATCACCGAGGTGGCGTACACGAAGCCGCGGCACAGCGACGAGATCCGGGCCACCCGCTCGTCGGTGGAAGACGGCGCGACGAGGAAGATCGGGTCGAGTCCCTGCTTGTCCGCCGCCTCCAGCCAGGGACCGGCCTCCTCCGGGGTCAGGTCCGGGGTGATCATGCCCGCTCCCCCGGCCGCGACCAGGTCGGCGGCGAACCGGTCCACGCCGTACTGCTCGATCGGGTTCCAGTAGGTCATGACGACGGCCGGGACGCCGGTGCGGGTGACCGCCTCGACCGTGCGCAGCACGTCGGCCGGAGTGGTGCCGGCCGCCAGCGCGCGGTCCACCGCCTGCTGGATCACCGGCCCGTCGATCACCGGGTCCGAGTAGGGCAGGCCGACCTCGACGACGTCGACGCCGGCCTCGATCATCGCGGCGAACGTCCCGGTCGGGGTCAGCCCGGCCGGCAGGTAGCCGACCAGCGTCGCGCGCCGGTCCGCCGCCGCCCCGGCGAAGGTCTCGGCGAGCCGGCTCATCACCCGGCGGCGCTCGGGTCGAGCAGGTCGAACCAGCGGGCGGCGGTGTCCATGTCCTTGTCGCCCCGGCCGGACAGGCAGACCAGCACGACCTGCTCCGGCCCGAGCTCGCGGGCCAGCTCGACCGCGCCGTGCACCGCGTGCGCGGTCTCGATCGCGCACAGGATTCCTTCGGTGTGCGCGAGCAACCGCAGTGCCTCCATCGCCTGCCCGTCGGTCACCGACCGGTACGAGGCGCGGCCGGTGTCGTACAGCCAGGCGTGCTCGGGACCGACCCCGGGGTAGTCGAGTCCGGCCGAGATCGACGCGGTCGGCAGCGTCTGCCCGTCCGGGTCCTGCAGCAGGTAGCTCCGCATGCCGTGCAGCACGCCCGGTCGCCCCGCCGCGATCGTCGCCGCGTGCAGCGCACCCTCGACGCCGCTGCCGCCCGCCTCGTAGCCGATCAGCGCGACGCCAGGGTCGGGCACGAACGCGGTGAAGATGCCCAGCGAGTTGGACCCGCCGCCGACGCAGGCGGTCACCGCGTCCGGCAGCCGGCCGGTCAGGTCGAGCAGCTGCGCGCGGGCCTCGTCGCCGATCACCCGCTGGAAGTCACGCACCAGCATCGGGAACGGGTGCGGCCCCATGACCGAGCCGATCACGTAGTGGGTGGAGGCCACGTTGGTCACCCAGTCCCGCATCGCCTCGGTGATCGCGTCCTTGAGCGTCCGGGTCCCGGTCCGCACCGGGATGACCTCGGCGCCGAGCATCCGCATCCGGGCCACGTTGAGCGCCTGCCGGACCGTGTCCTCCTCGCCCATGTAGACCACGCAGTCCAGGCCGAGGTACGCGCAGGCGGTCGCGGTCGCCACCCCGTGCTGGCCGGCGCCGGTCTCCGCGATCACCCGGGTCTTGCCCATCCGCTTCGTCAGCAGCGCCTGTCCGAGCGCGTTGTTGAGCTTGTGCGAGCCGGTGTGCGCCAGGTCCTCCCGCTTGAGCAGGATCCGGGCGCCGCCGGCGTGCGCGGTCAGCCGGGCCGCGTCGGTCAGCGGCGTCGGCCGGCCGACGTAGGTGCGCAGCAGCCGGTCGAGCTCGCCGGTGAACACCGGGTCCTGCCGCGCGTCCGCATACGCGGCGGCCAGCTCGTCCAGCGCCGCGATGAGCGCCTCCGGCACGAACCGCCCCCCGTACGGGCCGAAGTGGCCCGATGCGTCCGGGACGGTCTCAGTGGTCATGAGCCGGCCGCGGCGTGGCAGGGTGCGAGCCGGCGGTGACCAGGTCGGCGACCGCCTGGCGCGGGCTCGGCTTGGTCACGATCCCCTCGCCGACCAGCACCGCGTCGGCGCCGGCCGCCGCGTAAGCGATGAGGTCGTGCGGGTCGCGCACGCCGGACTCCGCGATCTTCAGCACCCGGCTGGGCAGGCCCGGGGCGATCCGCTCGAACACGCTGCGGTCGACCTCGAGCGTCCTGAGGTTGCGCGCGTTGACGCCGATCACCTTGGCCCCGGCCTCCAGCGCCCGGTCGGCCTCGGCCTCGTCGTGCACCTCGACCAGCGGGGTCATGCCCAGCGACTCGGTCCGCTCGACGAGGCCGACCAGCGCGTTCTGCTCGAGCGCGGCGACGATGAGCAGCACCATGTCGGCGCCGTGCGACCGCGCCTCGTGCACCTGGTAGGAGGAGACGATGAAGTCCTTGCACAGCACCGGCACGTCGACCTTGGCCCGGACCGCGTCGAGGTCGGCGAACGACCCGGAGAACCGGCGCTCCTCGGTGAGCACGCTGATCACCCGGGCGCCGCCGGACTCGTACTCGCCGGCGAGCCAGGCCGGATCCTCGATCGGGCTGAGCGCGCCAGCGGACGGGCTTGCCCGCTTCACCTCCGCGATGACGCCCACCCCGGGCAGCCGCAGCGACGCGATCGCGTCGCGCGCCGCCGGCTTCCTGGCCGCGGCCGCTTTGACCTCCGCGAGCGGGGTGACGGCCTCGCGGGCGGCGACATCGGCGCGGACTCCGACGAGGATCTCGTCGAGAACGCTCACGCTGGTCCCTTCCTCTGCTGCCTCCCCGGGCACCCTACCGAGAGCCGGGGGCGGCAACCGACCCGCCCCCGGGCCGGCCCGGCGCCGGCAGCGGGACCGTGATCGCGTTCCGGGCCGGCTGCAGCGGCAGCCGGACGGTGAAGCAGGCACCGCCCTCGGGCGCCCGACCGGCGTCCGCGCTGCCGCCCAGCCTCGTCGTCAGCCCGTGCACCAGGGCGAGCCCCACGCCGGTGCCGACCTGGCGGACGCCCCGGTAACGCTGGTAGAGCACCGACCGCTCGAACGCGACCGGCAGGTCCTCCGGGGACAGCCCCGGTCCGCCGTCGCGGACCTGGATGACGGCGAAGCCCTGCGTCTCGTACAGGCCGAGCAGGACCGGGCGGCCGGCCGGGGTGACCCGCAGCGCGTTCTCGGCCAGGCCGTCGACGATCTGGCGGACCCGGGTGGGATCGGTCACGCAGAACACGGGGCGGTGGGGCAGGTCGGTCCGGCCGACCACGCCGACCGCCTCGCAGCGCGCCCGCCACACCTCGCCGGCCGTCTCCATCAGTGCGGTGAGGTCGACCGGCCGCAGGTCGATGCGGAAGTCCTGGGCGCCCAGCCGGGCCAGGTCGAGCAGGTCGCTGACCAGCCGCTCCAGCCGGTGCGCCTCGCCGAGCACCGTGCGGGCGACCGGTTGAACGTCCGGCCCGGTGGTGACCCCGTCGGCCAGTGACTCGGCGAACCCGGTGATCGCGGTCAGCGGCGTGCGCAGCTCGTGGCTGACCGACAGCAGGAACTCCCGCTGCCGACCCTCGCTGGTCGCCAGCGCCGCGGACAGGACGTTCAGCGAATCGGCGACCTCGGCGACCTCGGCCGGTCCCTCCGGCGGGACCCGGACGTCGCGGGCGCCGGCGGCCAGCAGCCGCGCGGTCGTGGCGGCCTGGCGCAGCGGGCGGGCCAGCAGCCGGGCCAGCAGCACCCCGGCCAGCGCCGCCACCGCCAGGCCGATCAGCAGCGACAGCGCGATCCGCCGGGCCGCGGCGCCGGCGAACGAGGCGTCCGAGATCGACTGGGCCAGCACGACGCCGCCGACGGATCGCGCTGTCGCTGCT
>Ga0308176_10000722_pt1 | contig 20694 bp, 15 predicted proteins | sample PhyCR2_3_FD_203890 | JGI IMG/M metagenome (GOLD analysis project Ga0308176, IMG submission 203890) | Soil microbial communities from UC Gill Tract Community Farm, Albany, California, United States - DLSLS.C.R2 | ecosystem: Environmental > Terrestrial > Soil > Agricultural land | place: USA... | reverse complement strand
ACGCGAGCGTGACCGCCGCGCCGCGCGCCGCGCTGGTCCCCGACGGCACGTTGGCCACCACGCGGCGGCCATCAGCCAGCGTGACGTGCACCCGGAGCGCGGAGCCGGCGTACACCGCGTCGGCCACGGTGCCGGGAACCACGTTGTGGCCGGCGGGCGCCGCGCCGTTGGTGAGCGTGATGGCCTCGGGCCGTACCGTGAGCCAGGCCTCGCTGCCAGTGGCCAGAGGCGCGTCGCTCATGCCGCGGAGGGTGGCGTCGCCCACCCGGAGCGTCACCATGCCGGGCGCGTTCTCGAGCACGGTGCCCGCCAGGAGGGTGGTCTCCCCGATGAAGTCGGCTACGTAGCGCGAGGCCGGCCGGTCATAGAGATCACGCGGGGTCCCCACCTGCGCGATGCGTCCCTGGCGCATGAGCACGATCCGGTCGCTCATGGTGAGCGCCTCCTCCTGATCGTGCGTCACGTACACGAAGGTGATCCCCAGGTGGGTCTGCAGGTGCTTGAGCTCGAGCTGCATCTCCTTCCGCAGCTTGAGATCGAGCGCGCCGAGCGGCTCGTCGAGCAGCAGCACCCGGGGCCGGTTGACCAGCGCGCGCGCCAGCGCCACCCGCTGCTGCTGCCCGCCGCTCAGCTGGCGCGGCGACCGCGCGCCGAGCTGCTCGAGCTGCACCATGGCGAGTGCCCGGCGCACGCGCTCCTCCCGCTCGACCGCGGGGACGCGCCGCATCCGGAGCCCGTACGCGATGTTGTCCCGCACGCTCATGTGGGGAAACAGGGCGTAGTGCTGGAACACGGTGTTGATGTCGCGCTTGAACGGCGGCAGCGCCGCGATCGGGGCGCCCGCCATCAGGATCTCGCCCGACGTAGGCGGCTCGAAGCCCGCGATCATCCGCAGCGTCGTCGTCTTGCCCGACCCCGAGGCGCCCAGCAGCGTCAGGAACTCGCCGCCGGCGACATCGAGCGAGACGTCGTCCACCGCCGCGAAGTCCCCGAACCGCTTGGTGAGCCGGCGCAGCTCGAGGATCGGCATGGTGAACGTCTCATGCCGGCGGGTGAGCGTGTCGAGATTGAGGGCGCTATCGAGAGGAGTGGTCATGGGGTCGGGTCGGGTGGCCAGTGCGCGGTGCACGGGGGTCCGAGAACCCTGAGCGCAACGCGAGCCGGGGATGGTCCGAGGCGCCACTGCGCTCATTGTGGCGCCTCGGCCCATCCCCGGCTCGCGTTGCGCTCAGGGTCGGACGACCATCACTTCGCGGCCTTGACCTCGTTCCAGATCTCCTGGTACTTCTCCCGCCGCGGGCTCCACTGCCAGAAATTCACCTTGGTGCCGTAGTCGGCGATGTCGCGCTGGCTGGTCGCCTGCTCGGGGCTCATGTAGCTCTTGGCCGCCGGGTTGGCGACGATGTACGCGGTCACGTCGTACAGCAGCTTCTGGGTAAACGGCTGCGCGGTGTACTCCAGCCAGGCGTAGGCCGCATCGAGGTTCTTGGCGCCCTTGGTGAGCACCCAGTGGTCGGCCCACGCGGTGGTGCCTTCCTTCGGGATCGTCTCAGCGGCCGGGAACTTGGCCTGGCGGAGCTGGTTGGTCATGAGCGGCCAGCCCTCGCCGGCGACCACCTCGTGGCTCTGAAAGAGCTGGGTCATGTCGCCCGCCGTGACCCAATACTTCCGCACGTTGGGCCGGAGTTCGAGCATCTTGGCCTTGACCTTGGCCAGATCCTCGTCGCTCAGATTGTAGAGCCTGCTGGGATCGTTGGGGTCGTCCATTCCCAGGTACTGCGCCACCATGTAGAGCGTGGCGATGTCGTCCTGGAGCGACAGCTTGCCGCGGTACTTCTTGTCCCACAACATGCCCCAGGAGTCGGGCTTGGCCACCTTGGTGCTGTCGTAGATCAGCGGGTTGGGCCCGAACGCCCACGGCACGCCGAACACGGTGCTGTCCTTCCGCGCCACCTTGAGGTTGCGGAAGCCTTCGCTCAGGTCGGCGTAGCTCGGGATGCGCGACAGGTCGAGCGGCGACGCGAGACCGGCGTCGATGATCGCGGTGGCCGCGTCGCTCGAGGGCGAGATCAGGTCGATGGTCTCGGCCCCGCCGGCCCGGAGCTTGGCGACCAGGTCGTCGCTCGAGCCCATGTAGGTGGCATTGACCTTGACGCCGCAGGCATCCTCGAACGGCTTGGCGAACAGGGTATCGGTGTAGCCTTCCCACACCATGAAGTCGAGCTCGCCGCCGATGGGCTTGGGGCAGAGCTGCGCCAGGTAGGTCCTGGCATCCGCGCGCGCGTCCCCGGTCGAGGCGACGGTGATCTTCTTGGTCCTGCCTGCCGGTGTTGACGCCGGCTTTTCGCCGCCGCCACAGCTCGCGACGACCCACGCGACCAGGGCAAGGACTGCGGACAACCTCGAACGCCGCCAGGTCATAGGACGGTGCTCCCTGAGGATCTTGGGCATGAGCCGGGGGGAAGGGCCTTCGGGTACAATGCTACATCACAAAGCGGTTCCTGAGAAGAACGGGGTGGCGGCCGTCCCGGGCGGCGCTTACTCTGATCCGAATCCTGGAAGTCGCGACGGAGATGGAACGGCGGAAGGGCGGCGGAACGGACGGACCGGAGTCATCTGATCGCGTCCATCCGCACTCGCCACCCATCTCGTTGGTCGTTCCGTCTTTCCGTCTTCCCGTCCACCACGAGGCGGTTATGTCCGGCGTCATTCATCTCCAGACCGAGATTCCGGGTCCCAAGAGCCGCGCCTTGATGGCTCGGCGCGCCAAGGCCGTGCCGAAGGGCGTGCCGGCGGTGACGCCGATCGCGATCGTGCATGCCGAAGGCGCGGTGATTACCGATGCGGACGGCAATCGGCTCATCGACTTCGGCGGCGGGATCGGGGTGGTCAACACCGGGCATCGGCATCCGGGCGTGGTCGAAGCGGTGCGCGAGCAGCTCGATCATTTTGCGCACGTATGCTTTCCGGTGTCCACCTACGAGCCCTACGTGGCGCTGGCGGAGCGGCTCAACCGGTTGACGCCGGGTACGCACGAGAAGCGCACCTTCTTCGTGAACAGTGGCGCGGAGGCGGTCGAGAATGCCGTCAAGGTGGCGCGGTTCTTTACCGGCCGGCAGGCGGTGCTGTGCTTCGAGCACGGCTTCCACGGCCGCACCAATCTGGCGATGGCGCTCACCTCCAAGGTGATGCCGTACAAGAAAGGGTTCGGACCGTTCGCGCCCGAGGTGTATCGGATCCCGTTCCCCTATTGCTACCGCTGCTCGGAGGGCCCTGCCGCCGGGCGCTGCTGCATGGCCAGCGCCGCGCGGCTGGAGCAGATCCTGGCCGCGACGGTCGACCCCGGCTCGGTGGCCGCGGTCATCATGGAGCTCGAGCTGGGCGAGGGCGGGTTCGTGCCGGCGCCGATCGAGTACGTGCAGATGCTGGCCGCCTTCTGCAAGCAGCACGGGATCCTGTTCATCGCCGACGAGATCCAGACCGGGTTCGGCCGCACCGGGAAGATGTTCGCCAGCGAGCACTACGGGCTGGTCCCCGACCTGATCACTACCGCCAAGTCGCTCGCGGGCGGCCTGCCGCTGGCCGCGATCACCGGACGAGCCGATGTCATGGAGGCGCCGCAGGTCGGCGGGCTGGGCGGGACTTACGGCGGCAATCCGCTGGCGTGCGCGGCCGCGCTCGCCGTGATCGACGCGATGGAAGCCGAGCGGATCCCGGCCCAGGCCCAGCGCACCGGGGACCGGGTGAAGGCCCGCTTCCGCCAGTGGGCCGAGCAGCATGCCTGCATCGGCGACGTGCGCGGGCTCGGCGCCATGGTCGCGATGGAGATCGTGAGCGACCGCGAGAGCCGGACCCCGGACAAGACGATGACCGGGAAGATCCTGGCCGCCGCGCTCGAGCGAGGATTGATCCTGCTCTCGTCCGGCACCTTCGGTAACACCATCCGGGTGCTCGCGCCGCTCACGGCGAGCGACGCGATCATCGACGAAGGCCTCGGCGTCATGGGCGCGGCCCTCGAAGCCGCGGTGGGACGGACGCCGGCGTTGGCATGATCCTCGACCGCGGCCGCCTTGGCGCGCTGCTCGCGGACGAGGAGCGGCGCTTCCGCGAGGCCCACCCGCGGTCGCTGGCGCTGTACGAGCGGGCCCGCCGTTCGCTGCTCGGCGGGGTGCCGATGCACTGGATGGTGCGCTGGGCCGGCGGGTTCCCGCTGTTCGTCGAGGGCGGCGAGGGGGCCCGCCTCACCGACGTGGACGGCCACCGCTATCTCGACCTCTGCCTGGGCGACACGGGCGCGATGACCGGCCACGCCCCGGCCGCCACCGTCGAGGCCGTGCGGGCCCAGGCCGGGCGCGGCTTCACCTTCATGCTCCCCACCGAGGACGCCATCTGGGTCGGGGAGGACCTGGCCCGCCGGTTCGGGCTCCCGTACTGGCAGTTCGCCGTCACCGCCACCGACGCCAACCGCTTTGCGATCCGCCTGGCCCGCGAGATCACCGGCCGTCCCCGCATTCTGGTATTCAACTGGTGCTATCACGGCACCGTGGATGAGGCCTTCGCCACGTTGCGGGACGGCCAGGTGGTGGCCCGCGACGGGAACGTCGGCCCGCCGGTGGATCCATCGGTCACCACCCGCGTGGTCGAGTTCAACGACATCCCGGCGCTCGAGGCTGCGCTGGCCCACGGCGACGTGGCTTGCGTGCTGGCAGAGCCCGCGCTCACCAACGTCGGTATCGTTCATCCCGAGCCCGGCTTCCATGCCGCGCTCAGGGAGCTGACCCGGCGGGCCGGCACGCTGCTCATCATCGACGAGACCCACACCATCTGTGCCGGCGCGGGCGGGTACACCGGCGCGCACGGGCTCGAGCCCGACATTCTCACCTTCGGGAAGGCAGTGGCCGGCGGCGTGCCGGGCGCGGTCTATGGCATGAGCGAGGCGGTCGCCGAACGGGTGCGCGCCCACACCCGGCTCGACCTCGCCGACACCGGCGGGATCGGCGGGACCCTCGCGGCCAACGCCCTGGCCACGGCGGCGATGCGCGCCACGCTCGAGCATGTCCTCACCGAGGCGAGCTTCCGGATCACCATCCCGCTGGCGCAGCGCTTTGCGCGCGGGGTCGAGGGGGTGATCGCGGAGCGCTGCCTTCCCTGGATCGTCAAGCGGCTCGGTTGCCGAGTGGAGTACTGGTTCCGGCCGGCGCCCCCCCGGAACGGGGGCGAGGCCGCGGTCGCGGGCGATCCCGATCTGGAGCGCTACATGCACCTGGCGGCGCTCAACCGCGGCATTCTGCTCACACCGTTCCACAACATGGCGCTGCTCGCGCCGACGGTGACCGAGGCCGACGTGGACCGTCACACCGAGGTGTTCCGCGAAAGCGTGCGGGCCGAGGGCCTGTTCCGCTGATCGAGCGCTGTCTCTGGACCGAGGCCGTGCCCACGGTGAGCCGCGAGCCGGTGGACTGTCCGGCCCGGACCGACGTGGCGATCATCGGCGGCGGGTACACCGGCCTGGCCGCCGCCCGCGCGCTGGCGCGGCGTGGCGCCGACGTGACCGTACTCGAGCGCCATACCATCGGCTGGGGCGCGAGCAGCCGGAACGGCGGCTTCGTGCTGCCGGGATTCAAGCCCGAGGTCGCAGCGCTGGCTCGCGAGCTCGGCGTGGACGAGGCGCGCCGGCTGTTCGAGTTGTCGCTGCAGGCCATCTGCGCCCTCGAGGCGCTGATCGCCGAGGAATCGATCGACTGCGCCTACGCCCGCTGCGGCACCGTGGTGCTCGCGGCGCGCCGGGAGCACCTGGCCGGTTTGGAGGCGAGCCGACGATTTCTCCGGAACGAGCTGGCCCACGAGACGGTGCTACTGGGGCCGGCGGAGCTGCGGTCCGAGATCGGCTCCTCGCGATATCACGGCGGATTGCTCGATCCGTTCGCCGGCTCGGTGCAGCCGGCGCTCCTGCTTCGCGGCCTTGCCGCCGCGGCCCAGCGGGCGGGAGCACGGGTGGTGGAGGGAGCGAGCGTCTCCAGCCTCACCCGGACCGGGGCCGGTATTACCGCCATCACCGAGCGGGGCCCCCTAGTTGCGCGCGATGTCCTGGTGGCCAGCAACGGCTACACCGGACCGGTGGTGCCCGCGCTCCAGCGCAGGGTCGTGCCGGTCGGGAGCTACATCATCGCGACGGCGCCGCTCGCGTCGGACCTGGCAGCGCGGCTCATTCCCCGGCGCAGGGTGCTGAGTGACACCAAGAACCTGCTGTTCTACTTTCGCCTGTCGCCCGATGGACGGCTGGTGTTCGGAGGTCGCGCGGCGTTCACGCCGACGCGGGTGGCTCGGAGCGCCGCGATGCTCCAGCGCGGCATGCTGGAAGTGTTTCCCCAGCTCGCGGATGTGCCGGTGGAGTATGCGTGGGACGGACGGGTGGCCTTCACGCTCGATCAGATGCCGCACGCAGGCGTGCTCGACGGGATCCATTACGCGCTGGGCTACGGCGGCCACGGCGTGGCCCTCGCCACGTGGCTCGGCGCCCGCATGGGCGAGGCGCTCGCAGGCGCGGGGACGATCCCCCGACTGACCTCGCCGTTTCGAGCGGTGCCGCTGTATGGCGGCACGCCGTGGTTCCTGCCGCTGGTCGGCGGGTATTATAGGATGCGGGACTGGGCGGGCCGCTAGCGCAACGTCGTCGTACGCACCGCCTCATCTCGCCGCTCTACCGTCGCCTTCCCAGAAATGGAGCGCCGCTCAATTGCGCCTCTCGAACACCGAAGTGCTGCAGCACACCAGCCGATACCTCGAGCTGGTCGCCGGGCGGGAGATGTCGCTGGAGGAGAAGCAGGCGTTCATCGCCGAGACGGTGGACAACTACGAGCGGTACTACAACCGGGGCTTCATCAGCTACCGCAAGTCGGTCACCCAGGCGGGGCAGTTCGCGGCGGTCGAGTGGAGCGGCCAGGGCTCGCTGCTGCACGATCTGCTGGGCCGAGAGTACATCGACTGCCTGGGCGGCTACGGCATCTTCAGCGCCGGCGTGAATCATCCCAGGATCGTCCAGGCGCTCACCGATCAGCTCCCCCGGATGGCGCTCAACAGCCAGGAGCTGCTGGAGCCGTGGCGTGCGGCGCTGGCCAAGGTGCTGGCCGAGATCACGCCGGGCGAGCTCCAGAACTCCTTCTTCATCAACAACGGCACCGACGCCATCGAAGGCGCGATCAAGCTGGCCCGCCTGTACACCAGGCGGAACACCTTCATCTCCACCATCGGCGGTTTCCACGGCAAGTCGATGGGCTCGCTCTCCCTCATGGGCAAGGCGTCGTTTCGCGAGCCGTTTCAGGGCGGGCTGCAGGACGTGCGATTCGTTCCCTATGGTGACGCCGACGCGCTCGAGGCGGAGCTCCAGCGCTGCGACGCCGTGGGGACCCACATCGCCGCCGTCGTGCTCGAGCCGGTACAGGGCGAGGCCGGCGGCGTGGTGCCGCCCGATGACTACCTTCCTCGCGCGCGCACCGCGTGCACCCGGTTCGGCGCGCTGCTCATTGCCGACGAGATCCAGACCGGCATGGGCCGCACCGGGACGCTGTGGGGTGTGGATCACTGGAACGTCGAGCCCGACATCATGTGTCTGGGCAAGTCGCTCGGCGGCGGAGTCATGCCGCTGTCGGCGTTCATCGCCAACCCGACCGTGTGGGAGGTGATGATCCCCAACCCGATCATCCACTCCACCACCTTCGGCGGCAATCCGCTGGCGTGCGTGGCGGGGCTCGCGGCCATTCAAGTGACGCTGGAGGAGGACCTGCCGGGCCAGGCCGCCAGCAAGGGCGAGTACGTGCTGCGCGAGCTGGCCGTTCTCCGGGACCGCTATCCGCAGGTCCTGGCCGACGCCCACGGCAAGGGGCTTCTGATCGGGATGGAGTTTCCGGTTCAGGAGATCGGCTGGCAGGTGGCGGCGGGCCTGTTCAAGCGCGGCGTGCTGGTGGCGGGCACCTACAGCAAGGCGCAGGTGATCCGCATCGAGCCGGCGCTGGGGATTCCTCAGGCCACACTGCAGGAGATGCTCAACCGGCTCGAGGACACCTTCAAGGAAATCGCGGTCGGCCTGGACTAGCGCGGGGACCCGCCGGCGGCGGGGAGCGCTCCGGCGCTTGGACGCCGTCTCACCACCTCCAGTCCGGTGATGCAGGCGGCCAGCCACACCGTCCCCGCCGCGTACCCGGCGATTACGTCGCTGAAGTAGTGGACGCCGAGGTACATCCGAGTCAGCCCGATGAGCAGCACCAGCACCAGGGTTCCTCCCGCCAGCGCCATCCGCCCCCAGGCGTGAGGCAGCTCCCGCCACACCAGGTAGGCCAGCATGCCGTACGCCACCAGCGATCCCATCGCGTGACCGCTGGGGAAGCTGAACCCCCGCGCGGAGATGATCGGAACGTCCCAGATGGGGCGGGGCCGGTGGAAAATCTGCTTCAACACCCCGTCCAGCAATGCGCCGCCGAGCAGGGCGGCCACCCACCCTCCCGCCGTCAGGTAGTCTCTCCGGCTGAGCAGGATGAACGCCGCGATCAGGCCCCACGGCACGATGAACGCGGGCGAGCCCAGCAGGGTGATGCCCTTGGCGATCTCGGTGAGGGTCGGGCTCGCGTGCTCATGCATCAGGTTCGCGACCGTGACATCGAACGCGGTGATCGGATCGTGATGAATGACGTCCTCCGCGATCCCGCCGAACAGCCAGAGCGCGCCCAGGCTCAGCAGCAGGCCGATGGTGAGGTGCAGGCCGAGGTACTCTCCCGCCGCGAAGCGCCGGCTCAGAAACGCCCACGCCTGCGGGTATCGCTCCCGCACCCGCCGTACCAGCGTCCAGCGGCCCACGCGGCCGATCGCGCGAGTCAGGCCGGCGAGGAGGTCGCCCGCGTGGCGCACCAGCCACGGTCCGACCAGCGCGACCAGCACCAGCAGCGCCACCAGGAGCCCCAGCAGCGCGCCGACCTGCCCGAGCGTGCGCTCGGCCGCCGGCAGCTGCCGGCCGAATCCGTATCCCAGGGTGCCGAACAGCGTCGCCCAGCAGAGGCCGCCGGCCACGTTGTAGAGGGTGAAGCGCGCGTAGGGCATCCGGGTCACGCCGGCCAGCAGGGCCGCCAGGATCCGGAGCAGCGAGACAAACCGGCCGAAGAAGACCGTCGTGCCGCCGTGTCGCTGGTAGAAGGCCTGGGCCCGATCCATCATGGCGTCGTCGACATGAAGCAGCCGGCCGTAGCGCCGCACCAGCGCGAGCCCGCCGGTGCGGCCTATCCAGTACGCGCCGGCGTCGCCCAGCACAGCGCCCACCACGGCCGCGGCCACGACGCCGACGATCGAGAGGTGGCCCGCCGCGGCGTACGCGCTCGCGGTGAGCAGCGCGGTCTCCCCGGGAAGCGGAAGGCCAAGGCTCTCGAGGCTGACCAGCACCAGCACCGCGACGTAGCCGTAGGTCTCGAGTAGATGGCCGATCATGCACGCCTCGGACGCACCGGTGGCGGGACGGCGCGCCCCGCGCAGCGGGAAAGCAGGGCGCCGGATGATGCGGAAGCTTACAGCCGATTGATGTCCGCGGTCTCGAGGGTCGCGCTGGGGTAGCCCTCGCGCGCCACCCGCAGCATCGCGCGGCCGATCTGCTCGCTGGTGGTGATGGTGTCGGGAGCCAGCGTGCGCCAGAGCGGGACGATCGGTGCGGCCGCACGGTAGATCAGCCGCACCCAGGCGGTCTTGGAGCGAACGCCGTGCAGGGGAACGATGGCGCCAGGGCGGAACATGTAGGCGGCCTCGAACGGCAGGCGCAGCAGCTCGTTCTCGGTCCGGCCCTTCACGCGCGCCCACATCGAGCGGCCTCGCTCGGTGCTGTCGGTGCCGGCGCCGGAGACGTAGACGAAGGTCGCTCCCGGGCTGCGCCGCGCCACCGTGCGCGCGACGGCCAGGGTGAGATCGTAGGTGAGCCGGACGTAGTGCGCCTCGCTCATCCCGATGGACGAGACGCCCAGACAGAAGAAGCAGGCGTCGAAACCGGCGAGCTCGGTCTCGATGCCGCTCAGGTCGGCGACGTTGGGGACGATCAGCTCGCGGAGCTTCGCGGCGGGGCGACCGCTCGCGACCGCGGCCGCGGCGGTCCGGGCGATGACCGCCGGCTCAACCGCGGAGCGACCGACGGCGAGCACGCGGTCCACGCCGGGATCGAGCAGGCACTCCCGCAGCACGCCTTGCCCGACCATCCCGGTGGCGCCGAAGAGCAATACGTTCACCCAGGCTCCGATCGAGGCGGTGGACGCCAAAATACGACGGGGGCACGCGCGTGGCATGCCCCCGTCGCGGTCGCGCTCGCCGTCGAATTGGCGAGCGCTTCCTCGAACGAGCTACTCGCTGGTTTCGCCGCCCGCTTCCTCGGCCGCGGCGCCGTAGGACTTGGACCAGCTCAAGGTCACGCCGCCCCACACTTTCATGTCATGGGTCTTCGTCGGGGACGTCACCTTCACGAAGTCGTCTCCGTTGATGACGAAATGGAAGGCCGGAGTAATCGAGAGGGAGCCCGCCGTGAGCGGCAAGCCCGCCGACAGATCCAGGTGGGTAAAGCCGTTGTCAGCAAAGTTGAAGCTTTCATCGCTGTTGGGATCATCGGGCACACTCTGGCCGGCATTGAAGCCGGCGAGTGCCCCAAGGCTGAGCGAATGATTCTCGCCCAGGGGGAGAGCGTGCGCCACGCTGCCTTCCACGTACAGGCCTTTGATCTTGTCGATGTCATACCAGGCCGCAATCTTGGGGCTGAGCGGCACATCGAAGCCCACCTTGCCGTACACTTCCCAGGTGTTGGCATCCTTCGTCAGGCCGGCGTCGTTGGGGTAGAAGTAGGCCGTGATACCACCGGTGAGGGTCGCCTTTCCCGCGGGCACGCTGATCTCCGCCCACGGGTCGAACTCGGCGAAGTTGAAGGCGGACGTGCCGCCGCTCTCGCTGATATCGTCGGCTCCGTCGTCATACTTGCCGAGATCGACGTTCGCCCACCCACCGAGCGTCACCGACGCCTTGCCGGCCGGAAAGGTGACGTACAGATCCGGCTGCGCCACCGGCTTGTTGGTGAGGCTCAGCCCGCGCCACACGTAGGAGCTGAACAGCCCGAGGTCCGCTCCGACCGTCTGCGCGCCGGCGGGGGTGGCAATCGCGATGGCACTCGCGACGACGAGGGTCGCTCCCAGAACGTTCGCTCGCTTCATGGTCTCTCCCGACGGTGAAGTGGTGACGCGCGGCAACAAAAAAGCCCCTCGAATCACATCGAGCGGGGCCGGGGCAACTCCACAGCGTCCTGCACCCGAAACAGCTCGACGTCCTACGTGAACGCGTAGTACTGGGCGGCGCGATTGCGGTTCGAGTTGCCTTGGGGGAGCATGAAACCAATGTACCCGTCGGGCTCGGACCGTCAAGGCATCGCGAGCAGCGATGCGAAGGCGGGCTCGTGGGTCATGAGTGGTGCAAGATTGGAGAGAGTTGGTGCCAATCCAGGCAGCCGCGCGGCCCGCCACCACCGCGCCGCTTGCGGCGCAACGGCTGACTGTGCAGCTTGCACGTCACGCCCCCGCGAAAGGCTTCCGTGGAAGCCGCATCCACTTTCATCAAGCGTTTCGGCGACCTGGTCGCCCTCTTGCGCGCCGATCCCGGCAACGACGCGGCGCAGGACTTGGCGCTTGCCACCTCGGCCGCGGCGATCGAGACCGAGTCGGTCGTGCTCGAGGGCGGTGTGGAGTGGAGCGTCATTCCCGACGATCTCACCCTCAAGGGGCGGCTGCTCGCCCGCCACGTCGAGACCATCCGCATCGCGGCCGGCACCGGTCCCGACGAGCTGCTCGCGCTCGCGCGGGCGCTGAGCCACGACGCCGTGCCGGTGCAGAGCTCACCCAATATTCGGGTGGAGATGGTGCAATTCCTTGCGCCGCCGCCGCCACCACCGCCGCCCGAGCCCCCGTCCGGCCCCGCCGGCCCGCCGCCCAGGATCCCGCTCGACCGAGGCGCCGACCGTCGGGTCGGCGCCGACCGGCGACGCCCCGGTCGCGGTCGCCACCTCGGCATCGAGCGGCGGCAGCCGCCCGATCGCCGGACGCGCGGGGAGCGCCGGATCGAAATCATCCGGGACCAGCAAGCCGAGTCGGCGCGGCTCCACGAGCTGCTGCTCCGAGGCGTTCGCAGCTTCACCTGGGACGTGGCGCTCACGGCGGCGGTGGCGTTGGTCCGGCTGGTGCCGAAGATTCCGGTGGTGGAGCGTCGCACCTTCGGCATCCAGCTCCGGCGCGCGATTCCTCGCCGCGCTATCGAGGCGCTGGTCGATCTGGCCGAACGGGAAGACGAGCAGCGGGCACGGGCCGCCGAGGTGCTCCGGTGGATCGGCCTCGATGCCGCCGAAGTCGTGCTCGACCGCCTGCTCGAAGGCGAGGCACTGGGCGTCCGCGGCTTCTACTATGAGGTGCTGGGTGGCATGCCGGGGGTGTATCCGCTGGTGACCCCACTGCTCGCGAGCCGGCGGCCTCTGTCGGTTCGGCACGGCGCCGCCCTGCTCGGCCGGCTGGGCTTGCCGGCGGCCATCGACGAGCTGCTGCCGCTGTTCACCCACCGCGACGAGGCCGTACGCGTCGCCGCCGTGCGGGCCATCGGCGAGATCCACGAGGGGCCGGCCGCCGACGCGCTCCGGCAGGCGCTCCACCATCCCGACGCCCGCGTTCGCGCGGCCGGCGCCGATGCGATCGGGGTCTGGCGCGGCGGCGTGCTCGCCATCCTCATCGTCGCCTCGCTCGAGACCGAGCGAGATCGGAACGCCTGGCTGTCGCTGGTGAGCGTGCTGGGCCGGCTGGCCACGGTCGAAGCCTGCTCGGCGCTGGCGCACGTGGCGCTGAGCCGCCGGAACGTGGTGCGACGGACCGGCTATTCCACTACCCAGCGCCTGGCCGCAGTCGAGGCGCTCGGCATGACGGGCGCGCCGCCCGCCCGAGGGACACTCGAGCGGCTGGCCCGCGATGCCGAGGGTGTGGTGCGCTACGCGGCCGATCGGATCCTGGAGGCGGACCGGCAGCGGGCGGGCTGAGAGCCGCTCACCGCTCGCCGCCTACCGGTGCACGTCGAACCCATCGATGTGCAGGTCGAGATTGTGATTCACCCGCAGACCCACCGCACCGTCGGTCGAGGTCGCCTTGGCGTCGAGGGTGTAGACCGGCTCGCCGTTCACCAGGAACACCACCTTGCTCGGATCGCGCTTGTGGTCGATCTCGAGCTTGTTGGTCGACGACCCGTTGGCGCCCGGCTTGTGCACCGCGCTCGACTGCACCCACCCCTTGGTCACATCCGTGGTCTTCTCGCCCTCGCGCCGCTTGACCAGGAAGCGGCCGTCCTGGCGGATCAGGAAGTAGGTGTACTGCTGCCCCGCGCCGTCCAGGTCCTTCCCTCCATAGAACAGGCCGTAGGCTTCCGGATGGGCGGCCGGCCTGGTCTGGGTGAACGTGGCGAGGGTGTGGAACGGTCCCGTGCCCGCGTGCTGCGCCCGGTAGAGGATGATCGCCGGGCCCAGCGTCACGTGGATCCCTCCGCCCATCGGTACCACCTTCACGTTGGTCGTGGGCGCCGAGCCGTCGGTGCGGACGGTCCAGCCGGCCGGCACGGTGCCACCGCCTTCGACCGCGTGGTCGTGATCGTCGTGGTCGTGATGGGCCGCCTCCTGAGCCGCCAGCCGACCGACGCCGGCAGCGAGCAGGATGGTGGGGAGGAGCAGCAGCCTGGCGGCCGACGGTGCGCGCAAGTGACGTCCCTGCATCAGGTGTTCCCTCGGGGTTGAGGTGAAGCGGGTTGCGGACTCCGGCCGCGCTGGATAACCTACGGCCTGCCGAACCTCAGCTTGGAGCCTGCGGTGACCTACTGGATCGGAGTCCTGCTCGCCACCATCGGCGCGACGCTCATTCTGAGCGCGCTCGCGTTCGTGTCCACCCTGGTAGGGGTGCTGATCAACGCCATGATCGTGCTGATGAGCGGGCCGCTGATCGATCGGGTGCTGGCCCGCCGCGGTGGTGCCGCCGGCCCGCGGTAGATCGCCGCTTCAGGACGCCCCACTTCTCCTTACGCCCACAGCTCGCGAACGCCCGGCCTGCCGCCGGTACGGGAGGTGCCGGCCGCCGGCTCCGTTCCTGACCGGATTCGGACCAACCCGCCCTTCTGACTCTACGTACCGACATCCAGGATTGGTTCTCCGCCGGGCCAAGACGGGCTGATTGTGGGCCGTGGCGGGGTCTGGCGGCCCTGTCGAATTCGGGCCAGGCCATTCGACGTATGGGTAGAAGCCAAGCGGCATGCAGGGCGGTCGTGCCGCGCGGCAGGGGTGCAGGGGGTCAGTCGCGGTCGGCTACCGGCCCGGACTCGGGCGTCGTCGCCGTTCGCATGGCGGCGTCATAGTTGATCTTGAGGCTGCCGAGCAGCTCGCGCAGGCCGCGCACCTTCATCTGGAGCCCGCCGCCCCGCCGGGTCATCGTGCTCATGAGGCCGGCCGTATCGGCCAGGCCGGTGAGGCTCAGCGCTCCGGACTCCGCTTTGATCTGATCCAGGAGGCGCGCCAGGCCCCGGACGACCACGTCATCGGCCCTGAGCCCGGCCATCTCCTCGATGACCGCGTGAATCCGGCCGAACCGCGGTTGCAGCGACTCGAGGTAAGCCAGCTGGGCCAGTTGTCGGGACGAGAGCTTGGCGCCCATGGGCAATGGATGGAGAAGGGACCAGTAATCTAATCCCGAGTGAATCTCCCGGCCGACCGTTTCGTACGGCGACGGTAGCCCGACTCCGGGCGCCTCCGGGACACAACGTATGCTCCGCTACTACTAGCAGGCGGTCCCATGAAACTCTCCGATGTTTCGATCCGCCGCCCAGTACTGGCCAGCATGGCCAGCCTGGCGCTGGTCCTGTTCGGCGTGCTGGGCTACACCCGGCTGGCCGTGCGGGAATTCCCCGACGTCGACGCGCCCTACGTCTCGGTGACGACCGTCCTGCCCGGCGCCAATCCGCAGGTGGTCGAGTCGGCGGTGACCGACATCCTGGAGGAGGAGCTCAGCACCGTCGAGGGCCTCCGCACCCTCACCAGCTCGAGCGGCGAAGGCGTGAGCAACATTACCCTCGAGTTCAACCTCGACCGCAACCTGGAGACCGCCGCCCAGGATACCCGCGACAAGGTCGCCCGGATCCGGCAGCGGCTGCCGCAGGACGTGGAGGAGCCGGTGGTGGCCAAGCAGGACGCCGACGCGGAGCCGTTCTACTGGCTGGCACTGTCGGGCGAGAATTACGACCTGCTGCAGCTCTCGGACATCGGCGACCGACTGGTGAAGAGCCGGCTCCAGACCCTGCCCGGCGTGGGCCAGGCGCGGATCTTCGGCGAGCGGCGGTTCTCCATGCGGGTGTGGCTGGATCCGTCGGAGCTCGCGGCGCGCGGCCTCACGGTGCAGGACGTCCAGGCGGCCATCCGGAGCCGCAACGTGGAGGTCCCGGCCGGCCGCATCGAGTCGGACCGGCGCGAGTTCACGGTCCGGTCGCTGGGGGAGCTCAAGACGCCGCAGGAGTTCGGCGAGCTGGTGGTGAACAACACCGGCGGCGTGCTGGTCAAGCTCAAGGACCTGGGCCGGGTGGAGCTCGGGCCCGAGGATGAGCGAAGCGCGCTCCGATACAACGGGACGTCGGCCGTGGCGGTGGGCGTGGTGCGCCAGTCCAAGTCCAACATCATCCAGGTGGCCGACGCGATCCGGGCCGAGCTGCCCCGCATCCAGCAGTCGCTGCCACCGGGCGTGCACCTCAACACCGCGTTCGACCAGTCGGTGTTCGTCAAGCGCTCCATCCATGAGGCCGAGGAGACCCTCGGCATCGCGGCCCTGCTGGTGGTGATCATCATCTTCCTGTTCCTCCGCAACCTGCGCGCAACCATCATCCCCGGCCTCGCGATCCCCACCAGCATCGTGGCGGCGTTCGCCATCATGTACTTCATGGGGTTCTCGATCAACAACTTCACCCTGCTCGCGCTCACCCTGGCCATCGGCATCGTGGTGGATGACGCGATCATCGTCCTGGAGAACGCCTACCGGCACCAGGAGGAGCTGGGCGAATCGCCCGAGGTGGCCGCCACCAACGGCACCCGGGAGATCGGGTTCGCGGTGCTCTCGACCACCATCGCATTGGTGGCGGTGTTCACGCCGCTGGCCTTCCTGACGGGCTCCACCGGCCGGCTGTTCAACGAGTTCGGCATCGCGGTCGCCGGGTCGGTGATCATCTCGGGCTTCGTCGCGCTCACGCTCACGCCCATGCTGTGCGCCAAGATCCTTCGCGTGCCCCAGCGGCATGGGGTGCTGTACCGGGCCCTCGAGACCGGCTTCAACGGCCTGGCCTCCGGCTACGCCCGGACGCTGCGCGCGGCGCTCAATCATCGGCTGGTCGTGGTGCTGGGCGCGGTCGCGGTCACGGTCGGGGCGGTGGTGGTGTTCCGCACGCTCAAACGCGAGTTCGTGCCGCCCGAGGACAAGGGGTGGTTCTTCAACTTCGTGATCGCGCCGGAAGGCTCCTCGCTGGCGTATACCGACGGCTACCAGCGGCAGGCCGAAGCCATCCTGGCCAAGACCAAGGGCGTGGAGAGCTACTTCAGCGTGGTCAACCTGGGCGACGGGGTGAGCCGCGGGATGATCTTCACCAACCTCGACGACTGGTCCAAGCGCAAGCGCTCGGTGCAGGACATCATCAACGAGGTGCAGCCGCAGTTCTTCGGCATTCCGGGCGTGTTCGTGTTCGCCAACAACCCGCCGGCCTTTGGGTTCGGGAGCCCGGTAAACTTCGTCATCCAGCACCCCGACTTCGACTCGCTGTCGAAGGGGAACGACACCCTGCTGGCCCGGGCGCGCCGGATCGCCGGGCTGCAGAACGTCGACAGCGACCTGCGGGTCAACAAGCCGCAGCTCGAGGTGAGCTTCGACCGGGACCGCGCCGAGGACCTGGGGGTCCCGGTGGGCGACGTGGCCACCACCCTCCAGGTGCTGCTCGGCGGCAGCAAGACGGGCACCTTCACCCGCGCCAACAAGCAGTACGACGTGATCGTGCAGCTCGATCCCCGGGCGCGCGCGACGCCGAGCGACATGACCGGCCTCTACGTCCGCGGGCGGGATGCCACCCTGGTCAAGCTCGAGGCCGTGGCGAGCGTAAAGGAGAACGTGGGCCCCCGCGAGCTCAACCACTTCAACCGGGTGCGCGCCTCGACGCTCACCGCCAGCCTGGCGCCGGACTTCACCCTGGGCGAGGCGCTCGACTCGCTCAACCGGATCGCGCGCGAGGTACTCCCGCGGGGGAGCAGCGTCGCCCTGGCGGGCGAGTCCCGGGAGCTGGAGGAGAGCGGCTCGTCGCTCTATTTCGCGTTCATCCTGGCGCTGGTAGTGGTGTTCATGGTGCTGGCCAGCCAGTTCGAGAGCCTGCTCCATCCGTTCACCGTGCTGTTGTCCGTGCCGCTCGCGGTGACCGGCGCGCTGTTCACGCTCAAGTTGATGCATTCGACCATCAACGTGTACAGCCAGATCGGAATGATCCTGCTCATCGGGCTGGTGACCAAGAACTCGATTCTGCTGGTGGAGTACATCAACCAGCTCCGCGAGCGCGGCCTGTCCACGCTCGACGCGGCGCAGGAGGCCGGGCGGATCCGGCTCCGGCCCATCCTGATGACCTCGGTGGCCACGGTCATGGGCGCGCTGCCCATCGCCATGGGGCTGGGCGCGGGCTCGCTCAGCCGGCGGCCGCTGGGTTATGCGATCGTGGGCGGCCTGGTGTTCTCCACCGCGCTCACGCTGTACGTGGTGCCCACCGTGTACGTGATCTTCGACGCGGCGCTCGCTCGGATCGGCGGGCGGACCCGTCGGCAAGCCGCCCTGGCCGCGGCGGAGGCCGAGTGATCGTCGGACTGCTGCTGCTGGTCCAGGCGTCGGCGCCGGCCGCGAGCCTGGTGCCGGTTCCGGTGCCGCGGGTGAGCCTGGAGCAGGCGATCTCCCGCGCGTCCCGGCTGGATCCCAACTACGTCCAGGCGCTGGGCCAGGTGGACAACGCGGAGTGGGGGCGGCGGGCGGCGCTGGCGGTGTTCGTGCTGCCGTCGATCACCGCCTCGATCGATGCCACCAAGTACTCGACCGAGTTCTTCAACATCGGCACCGGTCGGAACCAGGCCGAGGCCGTCAACGCGACCCTCGAGGCGCGCTACGAGCTGTTCAGCGGCCAGAAGTTCGCCGACCTGAGCCGGACCCGGGCCGAGCTCGAGAGCGCCCAGGCCGGCGAGCTGGAACAGCGGTTCCGCACCGCGCTCCTGGTGGAGTCGGACTACTACGCCGTGCTCCAGAACTCGGAGCTCGCGCGGGTGGCCGCCGACCGGAGCCGCCGGGCCGAGGAAGGACTCAGCGTCGCGCGCGCGCGGGTGGTCTCGGGCGCCGCGGTCCAGAGCGATTCCCTGCAGCTGGTGCTGGAGCTGACCCAGGCCCGCACCGAGCAGCTCCGGCGCGACGCCGCGCTCACGGTCTCCCGGCTCCAGCTCGGCCGTCGCGTCGGCGAGGGCGGCCCGGTCGATGCGGAGCCGATCGACACCGCGGCGGCGCCCGAGCTCCCGCTCAGCGTGGATCAGGCGGTCGAGATGGCCGTGACCCAGGGGCCCCAGTACCGGGCCGCGCGGGCCAACGAGCAGGCGGCGTCGGCGTTCCTCACGGGGCAGCGCGGGCAGTATCTGCCCCGCCTCACGCTGATCGGCGATCACTTCCGGTTCGACGACAGCTTCTTTCCCAGCGCCCGCACGGTGAACTCCATCGCGCTCAACGTCTCGCTGCCGATCTGGGACAACGGCCGGCGCGAGATCGCCATCTCACAGGCACGGGTCAACCGCGACGTCTCGCGAGCGATCCGGGAGGATCTGGAGCGGGCCGCGCGACCCGACGTCACCGCCGCGGTGGAGGCCTATACGACGGCCAGGGCCACCACCGAGCTGTCCCGGACCGGCGTGCTGGTGGCGCGGGAGAACTACCGGGTGCAGGACTCCCGCTACCGAGCGGGGGCCACGACCATTCTCGACGTGCTGGACGCCCAGATTCGCCTGACCCAGTCGGAGGCGGACCTGGTGGTATCCCGCTACGCCGCCCGGCTGGCGCTGGCCGGCCTCGAGGCGATCCTGGGCCGACGACTCTTCACGAACAGGGATGTACCGTGAGAACCATCGAGAGAGCGCCACGGGCGCTGGCGCGGTCGCTGGCGCTGGCCGGGGGGCTGGCGGTGCTGCTGGCCGGGTGCAACAAAGCCGAATCGGCGGGCAAGCCAGCCGAGGGTGCTGGCGGCGAGGGGCCGCCCCCCATGCCGGTGGAGGTGGCCGTGGCCCGGACCGATACCGTGGTGGACGCGATCCTCGCCACGGGGCAGGTCGAAGCCATGCAATCCATCGAGCTCCGGCCCGAGGTCGAGGGCCGCATCGCCGAGATCCTGGTGCGCGAGGGCGCGTACGTGGCGCAGGGCACCCCGCTGTTCAAGGTCGACGACGCGGAGCTCCGCGCCCAGGTGGCCCGGGCCGAGGCGGACCGCGACCTGGCCCAGCAGTCGCTGGCGCGGACCAAGGAACTGCTCGACCAGAAGGCGTCCTCCCAGAGCGAGCTGGAGCGGGCCGACGCGACCGCCCGGAGCAACGATGCCCAACTCGCGCTGCTCAAGGTGCGGCTGGCCCGCACCACCGTCCGCGCGCCGTTCGCGGGCGTCGTGGGCCAGCGCTCGGTCAGCCTGGGCGACTACGTGACCACCGATACCCGGCTGGTCTCGCTTCAGACGGTGTCGCCGCAGCGGGCCGCGTTCCAGGTGCCCGAGCGCTACGCGGACCAGCTCAGGATGGGCCAGCAGGTCACCTTCCGGGTGGCCGCGCTGCCGGGGCGGGAGTTCACCGGCCGCGTGGACTTCGTGGACCCGGTGGTGCAACTTCCCGGGCGGACGATTACCGTCAAGGCGGTGACGCCCAATCCGAAGCGGACCCTGCAGTCGGGCATGTTCATCGAGGCGCGGTTGGCCACGGCGGTCCGCCCCAACGCGATCGTCATCCCGGAGGACGCCATCGTCGCGCTTCAGGGCTCTAGCTTCGTCTGGGTGGTGAGCCAGGGGAAGGCCACCCGCCGCCAGGTAGACCTCGGCGTCCGCACGCCGGGCTTCGTCGAGGCCCGGAGCGGGGTCGAAGCCGCGGAGCAGGTGGTGGTGGGCGGCCAGGAGCGACTGGCCGAAGGGGCTCCGGTGGCACCCAAGGTGGTGAACCGCGCCCCCGTTCGCAGTCAGGAGAGCTGACCGTCCGCCGTTTTGCCCTCGCGATCTTCGCCAGCCTTGCGACAGGCCTGGCTCGGCCCGGCCTCGGGGCCTCCAGCCGTCTCGAGGCGCAGACCACCCGCGCCGAGCGCACCGGTTACCGGGAGACTTCCAGCTACGCCGACGTCCTCGCCTTCCTCGACTCGCTCGAGGACGCGGGCGCGGCCGTGCGGATCGGGACGCTTGCGACCAGCGTCGAGGGCCGCGTGGTTCCCTGGGTGCTGGTGTCGCGGCCGCTGGTAGGCAACCCGTCGGAAGCGCACCGAAGCGGAAAGCCGGTGGTCTGGCTTCAGGCCAACATCCACGCCGGCGAGGTCGAGGGAAAGGAAGCGGCGCAGA
>Ga0308176_10000721_pt1 | contig 20705 bp, 18 predicted proteins | sample PhyCR2_3_FD_203890 | JGI IMG/M metagenome (GOLD analysis project Ga0308176, IMG submission 203890) | Soil microbial communities from UC Gill Tract Community Farm, Albany, California, United States - DLSLS.C.R2 | ecosystem: Environmental > Terrestrial > Soil > Agricultural land | place: USA... | reverse complement strand
CTGGTCAAAGACGACGCCAGCCGCGAGCACGGCCTGATGATGCGCACGCAGCTGCCGGCCGACCACAGCATGCTGTTCGTTTTCCCGGACTCGCAGCCGCGTTGGTTCTGGATGAAGAACACGCTGGTGCCGCTGGACATCCTGTACTTCGATACCGATCGCAAGCTGGCGTCGATGCAGCTGAACGTGCCGCCATGCAAGGCCGATCCGTGCCCGAGCTACCCCAGCGACGCGCCTGCGCGCTATGTGCTCGAACTGCCAGCCGGCACGGCACGACGCATCGGTGTGCAGGCAGGCGATGGGTTGACCATCGAGGGCGACGTCGGCACCGTGCGTTGAACGGTATCGCACCGGCAAGGCAAGCCCACCTTGTAGGGAATCAGCCGTGACAGGTCGAGGCCTTCCAGCGCGTTCCAATCATCTTCAAAGGGTACGAACTGTTTCACTGGCTTGCTCCTGTGGCGATGCACCGCTACATAAAAGCAGACGGCCCGGTCCGTACGATGACGAAACCGGGCCGTTCGGTGACATCCGCGGGGCGCGCGTCAGTCGATTTCGACCATCTCGAAATCGTCCTTGGTCGCACCGCAGTCCGGGCAGGTCCAGGTGTCCGGGACGTCTTCCCAGCGTGTGCCAGGTTCGATGCCCTCCTCGGGCACTCCCAAGGCTTCGTCATAGATGAAGCCGCAGACGACGCACATCCATTTGCGCATCGTGGTGGGTTCGGCATCGGTACTCATGGCAAGGTCTTCGTCAGCAGTTGAATGGATCATTCTCGCAACTCCCCCGCCGCAGCGAAAGCGTGGTCGGCCATCTCAGGATTTCCATGCTCGATTTTCCCTCCTGCGGCCTGTATGCCATCACCGACGGCCCGCGTGCGGACCTGCTCGACGTCGTGGCGCAGGCGCTGGCCGGTGGCGCGCGGCTGCTCCAGTACCGTGACCTGGGCGCGGATCACCTACGCCGCAGGGATGAAGCCCTGGAGCTCAAGCGCCTTTGCGATGAGCATGGCGTGCCGCTGTTGATCAACGGCGATGCGGCGCTGGCGCTGGCCGTCGGCGCCGCAGGCGTGCATCTCGGCGAAACGGCGGAGGACCTGGCCAGCGCACGCGCGCGACTCGGGCCCTCGGCACTCATCGGCGTGTCCTGTTTCGACTCCCTGGATCGCGCGCGGGCGATGGCGGCGATGGGGGCCGACTACGTTTCCTTTGGCGCCTTCTTTCCGTCACCGACCTTGCCGCACGCGCGACTGGCAGCGCGCGAGCTGCTTGGTCAAAGCGCCGCGCTTGGGGTGCCGCGGGTGGCGATCGGCGGCATCACGCCGGACAATGGCGCGACCCTCGTCGATGCGGGTGCCGACTATCTCGCTGCCATCTCGGCGCTCTTCGGAGCCACCGACGTGCAAGCGGCGGCACGGCGCTTTGCCGATCTCTACTGAACATTCCAGCGAGCTTGCCCGATGACCACCAACCACGAACTTTTCCAGCGCGCACAACGGCTGATGCCCGGCGGCGTGAATTCGCCCGTGCGCGCGTTCAAGTCGGTCGGCGGCGAGCCATTCTTCACGGCTCGGGCCGACGGTGCCTATTTGTGGGACGTTGAAGGAACCCGCTATATCGATTACGTCGGCTCGTGGGGCCCGATGATCGTGGGCCACAACCATCACCGGGTGCGCGAAGCCGTGGAGCACGCGGTGCGGGGCGGCCTGTCCTTTGGCACGCCTGCGCCGGCCGAAGTGACGATGGCCGAGACCATCACGCGCCTGGTGCCGTCGATCGAGATGGTGCGCATGGTCAACTCCGGCACCGAAGCGACCATGTCGGCGATTCGGCTTGCGCGCGGCGCGACCGGGCGCAGCCGGATCGTGAAGTTCGAGGGCTGTTACCACGGCCACGGCGACAGCTTCCTGGTCAAGGCCGGCTCCGGCGCATTGACCTTCGGCGTGCCGACCTCGCCGGGCGTGCCCAAGGCCAATGCCGACCTTACGCTCACCCTGCCCTACAACGACCTGGCCGCGGCCGAGGCGCTGTTTGCCGAGCAGGGCACGGACGTCGCCGCGCTGATCATCGAGCCGGTGGCGGGGAACATGAATTGCATTCCGCCCAAGGACGGCTATCTTCAGGGACTGCGTGAGCTGTGCACGCGCCACGGTGCACTGCTGATCTTCGACGAGGTAATGACCGGCTTCCGCGTGGCGCTTGGCGGTGCGCAGGCGCACTACGGCGTGACGCCCGACCTGACCACTTTCGGCAAGGTCATTGGCGGCGGCATGCCGGTCGGTGCCTATGGCGGGCGGCGGGAGCTGATGGAGCAAATCGCCCCGTCCGGGCCGATCTACCAGGCCGGCACCCTGAGCGGCAACCCGGTGGCGATGGCTGCAGGCCTGGCGATGCTGGAATTGGTCCAGGCACCCGGTTTCCACGACGCCCTGGCCGCGCGCACGCGTTTGTTGTGCGACGGCCTGCAGGCGGTGGCCGACGGCGAAGGCGTGCCGTTCAGCACCAACCGCGTGGGCGGCATGTTCGGTCTGTTCTTCACCGGCGAAACGGTGGCGAGCTACGCCCAGGCTACCGCGGCCGACACCGCGCTGTTCAACCGGTTCTTCCACGGCATGCTCAAACGCGGTGTGTACCTGGCGCCGAGCGCGTTCGAGGCAGGCTTCATGTCCAGTGCGCACAGCGAGCAGGACATCGCCGACACGCTGGAAGCGGCGCGCGGCGCGCTGCGTGAGGCGCGCGGCTGACCCGATTCACCAGTTGCCGGTGTTGGGCATCGACACCCATGGCTCCTGCGGCGGCAGCTGGCCATCCTGCAGCAGCTCGATCGAGATCAGGTCGGGCGAGCGGACGAAGGCCATGTGGCCGTCGCGTGGCGGGCGATGGATGGTGTAACCCATGTCCTTGAGGCGCTGGCAGGTGGTGTAGATGTCCTCCACGCGGAAGGCCAGGTGGCCAAAATTGCGCGCCGAGGCGTAGTCCTCTTCCGAACCCCAGTTGAAGGTGAGCTCGACCTCCGCTTCGGGGCTGTCCGGCGCGGCGAGAAATACCAGCGTGTACTTGCCGGCCGGGACCTCCGTGCGACGGATTTCGCGCAGGCCAAGCCCGTCGCAATAAAAGCGCAGCGAGGCGTCAAGGTCGCGCACGCGGACCATGCTGTGCAGGTACTTCATGGAGTAGCTCCGGCAGGTGCGGCGAGGAAGGCATCGAGTGCCGTGGCCAGGCGCGCCATACCCTCGGCCAGTTCCTCATCGGTGATGGTCAACGGCGGCAGCAGGCGCAGCACGTCCGGTCCGGCCTGCAGCAACAGCACGCCGTGCGCCGCAGCCATGTCGAGGATGGCGCCCGCCTTGCCGCGGTGTGGCTCGGCCAGGGCTGCGCCGAGCATCAAGCCGCGACCGCGCACTTCTTCGAACAAGCCCTGCCCCCGATCGATATCAGCCAACCCCTCGCGCAGCCGGTTGGCCTGGCGTTCGACGTTCAACAGCACGGCCGGCGAGCCGAGCTTGGCCAGCGCCACGCGCGCCACCGCCGCAGCTAGCGGGTTGCCGCCGAAGGTCGAGCCATGCGCGCCAACCTGCATCACCTGGGCCACCTTGGGGCCGGCCAGCATGGCGCCGATCGGAAAGCCCGCGCCGAGCGCCTTGGCGAGGGTGACGATGTCCGGCGTTACCGCGTCCTGGACGTGCGCGAACAGCGTGCCGGTGCGGCCCATGCCGCACTGGATCTCGTCCAGTACCAGCAGCGCGCCATGGCGATCGCACAGTTCACGCACCGCCCCGAGGTATCCCGGCATGGCCGGTCGCACGCCGCCTTCGCCCTGCACCGGCTCGAGCATCACCGCGGCGACGTCGCCGGCGGCGAAAGCGGCTTCCAGCGCATTGGCGTCGTTGAAGTCGATGTAGCGAAAACCGCAAGGCAACGGTTCGTAACCTTCCTGGTACTTCGGCTGTGCGGTGGCGGTGACGGTGGCCAGCGTGCGGCCGTGGAACGAACCCTTGAAAGTGACGATCACCCGGCGCTCGGCCGGGCGCCCCTGCACGGCGGCCCAACGGCGCACCAGCTTGATCGCCGCCTCGTTCGCCTCGGCACCGGAGTTGCACAGGAACACGCGTTCGGCGAAACCGGATGCCTCGACCAGCTCCTCGGCCAGCTTCAGCGGTGGCTCGGTATAGAACACGTTGCTGCTGTGCCACAGCTTGTGCGCCTGCGCGGTCAACGCCGCGAGCAGATCCGGATCCTGGTGACCCAGTCCGTTGACGGCAATGCCCGCGCCAAAATCGATATATTCACGCCCTTGTGTATCCCACAGCCGCGCGCCGCGGCCATGGTCGAGCACCAGCTCGCGCGGGCGATACACCGGCAGCCAGTAGCGCCGGGCCAGATCGATCAGGGAAGCGTCGTGCGGGGACATGGCAACTTTCTCCGACGACGCCTGAGCGCCGTCGCATTATGCAGAGAATACGATCGGGGAATCGTCGGCGAATGCTAGCACCGTGTCGGTGGATCGCTGATGGCAAACCAGTGCAACGCGCGGCCACCGATGGCCACGATTGCGATACAAGCCGCGCGGCTCAGTCCAGAAAAAGATCCGGCAGCAGCGGAGCGCCTGGCACCACGGCATACGGGTCAAAATCACGCACGCCCTGCTCACGCAACACCTCCTCGTCGAGGGCGAAATGGCCGGTGTACGACCGCGCCGGGCGGGTCAGGATGGCGTGCGCCGCGTCGGCGACGATCTCCGGCCGGCGGCAATGCTCCGGCTTGACGCCCTCGATCATGCCGATCGCCGCGGTGGCGATCACCGTGCGCGGCCACAACGCATTGACCGCGATGCCAAGCGTCGCAAACTCCGCGCTCATGCCGAGCACGCACAGGCTCATGCCCATCTTGGCGATGGTGTAGGCGGTATGCGGCGCGAACCACTTCGGATCGAGGCTGGGCGGCGGCGCCAGCATCAGCACGTGCGGGTTGGCCGCGCGCTTGAGATGCGGCAGGCACGCCTGGGTGACCAGGAAGGTGCCGCGCGTGTTCACTTGCTGCATCAGGTCGAAGCGCTTGACCGGCGTGTCCTCCACGCCGGCCAGCCAGATCGCGCTGGCGTTGTTGACCACGATATCGATGCCGCCAAAGTGGTCGGCCGCCTGCGCGACCGCCGCCTGTACCTGGGCCTCGTCGCGGATGTCCACCTTCAGCGCCAGCGCCTTGCCGCCAGCTTCTTCCACGGCCGCCGCTGCGGTATGGATGGTGCCGGGCAGCCTGGGGTTGGGCACGCCGCTCTTGGCCACAATCGCGACGTTGGCGCCGTCACGCGCGGCGCGCAAGGCGATCGCCAGGCCGATGCCGCGCGAGGCACCGGTGATGAACAGGGTCTTGCCGGCGAGCGTGCTGTCCATGGTCGTATTGGATCGCTGTGAAAAAAAGCAGCATACCGCTGCGCCTGCGACTGGCATGCCTCTCCCTCGGGGAGAGGATCGCAAAGCTTACGCGCCGAGCGTTTCGACGAATCGGCGCGGTGCGTTTTCGAAGCCGCCGTTGGACATGAACACCACGTGGTCGCCCGGGCGGGCCTCGGTGCGCAGCGCTTCGATCAAGGCCGGCACGTTCGGCACCGCGCGGCCGCGGCCTCCCAGCGCGCCGGTAACACGGGCCGCATCCCACGGCAGCTCGGGGCGGTGCAGGAAAACGACGGTATCGGCATCGGCCAGCGATGGCGCCAGGCTCTCGGCATGGGCGCCAAGGCGCATCGAGTTCGAGCGCGGCTCCAGCGCCACCAGGATCCGCGCGGTGCCCACCCTGGCGCGCAGGCCAGCCAGCGTGGTGGCAATCGCCGTCGGGTGATGGGCGAAATCGTCGTAGACGCGTACGCCAGCCACCTCGCCCACCAGCTCCATCCGCCGCTTGACGCTCTCGAAACTGGCAAACGCCGGCAACAGCACACGCGGATCAGCCCCTGCCGCCGCGGCCGCGGCCAGCGCGGCCAGCGCATTCAGCACGCTGTGATTGCCCAGCAGCGACCAGCTCACCTCGCCAAGCAGTTGACCGCTGTGGTGTACCTCGAAGGCCGAACCGTCCGCCTCGATCAATCGCGCCTGCCAGTCGCCCTGGCCAATGCCGAACGTCTCCACCGGCGTCCAGCAACCCATCGACAGCACCTCGGCGAGGTTGGCGTCGTGCGCGTTGACGATCAGCCGGCCATTGCCCGGCACGGTACGGACCAGATGGTGGAACTGGCGCTGGATCGCAGCCAGGTCCGGAAAGATGTCTGCGTGGTCGTATTCAAGGTTGTTCAGAATCGCCACACGCGGACGGTAGTGGACGAACTTCGAGCGCTTGTCGAAGAAGGCGGTGTCGTACTCGTCGGCTTCGATGACGAAGGGAGAAAGAAGGGAGTCTGAGTCATTTTTCCGTGCGGTCCAGTCCTGGCCAGGCGGTCCGGAAAAGAGGATCTGCCCCCCTTCCTTCCCTCCCAGCCGAGCCGACACGCCGAAATTCCCGGGCACGCCTCCGATCAGGAAGCCCGGCGCCAAGCCTGCGCTTTCCAGCAGATGTGCCAGCAGGCTGGTGGTGGTGGTCTTGCCGTGTGTCCCGGCCACCGCCAGCACCTCGCGTCCGGCCAGCACCGTCTCGCCCAGCCATTGCGGGCCGGAAACGTAGCGCAGGCGCTCATCGAGCATGTATTCGACCGCCGGGTTACCGCGGGTCATCGCGTTACCGACGACAACCAGGTCGGGCGCGGATTCGAGGTGTTCGGCCGTATAGCCATCCATCAGGCGAATACCGAGGGCCTCGAGCTGGCTGCTCATCGGCGGGTAGACGGCCGCGTCGGAGCCTTCCACGGTAAAGCCAAGCTCGCGCGCGATCGCAGCGACGCCGCCCATGAAAGTGCCGCAGATACCGAGAACGTGCAGACGCATGGATGGAACCTCTCTCTCGCGAATGCTGGACTCCCCTCTCCCGCCGGGAGAGGGGGGCTGGGGGTGAGGTCCGGGTATGCGGGAGCGCGCGTTGCCCACCCAACCCGTCCTCTTGTTTGAAGGACGGGCGCGCGCAAGCTACGCCCGAATGTCAGCCGTTGGCGGCGGCCGACTCGCGCTCGAGCGCGCGCTTGATCCGGACGGTCACTTCGTCCAGCTGGCCAACGCCGTCGACCACCTGCAGCTTGCCGCGCTTGCCGTAAAAGTCGGCCACCGGTGCGGTCTGCTCGGCGTAGATGCCCAGGCGCCGGCGCACTGTGTCGGGGTTGTCGTCGGCACGGCTTTCGGCCTGGAAGCGGATCTGGCAGCGGCCGATGATCGCTTCGTTGGGCACCTCAAGCTTGATCACCGCATCCAGCGGCTGGCCGATGCGGGCGAGCAGGTGATCGAGCGCATCGGCCTGGGCCAGGTTGCGCGGATAGCCGTCCAGGATGAAACCGTTGCGGGCATCGTCTTGCGCCAGGCGCTCTTCCAGCATGCCGAGCAGGATTTCGTCGGAAACCAGCTGGCCGGCGTCCATCACCGCCTTGGCCTTGAGGCCAAGCGGCGTGCCCGCGGCCACGGCCGCGCGCAGCATGTCGCCAGTGGAAATGTGCGGTACGCGAAGGTCGGCTTTTAGCCGCGCGGCCTGCGTGCCTTTGCCCGAACCGGGCGCACCGAGTAGGACGAGTCGCATAATGCTCCGGGGCGTGAGGTCCGCGCGCACGCTGCGGCGGTTCGCCAGATTTCACCCAAGGGCCGTCAAAGTAGCGTCTGCACCCGATGCAGTCAAACCCAGGCGCGGCATCGTTCGAGCCAACTCACTGATCTATAAGGATATCGCGCATGCCATCCCGGCCAGGTCGCCTGCTCTACGCCCAGTCCGGCGGCGTCACCGCCGTAATCAACGCCACTGCCGCCGGCGTGATCGAGATGGCACGCGCGCAGGGCGTCTCCGTCTACGCGGCGCGCAACGGCATCCTGGGTGCGTTGCGCGAGGATCTGATCGATACGACCAGGGAATCGAAGTCCGCCATCGCCGGGCTGCGCCACACGCCGGGCGGCGCGTTCGGATCATGTCGCTACAAGTTGAAATCGCTGGAGGCCAACCGCGCCGAGTACGAGCGGCTGATCGAGGTGCTGCGCGCGCACGACATCCGCTGGTTCCTCTACAACGGCGGCAACGATTCGGCCGATACCGCGCTGAAGATCTCCCAACTGGGCAAGGCGATGGACTACGACATCCGCTGCATCGGCGTGCCCAAGACGGTCGACAACGACCTGGCCGTGACCGACTGCTGCCCCGGCTTCGGCTCGGTGGCCAAGTACACCGCCGTGTCGGTGTTGGAGGCGAGCCTGGACGTGGCCTCCATGGCCGACACCTCGACCAAGGTGTTCATCCTGGAGGTGATGGGCCGCCACGCCGGCTGGATCGCCGCCGCCGCGGGCCTGGCCGGCGATGGTCCGGACGCGCCGCCGCACGTGATCCTGTTCCCCGAGAACGTGTTCGACGAGGCCGCCTTCCTGGCCAAGGTCAAGGCTACGGTCGAGCGGGTCGGCTGGTGCACCGTGGTGACCTCTGAAGGTGTACGCGACGCCGACGGGCGGTTCCTGGCCGAAGGCGGCACGCGCGATGCCTTTGGCCATGCGCAGCTGGGCGGCGCCGCCTCGGTGCTGGCGCAGCTGGTCAAGGACCGGCTGCAGTACAAGGTGCACTGGGCGCTGCCCGATTACCTGCAGCGCTCGGCGCGACACCTGGCGTCAGCCACCGATGCGCTGCAGGCCTATGCGGTCGGCCGGGCGGCGGTCGAGTTCGCGCTGGCCGGGATGAACGCGGTGATGCCGGTGATCGTGCGCACCTCGGAATCGCCCTACCGCTGGAAAATCGAGCCGGCTCCGCTGGCCAGGATCGCCAACCGCGAGAAGAAACTGCCCAAGGGTTTTCTCCGCCGCGACGGTTTCGGCATCACCGCCGCGGCCCGGCGCTACCTGTCGCCGCTGATCCGTGGCGAGGCGCCGCCGCCCTACGGCAAGGACGGTCTGCCGGCCTACGCCACCCTGCGCAACGTCGCAGTAGCCAAGCGCCTGCCTGTGTTTCCCTGAACCAACCAGGCGCCACTTCCTTGCTGAGCATCACGTGAAGGCCGTGTGCATGCGGCTACCATGCGTTCAGTTGCAGCTTCCTACGCTGCGGATCAGCCGGGCCCGCGCCCGGCAAGGGAGACAAAAATGAAGATTCTGCTGAGTGCCCTGCTCGCCCTGCCGCTGCTTGCCGCAAGCGGAATGGCGTTGGCCGACCACGACCATGGCCGCGGGCACGGGCATGGCCATGACCACGACCGTGGCGATTGGCATGACGACCGCGGCCGTCATGACGACGATCGCCACGACGAAGGCTGGCACGGGCGCGGTCACCACTGGGAGCGTGGCCATCGCTACAGCGGCCCGATCGTGATCGTGCGTGACTACGACACCTACCGCCTGCGCCAGCCGCCGCGCGGCTACCACTGGGTGCGCGACGACGACAACAACTACGTGCTGGTCGCGATCGCCACCGGCATCATCCTCGACGCGGTCTTCCATTAAAGGACCGCCTGCCGCTGGCCGGTAACCCGGCCAGCGGCGTGGTATCCCGCCGCCCTGCCGGGCGCGCGGCTCCCGCACGCACCCGGCGCTGCGGCGCACAACAGGCAATCACATCTCTCCTGCCTATACTCGCCGAGGTCGCTGTCATGGCGGCCGGGGCGAGGCTGCCCGTGAGGCAACCCGCCATGGGGGTATCCACTCACCTGGGGAGGCACCGAATGCTGCAGCAGGACGGTATGTGGTTGTGGATCGCGCTGGGGTGCGCGGTTCTGGCAATACTCTACGGTTTGGTCTCGGTACGCTGGATTCTCGGCCGCTCCGCCGGCAACGAGCGCATGCAGGCGATCGCCGCGGCCATCCAGGAAGGCGCGCGCGCCTACCTCAATCGCCAGTACGGCACCATCGCGCTCGCGGGCATCGTCCTGTTCGTGCTGATCGGCTTCTTCCTCAGTTGGTACACGGCGATCGGCTTCCTGATCGGCGCGGTGCTCTCCGGCGCTACTGGCTACATCGGCATGAACGTGTCGGTGCGCGCCAACGTACGCACCGCCGAAGCCGCCCGCAGCGGCATCAGCGCCGCCATGGACGTGGCGTTTCGCGGCGGCGCGATCACCGGCATGCTGGTGGTCGGCCTGGCGCTGCTGGGCGTGACCGGCTACTGGCTGATCCTCAACAAGCTGGGCGTGCCCGATCCGCTGCATCCGCTGGTCGGGTTGGCCTTCGGCAGCTCGCTGATCTCGATCTTCGCGCGGCTGGGCGGCGGCATCTTCACCAAGGGTGCCGACGTCGGCGCCGACCTGGTCGGCAAGGTCGAGGCCGGGATTCCCGAAGATGATCCGCGCAACCCGGCGGTGATCGCCGACAACGTGGGCGACAACGTCGGCGACTGCGCCGGCATGGCGGCCGACCTGTTCGAGACTTACGCGGTGACGGTAATCGCCACCATGCTGCTGGGCGGGCTGATGTTCGCCACCGATCCGCATGCGGTGCTCTACCCGCTGGTGCTCGGCGGCGTCTCGATCATCGCCTCGATCATCGCCACCTTCTTCGTCAAGGTGCGCGCGGGTGGCTCGATCATGGGCGCGCTGTACAAGGGCGTGATCGTCTCGGCGGTACTCTCGGCGGTGGGCTTCTGGTTCGTCACCCGCGAACTGCTGCCACAAGGCCTGCCGACGCTCGAGGGCGGCATCTCCGGCAACGCGATCTTCTATTGCGCACTGATCGGACTGGTGCTGACCGGCCTGATCGTGTGGATTACCGAGTACTACACCGGCACACAGTACAAACCGGTGCAGCACATCGCGGCGGCCTCCACCACCGGCCACGGCACCAACATCATCGCGGGCCTGGGCGTGTCGATGAAAGCCACCGCATGGCCGGTGATCGTGGTCTGCGCGGCGATCTGGGGCGCGTACTACTTCGGCGGGCTGTACGGCATCGCCATCGCCGCCACCTCGATGCTTTCAATGGCCGGCATGATCGTGGCACTGGACGCCTACGGCCCGATCACCGACAACGCCGGCGGCATCGCCGAGATGGCTGACCTGCCGCCGGAAGTGCGCGGCGTCACCGACCCGCTGGACGCCGTCGGCAACACCACCAAGGCGGTGACCAAAGGTTACGCGATCGGCTCGGCGGCGCTCGCCGCGCTGGTCCTGTTCGCCGACTACACGCACAACCTGGCAGCGAAGAACGGCGGCCAGACGTTCGCCTTCGATCTGTCCGACCACATGGTGATCATCGGCCTGCTGATCGGCGGCCTGATCCCGTATCTGTTCAGTGCGATGGCCATGGAAGCGGTGGGTCGCGCCGCCGGCGCGGTGGTGGAAGAGGTTCGCCGGCAGTTCCGCGACATCCCCGGCATCATGCAGGGCACCGGCAAGCCGGATTACTCGCGCGCGGTGGACATGCTCACCCGTTCGGCGATCCGCGAAATGATCATCCCCTCGCTATTACCAGTGGCGGTGCCGATCGTGGTCGGCCTGGTGCTGGGCCCGAAGGCGCTGGGCGGCGTGCTGATCGGCACTATCGTCACCGGGCTGTTCGTGGCCATCTCGATGACCACCGGCGGTGGTGCGTGGGACAACGCCAAGAAATACATCGAGGACGGCCACCACGGCGGCAAGGGCTCCGAAGCGCACAAGGCGGCGGTGACCGGCGATACCGTGGGCGATCCCTACAAGGACACCGCGGGGCCGGCGGTCAATCCGCTGATCAAGATCATCAACATTGTGGCGTTGCTGTTGATCCCGCTGCTATAGCTTGCCGCGGGTTCGCTCGCTCCCGCGTCAGAATGGGAGAGAACCTACCGATCGAAGGCCCCTCGCGGGCCTTCGCTTTGTCGGGGCCCGACAAAGAGCGGCCTGCAACTGTCCTTTTCCCAAGGCGCGCAGCAAGCCTGACTTTCCTCACAGGCACCGCATCGCCCCGCTCGCCACACTCGGACGTTCCACAGGGGATAAAACCGACATGACCCATACCGCACGCTGGCTCACCCTGGCCCTGGGCCTCACACTGGCAGGCATGACACACGCACATACCACCGCGCCGGCCGGCGCGCAGGCCACTGGCGATGCGTACCTCTGGCTGGAAGACATCGACGGCGCCCGCGCCATGGATTGGGTCAAGCAGCGTGACGCCGCTACCGTCGACACCTACGCGCAGTCGCCGGAATTCAAACGCCTCGACGCGCGCCTGCTCGAAGTGCTCGATTCCGAAGCGCGTATCCCCTTTGTCGACAAGCTGGGCGGGTATTACTACAACTTCTGGCGCGACAAGGCGCATCCCAAGGGTCTGTGGCGGCGCACCACGCTGGTCGAATATCGCAAGCCCCAGCCGCACTGGGAAACAGTGCTCGATCTGGATGCACTGGCCGCGGCCGAGCACGAGAACTGGGTCTGGCATGGCGCCCAATGCCTCAAGCCGGACTATCGCCGCTGCCTGCTGTCGCTCTCGCGTGGCGGCGCCGACGCCGACGTGGTGCGCGAGTTCGACCTTGCCGACAAGGCCTTCGTCAAGGACGGCTTCGCGCTGCCTGAAGCCAAGAGCCAGGTGACCTGGGCCGATGCGGACCACATCTTCGTCGGTACCGATTTCGGTCCCGGCTCGATGACCGCATCGAGCTATCCGCGCATCGCCAAGCTGTGGACGCGCGGCACGCCGCTGGCGCAGGCCACGACGATTTTCGAGGGCAAGCACGAGGACCTGGCGATCAGCGCCTGGCGCGACCTCACGCCCGGCTACGAGCGCAGCTTCGTGCAACGCGCGTTGGCCTTCTACGACAGCGAGAGCTACCTGCTGGGCAAGGACGGCAAGCTCGCCCGCATCGATGTGCCGACCGACGCCGAAACCAGCGTCGAGCGCGAGTGGCTGTTGATCGAACCGCGCAGCGACTGGCGGGTCGGCGCCACCACCTACAAGGCCGGCTCGCTGCTGGCCACCCGCTTCGATGACTTCATGGCCGGCAAGCGCGACCTCGTCGTGCTGTTCGAGCCCACCGACACCACGGCGCTGGACGGTTACTCGTGGACGCGCCACCACCTGATCCTCAACGTGATGGATGACGTGGTGAACAGGCTTGAAGTGCTGACGCCCGGTCCAGGTGCGTGGAAGCGCGAGCCGCTCGGCGGCGCGCCGAAGCTTTCCGCGATCGACGCCAGTGGCATCGACGCGGACGATAGCGACGATTACTTCCTCACGGTCACCGGCTTCCTGCAGCCGACCACGCTGTACTACGGCACCCTGGGGCAAGGTGACGCGCAGGCGATCAAGCACAGCCCTGCCTTCTTCGATGCCTCGCGCTACCAGGTGAGCCAGCACTTCGTGCATTCCAAGGACGGCACCCGCGTGCCGTATTTCGAGATTGCGCCGAAGAACCTCCAGCTCGACGGCAACAACCCGACCCTGCAATACGGCTACGGTGGCTTCGAAATCTCGCTGCAACCGAGCTACAGCGGCAGCATCGGCCGTGCATGGCTGGAGCATGGCGGCGTCTACGTGATCGCCAACATCCGCGGCGGCGGCGAGTATGGCCCGCGCTGGCACCAGGCTGCGCTCAAGGCCCATCGCCTGCGCGCCTACGAGGATTTCGCCGCGGTCTCGCAGGACCTGATCGCGCGCAAGGTCACCTCCGCGGCGCACCTGGCCGCGATGGGCGGCAGCAACGGCGGTCTGCTGATGGGCAACATGCTCACGCTCTATCCGCAGCTCTACGGCGCGATCGTCAGCCAGGTCGCGCTGCTGGACATGAAGCGCTATACCCACCTGTCCGCCGGCGCCTCGTGGATGGCCGAGTACGGCGATCCGGACAAGCCGGCCGAATGGGCCTGGATCAAGACCTTCTCGCCCTACCAGAACGTGCAGCCGGCCAGCCACTACCCGCCGGTGTTGTTCACCACCTCGACCCGCGACGACCGCGTCGGCCCGGCACACGCGCGCAAGATGGCCGCGAAGATGCAGGCGATGGGCTACGACGCGGACTTCTACGAGAACATCGAGGGCGGCCATGGTGGCGCGGCGGACAACAAGCAGTCGGCCTTCATGCACGCACTCGAATACACCTGGTTGTGGGAGCACGTAAAATGACCGTTCCGGCGGCCCGGTAAGCCGTCGCGGGCACGCATCACGCATGAAGACCACCGGCACCCTCACCCCGCAGTTGCGCGAATGGATCCTCGCCACCGCGCGCGCCGGCCACGGCGTGCCGGAGGTGCTCAAGCTGCTCAAGGAGGCCGGCTACTCGCCGGCGCACAGCCGCAGCGCGGTTACCGAGGTACTGAAGATCCCGCTGAGTTCGATCAATGCCAGCGCGCCCAGCGGCCGGCGCACGCGGCCACCGATGGCACCACGGATGCTCGTCGATGGCCGCGAAGTGCGCGTCAGTGCCGGCATGGAGGCGCCGGTCGTGCGCGTGCTCGACGGCCTGCTCGATGCCGGAGAATGCGCTGCGCTGGTTGAAGCGGCGCAACCGCGACTGCAGCGCGCAATGACCGTGGCCGATGATGGCAAGCACCAGATCGACGAACGGCGCACCAGCGCGGGAATGTTCTTCAAGCTCGGCGAGACGCCGCTGGTGCGTACCATCGAGCAGCGCCTGGCCGGGCTGCTCGAGCTGCCGGTCGAACACGGCGAAGGCCTGCAGGTGCTGCACTACCTGCCCGGGCAGGAGTACGAACCGCATTACGACTGGTTCGATCCGACCCAACCGGGTTTCGCGGCAGTAACCGCCAAGGGTGGCCAGCGCGTCGCCAGCGTGGTGATGTACCTCAACACGCCCGACGAAGGCGGCGGCACCGCGTTTCCGAATGTGGGCCTGACGGTGACTGCGATCGCCGGTTCGGCCGTCTATTTCGCCTACGAAGGCGGCGATACCAGCTCGCTGCACGCGGGCCTGCCGGTGATCCGCGGGGAGAAATGGATAGCTACCAAATGGCTGCGCGAGCGGCCGCTGCGCTGAGCCGTACCCGCCTCCCATTGCACGAGCCCACTTACGGGCGATGCTCTTTTTTGCTCGGATAGCCGCCACAAAAGGCATCGCCCGCAAGCGGGCGGCTACAGGAAATTGCGGGCCTGTGTGCTGCGTTGCAACAGCGTTTGCCGTATCCTTGCCGGTCTTTCCTTCCCCGTTTCCCGCAAGGACAACCCATGGGTCTGCATCACGTCCCCGCCGGCCGTAACGTGCCGGACGAAATCAACGTCGTCATCGAAATCCCCAAGGACGCCGAGCCGGTCAAGTACGAAGTGGAGAAGGAAAGCGGGGCGATCTTCGTCGACCGGATCCTGTCCACGCCGATGCGCTACCCGTGCAACTACGGCTACGTGCCGGGCACGCTCGGTGGCGATGGTGATCCGCTGGACGCGCTGGTGATCCTGCCGTTGTCGCTGATCCCCGGTTCGGTGATCCGCTGCGTGCCGGTCGGCATGCTGAAGATGTCCGACGAAGCGGGCAGCGACGAGAAGCTGATCGTGTTGCCGGCGCCGAAGATCTTCCCGGGCTACGCGCACATCACCGACATGAAGGGCGTCTCGCCGCACTGGCTCGAGCGCATCGGCCACTTCTTCGAGCACTACAAAGACCTGGAGAAGGGCAAGTGGGTCAAGGTCGATGGCTGGGTCGGCGCTGACGAGGCCAAGGCCGAGATCCTCGCAGGTGTCGAACGCTACAAGGCGTCGAAGTAAGCCGTCCGCTCAAACAAACGCGCCGCCAGCGATGGCGGCGTTTTTTTGTAGCTGCGGAGGATGCCGCAGCCGGTCCGAATCGCATGGGACACGCATCACGGACGTTTGCGACCGATCGCGTAGACGCAAAACGCGGCCGGCCACTGCGCAGGCGGCCGCAACGTGTTCTAGTGCGCCCAGCCCGAACCGGGGCCTGGCGCGGTTTGTGCCGACTGGCCCTGCTGCGCCGGCCGAGCGGGCTCGCCCTTCTCGCCCAATTGCGCAAGCAACGTCGCCATGTCCTCGGCGTGTTCCTCTTCCTGCGCCAGCACCTCTTCCATGATGCGCCGGGTGGTCGGGTCATCGCTGCCGATGTACTCGACGATGGCGCGATAGGTATCGATGGCAATGCGCTCGGCAATCAGGTCTTCCTTGATCATGTCGACCAGGTCGGCGCCTTCGGCATAGTCGGCGTGCGCACGGCTGAGCAGGCCGTCCGGGTTGAAATTGGGCTTGCCATCGAGCTGCGTGATGCGCTCGGCGATGCGGTCGGCGTGTTCCTGTTCCTGCTGCGCGTGCTCGAGGAACTCGGCCTTGACCGCTTGGGAGTGAATGCCCGAGGCCATGTAGTAGTGGTACTTGTAGCGCAACACGCAGACGATCTCGGTGGCCAGCGCTTCGTTGAGCAGCTTGATCACGGTGTCGCGGTCGGCGCTGTAACCGGCGGTGATCGCGCCGCGATCGATGTGTTCGCGGGCACGTTTACGGATGGCTTCGATATCGGTCAGGAACGGCTTGCTGGCCATGTCTGTCCCTCAACAGTAGGTATCCGGGGCAGGCTAGTGGTGGTGGCGCGAAACCGTGGTGAAGCGGGGTCTGCCTCAGCGCGGCAGGTAGGCGCGCAGGAACATCGCCACGCCGGAGCGGGCGGTCGCCTCGATCTCGGCGGCGTAACTCTCGGGGCATTCGCAGCAGCCGAACATCTGCCGCATCATCAGGTTGCCCTTGATCAGCGTGAGGAACTGCACGCAGGCGCGCGGCACGTCGTCGATGTCGAGCCGGCCAGCGTCAACCGCCTGCTGCAGCAGGCGTTCCATCAGCCCATGCGTGCGCGTGGCGCCTTCTTCCCACATCAGCCGACCGTAACGGGGATTACCCTGGCGGCAGTCGGACAGGATCGCGCGGAAGGTGCCCACGGTCTCGGCGTTGCAGTCCAGCCGCGCGTGGGTCAGTGCCACGCGCAGCAACGTATCGGCAATGTCTTCGCTCGGGTCGAAGTGGTAGGTCTCTTCCGGCAGCAGGTCCTGCACGCGGGCGCGGATCACTTCACGGAACAGGTTGTCCTTGTCGCCAAAGTGGCTGTAGACGGTGAGCTTGGACACACCCGCCTCGGCCGCGACGGCGTCCATGCTGGTGCCGGCGAAGGCGTTGCGGATGAACAGTCCCTTGGCCGCCTCCAGGATCGCCGCGCGCTTTTCCATGTCCTTCGGACGACCGGGTCCGGGAGTCTTGGCTTGGGCGGGACATTGCATGGTTACACCTTCGGAGAGAGCGGCTTCACAAGGGCAGAGAAGCACTTTATTATACGGAACGGTTCATTTATTTCCAGTTCCCTTGGAAGCGCCTTCCTGATCGACTGCAACGCTGTTTTCCTTGAGCCCAGTGTAGCGCCCGCCAGACGCTTGCCGGGCGCCTTGCCACAGCGCGGCCAGACGGGCGCGTTCGTGCAGCGGAACGCGGCGGTGTCCGCGGACACCAGGCAAGGCATGACTTCCGTCAATCGGGCGCGGTGACTTCCGGCACTTCGGGGGCCGGCAGCCAGGCCGCAGGCTAAACGCACTGTCGCGACGGCCACTGAACGCTTATCCTTTTGATCTTTTTGATTCTTGCGGACGTACGACCATGGCGATGAATTTCGAACAGGCACGGCAGAACATGGTCGAGAGCCAGGTGCGGCCCTGGGACGTGCTCGACGCGCGCGTGCTCGATGCGCTGGCGCAGGTGCGCCGCGAGGACTTCGTGGCGCCGGTGCATCGCCAGTTGGCATTCGCTGATGTGTGTCTGCCGATCGGCCACGGCCAGGTCATGATGAAGCCGGTGATCGAAGGTCGCCTGCTGCAGGCGCTGAACCTGCAGCCGGACGAACGCGTGCTGGAGATCGGCACCGGTTCGGGTTTCCTCACCGCCTGCATGGCGCGTCTGAGCGCCCACGTGACCAGCGTCGACGTGCATGGTGACTTCGTCGCTGCCGCGCAGTCCCGCCTGGCCGCTGCCGGCATCGCCAATGCCAGCCTGGTTGCCGCCGATGCACTGCATGACTGGCAGCCACAGGGCACGTTCGATGCCATCGTGGTGGCCGGCGCGGTGGCGCAGATTCCGCAGCGCTTCCTCGGCTGGCTCAAGCCGGGCGGGCGGTTGCTCGCCGTTCGCGGCCAGTCGCCGGCGCAGCAGGCCGTACTGCTGACGCAGACCGGCGCCGGTGGCTATCGCGAAGATTATCTGTTCGAGACCGACCTGCCCTACCTGGCTGGCGCCGAGCCGGCGCATCGTTTCGTTTTCTGAATTCCCCCCTGTCGATTGCATGAGGCAACCCCGATGCGCTTGAAGCTTCTGACCCTGGCCCTGGCTCTGTCGGCGATCTCGCTGCCAGGCCACGGCGAGGACCTGATGGATGCCTACCGCCAAGCGCGCGCCAATGACCCGGTGCTGTCGCAAGCCGAGGCCACGCGCCTGTCGGTTGGCGAGAATGTCACCCAGACCCGCGCGCTGCTGCTGCCGCAGATTTCCGGCCGCGCCACCTTCAGCCAGTCCAGCGGCGCCAGCGCGCAGACGACCACGCTCGAAGGCGCGCCGCTCAATGCAGGTCACCTGCGCAGCCGCGACGAATCGATCGAACTGAGCCAGACCATCCTGGACCTCAGCAAGATCGCCGACCTGCACGCCGCCGAGTCGCAGTCCGACGCACAGAACGCGCAGTACAACGCCGCGTTGCAGGAACTGTTCGTACGCGTGACTGGGGCCTACTTCGGCGTGCTCACCAGCGAGGACCAGTTGGCCTACGCCAAGGCCAACGAGGATGCCTACCGGCAGTCCTACGAGCAGGCCGAGCAGCGCTTCAACGTGGGCCTGTCGGCAGTGACCGACGTCTACCAGGCCAAGTCCTACTACGAACTGGCAAAGGCGCAGGCGGTGGCCGCGCAGAACGCGCTCAACGATGCGCGCGAGGCGCTGGCGCAGATCACCGGCAAGCCGGTCGGCGACCTGAAGAAGTTGCGCGACGACCTGCCGATGGTCCCGCCCAACCCAGCCGATCCGAACGCCTGGGTGCAGCAGGCGCTCGCCAGCAATCCGAACGTGATCGCCCAGCAGTACAGCGTGGAGGCGGCCTCGCATACCGTGAACGCCGCGCGTGCCGGCCACCTGCCGACGATCAACGCCTCGGTCAGCCGCGGCACCTCCGCCAACTGGCTGGAGAACGTGGGCGGCGCCTTCGCCGACCGCAACGGCCGTTATGGCACCACCGTGGGCGTGACCCTGACGGTGCCGATCTTCTCCGGCTTTGCCACGCAATCACGCGTGCGCCAGTCAATCTACCAGCGCGACGCCGCTGCCGATTCGCTGGAATCGCAGCGTCGCCTGGTCACCCGCGACACGCTCAACTTCTACCGCTCGGTGATCGCCGGGATCAGCCAGGTCGAGGCCAACAAGGCCTCGGTCGAATCCGGCCAGAAGGCACTCGAAGCCACCCGCGCCGGCTTCGACGTGGGCACGCAGACGATGCTCAACGTGCTCAACGCGATCCAGACCCTGACCCAGGCCGAGAGCAGCTATTCACTGTCGCGCCACACGCTGATCCTCGATCAGCTGCAGCTCAAGCAGGCCGCCGGCACGATCGACGTCAAAGACGTCGAATCGGTCAACGCGCTGCTCGACTGACAACAGCCGTCCCCTCGTAGGAGCCCGCTTGCGGGCGATGCTGTTCGCCGCCGAGGTGGCCAAGAACATCGCCCGCAAACGGGCTCCTACGAGGTGCTATTCCTCCAGCGTCCGGTCGATCAGCTCCATCACCCGGGCCACTGCGCCGCGCTCGCTGTCGAACACCCGCCGCGCATTGCGTCCCATCCGCTCACGCACGCGTGCGTCGCGCAGCAGGACGAGCACCTCGTGCCCAAGCAGCTCGACCTGCGGCACGCGCTGCGCGCCGCCCTCGCGGATCAGGGTGAGGGTGATCTCCTCGAAATTGAACGTGTGCGGGCCGGCCAGCACCGGCCGCGCCAAGGCTGCCGGCTCCAGCACGTTATGCCCGCCGATCGGCACCAGGCTGCCGCCGACGAACGCAATGTCCGAAGCGGCATAAAACGGCATCAGCTCACCCATCGCATCGATCACGAACACCTGCTGCGCGCCCGGCACCTGCTCGACGCTGCGCGTGGCGACGCTGAAGCCCAGGCTGCGCGCAGCGTGTTCAACCAGCTTGAAACGCTCCGGATGGCGCGGCGCGATCAGCAACAACGCATCGGGCAGCCGCCGCAGCACCTCCAGGTGCGCCTCCAGCACGGCCATTTCCTCACCTTCGTGCGTGCTGGCGGCAATCCACACCGGCCGGCGTGCGCCCCATTGCGCGCGCAGCGCCGCGCCCTCGTCCAGCGCCCCATCGGGCACCGGCATGTCGAACTTCAGGTTGCCGCTGATCACCAGTTGCGAGGGATCGGCACCGAGCAGGCGGTAGCGGGCCGCGTCGGTGCGTGACTGCGCGGCGATCCGGCGCACGCTGCGCAGCGCCGTGCGCACCAGTGAACGTACGGGGCGGTAGCCGCGCATCGACCGCTCGGACAGGCGCGCGTTGACGATCATCAGCGGAATCCCGCGGCGGTCGCAGGCGAAATACAGGTTCGGCCAGATTTCCGTTTCCACGATCAGCGCCAACCGCGGCCGCACCCGCTTGAGGAAGCGATGCACCGCAAACGGCAGGTCGTAGGGCAGATAGACGTGGAACACGCTGTCGCCGAAC
>Ga0308176_10000720_pt1 | contig 20715 bp, 18 predicted proteins | sample PhyCR2_3_FD_203890 | JGI IMG/M metagenome (GOLD analysis project Ga0308176, IMG submission 203890) | Soil microbial communities from UC Gill Tract Community Farm, Albany, California, United States - DLSLS.C.R2 | ecosystem: Environmental > Terrestrial > Soil > Agricultural land | place: USA... | reverse complement strand
CGGGCGCGGCTTCCTTCACCGCGTGCAGAAAGGCATCGCGCACCTGCGGGAAGAGTTGCACATGCTGATGACCGTCGACGAAATCGGGTATGCGGCCGAACAGCTGCTTGAAGGTCGCGAGTTGCGCGGCGAGTTCGTCCTCGATCAGGCCGGGATCGAGCCGCCGCAGCAGACCCGATCGCAGCATCGCCGGGAATGGCAGGAACAGTCCGCCATTGAGCGGACGGAAGTGCATCGTCAGCGGCCGGAACGGCGCGGTCAGTGTGGCGTGCAGGCCGATCGCGCAGCGCGGGCTGCCCGCCGCCGCCTCCTGCAACGCGGCGACCTCGGCGCGTCCGATCGCGGCGCCCACCACCATGACGGAGGTGGCGTTGAGGCGGCCGCGGGAGATCAGGTCGCGAATGGCGCGGTTGACGCCCTCGGTCAGTCCGTAATCGTCGGCGCACAGCCAGATCCGGCGCGGTGGCGCGTCGTTCATTCGGCGGCGGTCCGCTCGGCCGTCGTCTCGCCATCGGCGCGCTTCTCGGAATGTTCGGCGACGAAGTAGATCGGCCGCGCCTTCAGCTCGGAGAGGATCTTGCCGATATATTCGCCGACGATGCCGATCATGATCAGTTGCACGCCACCGATCGTCATCATGCCGATCATCAGCGAGGGATAGCCGGGCACCTGCTTTCCGGTGGTCCAGACTTCCCAGAGAATCGTCAGGCCGAAGAAGAAGGCCGTGAGCGCCAGCAGCACGCCGAGCAGGCTGGCGAAGCGCAGCGGTGCTACGGAGAACGAGGTCAGCCCCTCGATCGACAATCCGATCAGCCGCCTCGGGCTGAATGTGGTGACGCCGTGCGCGCGCGCGGCGGGCTCGTAGTCGACGCGGATCTGGCGGAAGCCGATCCAGTTCGACAGCCCCTTGAAGAAACGGTTGCGTTCGGGAAGCTGGCGCAGGGCATTTGCCGCGCGCGGCGACAGCAGGCGGAAGTCGCCGGCGTCTTCGGGGATCTTCTGCTTCGCGCCCCAGTTGATCAGCGCGTAGAAGCCGTGCACCGCCTTGCGGCGCAGGAACGGTTCATTGTCGCGATGCGCCTTCGCCGTATAGACGACGTCGTAGCCGTCATCGATCCAGTGCGAGACCAGCTTTTCGACCATGTCGGGCGGATGCTGTCCGTCACCGTCCATGAACAACAGCGCGCCGCGCCGTGCATGGTCCAGTCCGGCCATCAGCGCCGCTTCCTTGCCGAAATTGCGCGACAGCGACACGACCTGGACGTCGAGCCCGACAGGCTTGAGCGCGCGCGCGATCGCCAGCGTGTCGTCCTTGCTGCCGTCGTCGATATAAACGACTTCGCAGGCGAGGCCGTAGCGCGACTTCAACGTGCCGGCGAGGCTGGTCAGCCGGTCGTGCAGCAGGGCAAGCCCCGCCGCCTCGTTGTAAACAGGCACGACGATTGACAGGCCCTGCGCCGCGGCGCTGGCCGCGGTCGGCGACAGGCGGGGAATGTCAGTGCCTGGTGTCATCGATCAGGTCCCGGAAAGCTCAAGGTCATCGAACCTTATATGCTATCTGCAGGAAGCTGTCGCAACGATGAACGAAACGGCAGCCTTATTGCCGCAGAAACGTCTCCAGCCTGCCAAATAGCGGGTTTTCCCGGTCGAGCACATAGTCGAGCGAGGCGACCGATACCGTGTCGGCGCCGTGATCGCGCAGAAAACTGCCGAGCGCGTAAAGCTGCATCGGCGGGCAGTGCAGCGTGATCATGCCCGACGAGGTCGGGCCGCCGAACGGCGCCACCACGCCGAACCGGTTATGCGCTTCCGCCAGCAGCGCGTCGTTGCAGCCGGCAAAACGCGTGCGCACCTCGCGGTATTTGCTGGCCCGGGCGCGGGCGGCGATGTGGTCGAGGATGACGCGCGCGGTCTCGCGGGCCGCAGGTGACCAGTCGGCGTCCCTGGAGGCGACGAGGTTGGCCTGGCTGCGCAGGATGACGCCATCGTCCAGCACCTTCAGCCCATTGGCGGCTAGTGTGGCGCCTGTGGTCGTGATGTCGACGATCATCTCGGCGGTCCCGACGGCGGGCGCGCCTTCGGTGGCGCCGGCGCTTTCGACGATGCGGTAATCGACCACGCCATGGGCGGCGAAGAAGTTGCGCGTCAGGTTGATGTACTTGGTCGCCACCCGCATCCGCCGGTTATGCTGGGCGCGGAAGCCGGTGGTGACGTCGTCGAGATCGGCCATGGTGCGGACGTCGATCCAGGCCTGCGGCACCGCGACCACGACATTGGCACTGCCGAAGCCGAGGCTGTCGATCAGGAGCACGCGCTTGTCGGCGTCGGGAATGCTTTCGCGCAGCAAATCTTCGCCGGTCACGCCGAGATGCACCATGCCGCGCGACAGTTGCGAGGCGATCTCGCCGGCGGAGAGATAGGCGATCTCGACATTGTCGAGGCCGGCGATGGTGCCGCGATAGTCGCGCGCGCCGCGCGGCTTTGCGAGCGAGAGACCGGCGCGCGTGAAAAACGCCTCGGCGTTTTCCTGCAGGCGGCCCTTGGAGGGAACGGCGAGAACGAAGGGGGCGGTCATGCGGCGCTCCCTTTGCTGGCGTGTTGCGTCAGCGCCTCGATCCACACCGAGAAGCCGACCGCCGGGATCGGCACCGGCGAGCCGAGTTGCGTCATCAGGCCGTCGTAGCGTCCGCCCGCCACCAGCGGCTCGACGCCATTGCCTCGCGCATGCAGTTCGAACTCGAAGCCGGTGTAGTAATCGAGGCCGCGGCCGAACGAGGTGGCGAACCGCACGCGTTTGATGTCAATGCCGCGCGCGGCCATGAAGCCGACGCGGCTTTCGAGCTGGTCGATGGCGGCTGCGAGATCGAGTTTGGCGTCGGCGGCGAGCCCGCGCAATTGCGCCACCGATTCGTCAGGATCGCCCGCGATGGCCAGGAAGCGCTTGATGATGTTGAGCGCGTCGCGCGGCAGCGCGCCACCCTTCAGCGTCGATTGTTCGAGAAAGCGATCGGCGATTTCGGCGACGGTGCGTCCGCCGACATTGGTGGTGCCGGCGATCGACATCAGATCGGTGACCAGCGCCAGCGCCGCCTTGCGATCGGAGCCGGCGAGCGCCGCCAGCACGCCTTCATATTCGTTGCGGCCGGGCGCGGTGGCGAGCGTCAGCCGCTCGATATCGTCGGCGAGGCTGACCTTGCGGTTGAAGTCCTTGATCAGCCGCCGCCGCCACACCGGATAGAGATTGAGCGCGTCGATCAGCGCCGTGAACAGGGCGACGTCGCCGGTGCGAATTTCGACGTCCTTCAATCCAAACGCCGCGGTCGCTTCCAGCGCCAGCGCAAGCATTTCCGCATCCGCCGCGGCGCTGTCCTGCCGTCCGAAGGATTCGATTCCGGCCTGCAGGAACTCGCTGGGCTGGCCGCCGCGATAGCGGAACACCGGCCCGAGATAGCAAAAGCCGGCGGGCTTTCCGGCGCGCGCCGAAGCGAGATAATCCCGCGCCACCGGAATCGTGAGGTCGGGGCGCAGGCAGAGTTCCTCGCCGGAAGCGTCGGTGGTCAGGTAAAGGCTTTTGCGGATGTCCTCGCCGGAGAGGTCGAGGAACGGATCGGCCGGCTGCAGGATGCCGGGGTGGGCCTGCACGTAGCCGCCTTGTGCAAACGACAATAGCAGGGCGTCCGCCCAGGCGGCGGGTCCGGCAGCACCTTTGGCGGCGGTCGCGATCATTTTACGTCCAATATCCGGAAAAACTGGGTTCGAAGGGGGTGGTTTGGGCTTTGTTGCCGCACGCCATACCACGGCCGAACCGCGGTTTCGACAGGCATCGGCGAAGGGGCTTAATGATTGGAACCGTTAACGATTTCAAGACGCCTTGGCTAGGCGTACGCGAATCGTGCGCCATCCTGGGCTGGCGCAATGGCAAAGATTGCTAAAATTGGAGGTCGCTCCCATAATGAGGGAGAAAGGCTTCTGCCGTGAACATGAATGTCTCGCTGACTGAAGAACTGCGCGATTTCGTAAACGCCAAGGTTTCGAGTGGCCGCTACACCTCGGCGAGTGAGGTCGTGCGTGAAGCACTGCGGATCATGGAGCAGACGGAAGAGGCCCGGTTGGCCTTTCTGCGGAATGCGTGGGTGGCAGGCCAAGCGAGCGGCGATGCAGGCCTGGCCGATTTCGCTGACATCAAGTCGCAAGGCCGGGCACGGTTGAAGGCGGCGAGCAAGTAACTTGGGAGAGGTCCGCCTTTCTCAGCTCGCGCGGCGTGATCTACAGGAAATCTGGTTTTACATTGCGGCCGAGAAGGGACCGGCCGTAGCTGACCATTGGATTGATCGTATCGAAGCGCGTTGCCGCCAATTGGCGGCATTTCCGGAGTCCGGGCCACCTCGCCTGGACATCGCCGATGAGGCGCGAATGCTGGTGATTGCGCGATGGCTGGTGCTTTACGAGATCACGAGCGACGGCGTCCGCATCATCCGCGTGGTCGATGCGGTGCGCAATCTGGGCGAACTGGATTTGTCCGGCGAATGAAAACGTAGCGCCGCGCTCCACTCGGTTGGCAGCAATTTTCGGCGAACGAATTCGAATATTATCCGTCGCCAGCGCCCCGCCAGTCCCCCAGCGCGGCCTGCACCAGCGTCAGCGCGGCGACGCCGGCGGTATCGGCGCGCAGGATGCGGGGGCCGAGCGACAGCCGCAGCGTTTTGGGCTGCCGCAGCAGCAGCACGCGTTCCTCCTCGGCGAACCCGCCCTCAGGACCGATCAGGATGTCGATTCCTGCGGCCGCGGTCACCTGCCGCAATGCCTCGATGGGATTCTTGACGTCGCTCGCTTCGTCGCAGAACACCAGCAGGCGGCCGGCTTCGCGCGTGTCGAGATAACGCTCCAGCGCGACCGGCTCGGCCACATCCGCAAGACTGAGAATCCCGCATTGCTCGGCGGCCTCGATGACGTTGGCGCGCATCCGCTCGCCGTTAACGCGCGAAACCTGGGTGTGCCGCGTCAGCACCGGCTGCAGCGCCGCCGCGCCCATCTCGATCGCCTTCTGCACCATGTAGTCGAGCCGCGCGTGTTTCAGCGGCGCAAAGACGTAAGCGATGTCGGGCAGGCGATCCTGCAGCCGCGTCCGCGCGACGATGCTCAGACCATCCGGCCGCTTGCGGCCTTCGATCTGCGCCCGCCACTCGCCGTCGCGGCCGTTGAACACCAGAATGGTTCCGCCGGCGGAGAGCCGCAGCACGTTGCCGAGATAGTTGCTCTGGTTGCGCTCCAGCGCGATTCGTTCGCCTTCGCGCAAGGGCGCGTCGACGAACAGGCGAGGGGCGCGGAAATCGAGTTCGGGCATCGGTAAAGGTTCCGTGACCGGGCGCTTTTAGCCTAAAGCGCGGGAATCCGGGCGCTATTTTTGGCCATACGGCGACGATGCGCCGCGCTGCTGCCCCATTCGGCGGGTTGTTAAGCGCCGGCAGGAATCGTAAAAAGCCTCATCCAAATCTGCTTTGTTCGGACACGTTGGGGCTTGCCTGACCTTGCCGGAGAACAAGTCTTGATGATCCGCCGCCTGATCGTGCCGTTGACCGCTGCCGTCGTGAGCCTTCACGCGGGGCACGTCTTTGCGCAGGGAGCGTTTCCGGCGCCACTGCCCAACCAGAGCGCACCTGCGAATGCTTCGCCGTTTCCGCCGGTGAATGGCGCCACGGGTGCGCCGGTCCGGAGCGCGGCGCCGGCGGGCCCCTCGGTGTTCGATCGTGGAGCCGCGCCGACGGGCGGAATGGCGCCAATGGGCGGCCCGCCGCAGGCGGGCGGCGGGGCGGACGCCTGCATGAAGGGGTTCGTTCCGCTGCGTGAGGAGGCCGAGAAGCGCGGCAAGATGATCAAAGCTGCGAGCGACCGCAAGGCGCCGCCGGATGAGGCCTGCAAGCTGATCAGGAATTTCGGCCAGGCCGAATTGAAGATGATCAAATATGTCGAAACCAACTCGGCCAAATGCGGAATCCCGCCGCAGATCGCCGACCAGCTCAAGACCGGCCACAAGAACACCGAGAAGATGCAGACGCAGGTCTGTAACGTCGCGCAGCAGGCCGCAACGCGAGGACCGGCCGGCCCCAGCCTGAGCGAAGTGCTCGGCTCCTCCGCGGCGCTGCCCGAGGCGCAGCCCGTCAAGAAGGGCGGCAGCACCTTCGATACGCTGAACGGCAACGTTCTCCAGCGATGATCCCGCTCCGATGAGCGAGGTGACCACCCGCGTTGCCGACGCGACCGGGAACTGGGTCGATACGCACGCGCCGTTCTGGTCGCGACCCTACTTGCGGCTTTCCCGTTTTGACCGCCCGATCGGATCGTGGTTGCTGCTGATGCCGTGCTGGTGGTCGGCCGCGCTGGCCGCCGGCGTCGCACGCGACGTCTCGCAATTGCCGCTCGCCATCGTGCTGTTCTTCATCGGCGCCTTTGTCATGCGCGGGACGGGCTGCGCCTGGAACGACATCACCGACCGCGACCTCGATGCACGCGTCGAGCGGACCCGTTCGCGGCCCTTGCCGGCCGGCCAGATCAGCGTGGCGCAGGCGTTTGCCTTTCTGGTGCTGCTGGCGCTGATAGGCCTTCTGGTACTGCTGCAGTTCAATCGCTTCGCTGTTTTGACCGGCATCGCCTCGCTCGTCATCGTCGCGGCCTATCCCTTCATGAAGCGCATCACCTGGTGGCCGCAGGTCGTGCTCGGTCTCGCCTTCTCCTGGGGCGCGCTGATGGGCTTCGCCGTCACGCTCGAGCGGATCGATCTCACCGCGCTGGCGCTCTACGCCGGCTCGATCGCCTGGGTGATTGGCTACGACACCATCTACGCGCACCAGGACACCGAGGACGACGCGCTGATCGGCATCAAGTCCACCGCGCGCCTGTTCGGCGAACGCACGCATCGCGCGCTCGCGGTGTTCTATTCGCTGGCGGTAGTGCTGATCGGCACGGCGCTGGCGCTAGCCGGCGCACGCTGGCCGGCCTGGATCGGGCTCGCGGCCTTCGCCGCGCATCTGGTCTGGCAGATCAGGCGGTTGGACATCAGCGATCCCGCGCTGTGCCTGCGGATATTCAAGTCCAACCGCGATGCCGGGTTGCTGCTGTTTGCGGCGTTGCTGATCGACGCGGTGATGCGAGCGGCCGGCTAGCACCGCCGATCAGGCGAGGATTTGGTTACAGCCATTTGGGTTGCGGGCGTCGGGTTGCAATCGTGGGACCCAGAATTTCGATCGCGGCTGCGTGCAGCGCCTTTGACGACGCCTTGTCGCCAATCTTTTCGTAGGCCGCCGCAGCACCAAGCAGTGCATAGCCGACAAGCGGAGCCCGGTCGCCATTTTCTCTTTTGAGAATGGTAAGAGCCTTGGAGAAATACGCGATGGCTTCTCGAAAGCGACCCGATCTGAAGTAAAACGCGGCGAGATTGAATGAGCAGTGTCCAACCACGTTGCCCTGCGCACCGTTGTATTTGCCGGCGATGGCGATGACGCGAAGGAAGCCGGCTTCGGCATCGCGGATATTGCCGCGCTCGGCATTGAGCTGGGCCCGCAATTGCAGCGTCCCCAAATATCCCGGTGCCTGTTCCGCCAAATCGCCCCCGATGAGGCCGTCGATGCGGGCCAGGGTCCGCTCGGCTGCGTCATTTCGACCGGCGATGACGTAAATGCGTCCGAGTTGCGCCAACGGTGCCGTGAGAGCTGGACTATCCGATCCAAAGGCCTTCTCGAAAACATCGAGCATTCGCTCCATCAACACGACGGCTTCTGTCGAGGAAAACTGGTCAAGCGCGAGCAGAGACAGTTCTTCCAGCGAAGAACTACCTGCTAGTGGACGACCCTGCCTCTCGAGCAGATTTCGAGCGAGGTTGATTTCGATACGCGCATCGCCGACTTTCCCCATCCTGCGAAGGATTGAACCAAGTGCAAGATGGTTCTGGGCCGCTTGATAGCTCTCGGGTCCAAAGGCTTTGTTGTCGATCGCGGCCGCGCGCCGCAGTAGAGAGACGGCCTCACCGAGGCGACCTGAATGCCCGAGAATGTTGACGACGCCCCGCACCGCGGTTGCCGTGCTTGGATGGTCTGGGCCATACTTTCGTTCGGTCTTGACGAGTTCGTCGCGCTGCAGGCGCTCTGCATCTGCAAACTTCCCTTGCGCCCACAAGGCGCTACCCAGTCGGTCGACTGTCTGGCGTCGGGCGGGATAACCTGGTTCGAGCTGCTTTTCGGCAATGATGAACGCATCACGAACATGCAATTCAGCGGCTGCCAGTTGCCCCCGCGCTAGCGCCAGGTCGCCCTTTGCAAGGAGCACATCGACGTTGGCGGAATGTTCCGCCGGCAACGTTTTTGCGATTATTGCGGCGGCACGATCCAGATTGGTGCTTGCGTCGTCGAGGCGGCCTTGGCTGACGTCCAGCCGCGCGGCAAAAATCCGGCCTCTCGCAAGGATGAAGTGCTCCGTTCCAAACGTGCGCTCCTGAATTTGCCGGACCCTATCTGCGAGCCGGCGTGCATCGGCATAGCGCCCGATCCTGTAGGCCATTGCAGCCAGGGACGTGGTCGCTTCCGTCGTCATGGGGCTATCGGAGCCGAACTGGGCGACGTTAATCGCTAGTGCGCGTTCGTTATTATCCTTCGCGGCCTGCCAATTTCCTGCGCGGCTCAATAAGGTAGCCAGGTTTAACAGGGTTCCAGCAACAGCCGGACTTTGCGGGCCAATGGTCTTCTCATCGATCCCGAGCGCTTCACGGAAGTGCGTCTCGGCCTGGCGATCCTGTTCGCGAAGCATTTCGATGGATGCCAGGGTTTTCAGCGCATTCCCGTAGCTCGGATTCACGGTGCCAAGCTTTAGCCGATAAAGATCGAGCGATCGGTGGATCAACGCGTCGGCCTCGTCCAGCCTGCCCTGCGATATCAGCGCATGGGACAGCAACGCGGAATAAAGCGCGGCATTCGAGGACTTTGCCGCACCTGAAGCATCGAGAACTTCCAGAACCTTTCGCAGCTTTGCTTCCGCTTCGGCGTAGCGGCCCCGTGAAGTATCGATCGTCGCCAGATTGCCGATGGTTTCGGCGATGAAATAGCTATTTTCAGGAAGTACCTTTTTCCGAATTGCGAGCGCCTCTCCGAGACTGGTTTCAGCTTTCTCGTATTGGTCGACGTTCGTATAAACTACGCCTAGCAAGTTAAGCGCTATGGCCCGATGTAGAATCGGCTGTTCCAGCGAAAGTGAGTGCAGGAGTCTGGCTTCGGCATCGGCATAGCGATTTTGCCGGCGCAGGACCGAGGCAAGTATGGTCAATCTTTCGGCTAGGATCGCAACGCGCTCGCCGCCGGCAGCCTCTTCCAACTTCACTGCTTCAAGCAGTTGCCGTTCTGCTTCGGGATATCTGGCTTGCTCCCGGTAAATCAATCCAAGATAAGCCAGGACAGTCGACCGCAGTTCGGTCGTGGGTTTCCTGGATTCCTGCTCAATCTGCAGCGCCGATAGAAATATCTGTTCGGCCTCGCTGTATCGCTCCTGGTCGATCCACACGATGCCGACATCGGCTCTTGCGCTCGCACGCATCGAGTCGGTCTTCGGCAGAACGCGATCGAGCACATCTTTGGCCCGAAGAAGTGCCGCCTCTGCGTCGGGCAATCGTCCGAGCTCTCGTTGCGCTCGTCCAATCTGAAGCAGAACGAAGCCCAGGTTGGGCTGCTCTTGTTTGTGTTCCTCAAACCACGAAACCGCCCGGAGTCCGTAGGTAACGGCCTCGGCTGGCTTCTGCAGCTTGTTGTAAAGTGACGCGAGATTGTAGAGTCGAGTCGGTATTGCGGGATCCGACGGCTCAATTCCTGACCGATATTCAAGTGCACGAAGCATGAATCGCTCGGCGTCTGCATACCGACCCTGCTGCTCATAGACGAAGCCGAGTTGTGCCTGAAGCACGCCGTACGTTTTCTCTGCCGTCGGCGGAGGCGGGTCTATCAGTGCGATGGCTTCGGTCAGTATCGGCTCGGCCTCGGAAACGCTGCGCTTGTCGATCAGGCTGCCCGCCTGTCTTGACAGGATGATCGCCAAAGTCAGCTTTGCCTTTGAAACAGCCTGTCCGTCGACATTGCCAATCGCCTGTTGAACGGCCAATTCCCGGCGTGCGGCCGCAATTGCTTTGTCCACGCGGTTGGTGTCGAGATAGATTTGTCGAAGGTAGCCGAGGGATATAGCGAGCTCGAGGTTGGCGGGTGTCAGTTTTTCGAAGCCGGACACCGCGCGCTCGGTGAATGCCTCTGCGTCAGCCATGTTCTTTTGCGCCAGATAAACCTGGCCGATGCGCTGCAGAGACCTGCTTGTCAGAGGATGTCCGCTCTGAAGGCCTGTTTCGCGTAGACGCAGAGCTAGTTCTTGATATGCGAGCGCAGAAGAGTATTGCGCTCGCGCATAAGCAATATCACCCAAAAACTCATTGAATTGGCTTGCACAGAAGGTTTTTACATTGCCGGCGTCGTCGCAGAGCAAGAGTGCCTTTTTTGAGAGAGTTTCTGCCTCATCGAGATTTGAGGCCTTGAGCAACGCTTGGACCTGTTGGCTCAGCTTGCGCGTTTCGTCGGCGGTGTCCGCCGTTGCCGGCGAAAAGACTGCAAGGTTGCCACAAATTGCGATGAGCACCGTGAGGATACGGACTGACGACCCGAACCGCGGGGGACGCGGGTTGGTCTGCACGGTTTTGCCCTTCCATCTGTGGATGTTCCTGTGAGGACTAGCACGTCGACCGAGGTTGGCAAATCCCGTGATTGTTCGGGCATTTCAGCGGTAAGTCCCGCAAATATGAAAATATTCCCTTCACTTGCCGGGCAAATCACTCAAAGCCTGTCCAGCCATCCGCGCGAAAATATTCAGCTTTCGTTCTCACCCAAATCAGCCGCATAACCCCGCTTGTCTCACGGCAGATGAGGGGCGCTCGCGAACGTCACGAACGCGCGGTGAGATGCGGTGGACGCTGAGGGCGCGCTAGACGTACGCGCCTGAGGCGTACGGTGAAGTCGTGTGGTTCTGATGTCGCGGTGCTGGCATCAAGCCCGAGAGAGACGAAGGTCTCTTCCGGGCGACGGAGGCAAAAGAGCCGTTCTCCGGGAAGAGCACGAGATAAGCCGTAAAGCCATTGCGCAGGGAAGGCCGGGATGCTTCCGCCGAACCTGTATGCTCGTGTGCACCTCTTGCTTATGCGCAAACGGCACGCGGGACCGCGGGTGCGGCACGCACCCGGTCTTCCCTGCGCCCTCTGATTGGAGAGGGCAAACGAGATGCAAACCTCGGGCGAAACATGTCGCGAGAATGCGAAACTGTATCCGCGTCATTGCGAGCGAAGCGAAGCAATCCATCGTGCGGCATACGCGGATAGATGGATTGCTTCGCTGCGCTCGCAATGACGGGGTAGAACCTCAATCCCGCGCGATGATCTCGCGTTCTTCGCGGTGAACGGTCCCGGTATTGGCAAGATTGCCGAGGCGGCGGCGCACCAAAAATTTCGGTCGGCGGGCGCGGATGGCGTTGCGGCGGCGGCGGCGGGGCGCCGGTTCGCTGTAGACGTCTTCCATCAATTGCGGAAGCGCGAAGATGTCGCTCCATTTCAGCCAGGCCGACACCATCTCGTCGCGATCGGCGCTCTCGCAGAGCGGAATGTTCAGCGCGGGATCGCGATGCACCAGCACCAGCACCTGCGCATCGTCGTTCACGCTGCGCAGCGCGACGCCGAGAAAGTCACGGACGCTGACGTTGATCGCCATGCGCATGCCCTTGATGGCACGGTGCAGCACGACACGTTCGCGGTGAAGCTCGATCCTCCGCACGCCACCGTCCGCGCGGGTATCGTGCGTCTGGAAGCTGAGCGGAAGAGAAAGGGGGTCGAGCCGCGTGACACGGCTCGACCCGGCGGGATTGATCCCGCTTGTTGCTATTTGACGCCCCACAGTTTTGATCTCCCCGCCGGGATTATGCTCCCGGTCGATACGTGAGACCCTAGCCGAGCGATTTCCGTATCGCCTTAAAAAGCCTGGTTAAGGAGACGTCACCCGGCCTGCATCTGGCGGCATGATTGACAAGACCTTGGCGCGCATGATTGACGAGTCCTTGCGCAAATGGCGAAATTGTTTGGCATTTGGCGTCGCAAAATGCTTGAAATCCCCGTGAATCAGGCACATCTGAGAGGCCTTGCCGGTCTGCGTTTCCCGCTCTCTTCAATGTCAGGGATTTTGTTTGTGAACTCTTCACCATCCAGCACTTCGCCACATTCGAAGACTTCCGGCGTGACCTCCGACCTGTTCGATCAATCGGCGCTCTCGACGCTGGCGCAGCGGCTGGTGGAGGCCGCGAAACGCGCGGGTGCTGATGCCGCCGATGCCGTGGCCGTGCGCGGCGTCTCCCAAGGTGTCGAGGTGCGCGATGGCCGGGTCGAGGAATCCGATCGCTCCGAAGGCGACGATGTCGGCTTGCGCGTGCTGGTCGGGCAGCGCCAGGCCGTGGTCTCGACCAACGACGTGTCCGGCGACGGGATTGCAAAGCTCGCCGAGCGCGCGGTCGCGATGGCCCGCGTCGCGCCCGACGACAAATATGTCGGCCTTGCCGATCCCGCATTGCTGGCGCGCGACTTCGCCGATCTCGATCTGCTCGATAGCGATATCCCGACCACGGCCGAACTGGAACGCCGCGCCTGCGAGGCCGAGGCCGCGGGCCTTGCGGTCAAGGGCGTGTCCAAATCGGGCAGCGCATCCGCCTCGAGCGGTGTCGGCGGCATGGTGCTGGTGACCTCGACCGGCTTCCACGGTTCCTATTTGCGCTCCAGCCACGGCATCTCGATGACCGCGATCTCCGGCGACGGCACCGGCATGGAGCGCGATTACGATTTCACCTCGGCACTGCACGCCTCCGATCTCGCCTCGCCCGAAAGCGTCGGCCGCAGCGCCGGCGAACGCACCGTGGCGCGCGCCAATCCGCGCAAGGTCGAAACCTGCAAGGTGCCGGTCGTGTTTGATCCCCGGGTCTCGGGCTCGCTGGTCGGCCATCTCGTCGGCGCCATCAACGGCGCCTCGATTGCGCGCAAGACCAGCTTCCTGAAGGACCGGATGGGCGAGCAATTGTTCGAAAAGAACATCCGCATCATCGACGATCCCTTGCGGGTGCGCGGCCTGCGCTCGCAGACGTTTGACGCCGAGGGCGTCAGGGTGAAGAAGACCGCGCTGATCGACGAGGGTGTGTTGACGACGTGGCTGCTCGATTGCGCCACCGCGCGCGAACTCGGGCTGGTCACGACCGGGCACGCCCATCGCGGCGTCTCGTCCTCGCCATCGCCGGGCTCGTACAATCTGCATCTGGAAGCCGGCGCGCTGACGCCGAAGGAACTGATCTCCGATATCAGCCAAGGATTCTACGTCACCGATCTGATCGGCTCCGGCGTCAACAGCGTGACCGGCGATTACAGCCGCGGCGCCTCCGGGTTCTGGATCGAGAATGGCGAGATCGCCTATCCGGTCAGCGAGGTGACGATCGCGGGGCATCTGCTGCCGATGTTCAAATCGCTGGTGGCCGCCAACGATCTGGAATTCAAATATGGCGTCAACGCGCCGACACTGCGCATCGAGGGCCTGACGCTTGGCGGACGCTGACATCGCCGACAGGATCTGGGCGCACGACGCCACGCTGCTGAGGGATACCGTGCGCGAGGCCGGCGCGCTGGCCCTGTCGCTGTTTCGCACCGAGTTGAAGAACTGGACCAAGGGCGCGTCCTCGCCGGTATCCGAGGCCGACATTGCGGTCAACGATCTCGTCGAGCAGCGGCTGCGGGCGGCGACGCCGGATTATGGCTGGCTGTCGGAAGAGAGCGTCGACGACGACAGCCGTCTGGCTAAGGAACTGGTCTGGATCGTCGATCCGATCGACGGCACCCGCGCCTATCTCGCCGGCCGCGAGGACTGGTGCGTCAGCGTGGCGCTGGTCGCAGGCTCGGCGCCGGTGCTGGGGGCCGTGTTCGCGCCGGTTACGGACGAATTCTTCTTCGCGGTCCGCGGTCGCGGCGCCACCCACAATGGAGTGCCGGTGCGTGCGGCCGCCGGCACCGGGTTCGATTTTTCCCGTATGGCCGGCCCGAAGCCGCTGGTGCAGCGGCTGAGCCCGTCGGCGAAGGAGATCATGCTGTATCCGCGAATCGGTTCGCTGGCGCTTCGGCTGTGCCGGGTCGCCGATGGCGGCCTCGATGCCGCTTTTGCAGGCGGCCAGAGCCGCGACTGGGATCTTGCCGCCGCGAATTTGATCGTAAACGAAGCGAATGGTAGAATGACCGCGCTCTCGGGGGATGCGATTGAGTATAATCGCAGGGACGTGGTGCACGGGGTGCTGGTGGCGGCGGGGCAGGATCGACACAGTCGTATTGTCGAGCACTTCCGGAATCACCCGTTGCCCTGAATCGGTCGAAATCCGTGCCACATATCGTCCCGTTGATATCGCGTTGATTGCGTCGCTTGTTGCTTGCTGGGCATCTCGTTAGGAAAGACCATCATGCCAGATAGCCCTCCGCAGCAATTGCTGCACCTCGTCATCGGCGGCGAATTGACCGATCTCGAACACATCACGTTCAAGGACCTCGACCAGGTCGACATCGTCGGCGTCTATCCGAACTACGCATCCGCGCTCGCAGCCTGGAAGGCGAAAGCGCAGCAGACCGTCGACAACGCCCACATGCGCTATTTCGTGGTCCACCTCCACCGGCTGCTCGATCCAGCCCAAGACACGAAGTCCTCCGGTTAAGAAGTCCAGCAGTTGAAACGACTCCTTCGCGATTTGCTGCGCAGCAGTTTCGTACAGCGTGCGCTGGGGGTGCTCGCGGCCGAATATCTTCGGCTGGTCTGGCTGACCAACCGATTCAGCTATGAACCGGCCGACGTCTATGACCAGGTCGAACCGCAGATGCCGGCCATCTTCGCGTTCTGGCACGGCCAGCACTTCATGACGCCGTTCATCAAGACCAAGGCGACGCACCGCGCCAAGGTGCTGATCTCGCGGCACCGCGACGGCGAGTTCAACGCCATCGCCGCCGAGCGGCTCGGCATTGGAACCATCCGGGGGTCCGGCGATCACGGCGGCGCCTTTCACCGCAAGGGCGGCGTCGGCGCGTTCCGCGAAATGCTGCAGGCGCTGGAGGACAACTGGAATGTCGCGACCACCGCCGACGTGCCGAAGCGCGCGCGGGTGGTGGGCCTCGGCATCATCATGCTGGCGCGGGAGTCGGGCCGGCCGATCATGCCGTTTGCGATGGTGACCTCCAGATTCGTCCGGTTGAAGAACTGGGACTCCACTACCATAAATTTGCCGTTCGGTCGCGGTGCGGTCGTGGGCATCGAGGCTGTGTATGTGCCGCCGGATGCCGACGCGGAGACTATGGAAAAGCTTCGTCTTCAGGTAGAAACTTACCTGAATGAAGCGACTCGTCGTGCCTATGTGGCCGTCGGGCGTCCGGAGGCCGCTCTTGGCTAACTCGTTGCCGATGACGCTGCGCGTCTACCGGAAACTATCGTACGCGATGGTGCCGTTGTCGCCTGCGCTGATCAGCCGCCGGCTGAGGCTCGGCAAGGAGGATCCGGCGCGCTTCGGTGAGCGCCGTGGCGTCAGTGCCGACGTTCGCCCCGCAGGTCCGCTGGTCTGGATTCACGGCGCCAGCGTCGGCGAGGTGCTGGCGGCGGCGGCGCTGATCGAACGGCTGCGGGCGTTCGGCCTGCGTATCCTCGTCACCTCGGGCACGGTGACTTCGGCTGCGATCGTCGCCAAGCGGTTCCCGCCCGACGTGATCCATCAATATGTGCCGTATGACTCGCCGCGCTACGTCGCCCGGTTCCTCGATCACTGGCGCCCCTCGCTGGCGCTGTTCATCGAATCCGACCTGTGGCCGAACCTGATCCTGTCGAGCGCCGCGCGGCGGCTGCCGATGGTGCTGATCAACGGACGCATGTCGCAGCGCTCATTTCCGCGCTGGCAGCGGGTGCAGGGCACCATCTCGGCGCTGCTCGACAAGTTCGACGTCTGCCTGGCGCAGTCGCAGACCGACGCGGATCGCTTCGCGGCGCTGGGCAGCCGCAACGTCGTGGTGACGGGCAACCTCAAGCTCGACGTTCCCGCGCCGCCGGCCGATGCGAACAGGCTGGAGCGGCTGATGGCGATGACGCGCGGCCGCCCGGTCGTGCTCGCGGCCTCCACGCATCCCGGCGAAGAGGAAATCCTCGCCGCGACCCACCGGACGCTCGCCGGCTATTTTCCTGGCCTGCTGACCGTGATCGTGCCGCGGCACCCCGATCGCGGCGAGGCCATCGCGCGCATGATCGAAGCAGCCGGCCTCCAACCGACCCTGCGCTCGCACGAGGATTTGCCTACCGCCACGACCGATATCTACGTCGCCGACACCATGGGCGAACTCGGGCTGTTCTATCGCCTGGCGCCGATCGTGTTCATGGGCGGATCGCTGGTCGAGCATGGCGGGCAGAATCCGATCGAGGCGATCAAGCTCGGCGCGTCTGTCATTCACGGTCCCCACGTCTTCAACTTCACCGACGTCTATGAAGCGCTCGATGCTGCCGGCGGCGCGCGGCTGGCAGCTACGCAGGACGCGCTGGTCAAGCAGTTCGGGCAGTTGCTCGCCGATCCCCGCGCGCGCGAAGCCGTGCTGATCGCGTCCGAACACGTGGTCGAGCAACTCGGCGGCGCGCTGGAGCGCACGCTCTCCGCGCTGGAGCCCTATCTGCTGCAATTGCGGATCGAGATGGGGGCCGCCAATGCGTGAGCCGGGCTTCTGGCACGGACCGGCCTCGCTCAACGCGCATCTCCTGAAACCGCTCGCCGCGCTCTATGGCGCCATCGCCGCACAGCGCCTGCAGCGCAGGGGATTGAACGCCGGCATTCCGGTGCTCTGCGTCGGCAATTATCACGTCGGCGGCGCCGGCAAGACGCCGACCGTGCTGGCGCTGGCAAAGCTGTTGCGCGAGCTTGGCGAGACGCCTGTCGTACTGAGCCGTGGCTATGGCGGAAAACTGCGCGGCCCGGTCAGGGTCGATGCCGTCAGGCATGCCGCCTCCGATGTCGGCGACGAACCCTTGATGATGGCGAAAACCTTGCCGGTGGTGGTGTCGCGCAAGCGCGCCGACGGCGTACCGCTGGCGCGCGCGCAAGGGGCGACGGTGATCCTGATGGATGACGGTTTTCAGAGCCCGGCGATCGTCAAGGATGCGTCGCTGATCGTGATCGACGGCGCGCGTGGTATCGGCAACGGCCAGGTGTTTCCCGCCGGCCCGCTGCGTGCGCCGCTGCGGCCGCAACTGGCGCGTACCGATGCGCTCCTCGTCGTCGGCACCGGGGCCGCGGCGAATGCATTAGCGAGCGAAATCGCAGCGCAGGGCAAGCCGGTACTGTCAGCGCATCTGAAGCCGGACGAGGAGCAGGTCGCAAAACTTCACGGCAAGCGCGTGCTGGCGTTCGCCGGCATCGGCGACCCCGCGCGATTCTTCAACACGTTGCGCGCCAGCGGCGTCGATGTGGCCGGGCAACGTGCCTTCGCCGACCATCACCCGTATTCGCGAGCCGAGATCGAGAGCCTGATCGCCGAAGCCAAGCGTGACGGGCTGACTTTGGTGACGACGGAAAAGGATCTGGCGCGGCTGCGGGATGCGTCGCAGCACATTGTGCCGTTCAGGGTAAAGCTGGAATTCGACGATCCGGCACTGCTGCGGAAATTCGTCGCCGACCGCCTGTTCAAGGCGCGCGAAAGGGAAACTGCGTAGGGTGGGCAAAGCGAAGCGTGCCCACCGCCTTGCAGTTTACTCGGCGACAGATGGTGGGCACGTCGCTGACGCTCCTTTGCCCACCCTACGAAGCGATTCTAGCCCTGCGCCTTCAGCGCACCCGGAAAATGTCGCTGCAGCACGGCGGTCGGAACGGAATAGGCTTCCTGCAGATCGACGCTCCAGTACTTCAACTCATCGAGCGGGATCCGCACGTCCGTGATCGCGCAGCGCACATAGGTTCCGGGCGAGATCACACGGAAATCGCCATCCAGATATTGCACCTGCGCTTCGCCATGGCCTGAGGAGCCGAATTTATTGAGCACGTCAAACTCTCCGATCGGCCGGTTCGCGGGTGCCGGCCTTAAATGTATTTTTCCAGGTTCGATCTATCATAGATAGGTCGTACTGTCCGCCCCGGAAACTGACCTACTTGTGATGATTTTGGGCCTGCCTGCGTGATAGCGTTGGTTCCGCCATGCCCGCAGCGTCCTACCGATCCGATAGAGACCGATGCGCCTGTTGTCAGCCACTTTATCCCTGACGCTCCTCGTGGCGGCCTGCACGGCCGATGCCGCGCCGTTGCCGGCCCCGCACCAAGTCGACATACCAGCGCACGGCATGACGCTGCATGCCCAGCTCTACAAGCCCGATGGCGACGGCCCGTTTCCCACCGTGATCGCGTTGCATGGCTGCGGTGGTTTGGGCGGTCAGTCGGAACCGGTGCAGCCACGCTACCGCGACTGGGCGGAGCAGCTATTGAAGACCGGCCATGCGGTGCTGCTGCCGGACAGTTACGCATCGCGCGAGCTTGGTCCGCAATGCCGCGCCAAGGAGCGCCGCGTGCTCGCCCGTCGAGAACGGGTTGCCGATGTCAACGCATCTCGGCAATGGCTGCAGCAGCAGCCCTGGGCCGCGCGCGAGCGGATCAGTCTACTGGGATGGGCGAACGGCGCCAGCGCGGTGCTGTGGTCGGTGCGGCCGCAATCGTCAACGCGCGGCATCGAGCCGGATTTCCGCTCGGCGATCGCCTTCTATCCGGATTGCCGGATCTCCGCCGGCCTCGGCTGGAGCACGCGCGTGCCGACGCTGCTGTTGATCGGCGCGCAGGATGACATCAGCTCACCATCCGCCTGCCGTCAGACGGTGGAGGGTGCGCGTGGCCGCAGCGCGCTGGCGCGGATCTTCGTCTATCCCGGCGCGGCCCACGATTTCGACCGCGCCAACCTGCCGCTGCGGGCGATCGCTGGTTCCGAAGCCGGATTGCCGGAACGCGGCCATATCGGCACCGATGCGGATGCGCGCAAGGATGCTCAGCGGCGTGTTACCGAGTGGTTGGCGCGCTAAAACAAACTGCCCTGATCGACCGGCTTGACGACGCGCTTCGGCGCCGCTGGCTTTGCGTCCTGCGTCGCGGCCTTCGTCGTCGCGGCGGGAGCCGTGGCCTGAGGCCGGTCCGCATCCGCGGTGGCGCCGACGCGGCCGTCGGCGAATTCGATCGAGATATGTGCGTTCGGTCCGATCGCGGCGGCGGCATGGATGGCATGGCCGTGTTCGTCGCGCACCAGCGCAAAGCCGCGCGCGAGCACGCCGCGATAGGACAGCGCCGACAACAACTGGCCGCTATGGACGACGCGCGCATCGAGGCGCTGCATCGCGGTCAGGAGCGCGCGGCGGGCGCGCTCGGCCAGCCGCTGCGTGCGCTCGTTGGCGCGCGCGATGGTATTGCGCTGCGCGTGGGCGTTGGAAAGTCGTGAGGCCTTCAGCCGGACTTCGAGCCCGGCAAAGCGGTCGCGCCGGTTGCGCAACAGGGCGCGCGTGGACAGGCGGATGCGTTCGTCTGACACCGTGAGGCGATGATTGGCTTGCGCGACTTGTCCGCGCAACACCTTCAGCGTGAGGCCGGCGCTGAGCTGCGAGAAGCGGCGGTGGTGGGCATGCGTGTTGGCCTTCAGGCCGCGGGGCAGGGCGGCGCCGAGGTGATCCAGCCGTTGCCGGGGAATCGCCAGCAGTTCGCTCAGGCTCGGCAGCGCGCGGGCGGCGGCGCGCAATTCGTTGCGGCGGCTTTCCTGGCCGCGTTGCCAGCACACCATGGTGCGGCGCGCCAGGCTCTCGACCTCGACGAACAATTCGCTGCGCACCGGCACCGCCATTTCGGCGGCCGCGGTCGGCGTCGGCGCGCGCTTGTCGGCAGCGAAATCGATCAGCGTGATATCGGTCTCATGGCCGACAGCCGAGATCAGCGGAATCATGCTGTCGGCGGCGGCGCGCACCACGATCTCCTCATTGAACGACCACAGATCCTCCAGCGAACCGCCTCCGCGCGCGACGATCAACAGATCGGGGCGCGGAATACGCCCGCCTTCCGGCAGCGCGTTGAAGCCGCGGATGGCGGCGGCCACCTGTTCGGCGGAGCCTTCGCCCTGCACCTTGACCGGCCATACCAGCACACGGCGGGGAAAACGGTCCTGAAGCCGGTGCAGGATGTCGCGAATCACCGCGCCGGTCGGCGAGGTGACGACACCGATTACTTCCGGCAGCCAGGGCAGCAATTGCTTGCGCGCCTCGTCGAACAGGCCTTCGGCGGCGAGCTTCTTCTTGCGCTCCTCCATCAGCGCCATCAGCGCGCCGATGCCGGCCGGCTCCAGCGACTCGATGACGATCTGGTATTTCGAGGAATTGGGATAGGTCGTCAGCTTGCCGGTGGCGATGACCTCGAGCCCTTCCTGCGGCTTGAAGCGCATCCGCGCGTGGGCAAATTTCCAGATCACCGCCTCGATCTTTGCGTTCTCGTCCTTCAGCGCGAAATAGCAATGGCCGGAGGAGTGCGGCCCGCGAAACCCTGAGATCTCGCCGCGGACGCGGACATGGCCATAGGTATCCTCGACCGTCCGTTTCAGGGACGAGGACA
>Ga0308176_10000719_pt1 | contig 20719 bp, 14 predicted proteins | sample PhyCR2_3_FD_203890 | JGI IMG/M metagenome (GOLD analysis project Ga0308176, IMG submission 203890) | Soil microbial communities from UC Gill Tract Community Farm, Albany, California, United States - DLSLS.C.R2 | ecosystem: Environmental > Terrestrial > Soil > Agricultural land | place: USA... | reverse complement strand
ACGCCGGTGAAAGAAGTCGTAGTCGTGAGGGAGGTTCGAAGCAAACAGCTCAACCTTCTCTGCCGCGCGGCAAAGCCCATATTGGCTGGTGAGTTCCTGATAGATTTCACGCGTCCCCTGTTCGTAATGCGGCGAGTAAGTTGCGCCGACGTCCATATGCGTGAAACAGATGAGAAGCGGCCTGGGCACAAACGCGGCGAGTAGGTCGCCGCGATCGATGCCTAATTCCAGGCTGCCTACGATGTTTTGTTCGGCATCCGCGTAGGCGCCAGGGGGCTGATAATTTGCGCCGGCCACATTCTCCGTGTGACCTTCCACCACAATGGCGGCTTGGATTCTGGGCTCGAGCGCGCAGAGATACATCGTAGCTGTGCCGCCCCCAGAGTGGCCACAGCATCCGATGCGGCTCTTGTCCACTTCGGGACGGCTCAGCAGATAGTCGAGAGCGCGGACGGCATCCCAGGTCTCAAACTGCGTAGTAGTCGAGCCGACGAGCAAAGCCGGCCAGCCAAATTGTTCGTGTTCGCCGGTAGGACCGAAGCGGGAGCGGTTCGTTCCCGGCACAGGATACTGAAGCCGTTCGCCCTGGCCCGGCGGGTCCCAGGTGAGAACGACGTAGCCTTTGCGGGCGAGATTCTGGAAGAGCGTCTGGTAACTTCGGTATGCCTTGCCGTCCGGCGTGTGGCCGAGCGGCGAGATGATCCCCGGAAAAGGACCAGTGCCGGATTTAGGAACGTACAGGTGCGCCGGAACATAGAATTGCGGCTGACTTTCGAAGATGAGTTTTTCGATGCGGTATGTGTCCCGTTCGACCGTCCCGGTCTGTTTCACGTTCAGCGGCGTTTTTTCGAGCTGGCCGCCGATGAGCTGCCATACGTTTTTTGTTACGAACAAAGCGCGATCCGTGACGTCCTTCCCGCTTTTCAAGCTGGACAATGCGGCCTTTCGACGCTCGCGTGCAGCGTTTACGACCGTGGCGAGATAGTTTGGAAAGTCGTTCCAGTAATCCCTGTTCACAGACGGTTCCGCCGAGCCCGCGTGGATTGGACCTGCCGTCTGTTGGGCTGGAAGGCTGCCCTGCGAGAGCTGCCCCGCAAGCGCGAGCGACCCGGTCTGAAGGAAGGTGCGTCTCGTGTTCATAGGTCAAAAGGTCCAATCCTCGATTTATCCAAGCGCGTTATTTGCATCAGCTCAGAACATCAACTTGAGTGCGAACTGAAGAATGCGCGGGTCGCCCGCCGACGTGATCTTCCCTCTTGAGGGTGAGCTGAGGATGTTCTGCGGCTGTTTGAAATTTACGTTATTGAATACGTTGAAGAATTCAGACCGGAACTGAACGGAAGTGCGTTCGGTAATTCTGAAGTTCTTCAACAGACTGAGATCGGTGTTAAACAGCCGCGGGCCTCGCAGGATGTTTTTTCCTGAACTGCCGAAGGCACCGGGAGCATTGGGCGCGAACGCCGCAAGGTTGAAGTACCCGGCGATGATTTGCCCGTGAGAGCCGCCCGGAAGCATGGGACTTCCTCCGATGTAGTCGGCACGGTCCGCACCAACACCACTGAAGGAGTTGTCCTGGCCGCTCATGACCGAAAACGGAAAGCCGTCACGCCAGTTGGCCAGAGAGCTGAGCTGCCATCCGTTGAGCAAGCTGTTCGCGATGCCGTGCAGCGGCGCATTTGGAATTTGCCATAGCCCGGAGAAATTGATGACGTGGGGGACATCGTCATTCGAAGTCCCGTAATCGAAGCGGCGATTGAACGGATCGGTTGTTCCGGAGGGCCCGAAATCATCAAGCATTTTGGACCACGTGTAATTGGCTTGCACGGAGAACCCATGACTCATCCGCTTTTCGACGGAGACTCGCAGGGAGTTGTAAGTGGAGTTGTTATCGGACGAGAACAGACCGATGCTGCCGAACTTCGGATCGAGACGGCGCGATTGCGTGTTTTGGGTCGTGGAGGCGCCAGGAATGTAGACGGCCGGATTATCTTCGCGGAACCCGAGAGCGCCGCTGGCGAGATAGGTCCCTTTGTTCCCGGCGTAAGCAATCCGTGCCATCAAGGAATTCGAGAACTGGTGCTCGAGAGTAAGGTTCCAGGTTGTCAGTTCCGGCATGTGCCAGTTTCTTTGCAGGGTCGCGTAGATAGAAACAGGAAGCGTGAATGTGGCAGTCGAGCCCGGCAGATTGGGCCCATATTGGGCGGGGAACGGATTCGCGATTCCAATGCCGGCGTACGGGTTCCCGAAAGGAATATTGCCTGAGTAATCGAAGCGCGGACCGAACGGAGCCGTGTCGGCCAGGCCATTCGTGTCATGTGTGCCCATGGGCGTGTAGTAAATGCCGGCCCCCCCGCGCAACACCGTTTTACCGGGGCCGATTTGATACGCGAACCCGAAGCGGGGAGCGAAATTGGCCCAATTGGGAAGAGAACCGGTTTGGGACGGACAACCGGTATCGGCACCGGGGCCGCCGAAGAGCATGCCTGCCGGTGCATTGGGGAAACGTGCGGATCTTGCTCCAGGCTGGTAGCACACAACGCGACCCTTCTCCTCAGTAAACGGATAATAAGGATCCCAGCGGAGGCCCGCCTCGACGCGCAGCTTCTTTGTGACGCGGATGTTGTCGTGAACGTACAGGCTCCACAAGTTGCCGGCGATGTTTTTGAACTCACCGCCGCCTTGCAGGAAGCGCGATGCCTGACCGGAGATAAAGTCAGAGATGTTGCTGCCGGTCAGCGAATTACCGAACGTAAACTGCCCTGACATGGTGTAGGTATTCGTCAGATCATTGATCACCCGCACCGATTCACCGCCAACGTGAATTTCGTTAGCACCGCGCGAGATGGCGACGTCTTCGCGAATGGTGTAGTCGCCGCGATCGAAGTTGCCCAGGTGATTCGTGGCAACTGTAAAGAAGCCAGGAACGTTCATTTGAAGCTCAGGCGGATCGGGCGCAGCGATCTGCACGCCTGCCGCGGGAAATCCGAATGGTGCTCCGCTTCTGGAGCCGCCGGTCTGAGACGTCCAGCCAAACCAGGTATTGAACAGGAGAGTGGGAGAGAACGAAAACGTGTCGTTGACTGCGAGGTTCTGGACTTTCACCTGATTGCCGTTCCCGTCCGCGGCAAGAATGTTCTGCTTTGCAATCGCGATATCCGGGGGCTCGTTGAAGCGCGTCCAGAAGTAACTTCCCGTAACCTGATTCTTTCGCTGAATCCAGTTGAGCTTGATCATGTATTGGTCGTCATTCTGAACCAGGCTGGGACCGGCATAGGTAAGCTGGCCGTTAGGTCCGTTCGGCAGTGGTATCGAGTTCAGAAAGTACCGCGCTTGTGGACTCAGCAGATTCGACGGAATCTGGTTGCCCGCGTATGGGACACCCGTCGTCGGATCGTGGACAGTAATGCCAGTCCCGGCGAAGTTCCCTGTTCGCTCCGCGGCGGTGGGGACGAACGCAACCGTGCCCTGAGCGGCACTGCGAATCGGCGTGCCCTGGTAGGTTCCGAAGAAGAAGAGTTTGTCCTTCAAAATCGGGCCGCCGATGCTGGCGCCGTACTGATTGCGTTTCAGCGTGTCCTGCTTTGGCGCGAAGAAGTTACGGGCATTCATAGCTCCGTTCCGCACAAATTCAAACGCGTCGCCGTGGACCGTGTTTGTGCCCGACTTCGTGATGATGTTGACGACGGCGCCTGCGCCCATTCCGTACTGGGCGGAAAGGTTGTCCGACTGAAGGTTGAACTCTTGAACGGCATCGGGGTTCGGGAATGGAAGATTGGTATTCACGTACGTGTCGTTGTGACCTGCTCCATCCATCTGGAAGTTGACGGATCGCGGACCGCCGCCGCCGACATTGGCGTCCTGTTCCCCCGGATAGACACCACCCTGACAGTTGACCAAGCAATACTTGCCCGTTTCATTTACCGTTCCGGGCGCAAGAAACAGGAGCGTCTGCGGCTGGCGGCCATTTAGCGGCAAATCGATGATCCGCTTCTGGTCGATAAGTTGCCCTACCATTCCCGTTTCAGTCGTGATCATTTGCGCGTTAGCCGAGACATTGACTTGCTCGGTTACGTTTCCTAATTGCAAGTGCACGGGGACGGAGGCAGACTGGTCGACCACAAGCGTGATGCCACGTTGAACGTATCTCGCGAAACCGGGTTTCTCAACTGTGATCTGATACTGGCCTACCGGAAGCGCAGTAAAGGAATAAGTTCCGGCATCATCCGTCGTTGTGGTTCTCTGTAACCCGATTTCGGTGTTTGTAACCTGAACAGTCGCTTGCGTGACGGGCGCGCCGGAAGGGTCCGAGATGGTCCCGTTCAAGTTGGCATTTGTAAATTGCGCGCGGGCCATGCCTGTGATCAGAAGCAGGCAAATAGCGGCAGCGTGCAGGGACTTTTTATTGAAGAACGACAAGACGACCTCCTAGTCGCAGCGCAAAGCGCTGACGCGGACACTCTAATTCGAAGTCTGGGAAGACTTGCCCATGAGACTGAGGCCGGAGCCCGCCAACTTGGAAGGCGCTCCGCAGAGGCGTTACATAAGCCTGACCTTAACGTCTTGGAGGGAAGTATAGAACCGGGCCCAGAAACGAGTCAAGATTTATTTCTCGCAATCTGAGGCATTTCTCTCGAAAAGTCGTCAGAACATCCAGTATCGCGGGAAATTGTTCTTGAAAGGCCCTACGCGATGTGCGTATAGTTTGCTTATGGCAGGGGCGGCCTGCGTTCATGGAGAATCGTTGAGACAACACACCAGATGCATTCGGCGGCACAAAGCCTTTTGGGTTCCGGCGCTATCTCTAAGCCTGGGCATCGCCCTGCACGCGGCACCGGTCGAACTGAAGCGCGGCGAGAACAAGGTGGACGTGGTAATCGGCGGCCAGCCCTTTACGACGTACTACTTTGACGAAGCGGTGGCGAAACCTTACCTCATGCCGTTGCGAACGGCATCGGGGACGGTGATCAGCAGAGGCTTTCCCGTGGTGAACACGGTTTCGGGGGCCGATCAGAAGAGCCCCTCTTTCGAGCCGCATCAGCGCCCACTCTATTTCGCTCACGGCGACATTGACGGACTGAATTTCTGGGCAGAGAAGGCATTCGATCCTTATTACCACGGCCACTCGCACCAGGCCTACGGACGCATGGCCCTTGTAAAACTGGAAGATTCGACCGGTGGCGCTGAAGCCGGGACGATTCGAGCGCTGTTCAACTTGTTAGCCCCGAGCGGCAGGATTATTGCGGAAGAAACACAGACTTTCAAGTTCCAAGGCGACCAGAAGGCGCGGATTATCGATTGCGACTTTGTTGTTAATGCAAGTCACGGACCTGTCACTTTCGGCGATACGAAAGAAGGCACGTTTGCGGTGAGACTCGGGCCGGAACTCAGTGCTCCGCACGATCACATGATCAATTCCAACGGCGCGCAGGGCGAGCCGGCCATCTGGGGCAAACCGGCAGACTGGGTGGCGTATTCCGGCGAGGTCTCAGGCAAGCCTGTCAGTGTGGCCGTATTCGACAACCCCACGAGTTTCCGCCATCCGACAACTTGGCACGCGCGGGCATACGGACTGCTCGCCGCAAACCCGTTCGGTGCACGCGAGTTTACAAACGATCCGGCGAAGGACGGAAGCTGGACAGTGCCGGAAGGCAAATCGATAACGTTTCGATATCGCGTCGTCATCTACGAGGGGCAATTGACTCCGGAAAGGACAGCGGCTCTCTACCGGGAATATTCAGGCGCACAATCAGGCGCACAATAATGTAGCGAGGATTGCCCGGCGCGCATTCGACTCCAACGCACTGTGAAAAGGAAACTCTCATTTCAGGATCTGGCGAAGCACGCGAAGGTGAGTACGGCGACGGTCTCGCGAGTTGCGCGCGGACTGACAACGGTTGCGCCGGCCATTCGGGAGCGCGTGAGGAAGGCGGCCGCGGAACTCGGCATCGACCTTGAAGAGCGACGGCACGAAAACGCGACCATTATCGCGTTTTTGCTCTCCAACCGCGATTTGCTTCACAGCTTTCAGGCACGTATCTTGCTCGGCGCACAACACTACTGCTCGTCTCAGAATCGTGAACTGCTCTTCCTCTCGTTCCGCTATTCACCCGCTGTGCCCGCCAAAGAGTTACATCTTCCGCAGATTTTGTCGCAGCGATCGCTTGTGCGGGCAGTGATTCTGGGCGGCACCAACACACCGAACCTGTTGGAAGCTCTCCGCGACCAGGAGATTCCGTTTTCCGTTCTGGGCAATAACGTGATTGGGGAATGGAATTCAGCGGAATATGACGCGGTCTATTCTGACGATGTCCAGGGTTTTTCGGAGATGTAGATCTCCCATGGTATGCGCGCTGTGCGGAGGGTTACTGCAAGAGCATGCGCCAGGCACAACTACAGCCGCGGATGAGCGAGATTCATTCGGACGACCGGCAGTTAGGTTATCTTGCTATGCGATCCGTTCTTTCGCGGCGCGTCCCTGTGACTGCGGTCTTCGCCGGATCCGACCCTATTGCGCGCGGTGTATACGACGCCGTGCGGCAATCCGGCCTGAAGATCCCGGAGGATATCAGCATCGCGGGATTCAATGACAGCGAAGCGTCTCTCATGTATCCTCCGTTGACGAGCGTACGCGAGTTTCCGGAGGAGTTGGGAAGACATCTGGCGGAATTCGCATTGAAGCGAATCGAGGCGCCCGAAAGAGAGCCACAGCAACTCACAATCCCAACTCGAGTGATTGTTCGAGAGTCAACTCGTTCAATCGCGGGCAAAGGGAGTGTGGCCACGTATCCCAATTCACTGGTGGGCTCGCCATGATGAGAGCCCACATGCATCATATGAGTACAAGGAAGACTAGCGAAATGAACCGAACAACTCGTCGAACGTTTGCCCAGGCATCTGCGTTGACGGCGCTCGCGGCCACGCGAGTCTGGGGTGCAAACGACCGCATCAACGTGGCTGTCATCGGAGTGGGCCGCCGCGGCCAGGATCACATCAAAGGGTACGCGAATCAGCCGGATGCGCATATCTATGCGTTGTGTGACGTGGATCAGGCAAATCTCGAGCGCAGCCAGGCGCATGCTAAGCAGCTCACGGGCGAGGCGCCGAAGGGCTTCAAGGATATGCGGGAGGTGTTCGCGGATAAGCAAGTAGACGCAGTTTCCATGCCGCTGCCTAACCACTGGCATGCGCTTGCCACAGTTTGGGCGTGCCAGGCCGGAAAAGACGTGTATGTGGAGAAACCCGCTTGTCACGATCCCTACGAAGGCAAGCAAATGGTCGCAGCGGCCCGCAAGTACGGACGCATGGTGCAGGTGGGCTCGCAGGGCAGGAGCGCGGCGCACAAAATAAAGGCAGTTCAACTGTTGAGGGACGGCGCAATCGGCAAGGTGTACATGGCGAAGGGCCTCTGTTTCAAGCGGAGAGAATCGATTGGGCATACGCCGAATGAGCCGGTGCCGCCGGGTGTTGACTGGGACAAGTTTCGCGGACCGGCGCCGATGATTCCCTTCAGCAAAAATCATTTCCTGTACAACTGGCATTGGTTTTGGGACACCGGGAACGGCGATCTCGGTAACCAGGGTGTGCACGAGATGGATATCGCCCGGTGGGGACTTGGTGTGGATCTCCCCCGGTCTGTGGTCGCGAACGGCGGCAAATATATCTACGATGACGACCAGGAAACGCCGAACACGGTGCTGGCTCGATTCGATTACGGCGACAAGGAGCTCGTTTTCGAAGTGCGCGGTCTGCAGACGGGCGGCGAAGGCGAATTGGTGACCAGCAAGGACGGCAACACGGTCGGCAACCTGTTCTACGGAAGCGATGGGTGGATGTCACTGGACGGAAATGGCTTCCGGCTCTTCAAGGGAGATCCGGCCAAACTGGTGCAATCCGAGAAGGCGACTCAAGATCCGCTGGGGACGCATCTTTCGAATTTCCTGTCCGCAATTCGAAGCCGGAAGTATCAGGATCTGAACGCGGAAGTCAACATCGGACGCCTCTCGGCTGATCTTTGCCATCTGGCGAACATCAGCTATCGCCTGGGAGGCCGGTTGCTGAAGTTCGATCCGCAGGGGGAACGTTTCGAATCTGAGGAGGCGAACCGGCTGGCGCATCCGCCCTACCGTGCGCCATACGTGATTCCAAGCCTTGCGTAACACGCAGCCGCGTTCGAACCGCCATCGCCGCTTGTTGTAGCGGAGCAGATGCTGGCCGGAGGCCTGTATTAAACGCTCGATCCCGAAATTCGTCCGTGATCGCAATCGAGCGCGCGATCTCTGCCAATCGGTGAATGCAACGCACGGATAGGATCGCGAGCTGGAGGCAGGTCGTCGAGGCTGCTTCGGCGGCGGCTCGCAAACGGGTGTCGGTCATCAAAATGGAATCGTGAGGGGTGATGGCCCACACGAATCACGCCGCTTCAGACCACTCATACCGATGATGAAGACCGCCCAGTCGCGGTTCGCAGATGAGATGACTGCAACCGGCTGAGCGATGCTCGATTACTCTTTGGGCCGGAGTGCCCTTGTTCAGGGCGATATGGGTCCGGTCTGAATGATAGTAGGCTATGTATGCGCGCCCAAGCCGCCGAAGATGACATTCGTTTAGCGGAATGACATGGTCGAGCAGTTCTCGACGCACGCTGCCGATCCAGCGTTCCGCGGTTCCATTCTGCCAAGGGCTCCTGATACTGGTACGTAAAAGCGTGAGATCGCTGGACTTCAGGAACTGGAGGACGTCGCTTCCGAACTTCGCGTCATGATCGAACAATACATATCGATAGGGGCAGGGAAGCGGGAATGCTTCCCGCAGTTGTTGCACGATCCAATTACTTGTGGGATGAAACGTAACGTTGAAGTGCAGAATGCGCCGGCGATCATGTTCAATCGCGAAGAAGCAATATAAGGTGCGGAAGCAAAGGGTCGGCACAGTGAAGAAGTCGAAGGCGGCAATCACCTCGCGATGGTTGTGCCGAAAGGCGAGCCACTGGAGGGCTTTTCTCTGCTCTGGAATGCGCTTCAGGCAACGTATATAGCGTGATACGGTAGGTTCGGAGATCTCGAAGCCGAGTGCTAGCAACTCGCCATGGATACGCGGCGCGCCCCACGTCGGATTCTCTCTTTTCATGCGGCGGATCAAGTCTCGGACTTCTTCGGCTAGCTTCGGCCGCCCCACGCGCTGCCGTCGGGATCGCCACTTCCAGAACAGGCGGTATCCGGCGCGATGCCGAGAGACCACCGTCTCGGGCTTGACGAGAATGAGTGCTTCGGACCAGTTGCTCCAGATCCGACGAACAACCACCCAGAACAGGCGATCGAATCGCTTCAGCTTTGGGCGCGGCTGTTTGCGCTTGTAAACGGCAAGTTGCTGTCGAAGAGCGACCGCCTCCAATGCCAAAGGGTGCCGCGCGATCAGAAACGCCCGCAGGTACGCCAGCGTCGCGAACATAGCCGTCATCATGACTCGATGCTAATCGCTTGCACGTAAATCGAAGCTGTTGATTCAAGAGGCGGGCGGTTTTGATGACCTACAACCATCCGAATTCCCTCTAGTGATCGCGATATGTGTTCCCGAATCGAAGATTACGCCCTCACCGGCGATTGCGAAACTTGCGCCCTAGTTGGTCGCAATGGGTCCATTGACTGGCTCTGTTTCCCCCGCTTCGATTCGCCGTCTTGCTTCGCCGCCCTGCTCGGTACCCTGGAACATGGCCGATGGCTGCTCACGCCCGTTGGCGACATCAAGGCTAGCCGTCGCAGTTATCGCGAGGGCACCCTCGTTCTAGAAACCGCTGCTGCGGGCTGTCGCAGGCCGCCCGGCAGCTACCAATATGGGCCGGGAAAAAATCGAGATAAGTAATGACTTCCTAGTTGCAGACGGAAGCATCACAACGTATGCCAATCAGCGCTGGAGCGGGGACCGGTGCTTTGGGATTGTCGATCGTGAAAAGACTCAATTCCCTAGTCTCCTTGGCTCGCTTGATAAACTTGCATCCGGCCGAACTACGAGCAAATTTCAAAGCTGTTTGTACGACGCACTCCTTCTATACGGACGCAACTCCGTGGCTGCAGAGCCTGCAGAAAAGCTTGTATTTGTCATTGTCGCGTTGGAGTCATGCTCCTCAAGAATGCAACGGAGCCTATAAAGAAAAATATCGGTGAACGTGTAGCATGGCTTTTCGCAAGGGACAAGTCCGGTGGTTACCGAAGGGCGACATCGCGCGCCAAGTCCGCTTTGTGAATCGTGCCTTCGGGCTGGCTGCCTGATATCGCCCAACCACTTGCTCGCACTCACGCATAACTGTTTGCAACACTGCCTCCCCGTATACTATTTTGAGCAGCAACAATATTGCCTCGCGAATGCGGTTGAGGCTTTCCCAATGTTCAAAAAGAAATGTGTCTGGGCTTTACTTCCAATACTATTGCTTACTACCGGCATCGTAGGAGCGGCCGAATGGCTTACCTTCGGGCACGACCCACAGCGCACCGGGTGGGCATTCGGAGAACGAGAGATCAGTCCGGAGACAGCTTCCAATCTGAAGCTGCTTTGGAAGACGAAGCTTGAGAACCAGTCTTATATACTCGCCGCGGCGACTGCGCCAGTGGTAGCCGAAAACGTTTCCACTAGAGGAGGAAATCAAACTGTCGTTTACGTGGCCGGTGTGACAGGATCATTATTTGCCCTGGCCGCCGACACGGGCGAGGAGCTCTGGCGCTACACCGTCAAGAACTTTGTTGAATCACGGAATAACAAAGCGTTCGTTTTCCAGGGCGGATTCCTTTGCCCGAACGGGATCACCGCCACTCCTGTCATCGACAAGACCACCAACACTGTCTACATCATCGGACCGGATGGGATGCTCTATGGCCTCGATCTGGGAAGTGGATTTCTGAGGTATGGGCCCGTCCAGTTTGTTGCTCCTTTCTCGAAGAACTGGAGTCTCAACCTAGTGGGTGGGAAGGTGTTTACAACGTTGTCTCAAGGATGCGGCAACGGAATCTCCGGTATCTATTCCATCGATGTCCGTGACCGCCATCATCCCGTGATCACGCAGGGCCTTCTCTCGAACACGACAACGGCTGGCGTGTGGGGTAGAGGAGGTGCAATCATCGGGAACAATGGCCGAGTTTTCGGGGGAGCGGCTGATGGACGATTTGATATAGAGGCCGGGGACTATTCCAATACAGTGGTTGCCGAAAGCTTGGACAACCTCAATGTCGTCGATTACTTTCTTCCTTCTAACTGGTCTTATCTGAACAGGAAGGACTTCGACCTGGGATCGTCGAGTCCAGTCTATTTCGGATGGCGCAACAGAAATCTCGTGGCTCATGGTGCGAAAGAAAGCGTTGTCTACGTTTTAGACGCCGACTCTTTGGGTGGCAAGGATCATCAGACACCGCTGTATGTGTCACCTCGCTTGGGTAATGATCGGCAGGTTTGTTGCGAGGGTATTGGCATTTGGGGCGGCCTCTCGACAGCAAGGGATGCTGACGGACGCACATGGCTTTACGTTCCGCTAGCGGGCCCGCCATCCACCGGCGCGCCCAAATTTCCCGTTATGAACGGCGACAGCAAAGATGGCAGCATCATGGCGTTTACGGTCGAGGCGGATTCAAGAACCGGGAATCCCATGCTGAGTGCGGCGTGGATTACTGGCGGTTTCAATCATCCTGATCCTCCTATCATTGCGAACGGCGTCATATTCGCCCTTTCCAACGGAGAGAACGCCGTTCAGAAGGGAGGAGCGCAGAAGAGACTTGAAAACACCGGGCCGGCAATATTAAGGGGGTTAGATTCAAAAACAGGAAAAGAACTCTTCAATAGTGCTGATGCGATAACTTCGTGGGTCCACTTTGGCGGGATAGCGTTAGCCAATGGCAAAGTGTACGTTACGGATCACGATTCAAATGTTTACTGTTTCGGGTTTCCCGCTACACCAAGCAATGGGAATTCCCGCTCGCTTAAGGGTGAATGAAATGACACGAATGTTCGTGGCCGATCATGCTTCGCGTAGAGTTTTTCTACAACTAGCTGGTGCTGCCGCATCCGTTAGAGAGTGTTTTGGGCAGTCGACTCTCCGGATCGGCATTATGGATCTTGTGCTCCGGCAAGCTGGGAAGCCCGAAGCGCTGTCTTTAGCCAAACAGCTGGGGTTAGAGGCAGTGCAGGTCACAATCGGTAAATCGTCCGAAGGCAAACCACTGCCTTTAGAAGATCCTGGTATTCAAAAGGCCTATAGGGACTCAGCCAAGCGAACCCAAATCCCGATCGATTCGACGTATCTCGATATGTTGCATCAAAGTTGCTTGAAGAACGATCCTGGTGCGCGTGAGTGGGTCGCAAAAGGAATCGAGATAACAAAAAAGCTCAATGCCGGGATCTTGATGACGGTATTCTTCGGCAAATGTGCCGTCCCGTCCAGACAGGAACTCGATTATGTGATCGACAAATTTCGCGATCTGGTCACCGAGGCCGAAAGAGCGGACATCATCATTGGATTTGAGAACACACTTTCGGGTGAAGACAATCGCTATGCTGTTGATCGGATCAGCTCGAAGGCATTCAAAGTCTGGTATGACGTCGGAAACTCTACCTTCAACGGCTACGACGTGCCTGCCGAGATCCGAATGCTCGGCCGCGACCGCATTTGCCAATTTCACTTCAAAGACAAGGGCTACTTAGGCGAAGGCAAGGTCCAGTTCATACCGATTTTACAAGCTATTCGCGACATCCAGTATTCCGGCTACGCAAACCTAGAGACGGTTTCCCCGTCCGGATCAGTGATGGAGGATGCGAAGAGAAATCTGGATTATCTCCGACAAAACATAATCGGTTAATCGGACTGTAAGTTGTGTCGCCCGCAAAGTGCACAGTAGCCGGGCTACTTGCGTGCTCGTCATCGAACCGCATCATCGCACTCGCTTTCTTTTCAGGGCATTTGAATATCTTGGCCTTACCGGAACCGCTGACCTTGTCGTTCGAGGCACAGTCGGCCGCCATTCGCAAGCTGTCAGTTTATTCTTCGTGATCTTCTAGCCTCGCTCCACAAGCGACGCCATCGCTACGAAATACGTTGGAACGGTCCGCGCACTAGTTCCCACAGCGCCTGACAATGGTGATCACAGTCCATGGCAACAGGTAATAGGCTACAGCCCGAAACGTCAGTCGGGGTCCACAGCGGGTATGTATGGATGATCGCAGTCATTGCAGCCTTCGGTGGCCTCCTTTTCGGCTACGACTGGGTTGTGATCGGCGGTGCAAAGCCGTTCTACGAGAGTTACTTCGGCCTGACTAGCGAGCGACTAATCGGTTGGGCAAACAGCTGTGCCTTGATAGGCTGCCTTGTTGGATCGGGTATATCCGGGAGTATAAACGATCGTCTCGGGCGGAAAAAGCTGTTGATTGTGTCCGCTTTCCTCTTTGGCATCTCCTCGGCTCTCACCGGTTGGGCAGGTTCCTTCCGGGCGTTCATCGGGTGGCGAATCACTGGCGGCGTCGCAATCGGGATTGCATCTAATGTGTCCCCGACGTACATAGCGGAGATCAGCCCTGCCGCTTATCGGGGCCGACTAGTTTCTCTGAATCAGCTCACGATCGTGCTTGGTATTCTCGGTGCACAGATAGTGAACTGGCTTATCGCACAACATGTGCCAGACGGCGCAACGGCAGAACAGATTCGAGCATCATGGAATGGCCAATACGGCTGGCGCTGGATGTTTACAGCTGTTTGCGCTCCCTCGCTCGTCTTCTTCTTAAGCGCGCTCTTTGTCCCCGAGAGTCCGCGTTGGCTTATCAAAAACCGAAAGCTCGAACAAGCACAACGTACGTTGACCAAGATTGGAGGCGAGCGATACGGCACGGAGTCGTTGCGCGAGATACAACGCAGCCTATTAGCGGAGGAGCAAACCACGGCGCACTCCTCCGAGTTGCTCTCTTCAAATGTTCTGCGAGTGCTCGGTATCGGAATTGTTCTTGCGGTCCTGCAACAGTGGTGCGGAATCAACGTAGTCTTCAACTATGCAGAGGAGATCTATCGTAGTGCGGGATATGGCGTCAATGACGTACTCTTCAATATCGTCATTACGGGCGCCGTCAACCTTGTTTTCACTCTCATTGCGCTTGGCTTTGTCGACCGTTTAGGTCGGAGGCCCTTAATGCTAATTGGCTGCGCAGGAATCGGACTGTCTCATGTCTTAATCGGGTTAGCTTATCGAGCACAGCTTCGCGGTCTGCCGTTACTTATGCTCACGCTCGCCTCGATCGGCTGCTACGCCATGTCACTCGCGCCAGTGACATGGGTCTTGATCTCCGAACTGTTTCCAAACCGAATCCGCGGAGTTGCTGTGTCCATTGCGGTATCGGCTTTGTGGATTGCGTGTTTCCTGCTCACGTTCACGTTCCCGATTTTTCTCGGCGGCTTGGGGGCCGCCGGCACATTCTGGCTTTACGCTGTCATTTGCTTTGTTGGATTCTTCTTTGTGTTGTGGCGAGTTCCCGAGACGAAAGGCCGCACGCTTGAGCAGATCGAAGAGCAGCTGGGTATCGTCCAAACAGCACAGCTGCCTCGCTAGGGCGCGGAGTTCCCTAATCCATTGGATAGAGGCTACAGCCACCATTACTAGCAGGACGGTACCGGTCATATAGCTCGCTGCTCCACCGCAGAGGAATAGAAACGTGTTCACCACCGAGTCCAACAGTCCAACGGTTGCATGAATCCTAGTGGAATTGCCTTCTGCGCTCTAGCGCGATAGCTGCTGTCGGACTCCCATTGGGCTTTAGCCATGCCGGCTGAAACTATCCCCGGAGCAATCGGCGTTCGCGCGGATTCGCGCGGGCGCTAGTAAGCCGTCCCAGTGATTGGGTTAGCGATGATTCTGCGCCGCGGATCTGAATAAGACCAACGGAAAGGCTTGGCGACTGTAGCGTAGGCGCGGATGTATTTCCGGATCTTGCGAGTCAAATCGGCGAGGGAAGTAAAGATGCCACGCGCGAGGAGATCGCGCTGAATCTTGGCAAACCACAGCTCCACTTGATTGAGCCAGGACGAGTAGGTCGGAGTGAAGTGGAAGCGTACTTTCGGGTGGTCCGTCAGGAACTGTTGCACCGCCTTGGTCTTATGCGCCGAGAGATTGTCGAGCACAATGTGGATCTCCTTCGCCCAACGAACACGCTTGACCAACTCCGCGACAAAAGTGATGAACTCGTCGCTGGTGTGGCGTTTTGCCGTTTTGCCTTGCACCTTCCCGGTCTTCACATCCAGCGCGGCATACAACGAGAGCGTGCCATGCCGATAGTATTCGAAGCCATGCCGTTCGGCCCGCCCCGGCGACAACGGTAGGACCGGGTCAAGGCGGTCGAGCGCCTGAATGGCCGTCTTCTCGTCAACGCAGAACACAGCCGCGTGCTGCGGTGGTTCCAGATAGAGCCCGATGATATCGGCTGCTTTCGCCTCAAAATCGGGATCGTTGCTTGCCAGGTATCGTTCCAAGCGGTGCGGCTGCAGCCGCGCTTGTGCCAGAATGCGATGCACACTCGACTTGCTCACGCCCATCTCGACGGCCAGTTTGCGGACCGACCAGTGGGTGCTGCCGTCCTGCGGCTTCTGTTGCACCCTCCTCCGGCACACCTTCGCTTGCACACCCGGTGTCGCCGTTCGTGGCTTACTGCCCCTGTGCTTCGCTTCCAGCCCTTCGATTCCGGACTCTTCAAACCGCTGCTTCCAACGCCATATCGTCCGAGCTGTCGTATGCAACTCCCGCTTGATCGCCTTGTATGTCATGCCATCGGCGAGCGCGAGAATCAGACGTGCGCGGAACACATCTCCGGCAGGCAGTGTCCGCGATTGCGACCATTGTGTCAACTCTTCCCGCTGCTCAGCGGTCATCAAAAGCAGCTCCCGATACCGTGCCACATACCAGAGACCCTTCTGATCAGCAAAGGTATCTAAATCGCTGGGACAGATCACTAGTTCGCGAGCGAAGGATCTCATAAGCTGATTCAGCCCCGCCTTGCTCGTGTTGTAAGGACCGATATCAGGCCAAGGCGCTTGTGCGACCCACGAGGTCGTGAAAATAAGCTGTCCCGGAACCCCATCCTCGATCATGCCTTTAGCGGCGGCCTTGCCTAACAGAAATGCACTCTTCAGGTTGATATCTATCGTCGTCTCCCAGTCGTGTTCCTCAACTTCAATAAGTGGGGCAGGTGTAACCACGCCCGCGTGGCACAGAGCCGTATGGATAGCGCCGAATCGAGAACGGCTCAGTTGGAGAAAGCGCTCTACTTCGGCGGATTTCCTGAGGTCGCCTTGTACGTATTGAAGCTTTTGCGGATTAATCCCGGCCTGAATAAACCGATTGGCGACTTCTTCGCTCGCTAGCACATCGTTCACCGAAACGCGAGCGCCGTGATCTAAGAGTCCTTTGACGATTGCGACGCCAAGCGACCCTGCACCACCAGAAATCACAATGTGGTTTCCATCCAACAGGTTCTTAGTCAAATACATTCGTGTCCGCGATTTTAACCGTAGGACAATCCCAAGAAACCACACCCTAGGAACCGAAGGTGAACACGAAGGGATCCGCCCGGAAGACCGTTCGGCCGGGACCGACGCTCGTTTTACTGCTTCTCCTGTTCCCGCTTCACGCCGCACTGGGCGAAATCAGCTACGACTCTGCAAGCCGTGTTTGGAAAGTCGCGAGCGGCCCGACCGAGTATCTGCTCGCGCAGAAAAGGGGCGGGGTTTCCCTGGAGTACTTTGGCCCTCGAGGAGGCGGACCCTGGACGCCATACGATGCTAAGAAACTGCGCCATCCTGAACACGCGCCGAGTGTTCATTCCGATCTCGCCGGACAAGTTGAGGGGCGTGTTATTGACTCGACTGAACTGGACCTCATCTCGCACCGCATTCTTCCCGGGAAGCCTGGGATCGAGTCGCTTGAGCTCGTGTATCAACACCGCAGTCTGCCGCTGCGCATCCGTGCAGAGTATTGCGCGTGGGGCTCTAGAGGCGTCATCACGCGTCGACTATGGATGTGGAACACGGGTAGGAGTGCACTGCATGTTCAGCGACTTCAATCTTTGTCATGGGCTTTGCCGGCGGGACAGTATGATTTGACCTATCTCTACGGTGGCTGGGGTCAGGAGCGGCAGGTTGCGAATGAGAGCTTGGGGGCTGGAACACGTGGCTTCGTTTCGGCAAGCGGACGATCTACAAACGACTATTCGCCATGGTTTGTACTCAAGAACCACGAGCTGGGCGTGCACTATCTCGCGCAGCTCGCTTATTCCGGAAATTGGGAAATGAACTTCGAACGTCCTCCGCTTACCGCCGATCAACCTTACTGGCAGAACGATCTTAACGTGAGCCTGGGGATGCGGTTCGATTACGGCGGAGACCTCGCGCTTCAATCAGGCCGCGAATCTCAACTCCCCGAAGTGGCTTTTACCAGCTCAGGGGTAAGTCTCGACAATGCCGCCAACCAGTTGCACCGATATCAAAGGGAGTTTGTCGTTCCTCGGAGCTCGACGAATAGTCCGCTTCTTGTCCAATTCAATTCCTGGTATCCCTTTCCTGGAAAAATGAACATTTCGGAGATGAAACGGTGTGCGGAATTAGCGGCCAAGCTTGGAGCTGAAGTATACGTCCTTGATGCTGGCTGGTACGACAAAAAGGACTGGGGAACAGAGCTTGGCGACTACGAGGCCGATCGCCGAGCGTTTCCGAACGGCATAGAGGAACTCGCCAATTACGTTCGAAAACTTGGAATGAAGTTCGGTATCTGGGTAGAGATTGAAAACGTGGGGATGAACTCCGCTGTGTTTCGGGATCACCCGGATTTGTGCCTCCAGTATGACGGCAAACCGATTGAGCGAGGAGTGCGACGGCAATTAGACTTTGGAAAGCCCGAAGTACGTCGCTGGGTGCGATCGGTTATCAATCGACTCGTACACAGCTATGGCCTCGAGTGGCTCAAGATCGATTACAACATCGAGATCGGCGAGCAGTTCGATCCTCCCGGAACAGAGCAGCGCAGGGGCGACACACTGTATCGGCATCTGATGAACTACTATTCCTGGCTAGACGGAGTTAGAGAGGCTTATCCACGTGTTTTAATCGAAAACTGTGCCACCGGCGGCATGCGGTTCGATGCGGGAATTATGGCGCACGCCCACACAACATGGCTCTCCGATGAAGTAAAACCTAAGCCTTCCGTTCAGCTTGCTTATGGTTGCAACGCTCGAGTTCAGCCGAGGGATTTGCAACCATTGGATGGTGGGGGATACAGAACGCGGAGATATTCTTCCGAGCGACTCGCCTGGCTGGTGGGATTTTATGTTTCGCGTTCCCATGAACGGACAATTTGGAATCTCGAGCCGCGTATTTACTTGGACGCAGGACCTGGTCCTGCATGCACAGCAGAACGTTTCCGTTTACAAACAAATGCGGGACATCATTGCTAGTGCCGACGTTTTCCACCTGACGCCTGAGCCTGCACACAATGACCCGACCGATTGGATGGCGCTTCAATACATTCCGACAGATTCAGTTAGGAGTGTCGTAATGGCCTACCGTCTTGGGAAAAGCGGAGCAACTGAACTCCTTAAGCTCCATAGGCTGAATCCAGAGAAGAAGTACAAGGTCGAAAGTGACTTGGGGAACCTGGGCACGTGGACCGGTCGGGAGCTTACAGACCAAGGCCTCCGAGTGACGCTCGATGCACCTTGGCGTGCAACGGTGATTCGGCTCCAAACTCTTGATTGATACTCGCGTCCCCTCGGCGATCTCAGTCCGGACGCAGGCGTTAGCAGCTCAGGAAATGTGTATACAATGACAGTCACCGAATCGGTTCTTGGATATGCGAATCTGGTCCAGACTTGCGGCGGTCCTGTTCCTGGCCTGCGACTTGCAGCCAGGATTTGCTCAAACCAATAAGGATGAGATCAATGGTCACATACAAAGGGCCCGCGACGCCATTGCACGTCACGACCTCAACGCCGCAAATGACGAGTATGCGAACGTTCTGAAGCTTGACCCCGGAAACGCTGAAATCAGCGCCGCTCGCGGAATCACACTGTACGCTTTAGGAAGACCTGCCGAGTCGATAAGCTTGCTCAAGTCTGCCTTGGCAATAGACGCCACCCTGGGAGAGGCAGAGACTTTCCTCGGTTTGAGTTTGGCTGATCTGACGCAGTGCAGGGAAGCCTTTCCGATTCTCAAGAAGAAGTTCACTACCCAACTCGACCCGAAGCTACGGCGTCTCGTGGGCCTGTCACTTCTCGGTTGTTCTTCAACTGCTTCTGATACTGACGAGGCAATGTCCGTAGCTCGCGAGTTAAAGCGCTCCTATCCAGATGATCCGGACGTGTTGTATCACGTTGCTGAGCTTTACTCGGCATTGTCAAAAGACACGGTGAACGAGCTTTTCAAGAAGCACCCGGACTCGTTCCGAGTCCATGAGCTTGCAGGAGAAGCGCTGGAGGCCCAGAACAGTGCGGCCCAAGCGGTTATTGAGTATCGGAAGGCTCTCCAAGTGAGTCCCAAAGCTCCTCATCTGCATTATCGAATTGGGATGATCCTTCTTCAGGACAAGAAGAACAATCAAGATGATCGAGCGCTCGATGAGTTCAAACAGGAGATCGCAATCAACTCGGGTGATGCAGCATCCGAGTATCAGGTGGGAGAGATCCTTCGCACAAAAAACGAATTAGAAAGGGCGTCGCAACACTTCACGAGGGCACTCGAGCTTGATCCGGTTTTTGTCGAAGCGCATCTGGGGCTGGCGAAGATCAATTTGTCTCGTCACGAGGGTGACGCTGCCATTCAACACCTGCAAACTGCAATCCAGTTAGCTCCGGACGACTCACGCCCGCACTACTCGTTGATGCTCGCGTATCGGGAACTTGGGAAAGTGCAGCAGGCCGAACGAGAGATGGCAACCGTCCAGGATCTGAATGCGAGGAAGCAAAGCGAGTTCGACCAGAGCCTGCACGCACTCCTAACCGGAGAACGAAAACAACCCTAGGGATGCCACGCGGTTCTCGACTTCTTGTATGGGTGGGAGTAGCCGGCACCTTGAGTCTCGCGGTTTCTGCCGTTCGAGTTCCTGCGATCAATGCTTCCAAACAAACTGGGCCTAAAGTCCCGGATATCGGCTATCAGCTTACGGACGTAACGACGAAAGCGGGACTGAAATTCCGAAACTACTTCGGAGGAGAAACCAGCAAAAAATATATTCTCGAGACCACTGGTTCCGGAGTTGCCTTTTTCGATTACGACGCGGATGGGTGGCCGGATATCTTTCTGTTGAACGGTTCCCGACTGGATGGATTCCTTCCAGGACAGGACGCGACAAATCGTCTGTTCCACAATAATCGCGATGGTACGTTCTCCGATGTCACAAAGACGGCTGGTTTAGTGCGTGAAGGTTGGGGACAGGGCGTCTGTATCGGAGACATCGATAACGATGGCTACGAGGACCTGTTCCTGACCTACTGGGGACAAAATGTCCTGTATCACAACAATGGAGACGGAACCTTTACCGATATTTCGCAGAAATCTGGTGTAGCTGGAAAGTCTAGGCGGTGGGGAACGGGATGCGCATTCCTGGACGTTGACCGCGACGGGCATCTCGATTTATTCGTCACGAACTACATCGTGTTCGATCCGAAGACCGCGCCCGATCCCGGCGCCAATCCGTATTGTGTATTTCTCGGCATATCC
>Ga0308176_10000718_pt1 | contig 20733 bp, 12 predicted proteins | sample PhyCR2_3_FD_203890 | JGI IMG/M metagenome (GOLD analysis project Ga0308176, IMG submission 203890) | Soil microbial communities from UC Gill Tract Community Farm, Albany, California, United States - DLSLS.C.R2 | ecosystem: Environmental > Terrestrial > Soil > Agricultural land | place: USA... | reverse complement strand
AGCTTCGAGGTGCTCATGCAGACCGCGCCGAACCTGGCGAGCTGGCTCGGCGCGTTCGTGTTCGAGCAGGCACCCTCCGCCCCCAACAACGCGATGGTGCGCGAGCAGCGGCTCGCCGCGCTCCGGACCTGGGCGCAGAAGTCCGATCAGGACGTCATCGTCGCCGCAACCCAGGGCGTGTTGCCCGCCGATCCCGCCTACGCGGAGTGGCTCGTCCTGCTCGGCCGCGGCGACCTCCTCGACAATGGATGACCCGAGCTCGATCCACGAATGCCACGAATGCCACAAATGCCACGAATGCAATGAGCCTCGCCAAACTGCAAGTCTACGTCACGGATCGCCAGCTGGACCTCCACCACCGCGCCAAGGATCTGTTCCGTACGCTGCGCGCCGAGCTGATCGAGGCGTCCAATGCCAAGGCCATCCAGGAGTCGCCGCAAGACGTGTTCCGGCGCCTCCAGCTCCTGGCGGAGCCGCCCGCGCAGCTGCTCGATCACCTCCGCGCGAACAACCTGCACGAGCACGCGTTCTGCATCCTCGGCGGCGAGAAGAACCAGGCGCGCGATCATGGGGCCCATCACTTTCAGCGCAGCGACGACGCGTGGTTCGACTTCAGCATCGTCGTCCGCGAGCGCAGCGAGCACCTCGACCTGCTCGCCTACGACTTCGAGCTGCGCTTCCCGCCCGGCCTCGGGGTGCCGTTCCTCCGGTTCGACCTGAACCTCCCGCACCACGCCAACGACGAGCGCGATATTCGCTGTCACCTCCACCCGGGCTCGGACGACATCCTCGTGCCTGCCCCGCTCATGACCCCGTCCGAGCTGCTCACGCTGTTCCTCGAGGGCGCGCAGCTGCCGGCGGGCCGCGCGCCGCGCGCGTTCACCGCGTTCGAGGCCGCGTGGTTCGAGCAGATGTACGTGCTCACGCGGCGATGACGGGGCGATCGGCGGAGGTGATCCCGGCCTGCTCGTCCCCGGGCGTCGCCGGGGCGCACGGTGGTTGCGGAACCTCGCGCGCCCTGTATCGGCCGGCGGCGCATCTGGGGTCTAATACTTCCACATGCGGGGACATACCGCTGGTTTCGGCTCGGCCGAGGTGCTCATCCGCGCGCTGCTCGACGAGTTCCCCGAGCTCGACCCCGCGCGCGTGCGGACCGCCGTCGAGCGCGCGACCGCGAAGATCGCCAATGCCTCGCTCGATACCGAGGGTCACCGGTTCGTCGATCACCACCTCGCGCGGGTCGAAGCGACCGAGGAGCGCACCGAGCGCGCCCGGATCTTGCGCGACCTCGCGGTGAGCCTCGAGGAGCGCGGCGACGCCGAGCGCGGCCTCGTGGTCCGGCTGGCGGCGTTCGCCGAGGCCGCGGCGACGGCCGATCTCGATCCGCTGCTCCGGCTCGCCCGGATCACCCAGCGCTGGAGCGATCTGCCGCTCGACGACATGACGCAGCTGATCGATCTGAATGACGACGCCAGCCCCCGGCGGCTCAGCGAGATCGCCGCCGTGTGGCGAGAGCTCGGGCTCGGGTATCGCGCCGCCGATTGCCTCGAGCGCGTGCTGGCGCTGGCGCCCGCGGACACCTCGGCCCACGAGGCGCTCGAGCTGTTCTATCGCAGCACGCGCGAGTGGCCGGCCCTGATCGATCTGCTCGGCCGCCGCGCGGTGCAGGTCGACGGCCCGGAGCGCGCGGAGCTGTTTCGCGAGATGGGGCTCATCTACGAGCGCGAGCTCGGCGACGACGGCGGGGCGCTCGACGCGTATCGCGAGGCCGACCGGCTCGAGCCCGATCACCCCGACGTGCTCGACGCGATGGCGCGGCTCGAGCTGCGGGTCGGCGGCTCCGATAGCGAGGCGCTGATCACGCTCGATCGCCTCGGCCGCCTGGTCAAGGAGCCGAACCAGCGCGCGGCCGTGGCGTTTCGCGCGGCCGACGTCGCGCGGCAGTACGACTACGACAAGGCGCAGGCGCTGTACGAACAGGCGCGCGCCGATGATCCGGATCTGATCCCGGCGATCGATGGGCTCGCGACGCTCTACCGCGACCGCGGCGAGCTGGGCGCGGTGATCGCGCTCCTGGTCGAGGCCGCCGCGCGGCCGGCGCTGGTGGCCGAGCGCTCGCGCTGGCTCGCGGACGCCGCCGACTTCTGCGTCGCGACCGGCGATACGGATCGGGCGAAGCGGCTGTACCGCGAGGCGCGCACCGCCGATCCCACCAACCACAAGGCCGGCCTGGCGCTGGTCGAGCTGTGCTGGGATACCGGCGATCTGGCCGATCTGGCGCCGATGCTCGACGAGCTGTGCCGCACCACGGTCGAGCCCGGCCGGCTGCGCGGGTACCTCTTACAGCGCAGCAAGCTCGCCGCCGAGCTCGGCGACCCGGCCACGGCCCGGGATACGCTGGCCCGCGCCGTCGAGCTCGATCCCCACGATCCGGTGACCCGCCGCGAGCTCGCCGATCAGTTGTTCGATGCCCAGGAGTGGCAGCGCGCCCGCGTGCTGATCGAGGGCCTGCTCGACGATCACGAGGATCTGCTGCAGCCCGAGGTCTCGGTCGAGCTGCACTACAAGATCGCGCGCTGCGCCGAGCAGCTCGGCGACACCGAGGGCGCCGCCCGGCACGCCGCGGTGACGCTCGCGCTCGCGCCCGATCACCGCCCCGCGCTGCTCCTGCGCGCCGAGCTCGACGTCGCCAACCCCGAGGCGCTGCTCGCCGATCAGCTCGCGCTCGCCAACCTCGCGCCGCCCGACGAGAAGGGCCCGCGGTTCTCGGCGCTCGGCGACCGCTACGCCGAGCTCGGCGACCGCGCGACGGCGCGCGAGATGTACCGCGAGGCGCTCGCCCACCGGCCCTCCGACCACCTGCTGCTCACCAAGTTCCTGGGCCTGGTCGCCGACGAGGGCGACTGGAGCTACAGCCTCGATCTCGTGCAGCGGCTGATCGACACGGAGGTCGATCCCAGGGTGCGCGCGCGCTACCGCCACCTCGCCGCGATGATCGCGCGCGACGAGCTCGATCGCAAAGACCACGCCGCGACGCTGTTCGCCCAGGCGATCGAGGATGATCCGCGGCTGTTCACCGCCGCCGACGAGCTCGAGGCCCTGCTCGGCGAAGCCGGTGACCGCGAGGCCGTGATGCGGTTCTACTACCTCCGCCTCGAGCACGTCCGGCACGACGAGGGGCGCCGCGGCGAGCGCCTGCGGCTATGGGATCGGCTCGGCGAGCTGTGCCTCGCGCAGGGCCGCCGCGAAGACGCGGTGACCGCGTTCGAGGTCGGGCTCTCGCTCGATCCCGACAACCTCGAGCGCCGCCAGCGGCTCGCCGATCTCTACCTCGAGGCCGAGCCGAAACACGCCGACGACGCGATCGTGCAGCACCAGGCCGTGCTGCGCGCCAACAAGCGCCGCGTGGCCTCCTACGAGGCGCTGCGCACGCTGTACCGCCGCACCAACCAGCCCGAGAAGGCGCGGGCGTGCGGCGAGGCGCTCGACATCATCGGCTTGCACATCGTCGACGACAAGATCGAGGCGCTGTTCCGGCCAGGCGCCGCCCCCGAGGCGCCAGGCGGCGCCCAGAAGCCGCTCGGCAACGAGGACTGGGCCGCGCTCGGCGGCGAGGGCGTCGATCCGCAGCTCTCGGGGCTGTTCGCGCTGGTCGCGCCGGCGTTCGTCGCCGAGCGTGCACGCACCCGCCCGCTCGAACCCGCGCGCGAGCTCCGCGATCCGAACATCCCGCCGGCCGTCGCGCGCGTCGTCGCGCGGGTGGTGACGATGTTCGGCGTCGCCAGCCCGCCGGCCTACGCCGACCCCGGCCAGGTGACCGCGTGCACGATCACGCTGCGGACCCAGGGCAGCGTGCTGGCGCCGGTCGTGGTGATCGGCCGGCCCGCGCTCGACCGCCAGATCGACGACGCCGAGCTCGCGTTCGTGCTCGCCCGCCAGCTCGCCGATCTACGCAGCGACCGGTTCGCCCGGCTCCTGTGCCCGCGCGCCGCCGAGCTGGCGCAGATCATCGAGCTCGCGATGGCGCACGGCGACGGCCCGTCCAGCCACGCCAGCCGCTGGCTCGCCACGTCGCTGCACGCCGTCGAGCATGATCAGGTGCTCGCGATCGCCGGCCGGCTGCGCGAGCGCGGGGTCGATCCGGTGCGCGCGGCGCTCGGCTGGCTGGCGGCGACCGATCGCGCCGCGGATCGCATCGGCCTGGTGATCACCGGCGATCTGGCGACCTGCGTCCGTGTGCTCGAGCGCGAGCGGACCAACGCCACGGGCGAGGTCAACCGGATCATCGAGCTGGTGTGGTCGAGCGTCACCGAAGAGGTGCTCGGTGTACGCAGCCGGGTCGAACGCTGGCCGACACGTCCGCACACCGCCGCCTAACACACCAGAACCTCCCGGCCACCGACGATCGCACGGGCCCGCCGGTCGGTCACGCAAACAACAGCTCACAGGTGGGTTGAATCGCGTACGCCACTGACTGTGAGAGATGCTTCGCTGTGCAAGCCATGCACATATGACATTGTGTACCTTCTGGAGATCTCGACGTTGTATGAAGACACCCTTGCGCGACACGATTGCCGCACGAGCCGTGATAGATGAGCCGCGGAGGAAATCCATGAACCGACTCGCTTGCATCACGATCAGCTCCCTGGCGCTCGGCGGCTGCGCCATGACCGACTCCGGGCCGACGAACCCCGCCGACGAGGCCGCCAGCAACGGGGCCGCGCCGGTCGTCACCGCCACGACGTCGGCGATCCAGCACGTCTTCGTCATCGCGCTCGAGAACCACGGCACGGCCAGCATCTACGGCAACACCACCAGCGCGCCGTTCATCAATAACACCCTGATTCCGCAGTTCGGCCGCGCGCTGAACTTCATCGACAAGCTGCCGTCACTCCCCAGCGAGCCGCACTACGTCTGGATGGAGGCCGGCACCAACGCGTTCGCCGACCACACGTTCACGACCGACAATAACCCATCGTCGTCGAACAGCACGGCCAGCACGGCGCACCTGTCGACCCAGATCATCGCGGCCGGCTCGACCTGGCTGTCGTACCAGGAAGGGCTCAACAGCACGACGGGCGGCTGCCCGATCGCCGGCAGCGGCAGCTACGCGCCCAAGCACGATCCGTTCATCTTCTTCCGCGACGTCTCCGGCTCCACGCCGTCGAAGACCAACGCGTTCTGCGTGGCGCACCACAAGCCGCTCACCTCGCTCGCCACCGACATGACCAACAACACGGTCGCGGCCTACAACTTCATCACGCCCAACCTGTGCAACGACATGCACGACAGCTGCTCCCCGGTGTCGGATCCGATCAAGCAGGGCGACAACTTCCTGGCCGCCAACGTCCCGGCGATCATCACCTATGTCAACGCCCACCAGGGCGTGCTGTTCATCGTGTGGGACGAGCCGGAGGGCTCGACCGGCAACATCCCGCTGATCGTCGTCGGTCCGAACGTCAAGCCGAACTTCGCGAGCACGGTCCAGTACTCGCATAGCTCGCTGGTCAAGTCGATCGAGCAGATCCTCGCGCTGCCGACCCTCCCCGCGGTGACGAGCGACAACGTGTTCACCGACTTCTTCAACGCGGGGTTCTTTCCCTAGCGTCACGGGCGTCAGCTTCCGGGTAGCGATCCCAGGCGCGACGAGCCTCGTTACAATGCGCGGATGCATCGCTACCTCCGCGTCCTGATCGCGTTCCTCTGCGTGGTGCCGGGCGCCGCTCGTGCCGAGGATCGGTACCGGCAACCCCCTGCGGCCGTTCGCGACGTGCTGCGCGCGCGGGCCAGCCCGACGATCGACGTCAGTCCCGACGCGCGGTACGCGGTCTGGGCAAGGCCCCAGCTGTACCCATCGGCGCCAACGCGCAGGCGGCGATCGACAAGACGACCGAGCTCGGCGTCACCGATCCGGACCGCGTCGGCGTCACCGGCCACAGCCACGGCGCGCTGATGACCGCGAACCTCCTGGCCTATTCAGATTTGTTCCGGGCCGGCGTCGCGCGCAGCGGCGCCTACAACCACACGCTGCGGCCGTTCGGGTTCCAGACCGAACACCGCACGTTCTACAAGGCGCGAGATACCTACTTGAAGCTGTCGCCGCTCATCAACGCCGACAAGATCCACGAGCCCCTCTTGCTCATCCACGGCCAGCTCGACGCCAACCCCGGCACCGTGCCGCTGCAGTCCGAGAAGCTGTTCGCGGCGCTCCGCGGCCTCGGCGCGACGGCGCGCCTGGTGATGCTGCCCTACGAGTCCCACGGCTACGCCGCGATCGAGTCGATCGAGACTGTGATGGCGGAGTCGATCGAGTGGTTCGATCGCTACGTCAAGAATGCGCCGCCGCGCCCGAAGACGGCGGACACCCGGGCGCAGCCGGCCATACAACCGAGTCGGTGACCGGCGCGATTACCATCCAGCCACAACTACTCGATGCGCTGGATGATGTACATCCCGAACTCGGTCTTGGCGATGCCGACCTCACCGACCTTGAGGCGCAGCGCCATGTTCTTGACCGGCGGAATCGTGTTGGTCTCGGGCGAGATGTCGACGGCGATGCCCGCCTTCGAGCCCGGGTCCTCCGAGATCTCGGCCGCGATCGGCTCGATCTTGTCGCCCTTCTTGAGCTTGGCCACGGTGTCCTTGACCAGCTTCTCGAGGGTCTTGCGGTCGCGCTTGCTGCCGCGCTCGTCCACGCTGTGCGCCTCGGTCCAGCCGAGCAGGATCTGCTTGACCTTGATCTTCGCGGTCCCGGCCGGGCGCTTCAGGATATCCACCGTCTCGAGCGGGTCGGGCGGCGGCGGCGGCGGCGGCGGGACGCGCTTGATGATGTGCCAGCCGAACTGCGTCTTCGCCAGGCCGGCTTCGTTCATCTTGAGCCGGAGCGCCATGTTCTTGAAGCCCTCGACGAACTGCGTGGTGGCGGAGACCTCGTAGGGCTTGCCGGTGTCCTTGGTGCCCGGATCCTCGGAGTACTCCTTCATCAGCTTCGCCATGTCGCCGTTGGCGCGCACCTTGGCGAGCACCTCCTTGGCGAGCTTGTCGGCGTCCTCCTTGGTGCGCTCCAGCGCGCGCTTGTCGGTCACCCGACCCGCCTGGGACGCGGGCGCGTCCTTCCACCCGATCAGCACGTGCGCCACCTGGACCGGCCCGGCCTCCGGCGTCCGCGCGAGGATGTCCGCCGACTCGAGCGGATCGGGGGCCGGCTTGCCGACGCGCTCGATCACGTGGTAGCCGAAGGCCGTCTTGACGATACCGACCTCTTTCTCCTTGAGGCGGATCGCCAGGTTCTTGAACTCCGGCACGAACGGCGTATCCGTCTTGACGATGTAGGGATCGCCGCTCTTGGCGCCCGGATCTTCCCCGTGCTCCTTGACGAGCGCGTCGATCGAGTCCGGATCGGCCTTGAGCTTGGCCGCGAGGTCCTGCGCCAGCTTCGCGGCCTCCTCGTTCGTACGCTGGGCGGCGCGCGGATCGAGCTGACCATGACGAGCCGCCGAGAGATCCTTCCAGCCGAGCAGCACGTGCTTGACGTACACCTCCGGCGACGTCTCGGTCCGGGCCAGGATGTCCTTGCTGTCGATGTCCTTGGGCGGTGTCACCGGGGCGCTCATGCCGCCCGAGCCCTGGCCCGAGCCTTTCCCCGAGCCTTGGTTCGATCCGGCGGTGGGCTTGTCCTTATTGTCCTTATTGTCCTTGGAACCCTTCTGACAGCCGACCAGGCCGAACAGGAGGACGATAGTGGCCACGATGGTGTGCCGATGATTTCGCATCCAGGGGGGCATCCTAGTCCTTGTCCGGCGCGCGCGGGCAACCCCGGGGACCTAATCCGCTCCGGGGCGGGCCGCCGACGGGTCTTCACCTACGGTCACCTACTGGCGCTTGAGGAACGCCTCGACGCCGGGCGCCTCCGCCTTGCGCTGCACCGAGCACAGGCTCATCGTCTCGAGCGCCTGCGCCATGAGCCGCGGCCCGCCTTCGAGCTTCTCGATCCGGGGCGTGAAGAACGCCTCGATCTCCGGCCGGCGGGTGTCGTCGCATAGCGACACGAACGAAAATGCCATGAACGGCCGATAAGCCTCCGGCAGCTTGGCCGTGATCTCGTCGAAGTGCTCCTTGACGAACGCATAGCCGAGCTCACGCGTGCGCGGCGCCCCGAGCGCACCTTGCAGGAGGCCGATGGCCTCGCGCATCTCGAACTCGCCGGTCAGGAGGACCGCGAGCGCCTGGGGCACGATCTTGGGATCGATGAAGCGCCCCATCGCGTCGAGGAACCGCCCGCGCTCGGCGCGATCACCCGTCTTCTTGGCCTCGGCGTGGAGCCGATCGAACAGCTTCTGATCGCCGTTGCGGCTCGCGACGGCCAGCACGACCCGGGCGATCTCGGGCTCGACGGCATTGTGCGCATCGAGCCACTTCCAGGTCAGCTCGGTCGCGAGCTTTATCAGCTCGGCGTCACGCCCGATGTCGGCGACCAGCGGCAACAGGCCCCGGCGCAGCTGCTTGGTGTTGTCGTCCTCGCCGGGCCGAGCCTGCCAGCCGAGCTCGTGCGCCCGCGCCTGGTACAGCTTGCGGACGAACCGCTCGTAGTTGACGCGCAGGCTGGCCGGGACCACCTCGTCGATGCTCTGGACCACCCCGATCGACGCATCCACGATGAACCGGCTCTTGTCCTTCGCGAGCGTCGAGACGAGATCCAGCGCGACGGCCTTCTTGACGTCGCCGCTCGCCACCAGCGCGTTGACGTCGCCGATCAGCGCGACGCGCTCGGGCAGCGTCAGCACCTTCGCCGCGTTCGCGAGCAGGTGCCCGAGCAGATCGCCCTGGGGCCGCGCGCGGTAGTAGCCGAGCCCGCCCTCGTTCGGCATCACCCACGCCGGGCAGCGGGGCGCCGACAGCGCCAGCTCGGTGGTCGCGGTGTTCATGACCGTGCAGTCGCGGCCGGTCTGGGCCCCGGCGCCCCACCGCACGCAGACCGGCAGGTGCCAGAGGCGATGCGGCGCGATCTTCGAGCCGGTCGGGGCGTAGCGCTGCTGGCTCAGCTTGAGCGCCGGCGGCTTGCCCGCGTCGCACGCGAGCTCGAACGACACCAGCGGCACCCCGCTCTGGCGCACGAACGAGTCGAACAGGAGGTGGAGATCCTTGCCCGCGGCGCCCGACATCGCTGCCACGAAGTCGTCATAGGTCGCGTTGCGCCAGGCGTGCTGGGCGAGATAGGCGCGCACCCCGAGCTGGAACACCTCGGGGCCGATCGTGCGCTCGAGCATCGTCAGCACGGCCTCACCCTTGGCGTAGGTGATGCCGTCGAACGCGTTGGTGATATCGTTCGCCGTGACGATCGGCTGGCGAATCGCGCGCGCCGCATCGAGGCTGTCCTCGTGCATCACCGCGTCCTTGGTCCGGACCCGCCCGACCGGCATATCCCAGTCGCTCTGCCACTGTTCGATGATCTTGCTCTCCATCCACGAGGCGAACGATTCGTTGAGCCAGGTGTCGTCCCACCACGCGAGCGTGACGTAGTCGCCGAACCACTGGTGGGCCATCTCGTGGGCCGCGGTGATCGCGTAGCTCTTGCGTCGATCGAGCGTGAGCTCCTCGGGTTTCACCAGCACGAGCTCCTGGCGCCACGTGATGAGGCCCGCGTTCTCCATCGCCCCGGCGTTGAACACCGACACCGCGAGCATGTCGAGCTTGGGATACGGGTACGGCGTCCCGAAGTAGTCCTCGAGCAGATCGAGCACCGGCTTGGTGGCCTGGGCCGGATACGCCGCGTCCTTGGTCCGGCCGTGCGGCACGACGATGCGGATCGGCGCGCCGCCGCGCGTCTTGCCCGCGTCGACGGCCTCGAACGGCCCGACCGCGAACGCGACCAGGTAGCTCGGGAGCGGCTTGGTCTCGGCGAACCGCACGACCTTCATGCCGCCGGGCTCCGCCTGCTCGGACTCGATCGGCGTGTTCGACAGCGCGACCAGCGGCTGCCTGGTATGGATGGTGAGCCGCCACGGGATCTTGTACGACGGCTCGTCGAAGCACGGGAACGCCCGCCGCGCGTCGGAGATCTCGAACTGGGTGAACGCGTACCACTCGTTGGCCTCCTGGGCGGTGTAGATGCCGTCGCCGCTTCCGCGGCGCATCTTGCCGTGGTATTTTGCGATCAGCGTCGCGCGCCCCGGCGCGAGCTCGTGCGGTGAGACCAGGCCGACGAACTCCTTGTCGCCGTAGATCGCGCGCGCGGCGATCCGGTCCCGCCCGATCACGAACGTCGCCTCGTCGATCACGAGCTCCTTGCCGTCGAGCCACAGCGTGGTCACCGGCGCGGTGATCTCGAGCTCGGTCGTGATCGTCCCGGCGAAGTCTTCGCGCGCCGGATCGATCGTGAGCTCGACGGCGTGCTTGAGCGGCCGCGCCACCGCCGGCAGCCGGAGCACCGGCGGCGCCGGATCGGCGGCGGACACCTGTGAGGTCGGCCGCACCGGCGGCGCGGGCGCGGCGCTCGGCGCCTTCACCGCCGGGGGGGGGCCACCACTCGGGCCACAGGCGACCAGGAAAGTGATCAAAACGTACCGTCGAGCTGCGCGGATCATGGAGTCCTCGGCGCGCAGCATAAAGTGCGCGGGCCCCGCCGTGGGCGCGCGCGGCCGGGATCGCCCCGTCTCCGTGAGGTTCCCCCCGTGCGGGCCACGGCGCGCCGAGTCAAGTCAAGTCGCCGCCCGCGAATAGCGCATCGCGCATCTGCCACACTGTGGCGCGGGCGACCAGGACACCCGATGCAACCGCGGGCGCTCGCTCACCGCGCGCTCGTACAGCGTGGCATGCGTGTTGTACCAGGCGATCACATGCGGTCTCAGCTTGGACTCGTCGTCACGCCTTCGACCTTACCGTCAGGCACGTCTCGACTCACCTATGTCCGAGGTGCAGTTGTGAGCCCGGTCTGCCTCGCGGCGGCGGTGTGCGCCGGGTGCATCGGCCTGGGCTGCATCGGCCCCCTGGGCGCGATGCTCGCGGTGCTCGCGGTGCTCGTCGCCGGCGCGAACGCGGCACGCAGTCGCCTGGTACGAACATGCATCGACAATCATGCCCGCGCCCGGGCGAGTGCGCGGCGCGAAGCCCGGCGCCTGAAGCTCCTGGAGTCGACCGGCACGACCCGCCAGCAACACTACAATGAGCTGCGCATGCTGGTCGAAGAGATCGAGCGACTCGACGCACCCGAGGCCATGCGGTTCGAGCTCCAGGACCTGCTCGACCACTTCGTCCGCCTCGCGGTCGATCACCAGCGCTGCGTGGAGTCCTTGCGCCTGGCCGGCACCAACGTCCTGCCCTCGGCCGCGCCGGCCGGCGAGCTCACCCGCTCGAAGCGCTGCCACGAGATCATCGAGCGCCGGAACCACCACCGCGACGAATGCACGCGCCGGATGGAGAACCTCGCCGACGAGCTCCAGTGCATCGACGAGCTGGTCCGCCTGGCCGCCCAGCGGGCCACCTGCCCTCCGCTCGACACCGCGCTCGATCGCGAGCTCGACCGCCGGCTGTGGGAGCTGGACGAAGTCGATGCCGCCCTCCACCAGCTCTCGGCCTGAGATCTCCTATCCGCGAGGCCGCCCGCGGGCCTCGGTAAGAAAACCTCTCGTGCAGCGAAGGCCGTTCGCCGCGCCGTGCGCGAGCCCCGCGATCGAGCCACTCCTGGCTTGAAGGTCGCTCAATCGGTCGCGCCGAGCCTGAGCGAACCTCACGCGCTGCTGTTGCGTCGCGGGGGGCGCTCCTCCCCGGCCCCACGTCGCGCTCGACCACCGACGCCGCGCCTCGGGTTAGCCCCCGGTTCCGTAACGCACCCTACTCGACGGGACCTGCCGTCGTGATTCCTCACGGCGGCCTCACCCTCGTCGGTCGGCTCTCGCAACTCCGGCTTGTTCACCTCGTGCACTCGCGCGGGCGCGTGAACAGCAGTCGCCTGAACAGCAGTCGCGATCGCCGAGCAGCTCGAGCTTGAACGGCAATCGTGATTAGCGGGCAAGGCGATCTGCCCGTGAACGGCAATCGCGATCATTGTGCGCCCAAGGCGCCCGAGCCGCGCGCAGACATGTATAGAGTATAGGGATGCCTGACAGGTGCTCACTCCTCGCGACGTCGACGACGCTGCCCGACGAAGCTGACCGCCGGCAGGAGTAACCATTGTGCTCCGGCGAACCCCGTATTCAGATTTCGCGTACTCCACGTCGAGTCACTGACAGGAGTGATTCTCACAATGCGCTGTGTAACCGTTGCACGTATTAGTGTGAATACAAATCTCGCCGGGACTGTAAAAATAGCACCGCATTAAATTGCATTTGCGATGTGCTTTCGCTTAGGATGCCACCATACGCATCGAATATGCGTTCTCTGTCGAACCCTCCAAAGGACACAAGCTATGCAATTTAGTGCCAAGGCTACCCTCGCCTCTCTCGCTGTCGCGGGAGCCGGAACGTTCTTCCAGCCGACCACAGCGCAAGCGACTCCCATCCTGCAGATTCGCTGCTCCACGGACTCGCTCGATCCCACCACGGCGAAGCTCCGCCTCGAGTGGGCCCGCGCCTGTGGCGACAAGGTCAACCTCATCAGCCCGACGAGCCCGCCCCTGCCGGCGTTCACGTACCTGACCGGGACCAACGACGTCAACGGCGTCCCGCTCCACGAGTACATCGAGACCGATGACTTCTGGGGCAAGAACAGCTTCTCCGGCGACGTCGAGGCCGTCAACCAGGTGTTCACGCAGAACCAGTGGCGCGTGGGCGGTTATACCGCGTCCACCGCCGCCGGTGGCTTCCAGAAGTGGACCGAGTCGGATACGCTCGCGCTGGCCCGCCCGACCTACCCGACGTTCGGCAACGCCGCCGACATCAACGTCGCGGTCCAGATCTTCCCGAACCCGAACTACTCGCTCGTCGACTGCGCCCTCTACACGACCGCGGCCGCGACGACCCCGGTGAACACGAGCGTCACCGGGTTCTTCGTCAACGGGTTCTGCACCTCGAGCTGCTACACTCCCGATCAGCAAGTCATGTTCGCGGACGGCCCCCAGGCGATGGTCGACGCGACCAACGCGCTCACCCCCAACATGAGGACGCTCACGGCCACTTCGACGCTGGAGAACCTCAAGTTCCACACCGACGGCGTGGAGAGCTTCACGCGCGAGATCCATGACTCGACCCACGTGATCTTCGACATCCGCACCGCGTCGGGCGGCGAGCTCAAGGTCACCGACAAGCACCCGGTGCTCGTCGGCAGCGGCCGCATCGTCGAGGCGCGCTCGCTCAAGGCCGGCGACAAGCTGATCAAGGCGGACGGAACCCGCGACCCGATCACGTCGGTCGAGAAGACGACCCACTTCGGCAAGGTCTACAACCTCAAGCCGGTCTCGACCAACAAGACCGCCAACATCCTCATCGCGCAGGGCTTCCTGGTCGGCTCGTCGCGGTTCCAGAACGAGGACGTCGACTTCATGAACCGGATCATCCTCGGTCGCTCGATCCCGCGTCACGTCATCCCGCAGTAACGTGACGGTGCCGGGCGACCTCTGACGAGTCGCTCGATCGTCGCTCGATGCGCCACGGAGCGGGATCGACCTCGGCCGCGGTGGCCCTGCGCAGGCAGCGCCCCGCCCCGAGCCGCTCCCGCTCCGTTCTCCCCCTTCTTCCCTCCCGCCGTTACCCACACGGCGTTAACAGTTCTCTACCGCGGTACGCCGCCGCGGGTCACTGATTCTCATCTTGCACAAAGGACGTCATGCCATGAAGGTTTCGTTCGTAAGGCGTACGCTCGCCGCCCTGGTCTTGATTGCCGGAGCCGTCGCGGTCTTCTTCTGGTGGAGCAGCCGCGGCCAGGCCGTGGAGCCGCTGTCCTCGACGCCGGGCACCACCCGGGAGACCCATACCCAGCAGCTCGCCCGCACGCCCGACCCGCTGGCCGCCGACCCGTCGAACAGCGACGGAACGCCGCCGAGCGACGACTACGACGATAACCCCATGGCCAACATCCTGCGCCCGCTCCTGGCCAACGATGTCCAGCTGGACACCTTCATGTACTTCCACAACCGGCCGCTGCTCGACGAAGCGGGCACGGCGCGCTACCACGAGTTCCTGTCCGACCCGGCGATGCTCGCCGCCGTCAAGCACGACCTGCTGTACCCCGAAGAGACCAAGGTCGATGCCGCCGGGAACATCAAGCGGTTGATGAAGATCGATTACCTGCGCGAGGCGGTCGAGTGGCAGGACAACCCCGCGCGCGGCGAGATCATCTCGCAGGTCGGCGACATGCTCCTGACCGACAACTACCCCGAGGGTATGGGCATGGACATGCGGCTCTCGCTATCCGGAAACAAGATGGAGCTCTACGAGCTCTTGTCCGAGGTCTCGCCGGACCAGGCCGCCTCCCTGTTGCAGTCGTCCAAGGGGACCCGGCTCGAGAACCTGCTCGGCTACATCGCCAATTCTCTCCAGGTCCGGAAGCAGATCGAGGCCAACCTCGAGACCGAAGTCCGGCCCAAGTAACTCGCAGCAACTCGCAGCAACTCGCAGCAACTCGCGCCAACTCGCGCCAACTCGCAGTAACTCGTTGGCGCCGTGGGTGCACCGGCGGCGGCGCCAGGCACGCGTGCGCATGGCATGCGATGTCGCCGCCGCATTCCCTACTCCGTGAGAAATTCATTCATGAGAACGACTGCGCTCGGCGTGATCTCGGCGGTGGCGTTGGGTGCCGGGGCCTGTGGACTCGGAGACCTGTCGGCCCTCGGCGGGTCGCCCGATCATCAGCACTCCGACCGCGGCGGCATCGGTACGCTCCAGCAAGCGCTGGCCCCGGCCGTCGTGGACGTGCGGCGGTCGCTGGCGGTCACCGATCAGGTGATCACCTCGACGTTCTCGCTCGGCGCGGTGCTCGATCAACTCGCGACCCAGAGCGGCGTCGCCGGGATGACCGGGCTCCAGCTGTTCACCCAGCTCTGGGACACCCAGAACACCGCCGCCAACGGGATCACCCAGGGGCCGCACTGCGACGATAACGGAGGCACGCTGAATGGATTTCCCTACCAGTGCCGGCTGGTCGAGGGGAACCAGGCGTTCAACGCCGCCGCCGAGATCGCCAACTACAGCGCCATCGGGCTGTACAATCGCTTCGATCTCGCGTCCCCGGGCGGCGCGGACTGCGGCGAGTACCGGATGGTGTTCGGCAGGCCCGCGGGTCCCGGCCGCGCCTTCATCATCTTCGAGGCCGTGCTCCCGAACCCCACGCCGAGCCTCGGCCTCGAGGGCTGCCGCCCGGTCGCGAGCTTCTGGGCGAACCTCACCGGCAACAACGACGCGGCCGCGCGCGCGACCGCGCTGCACGACTTCTACTTCACCGGCTTGTCGGGCTTCTTGCCGGTCATCCACATCGACAACTACGGCAACACCGGGTTGTCGCGTCCGACCGGACAGGTGCGGACCAACGATATCCTCCAGTTCCCGTGGCTGTTGCACGAGTTCAAGCTCCAGATCCAGAGCCCGACCAGCGTGCTGTTCGTGCCCGTGACGGTGAACACCAACCCGTTCGGAGATCTGTTCAACGCGGCCTCGACGAACAGCCAGGCCGCGGCGTTTCAGAACACGTTCTTCCCGTCGCAGGTGGCGGCCCTCGCCGTGAGCGACATTAACCTGTTCAACTACGATGTCCCCGACAACTTCAACACGGGACAGTCCAACTCGCAGGTCCCCGGCGGCCTCGACGACTACGCGGCTCACTTCAACCCGGCGAGCCAGTTCGCCGCGAACATCCAGGCGCAGCTCACGGCGATCGGCAGCGCGCTCACGCCGGCGAACATCGTCACCCGCGCGGAGGCGCTGTCGTGCGCCGGATGTCACCAGCTGAGCAACGGCGCGAGCCTCGGCGGCGGGCTGCCGAACTGGCCGAGCTCGACGGGCTTCGTCCAGTCCTCCGAGTTCACGGAGAACGGCCCCGACGGGCTTCGCTTCGTGATCTCCGACGCGCTCACGAGCGTGTTCTTGCCCCACCGCGCCCAGGTGCTCCAGACCTTCCTCAACCGCCTTCCGTCGGCCAGCGACTACGACGGCGACCGGAAGGCCGATCTGGCGGTTTATCGCTCGTCCACCCGCACGTTCAACATCCTGACGTCGATCAGTAATTACACGGCCATCACGACGAAGGTGGTGGGCCTCAACGGTGACGTGCCGATCGGCGGCGCCGACTACGACGGCGACGGCAAGTCGGACATGGCGACCTTCCGGCCGAGCGATGGCACGTGGACGATCCTCACGTCGTCGAGCGGCTTCACGAGTTCGATCGTGAAGACCTTGGGCCTCTCCGATGACATCCCGCTTTCCGGCGCCGACTACGACGGCGACGGCACGGCGGACATCGTGGTGTTCCGGCCGAGCGAGGGCACCTGGAACATCCTCACGTCGTCCTCCAGCTTCGCCCAGTCCATCACCACGAAGTTCGGCGTGAACGGAGACCAGCCGCTCGGCGGCGCCGACTACGACGGCGACGGTAAGGCGGACCGCGTGATCTGGCGTCGCGGAGCACACACCATGAACGTCCTCTTGTCGTCGACCCAGACCCTGCTCCAGCGATCCCTCGCGACGGCCTTCGGCGATATCGCCGTGACCGGCTCCGACTTCGATGGCGATGGCAAGGCCGATATGGTGACCTGGAGCCCGACGACCTTCCAGTGGCTCGTCCGCACGTCCACGAGCAACTGGCAGACGTCGATCCAGGCGACCTGGGGCCAGGCCGGCGATACCCCGCTCGCCGGCACGGACTTCGACGGCGACGGCCGCGCCGACTTCGTGGTCTACCGGCCGAGCGACGGCACGTGGAACGTCCTGACGTCATCGAGCAACTTCACGACCTCGTTCGTGAAGAAGTTCGGCAACAGCACGGATCGGCCGCTCAGCCACTGACTCCTGCGAACGCGGGCGAAGCCTTGCGCGCTCCGCCCGACGCCTGGCGTAGCCGCCCCTCACGTGAGGAGCGACAAACGCGATCATCGGGGAACTCCGGAGAACCGGAATCCGGTTCAGCTTGATCGCTTCTGGTTCGGATGGAATTTTTGCGTATGATGGTAGCGTCGTGCGCGACTTGCCCGCGGAACCTTCCTCTAGACGTTACGACCCGGTTAAGGCCCTTATGCGTCAATACAGATTCTCTCTGACAACGGCAACGATCTGCGGGGCCGTCCTGGCCACCGCCGGCGGATGTGGCGACAACCTGCATGGTGGGGGCGTTGCACCCTCGGATGCCGGGGTCGCCAGCGATAGCAGCAGCGATAGTAGTAGCGATAGCAGTATTGTGGACAGCAGCGTGGATGGGCCGATCAACACGGGGCCTCCGGGGTGCAACCTCGCGTGGAATGATCTCGAGGTCGGGACCGCGCTGGACGACCAGATCTGGGGCCTGGCGACCGACGAGAACAACAATATCTACGCGAGCGGATACGAGAACGGCGTCACCGGCGTGACCAACATCGAGCCGGATGGCGACTCTCACGGGGTCGTGCTGAAGATCGATCCGACCGGCGGGGTGGTCTGGAAGGCGGTGCTCGACACCAGCGCGACGGACACGGTCGAAGACGTCGCGGTCGAACCCGGGACCGGCCGCGTGTACGCCGTGGGCCGCACGTCGGGGGCGTTCGCTGGGTTCGTCAATGGGGGCCAGTTCGATATGTTCCTGGCCACGTTGGATGCCGACGGAAAGACCACGACGATGTTCCAGACGGGCGACGAGCGCCCGCAACACCCGGTACGCCTCAACCTGGGGCCGAACAACGTCCTCGGCGTGGCCGGCTACGACGACACGTATATTCCCACCAACTTCGTGATGTCGCGCGACGACGGCTTCGTCGCGAGCTTCGATCGGAGCGCGATCCCCACTGGGAACTTCACTACGAATTTCGTGAGCTACGTACCTCTGTCCGCGCAGATCCTGAATCGGATCACCGGCGTGGCCGTCGAGCAAGACGGCAGCGGGAGCATGTACGTCACGAGCTTGATCACCGGTGGCGCGCAGGTCGGGATCTACATCAAGAAGTACAACAGCGATGGGACGATCGCCTGGAGCCACCGGATCACGAGCTTTTCCCCGGACGCGGCCAACGCGGTGGGGCTGTCTCCCGCGGGCGATCTGTACGTCACCGGCGCGACGTTTGCGACGCTGGGCGCCACGAGCTTCGGCCAGCAAGACGCGTTCGTCCTGAAGGTCGACAAGGCGACGGGCAACATCATCTGGGCGGCCCAGGCGGGCGGACCCTCCACCGACTATCCGACCGCGATGGCGTTCGATGTTACCGGCAACATCTACATCGCCGGTTACACCCTCGGCAGCGTCGTGCCAGGCATCGACAACCAGGGCGGCTTCGACGCCTTCGCCATGAAGTTCGCCCCCGACGGGACGCTGGTCTCCTCGTGGCAAAAGGGAACCGCGGACGACGAGATCGTCACGAGCATGACGGTCGCCCCCTGCGGCAGGGTCTTCATCGGAGGCACCAGCAAAGGAGTGGTCGTCGACGGCGGCAAGCCCACCGCGGGTGGCTACGACATGTTCGTGCTCCGGGCAGCGCTGTAGAGCCTACATCCACCCTGGCGGCGACCGCTCGACGGCGAGCGCCCTTCGGAACCCCGCCGCAACGCCCGCGAAAGTGGCACAGATCATCGAAGATCCGGCGGGCTCCTTTAGTATACTCGCTTGATGCAGCAGTTTGTCCCTACCTGCGTGGTGGTTGCGGCGGGGTTCCTGGTGGCATGCGGTTCTGTCGGCAAGGTTCCAGCAACGGACGGTAACACCGACAGCGGTGGTCCCCAGGGGCCGGTGACGGTCACGGTCCTGTCGACGCTCGGCGACGGCGTCCCCGACTCCACGGCCAAGGTGGTGTTCCAGGATCCGGACGGCGTCGTCGTGGCCGATACCGCGGTCGACGCGATGGGGCATGCCCAGGCGATGTTGCCGCGCGGCGGCACGGTGAGCGCGATCCGCATCACGGACATGCCGGCCAACCTGACCGCGTCGATCACCTCCACGCTCGGGGTCTTGCCCGGCGACAACCTGACCTTTGGCCTCAAGGCCAGTGCCACGATCCTGAACCAGGGCGGAGTAACGACGATGACCGCGACGTCGTTCATGCCGGTGACGGGAGCCACCAACTATCGATTCTACACGCCCTGCGGCTTCGCCGGCATGGCGCCGGCCGCCCCCGTCCCGCTGACCTTCCACGATTCCTGCCACGGCGCAACGTTCGATCTGCTCGGCGTGACCCTGGGTGGGACGCCGAACTTCCTTTTTCTCACCGGTGTCACCTACACGAACAACGGTTCGTTCGCGATCCCCGTGTTGTTCAACCCGATGCCGAACTTCACCATCAACATGACGAACGTGCCCGACGCGGTAAGTCAAATGAGCGTCTCGCGAACGACCCTGCTCAACAACACGCCCGTGCTCACCAACAGCACCAGTGTGCAAGGCGATCCGCCGGCCGGGAATGTGTCGGCCGTGGTGCCGTTTCCCGCGGGCGTTGGCACGCGCAGTGAGCTGTCGATCCTGATGGGCCGCCCGGATGCAACGATCAACCAGCAGCACGACGTTCACACGGCGTCGCTCGGCACGAGCGCCACCGTGGATCTGGGCCCGCAGCAGCTCCCGTGGTTCACCAACTTCGCGCAGACGGCGAAGGGTGCCACCTGGACGATGGCCGCCCCGGGCAATCCGCCGGACGGCATGATGGTGACCTGGTCGGGCTCCTGGAATGATGGCGCACGCCCGGTCGCGATCTCGTGGTCCGTCGCGCAGGCCGCGGCGATGACCGGAATGACGCTCCCCAAGCTGCCGCCCGCCTACGCGATGATCGATCCCGGCCAGCAGACGGTTGCCGTGACCCCGACCTCCGCGATCATGTACATGGCCGACTACGACAACGTCACAGGCTACGACCAGCTACGCCAGATGCCCGAAACGCTCCTGACCACCACCATCGGGACCATGGGCGCCTTTGTGGGGATGCCATTTCAGCGCCGGATCATGACCGCGAGAGCACCTTGAGCGACGTCACGGCTTGACCGCCAGGTTCGCCAGCACCTTGTCGCGGACCAGCCGCGCCCGCTGCGCCTGCATCGCCGCGATCTCCTCGTCGGCGAACCTGCGCTGCTCCACGGGCGGCTCGTCGCGCGGCGTCTTGTTCATGATCGAGATCGGGTAGCGCGAGTGCGGCAGGCCGAACACGTGCCCGAGCTCGTGGGCGAGCACGCGCTCGGGCGCCTGGGTCGAGATGATGACGAACTTCCGCCCGCCCTTGCCCCGCCACGTCACGCCCCGCGCGAAGGCACCGTCGAGATCGACGTCGTCGAGCTGGCCGGTCACGAACACATCGACCACCGTGCCGGCGATCGTCGCGCCGAGCGCGTCGCGCTCCTTGCGATCCTTGACCCGCACCGCCGCGGCGGGCAGCGCCGTCACCCCGGTGATCTGGAACGCGACGTCGAGCGGCGCGAAGTGACGGTTCGCCCCGGCGAGCTGCGCGGTGATCCAGTCGGCCGTCGCGATGGGACCGTCCTCGCCGACCGCGATGTGGAACGCCAGGCCGAAGCAGGACGCGCGCGCCGCGTCGCAGCGAGGCGCGTCCTTGATCAGGGCCTCGAGATCCGGTCCGGCCTCGGCACGGCGGCCCCCGAGGAGCCCAACGAGCACGAGGGCCACGAGCAACGCGAGCAGCACGGGCGG
>Ga0308176_10000716_pt1 | contig 20742 bp, 1 predicted proteins | sample PhyCR2_3_FD_203890 | JGI IMG/M metagenome (GOLD analysis project Ga0308176, IMG submission 203890) | Soil microbial communities from UC Gill Tract Community Farm, Albany, California, United States - DLSLS.C.R2 | ecosystem: Environmental > Terrestrial > Soil > Agricultural land | place: USA... | reverse complement strand
GTTCGAGCGCTCGACCGTGATCTCCACGGTGCCGGCCCTGCTGCGCCGCGCCGCGGCCGGCGCGCGCGAGCGGGGGCCGCAGCGCTTCGCCGGCCTGCGCGGCATCGGAGTGGGGGCCGACGTGGTCCCCCCCGAGCTCCAGGAGGAGGTCCTCGCCGCCTTCCCGGCCGCCGATCTCCACGTGCTCTACGGGCCCACCGAGGCGGCCGTCATCTGCACCGCCCACCGGGTGCCGCGGCACCGCGTCCCCACGCGGGCGCTCATCGGCCGGCCGTTCCCGGAGGTGGAGACGCGGGTGGTCGACGCGCGGGGCGAGCCGGTGCCGCCGGGGATCCCGGGGGAGCTGTGGATCGGCGGCCCCGGCGTCGGCCGCGGCTACTTCCGCCGCGACGAGCTGACGGCGGAGCGCTTCGTCACCGTCGAGGGCCGCCGCTTCTACCGCACCGGCGACCTGGTGCGGCAGGTGCCCTCCGAAGGGGGGGAGCTGGAGTTCCTCGGCCGCATCGACCTGCAGGTCAAGGTGCGCGGCTTCCGCATCGAGCCGGGGGAGGTCGAGGCGGCCCTCCTCTCCCACCCGGCGGTGCGGGAGGCGGTGGTCGTGGCGCGCGCGGGAGCGGGGGGGGACAGCCAGCTCGTGGCCTATGTGGCCGGCGGCGGGGCCGCGCCGCCGCTGGAGGATCTCCGCGCCTTCCTCCACGCCCGCCTGCCGGACTACATGGTCCCCGCGGTCTTCGTGCCGCTCGCCGCCCTGCCGCTCGGCTCCACCGGCAAGGTGGACCGCAAGGCCCTGCCCGCTCCGGAGGCGGTGCGCGAGGAGCCGGCCGGCGCGGCTCCCCCCCGCGACTCCCGGGAGGAGAAGCTGGCCGCCATCTGGCGCGAGCTCCTGCGCCTGGAACGGGTGGGGATCCACGACAACTTCTTCCAGCTCGGCGGCGACTCCATCCTCAGCATCCAGATGGTGGCGCGGGCCCGCCGGGAGGGGCTCCTCATCACCCCCCGGCAGCTCTTCGATCACCAGACGATCGCCGGGCTCGCCGCCGTGGCCGGCGGCCTGGAGGCCCCTGGCGAGGAGCAGGGCCTGGTGACCGGGGAGGCGCCGCTCACCCCCATTCAGCGCCGCTTCTTCGCCGAGGAGCGGCGGGAGCCCGGGCGCTTCAACCAGGCGGTGCTGCTCGCCTCCCGCGAGCGGCTCGCCATGCCGGCGCTGGCGGCGGCCCTCGACCGGCTCGCCGCGCACCATGACGCGCTGCGGCTGCGTTTCGTCCAGGAAGCAGGGGAATGGAAGCAGATCCATGCGCCGGCCGCGCGGGTGCCTTTCCTGGAGATCGATCTCACGGCGGCGCCGGCGGCGCTCGCCGCGGCGAGCGCGGCGATGACCGAGCTGCAATCCGGGCTCGACCTCGCCCGAGGCCCGCTCTTCACCGCCGCCCTCTTCCGCCTGGCCGGCGGCGACCGCCTGCTCCTCACCGCCCACCACCTGGTGGTGGACGGCGTCTCCTGGCGTGTGCTGCTGGAGGACCTGGCCGCCGCCTATGAAGGGCGCGCGCTGCCGCCGAAGACCACCTCGTGGAAGCGCTGGGCCGGGTTGCTGGCGGCGCACGCCCGCTCGGAGGCGGTGGCGGCGGAGCTCCCCTACTGGCTCGGCCAGCCCGCCGTGCCGCCGCTGCCGCGCGATCTTCCGGGAGAGGGCGGCGCCGCCATGGCGAGCCTGGTGGTCGAGCTCGGCGCCGCGGAGACGCGGGCCCTCCTCCACGAGGTGCCGGAGGTCTACCGCACCCAGGTCAACGACCTGCTGCTGGCGGCGCTGGCCCGCGCCTTCGCCGCCTGGACGGGGGAGGGGACGCTGCGGGTCGCCCTGGAAGGACATGGCCGAGAGGAGGTATCTCCCGGCCTCCCCGGCGTCGACCTCTCGCGCACGGTCGGCTGGTTCACCACCCTCTTCCCGGTCACCCTGGCGCTGCCTCCCGGGGATGCCCCGCGCGAGGCGATCCGGGCGGTCAAGGAGACCCTGCGCGCGGTCCCGGGCAAGGGGCTGGGCTACGGCCTGCTGCGCTACCTGGCTGGACGGCTGATGGAGCCCACCGAGCCGGAGGTCGCCTTCAACTACCTGGGCCAGCTCGACTCGGCCGTGGGGGAGGGTGGGCCCTTCGCCTTCGCCGCCGAGACGGTGCGCGGCGCCGCCGGGGAGGCCACGGCCGGCCGCCCCCTCTTCGCGGTCGACGCGCTGGTGCTCGATGGCCGCCTGCGCGCCACCTGGACCTGGGACCCGGGCCGCCACCTGCCGTCGACCGCCGAGCGGCTGGCGCGCGGCTTCCTGGCCGAGCTGACGGTCCTGATCGAGCACTGCCTGTCGCCGGAGGCGGGCGGCCTCACCCCCTCGGACCTCCCCCTCGCCGGCCTCGATCAGGAGGCGCTCGACCGGCTGCTCGGGGACGGCCGGAGCGTCGAGGACCTCTATCCGCTGGCCCCCATGCAGGAGGGGCTGCTGTTCCACAGCCTGTACGCGGGCGAGGGCGCGGACCTCTACTTCGAGCAGCTCACCGCCGGGCTGGAGGGGCCGCTCGACGAGCCCACCTTCGCCGCCGCCTGGCGGCGGGTGGTCGAGCGGCACCCGGCGCTGCGCACCGGCTTCGTCTGGCACGGCGTCGAGCGTCCCCTGCAGCTCGTGCGGCGCGCCGCCGAGCTCCCCTGGACCTCCGAGGACTGGCGGGACCTCCCGGCGGCGGAGCGCGAGGAGCGCTGGCGCGGCCTCCTGGCCGCCGACCGCGCCCGCGGCTTCGACCTGGGCGATCCGCCGCTCCTGCGGTTGACGCTGGCGCGCACGGGCGAGGAGGAGCGCCGGCTGGCCTGGAGCACCCACCACATCCTGCTCGACGGCTGGTGCTTCCCGCTCCTGCTCAACGAGGTGCTCACCCTCTATTCGGCGGCGATCGCCGGCCGCGAGCCGGCCCTGCCGCCGGCGCGCCCCTTCCGCGACTACATCGCCTGGCTCGCGGCGCGCGATGGCCGCGATGCTGAGGAGGCCGCGCGCTGGTGGCGGCGCCGGCTGGAGGGCTTCACGGAGCCCACCCCGGTGCCGTCCGACCGTCCGGAGCCCGGCCGGACGCACGCCGGCCGCCCCGAGGACTACCGCGAGCGGACCGCCGTGCTGCCGCCGGCGCTCACCCGGGAGCTGGAGGCGCTCGCCCAGCGCCTGCGGGTGACCCTCAACGTCCTGGTGCAGGGGGCCTGGGCGCTCCTCCTCTCCCGCTACGCTCAGCGCTCCGACGTGGTGCTCGGCGCGGTGGTCTCCGGCCGGCCGGCGGAGCTCCCCGGCGTCGAGACCATGGTGGGGCTGTTCATCAACACGGTGCCGGTGCGGGTGGAGATCCCGGAGGACGAGCCCGCGTCCGCGTGGCTCGCGCGCCTCCAGGCCGACCAGCTCGAGCTGCGCCAGCACGAGTGGACCCCGCTGGCCGAGATCCAGAAGCTCGTCGAGCTGCCGGCGGGCGAGCCGCTGTTCGCGAGCCTGCTGGCGTTCGAGAACTACCCGGTCCAGCCGGCCCTCGCCGGTCCGTCCGGCGGGCTGCGGCTCACCGGCCTCGAGCTCGACGAGCGCACCAACTATCCGCTCACCCTCACCGTGGTGGCGCGCGGGGACTTGAGCCTCCGCCTCACCGCCGACCGCCGCTTCGACGCGGCCACGGTGCGGCGCCTGCTGGCCCACCTGGAGATCCTCCTGGAGGGATTCGCCGCCGATCCCGAGAGCCCGCCGGCCGGCCGGCCGCTGCTCACCGCCGCCGAGAGCCACCAGCTCACCGCCGAGTGGAACGACACCACGCCGGCGGTACCCGCCGGGGCCGCCCGGGCCACCCTCCCGGCCCTCTTCGCCGCCCAGGCCGCGCGCACGCCGGACGCCGTGGCGGTGGTGGGGGGCGGCGAGGAGCTGACCTACGCCGAGCTGGCCCGCCGCGCCCGCCGGGTGGCCGGCCGGCTGCTCCGCCTGGGGGTGGCTCCCGAGTCGCGGGTCGCCGTGGCGGCCGAGCGCTCTGTGGCCCTCATCCCCACGCTCCTCGGCATCCTCCAGGCCGGCTGCGCCTACCTGCCGGTCGACCCCGAGCTGCCCGAGGAGCGGCGGCGCTTCCTGCTGGCCGACGCCGGGGCGGCCTTTTACGACCTGGAGGAGGGGGAGGAGCCGGTGGAGCTCCCCGGGATCTCCCCGGACCAGCTCGCCTACGTGATCTACACCTCCGGCTCGACCGGCGCCCCCAAGGGGGTGGCGGTGACCCACGCCAACGTCGCCCGCCTGGTGACCGGCGCCGGCTACGCCGGCCTGGGCCCGGGGGAGACCTTCCTCCAGGTGGTCAACGTGGCCTTCGACGTCTCGACCCTGGAGCTCTGGGGGCCGCTGCTCAACGGCGGGCGGGTGGCGGTCTTCCCCGGCCGCCGCCCGGACCCCGACGAGCTCACCCGGGCGATCGTCCGCCACGGGGTGACCACGCTCTGGCTGGCCTCGGGGCTCTTCCACCAGATGGTCCAGGACCGGCTGGAGGCGCTGCGCCCCCTGCGCCAGCTCCTGGCCGGCGGCGACGTGCTGGCCCCCGCGGCGGTGCGCCGCGCCCTGGAGGGTCTGCCCGGCTGCGCGCTGATCAACGGCTACGGCCCCACCGAGAACACCACCTTCACCACCTGCCACGCGATGACCGCGGCCGATCTCGACGACGAGCGGCTGGCGGCCACGGTGCCGATCGGCCGGCCGATCCAGGAGACGACCGTCCACGTGCTCGACGGGGACCTGCGGCCCGTGCCGATGGGGGTTTGGGGGGAGCTCTACACGGGGGGCGGCGGCGTGGCGCGGGGGTACCTCGCCCGTCCGGCCCTGACCGCCGAACGCTTCGTCCCCGACCCCTGGGGCGAGGGTCGCCGCCTCTACCGCACCGGGGACGTCGCCCGCCGGCGGCCGGACGGCGTGCTGGAATTCCTCGGCCGGCGCGACGGCCAGGTGAAGGTCCGCGGCTTCCGCATCGAGCTGGGGGAGATCGAGGCGGCGCTGGCGGCGGTGCCCGGAGTCCGCGAGGTGGTGGTGATGGCGCGATCCGACCGGCCGGACCGATCCGCCGGATCTCCAGCCGACCGCCGGCTGGCCGCCTACGTGGTGGGCGCCGTGGAGGAGCCCGAGCTGCGGCGCCAGTTGGCGGCCCGGTTGCCGGACTACATGATCCCGGCCGCCTTCGTCTTTCTCGACCGCCTGCCGCTCACCCCCAACGGCAAGGTGGACCGCCGGGCGCTCCCCGCGCCGGACCCCGCCGCCGGCCGGACGCGGGAATATCTGCCCCCGTCCAACGCCATTGAAGAGAGTCTGGCCGCGGCGTGCGCCGAGCTGCTGGGCCTCGAGCGGGTGGGGATGCGCGACAACTTCTTCGACCTCGGCGGGCACTCGCTGCTCGCCGCCCGCCTGGTGACCCGGCTGCGGGATCAGTACGGTCTCGAAGTCCCCCTGCAGATGGTGTTCGAGGCCGCCGACCTGCTCGACCTGGCGAACCGCCTGGTCGGGCAGGTGCTGGCCGAGGTGGGCGATCTCTCCCTGGAGGACCTGCAGGCGCTGCTCGCCGGAGAGTCGCCGCAACAAGATGGAGCTGTATGAGCCTTACCGACCGGATCTCCGCCCTCACCCCCGAGCAACGCGCCCTGTTCGAGAAGCTGCGCGAGAAGCAGCGCAAGGCCGCCAGCGCCCCGCAAGCCCCGCCGATCCGGCGCGTGACCGGCCCCACCGCCGAGGGGGACTGGCCCCTGTCGCTCGACCAGGAGCGCTACTGGTTCATGGAGCAGCTCTACCCCGAGGGGGCGGGGCTGAACATCACGGCCGCCACCCGCATGCGCGGGCCGCTGGCGCCGGATCTCGTGGCGGCGGCGCTCGGCGAGATCGCGCGCCGCCATGCCGCCTGGCGCACCGTCTTCCCGGCCGTCGGCGGCCGGCCGGTGCAGCGGGTCCTCCCCTCCGGGCCGCAACGGCTCCAGATCATCGACCTCACGGCCCTGCCGGCGGCGCGCCGGGAGGCGGAAGCCCTCCGCCTGGTGGGGGAGGACTCCGCCACCCCGTTCGACCTCGAGCTTGGGCCCCTGGTGCGCTCGCGCCTGGTGCGCCTGAGCGGCGAGGAGCACGTCTGCCTGCTCACCATCCACCACCTGGTGACCGATTTCATCTCCTCCCACATCGCCTGGTCGGAGCTGGGGGCGCTCTACAACGCCCTCGCCGTGGGTGGGCGGCCGGCGCTCCCCGAGCCGCCGGTGCAATATCCGGACTTCGCCGTCTGGCAGCGCGAGTGGCTCCAGGGGGAGGCGCTCGACGAGCTCTCCTCCTGGTGGCGCGAGCGCCTGGAGGGGTTCCCGCGCGCGCTCGACCTGCCGTCCGACCGCCCCCGCCCGGCGGAGCTGCGGATGCGCGGCGGCCGGCTGACCTTCCGCGTCGACGGCGAGCTGGCGGACGGATTGCGCGCCCTCGCCCGCCAGGAGGGAGCCACCCTGTTCATGGTGGTGCTCGCGCTGACCGCCGCCCTGCTGCACCGCGACTCCGGCGAGGAGCGGCTGGTGCTGGGCGCCAACAACGCCAACCGCAGCCGGCCGGAGATCCAGCCGGTCCTCGGCTGCTTCCTCACTCAGGTGCCGTTCCCCATCGACCTCGGCGGCGAGCCCACGTTCCGCGAGCTGCTGGGGCGCGTCCGCCAGTCGGCGCTCGGCGCGTACGCCCACCAGGACCTGCCGTTCGGCCAGCTCGTCCAGGCCATCCGGCTGGAGCGCGATCCCAGCCGGCCGCCGCTGGTGCAGACGCTGGTGCAGGTGCTCGACGGCCAGCCCACCACCACGGCGGCGCTCGCCGGCGCCAGCTTCGAGGTGGTGGACGCCTGGGACGGCCGCGCGCGCTACGACCTGATGCTCACCCTCTTCGAGGTCGCCGGCGGCGCCCTCGACGGCGCGCTGGAGTACGACGCCGACCTCTTCGATCCCGCCACCTCGGCGCGCCGGATCGAGCGCCTCCTGCTCCAGGCCGCGGCGGTGGTGGCCGATCCGGACCTCCCCCTCCCCGCCCTGCCGGTGCTGGCGCCGGCGGCGCGCCACCAGACGCTGGCCGAGTGGAACGACACGGTCCGCCCCGCCGCGGAATGGACGGCGCCGCGGCGCTTCGCGGAGCGGGCGGCGCGCGCCCCCGAGGCCCTCGCCGTCGCCGCGGGCGGCGAGGCGCTCTCCTACGCCGAGCTCGACCGCCGGTCGACGGCGCTGGCCCGCCGGCTGCGCGCCCTGGGGGTGGAGCCCGAATCGCGGGTGGCGCTCCTCCTCGACCGCACGGTGGACGTGCCGGTAGCCATCCTGGGGGTCTGGAAGGCCGGGGGAGCCTACGTGCCCCTCGATCCGGGCTCCCCCGCCGAGCGCCTGGCCGACCTGCTGGCCGACTGCGAGCCGGCGGTGGTGGTCCATCGCGGCCCCCTGGCGGTGCCTCTGTCGGTGCCTCTGTCAGTGCCTCTGTCAATACCGCTCGCGGACGGGACCCCCGCTCTGGATCTGGATCTGGATCTGGACACGCCGGAGGGTGGGGACGGCCCCCTGCCGGAGGTCCGGCCGGAGCACCTCGCCTATCTGATCTACACCTCGGGGACCACGGGACGGCCCAAGGCGGTGATGGCCGAGCACCGCGGCCTCGCCACGACGCTGGAGTCGGTCATCGGCCTCCTCGGGCTGGGCCCCGGCGACCGCGTGCCGCACCTGTCGAGCTACACCTTCGACGCCTCGCTGCTGGAGATCGTGGCGCCGCTCGTCACCGGCGGCGCCGTGGAGATCCTGGAGCGGGACGAGATCCTCGATCCCGAGCGGCTGCTGGCGGTCTTCGCGCGCTCCACCGTGGCCTTCACGGTGCCGGCCCTGCTGCGCCGCGCCGCCGCCGGGGCGCGCGAGCGGGGCCTTGGGGCCTTCGCCGGCCTGCGCGGGATCAGCATCGGGGGGGACGTGGTCCCCCCGGACCTCCAGGCCGAGGTCCTCGCCGCCTTCCCCTCCACCGAGGTCCACGTGGTCTACGGGCCCACCGAGACGACCATCATCTGCACGGCCCAGACGCTGTCGCGCCGCCGCCCGCTCGACCGGGCGCTGATCGGCCGGCCGCTGCCGGAGGTCGAGGCGCGGGTGGTGGACGGGCGGGGGGAGCCGGTGCCGCCAGGGATCCCGGGGGAGCTGTGGATCGGCGGCCCGGGGGTCGCCCGCGGCTACTTCCGCCGCGAGGAGCTGACCGCCGAGCGCTTCGTCGAGGCGGACGGCCGCCGCTTCTACCGCACCGGCGACCTGGTGCGGCAGGTGCCCGCCGAGGGGGGCGCCCTGGAGTTCCTCGGCCGCACCGACCTCCAGGTCAAGATCCGCGGCTTCCGGGTCGAGCCGGGGGAGGTGGAGGCGGCTCTCCTCGCCCACTCCGCCGTGCGCGACACGGTGGTGGTGGCGCGCCCCGGGGCGGGAGGGGAGAGCCAGCTCGTGGCCTACGTGGTCGGCGGCGAGGGGGAGGACCTGCGGGCCTTCCTGCGCGCCCGGCTGCCGGAGCACATGGTCCCCGCGCTGTTCGTCCCCCTCGACGCCCTGCCGGTCGGTCCCACCGGCAAGGTCGACCGCAAGGCCCTCCCGGCGCCACGGCCGGCCGGCCGGGAGGCCGCCGGCCCGGCCCTCCCCCGCGACCCCCGGGAGGAGCGGCTGGCGGAGATCTGGCGCGCCGTGCTCGGCCTCGAGCGGGTGGGGGTCCACGACAACTTCTTCGAGCTGGGGGGGGACTCGATCCTGGGCATCCAGGTGGTGGCGCGGGCCCGGCGGGAGGGGCTCCTCCTCACCCCCCGCCAGCTCTTCGAGCACCAGACGATCGCCGGGCTGGCCGCCGTGGCCGGCGGCGTGGAGGGGCCCGGCGACGACCAGGGCCCGGTCACCGGCGAGGCGCCGCTGACGCCCATCCAGCGTCTGTTCTTCGAGCAGGAACGGCGGCGGCCGGCCCACTTCAACCAGGCCGTGGCGCTCGTCCCCCGCGAGCGGCTGGACGCGCCGCGGCTCGCGGCGGCCCTCGCCCGCCTGGCCGTCCACCACGACGCGCTGCGGCTGCGCTTTCTTCGGGAGGGGGATCAGTGGAAGCAGGTCCACGCCCCCGCCGCCCCGGTGCCGCTCCTGGAGGCCGACCTCACGGCGGCGCCGGCCGCGCTCGTTAAGGCCATGGAGGAGCTGCAGGGCGGGCTCGACCTCGCACGGGGACCGCTGTTCACCGCCGCCCTGTTCCGTCTGGGAGATGAGGACCGGCTCCTCCTCACCGCCCACCACCTGGTGGTCGACGGCGTCTCCTGGCGCGTGCTGCTGGAGGATCTGGAGGCGGCCTACCAGGGGCGGGAGCTGCCGCCGAAGACCACCTCCTGGAAGCGCTGGGCCGAGCTGCTGGCCGGCTACGCCCGCTCCGCCGAGGTGGAGGCGGAGCTGCCCTACTGGCGCGACCTCCCGGTCCCGCCGCCGCTGCCGCGCGATCTCGACGGCGTCTCCGGCGTGGCGACCCTGGCGGTCGAGCTGGGCGCCGGGGGGACCCGGGCGCTGCTCCAGGAGGCTCCCGAGGCCTACCGCACCCAGGTCAACGACCTGCTGCTGGCCGCGCTGGCCCGCGCCTTCGCCGCCTGGACGGGGGAGGGGGCGCTGCGCGTCGGCCTGGAGGGGCACGGCCGCGAGGAGATCGCCTCCAACGCCGACCTCTCGCGCACGGTGGGGTGGTTCACCACCCTCTATCCGGTCGTCCTGGCGCTGCCGCCGGGGGGGCCGGGGGAGGCGATCCGGGCGGTCAAGGAGACGTTGCGGGCGGTGCCCGGCCGGGGCCTGGGCTACGGCCTGCTGGGCGGCCGGCTGCCCGCGGATCCGGCGCCCGAGGTCACCTTCAACTATCTGGGCCGCTTCGATCAGGCGGCGGAGGAGAGCGGGCTCTTCGCCTTCGCGCCCGAGGCTGCCCGCGGGGCCCTCGGCGAGGCCGTGGCGGGCCGCCCCCGCTTCCAGATCGACGCGCTGGTGCTGGGCGACCAACTGCGCGTGAGCTGGACCTACGATCCGGGGCGCCACCTCCCCGCGACCGTGGAGCGGCTGGCGCGCGGCTTCCTCGCCGAGCTCACGGCCCTGATCGAGCACTGCCTCTCCCCCGAGGCGGGCGGCTTCACCCCTTCCGATTTCCCTCTCGCCGGGCTGGACCAGGGGACGCTCGACCGCCTGGTGGGGGCGGACCGGGGCGTGGAGGACCTCTACCCGCTCGCCCCCATGCAGGAGGGGATGCTCTTCCACTCCCTCTACGCGGGTGGCGCCGACGTCTACTTCGAGCAGTTTACCGCCGAGATCGAGGGGGATCTCGATGAGGAGGCCTTCGCCGCCGCCTGGCGCCGGGTGGTGGAGCGCCACACGGCGCTGCGCACCGGCTTCGTCTGGCACGGCGTCGAGCGCCCGCTCCAGCTCGTGCGGCGGGAGGTGGAGATCCCCTGGACCGCCGAGGACTGGCGGACCCTGCCCTCCCTTGAGCTCGACGCGCGCTGGCGCGCCCTCCTGGAGGCCGACCGGGCGCGCGGCTTCGACCTCGCCCGGCCGCCGCTGCTGCGGCTCGCCCTGGCCCGCGTGGGCGAGGCGCGCCGCCGGCTGGCCTGGAGCACCCACCACATCCTCTTCGACGGCTGGTGCTTCCCGCTGCTGCTGAACGAGGTCTTCACCCTCTACGGCGCGGCGGTCTCCGGCCGTCCGGCCGGGCTGCCGGCGCCGCGCCCCTTCCGCGACTACATCGAGTGGCTCGGCCGGCGCGATCCGGCGGAGGCCGAGGCCTTCTGGCGCCGGCGCCTGGAGGGGTTCACCGGGCCCACGCCGGTGCCCTTCGACCGCCCGGACCGCCTGGCCGCGGGCCAGGCCCCCCGGCCCGAGGAGTACTTCGACCGCGCCGTGGTGCTGCCGGCTCGCTCGAGCGCCGCGCTGGAGGCGCTGGCGCAGCGCCTGCGGGTGACCCTCAACACCCTGGTCCAGGGGGCCTGGGCGCTCCTCCTGGCGCGCTACGGCGAGGCCTCCGACGTCACCTTCGGCGCCGTGGTCTCCGGCCGCCCGGCCGAGCTCCCCGGCGTCGAGTCGATGGTGGGGCTGTTCATCAACACGGTGCCGGTGCGGGTGGAGGTGCCGGAGAGCGGCGCCGCGTCCGCCTGGCTGGCGCGCCTCCAGGCCGATCAGGCCGACCTGCGCCAGCACGAATGGACCCCGCTGGCCACCCTCCAGAAGCTCGCCGGCCTCGCCGCCGGGGAGGCGCTGTTCGCCACCCTCCTGGTGTTCGAGAACTACCCCATGGACCCCGAGCTGGCCGGCCGGCTGGGGGACCTGCGGATCACCGGCGCCGGCCTCGCCGAGCGCACCAACTACCCGTTCACCCTCACCGTGACGGCGCAGGGGGGGATCGGCTTCCGCCTCACCGCCGACCCACGCTGCGAGCCGGCCACGGCCCTCCGCATGCTGGGCCATCTGGAGAAGCTGCTGGCCGACCTCGCCGCCGACCCGGAGGCCCCCCCGGCCGCGCGGCCGCTGCTCGCCCCGGCCGAGCGCCACCAGCTCACCGCCGAGTGGAACGACACCGCGCCAACCCGCCCCGCCGCGGCGACGATCCCCGCCCTCTTCGCCGCCCAGGCGGCGCGCGCGCCCGGCGCCGTGGCCGTGGTCTGCGGCGACGAGGAGATCACCTACGCCGAGCTCGACCGCCGCGCCCGCCGGGTGGCCGGCCGGCTGCTCCGCGCCGGGGTGGCTCCCGAGACGCGCGTCGCCGTGCCGGCCGTGCGCTCGGCCTCCCTGATCCCCACCCTCCTGGGCATCCTCCAGGCCGGCTGCGCCTATCTGCCGGTCGATCCCGAGCTCCCCGAGGAGCGGCGGCGGTTCATGCTGGCGGATGCCGGGGCGGTCGTCCTGGATCTGGAGGAGGGGGACGAAGCCGTGGATCTCCCCGAGACCTCCTCCGGCCAGCTCGCCTACGTCATCTACACCTCCGGCTCCACCGGCACCCCCAAGGGGGTGGCGGTCACCCACGCCAGCATCGCCGCGCGGGTGGCCGGGGCGGACTGGATGGAGCTGGGCCCCGGGGAGACCCTGCTGCAGGTGGTCAACGTCGCCTTCGACGTCTCCACCCTGGAGATCTGGGGGCCGCTGCTCAACGGCGGCCGCCTGGCGGTCCTCCCCGGCCGCCGCCCCGACCTCGCCGAGCTGGAGGGGGCCGTCCGCCGCCACGGCGTGACCACGCTCTGGCTGACCGCCGGGCTCTTCCACCAGATGGTCGACGAGCGGCCGCGGGCGTTACGCCCGCTGCGCCAGCTCCTGGCCGGCGGCGACGCGCTCTCCCCGGCGCACGTGCGCCGGGCCCTGGCGGAGCTCCCCGGCTGTACGCTGATCAACGGCTACGGCCCGACCGAGAACACCATCTTCACCACCACCCACCGGATGACCGCCGCCGACCTCACGGACGGCCGGCTGGCCGCCACCGTGCCGATCGGCCGGCCGCTCCCGGCGACCAGCGTCCACGTGCTCGACGCGGCCCTGCGGACGGTGCCGGCGGGGGTCTGGGGGGAGCTGTGCTCCGGCGGGGAGGGGGTGGCGCGCGGCTACCTCGGCCGGCCCGACCTGACCGCCGAGCGCTTCGTGCCCGATCCGTTCTCCACCACCCCCGGCGGGCGGCTCTACCGTACCGGAGACATCGTCCGCCGCCGGCCCGACGGCGTCATCGAGCTCCTGGGCCGGCGCGACGGCCAGGTGAAGATCCGCGGCATCCGCATCGAGCTGGGGGAGATCGAGGCGGCGCTCGCCCGCCACCCCCAGGTGCGCGCGGCCCTGGTGATCCCCTGGGAGATGGGGGGGGACCGCCGGCTGGCCGCCTACGTGGTGGCCGATCCGGCCGGCGCGCCGGACGCCGGCGCCCTGCGCCGGCACCTCGCCACCACGCTGCCCGAGGCGATGATCCCGTCGGCGTTCGTGGTCCTGGACCGCCTGCCGCTCACCGTCACCGGCAAGGTGGACCGCCGCGCCCTGCCGCCGCCCGATCCGGCCGCCCGCCGGACGCGGGAGTATCTGGCCCCCTCCAACCCGGTGGAGGAGAGCCTGGCGGAGGCGTGCGCCGAGGTGCTGGGCGTCGCGCGGGTGGGGATGCGCGACAACTTCTTCGAGCTCGGCGGGCATTCGCTGCTCGCCACCCGGCTGGTGACCCGCCTGCAGGACCGCCACGGCCTCGAAGCCACCCTCCAGATGGTGTTCGACGCCGCCGACCTGCTCGGCCTGGCCGACCGCATCATCGGCGCCGGCCTGGACGAGGCGGCGGACCTCTCGCCCGAGGAGCTGGAGGCGCTGCTGGCCGGGGAGGAGGACGAGCTGCCGCCGCTGCCGCCGGCGCCCCCCGCCGCCGGGCCGCCGGCGATCCGGCCGGCCCCCCGGGAGGAGGGCGGCATGCCGCTCTCCTTCGCCCAGGAGCGCCTCTGGTTCCTCGACCGGCTGCGCCCCGGCAACGCGGCCTACAACATGTTCGAGGCCCTCGACGTGCGCGGGGACCTCTCGCCGGCGCTGCTGGCGGCGGTGGTCGGCGAGATCGCGCGCCGGCACGAGGCCCTGCGCACCCTCTTCCGGGAGGCCGCGGGCCACCCGGCGCAGGTGGTGGCGCCGCCGTCCCGGTGGATCGTCCCGGTGGTCGACCTCGCGGGCCTCCCCGGCGGGGCGCGCCAGGCCGAGGCGCGGCGCCTGGCCGCCGCGCAGGCGGGGCGGCCGTTCGACCTCGCGCGGGGGCCCCTCCTGCGGGTGCTGCTGGTACGCCTCGCCGGCGCCGGGCACGCCCTGTTCCTGACCATGCACCACATCGTCTCGGACGGCTGGTCCCTGGGGGTGCTGGTGCGCGAGCTCACGGCGCTCTACGCCGCCGCCCGCGCCGGCCGGCCGTCGCCGCTGCCCGAGCTGCCCATCCAGTACGCCGACTTCGCGGCCTGGCAGCGGCGGTGGCTCGCCGGCGGCGAGATGGAGCGCCAGCTCGACTACTGGCGCCGGCGGCTGGACGGCGCGCCGGCCGGGCTCGCCCTGCCGCTCGACCGCCCCCGCCCGGCGCTGCCCGACCCCCGCGGCGCGGTCGTCATCTCCCACCTCGACGCCGGGGTCGCCGCCGGCCTGTCGCGACTGGCCCGCCGCCACGAGGCGACCCTATTCATGGTCCTCCTGGCGGCCTTCCAGACGCTCCTCCTGCGGCTCACCGGCCAGGAGGACCTGACGGTGGGCTCGCCGATCGCCAACCGCAACCGGGCGGAGATCGAGCCGCTGATCGGCTTCTTCGTCAACATGCTGGTGCTGCGCGGCGAGCTGGCGGGCGATCCCCCCTTCGCCGGGCTGCTGGCTGAGACCCGCCGGACCACTCTGGAGGCCTACGACCACCAGGACCTCCCCTTCGAGCGCCTGGTCGAGGAGCTGCGGCCGGAGCGGCGGCAGGCGGCCAACCCGCTGTTCCAGGTCTCCTGCTCCCTGCAGAACGCGCCGGGCGGCGCCCTGGAGCTCTCCGGCCTGTCGCTGTCGCGGCTCGACATGGCGGTGGTGGCCGCCCGTTTCGACCTCGAGCTGTATGCCTGGCAGGAGGGGGGCGGGGTGGCGGCGGCCCTCGTCTACGCCGCGCGGCTGTTCGACCCCGCCACCGTCCACCGGCTGATGGGCCACCTGGAGCGGCTGCTGGCGGCGGTCGTCGAGGATCCCTCGCGGCGCCTCTCCGCGCTCCCCCTTCTCGCGGTGGCCGAGCGCCATCAGATCCTGCGGGAGTGGAGCGGCGAGGAGGCGGCCGGGGGGGACCTCCGCGGCATCGTCGAGCGGGTGGCGGCGGCCGCCCGCCGCGCTCCCGGGGCGACCGCGGTCGCCGCCCCCGGGGGGCGGCTCACCTACGCCGGGCTGGCGGACCGGGCGGGCCGGCTGGCGCGCCGCCTGACCGCTCTGGGGGTGGGGCCCGGGGTGCCCGTGGGCCTGCACGCCGGGCGCTCGCCGGAGATGGTGACCGGCGCCCTGGCCGTGCTCGCGGCCGGGGGAGCCTACGTGCCGCTCGATCCGGGGCAGCCGGCGAGCCGCCTGGCCCACCTGGTGGCCGAGACCCGCATGCCCGTGGTCCTCACTCTGGAAAGCGCCCCCGCCTGGGCCGGCGGCGCCGCCGTCCTGCGGCTCGACGAGGAGGCGGCGGAGGACGGCGCCGCTCTTCCCTCGCCGCCGGTGGCGCCGGCGAGCGCCGCCTACGTGATCCACACCTCGGGTTCCACCGGCCGGCCCAAGGGGGTCGAGGTCCCCCACGCCGGCCTGCTCAACCTGGTCCGCTGGCACCTGCGGACCTACGGCGTCACCGCCGCGGACCGGGCGACTCTGATCGCCTCGCCCGGCTTCGACGCCGCGGTGTGGGAGGTCTGGCCCTACCTGGTGGCGGGCGCCTCCCTCCACATCCCGGACGAGGAGGTCCGGCTCTCCCCGGAGAGGCTCACGGCATGGCTGATCGCCGAGGAGATCACCCTCTGCTTCCTGCCCACGCCGCTCGCCGAGCCGTTGCTCGCCGCCTGGGAGGTGGCTGGGGCGCCCCGGGAGCTCCGCCTGCGCGCCCTGCTGACCGGCGGCGACCGCCTGTCGCGGCGCCCCCCGCCGGGGCTGCCGTTCGACGTCGTCAACCACTACGGGCCGACCGAATGCAGCGTCGTCGCCACCGCCGGGCGGGTCGAGCCGGCGCCGGGCGCGCGGTCCCCGTTCCCGCCCGCCATCGGCCGGCCGGTGGCCGGCGTGCGGGCGCGGCTGCTCGACGCGCGTCTCCAGCCGGTGCCCGCCGGCGGCCGCGGCGAGGTCCTGCTCGGCGGCGCCGGGCTCGCCCGGGGGTATCTCGGCCGGCCGGACCTCACCGCCGAGCGCTTCGTCCCCGACCCCTTCGCCGGCGCGCCCGGGGAGCGCCTCTACCGCACCGGCGACCTCGCCCGCTTCCGGCCGGACGGCGAGCTGGATTTCCTCGGACGGATCGACACCCAGGTCAAGCTGCGGGGGTTCCGCATCGAGCCGGGGGAGATCGAGAGCGCCCTGTGCCGGCACCCCCGGGTCCGTGAGGCGGTGGTGACCTTGCGCGACGGCCGCCTGGTCGCCCACGTGGTGCCGCGCGAGCCCGACGGGCCGCCGGCGGCCGGCGACGACGCCGGCCACGTGGCCCAGTGGCGGGCTCTCTACGACGAGACCTACGGCCGCCGGCCGGTGGAGGAGGGGATCGATCCCACCTTCGACATCCGGGGGTGGAACAGCAGCTACACCGGCGGGCCGATCCCGGCCGTCGAGATGCGCGAGTGGGTGGACGCCACGGTGGAGCGGCTGCTCGCCCTGCCCCACCACCGGGTGCTGGAGGTGGGCTGCGGCACCGGCCTGCTGCTCTTCCGGGTGGCCCCCTCGGCCGAGCGCTACCGCGCCACCGACTTCTCAGGCCTGGCGCTGGCGCGGGTCCGCGCCGGGCTCGACGTCCGGCCGCTCCCCCAGGTGGAGCTGGCTCAGGCTCCAGCCGACGACTGGAGCGGCGTGCGGCCGGGGGACTTCGACCTCGTGGTGCTCAATTCGATCGTCCAGTACTTCCCCGGCGTCGACTACCTGATCCGGGTGCTCGCGGGCGCGGTGGCGGCCGTGGCCCCCGGCGGCGCCGTCTTCGTGGGGGACGTGCGCAGCCTGCCGCTGCTCGAGGCCTTCCACACCTCGGTGGAGCGCCACCGCACGCCGGGCTCCCTGCCGGCTGGGGAGCTGGAGCGCCGGGTCCGCCGCCGCGTCGAGGACGAGGAGGAGCTGGTGATCGATCCCCAGCTCTTCCACGCCCTGGCGCGCTGGCTGCCGGGCGTCCGCCGCGTCCAGGTGCTGCCCAAGAGCGGCCGCCACGCCAACGAGCTGACCCGCTTCCGCTACGACGTGATCCTGGGCGTCGGGGATGCGGAGGACGGGGCGGCGGCCGGACCACCGTTGCTGGAAGAGCCGCGGTGGAGCGCCTGGGCCAACGACCCCCTGCGCGCCACCCGGGCGCGGCGCCTGCCGCCGGAGCTCCGGCGCTTCCTGGAGGGGGAGCTGCCCGAGCCGATGGTGCCCGCCGCCTTCGTCGTCCTCGACGCGCTGCCGCTCGGCGCCAGCGGCAAGGTGGACCGCGCCGCCCTCCCCGCGCCGGAGCGCCCGGTGGAGGCCGAGGAGTGGGTCCCCCCCGCGACCCCCCTGGAGGAGGAGCTCGCCCGGGCCGTCGCCGAGTTGCTCGGCGTCGAGCGGGTGGGGCTGCGCGACAACTTCTTCGCGCTCGGCGGCCACTCGCTGCTCGCCACCCAGCTCGTCTCCCGCCTGACCCAGGAGCACGGCATGCCGGTGACCCTCCAGATGGTGTTCGACGCCGCCGACCTCGGCGACCTCGCCGACCGCATCGTCGAGCGGGAGCTCGCCGCCGCCGGGGACGGGGTGCTGGACGAGGTGCTGCGCGAGCTGAAAGGGGAGGAGGAGCGATGAGCGATCCCACCTCGGCCTCGCGCCTCGCCGGGCTGTCCCGCGAGCAGCGGGCCCTCCTCTTCGAGCGGCTCCGCCAGCGCAAGGAGCGCGCCGAAGCCGCGCCCGAGCGCATCCCGCGCCGGCCGCCGGAGCTCAAGCCGCTCCCCCTCTCCTTCGCCCAGGAGCGGCTCTGGCTCGTCGACCGCTTGGAGCCGGGAATCACCGCCTACAACATCCCCCTGGCGCTGCGCGTCGAAGGCAGGGTCTCGCCGGCCCTGCTCGCCGCGCTGCTCGGTGAGGTCGCGCGCCGGCACGAGGCGCTGCGCACCACCTTCCGGATCGCCGGCGGCCAGCCGGCGCAGGTGATCGCGCCCCCCACCCCCTGGCGGCTGCCCCTGGTCGACCTCTCGGCGCTGCCGGCCGCGGCGCGCGGGCGCGAGGCGGAGCGCCTGGCCCAGGACGAGGCGGAGCGCCCGTTCCACCTCGCGCGCGGACCCCTCCTGCGCGCCACCCTGCTGCGGCTCGCCCCCGCCGAGCACGCGCTCCTGCTCGACATGCACCACATCGTCTCCGACGGCTGGTCGATGGGGGTGCTGGTGCGCGAGATCACCCGCCTCTACGCCGCCGCTGTGGCCGGCGAGCCCTCCCCGCTGCCGGAGCTGGAGATCCAGTACGCCGACTTCGCCGTCTGGCAGCGGCGGTGGCTCACCGGCGAGGTGCTGGAGCGCCAGCTCGCCTACTGGCGGGAGCGGCTGGCCGGCGCGCCGGCCGTGCTCGATCTGCCGGCGGACCGGCCGCCGGCCGCCACCCGCACCCACGCGGGGGCGCGGTTCCATGTCCCCCTGGGCGGCGATCTCCGGCGCGACGTGGGGCTGCTCGCCCGCCGCCACGAGGCCACCCCGTTCATGGTCCTGCTCGCCGCCTTCCAGGCCCTGCTGGGGCGCCTGACGGGGGCCGAGGACCTCAACGTCGGCTCGCCGATCGCCAACCGCAACCGGGCGGAGATCGAGCCGCTGATCGGCTTCTTCGTCAACACCCTCGTCCTGCGGGGGGACCTCACGGGAGATCCGTCGTTCGACGAGCTGATTGCCCGGGCGCGCAAGACCACCCTCGGGGCCTACGCCCACCAGGACCTCCCCTTCGAGCGCCTGGTCGAGGAGCTGCGCCCCGAGCGGCGGCTCACCGTGAGCCCGCTCTTCCAGGTCCTCTTCGCCCTCCAGAACGCCCCCATGGGCACCGTCGACCTCCCCGGCCTGTCGCTCTCCGCGCTGCCGTTCGAGGCCCGGACCTCACAGTTCGACCTGGAGGTGAGCGTCACCGAGGGGGAGGAGGGGATGATCCTGGAGGCCGGCTACAGCACCGAGCGCTTCGACCCCGCCACCCCGCGCCGCTGGATGGCCCAGTTGGAGACGCTGCTGCGCGGGCTGGTGGCCGACCCCGGCCGCCGGATCTCGGAGGTGCCGCTGCTCTCGCCCGCCGAGCTCTGGCAGGTGGTGGGGGAGTGGAGCTCCAACGCCCTGCCGCTCCCCCTCGACCGCTGCCTCCACGAGCTGGTGGAGGCCCAGGCGGCCCGGACGCCGGACGCTCCGGCGGTGATCGCCGAGGACGGCGAGCTGACCTACGCCGAGCTCGACGCGCTTGCCGGACGCCTGGCCCGCCGGCTGCGCCGGCTGGGGGTGGGCCCCGAGGCCGCCGTGGGCCTCTTCGCCGAGCGCTCGGCCGCCCTGGTGGTGGCCGTGCTGGGCGTGCTCAAGGCCGGCGGCGCCTACGTGCCGCTCGACCCCGGATACCCCGCCGGGCGCCTGGCCGGCATGCTGGAGGATGCCGCCGCGCCCGTGCTCCTCGCCACCTCCGACCTCGCCGGCCGGCTCCCGCCGCACCGGGCGCGGGTGCTCTTCCTGGACGCGGAGGAGGAGATCGACGACGGGAGGCCGCTCGCCGCTCTCCGCCCCACGGCGGACAACCTGGCGGCGCTGATCTTCACCTCCGGCTCGACCGGCCGTCCCAAGGGGGTGATGCTCCCCCACCGCGGCCTGGTCAACCGGCTGCTCTGGGCGCAAGGCGCCTATCGGCTGACCGCCGCCGACGCGGTGCTGCTCAAGGCGGCGTTCGGCTTCGACTTCGCCATCTGGGAGCTGTTCGCGCCGCTGCTCGCCGGCGCCCGGCTGGTGGTGGCCCGGCCCGGCGGCCACGTCGACCCCGCCTACCTGGCCCGGACCATCGAGGCCCACGGGGTGACGATCGTCCACTTCGTCCCCTCGATGCTCGACGTCTTCCTGCGCGAGGAGGGGACGGGCGATCTCCCCTCGCTGCGCCAGGTCTTCTCGGGGGGCGAGGCGCTCTCCCCGGCCCTGCGGGAGCGCTTCCTGGCCCGCTTCCCCGGCGTGCCGCTCGACAACCAGTACGGCCCGACCGAGATCTCCATCGACACCACCCGCTGGGTCTGCTCGCCCGGCCAGGACCCCCGGCGGGTCCCCGTGGGCCGCCCGATCGGCAACACCCGCGTCCACCTGCTCGACCGCGCGGGCCGGCCGGTGCCGGCCGGCGCCACCGGGGTCCTGCACGTGGGCGGGGTGGGGGTGGCGCGCGGCTACCTCGGCCGTCCCGATCTCACCGCCGAGCGGTTCGTGCCCGACCCCTTCGCGGCGGAGCCCGGCCAACGGCTCTACGACACCGGCGACCTCGCCCGCTGGCTGCCGGACGGCAACCTGGAGCTCCTCGGCCGCGCCGACCAGCAGATCAAGGTGCGCGGCGTGCGCGTCGAGCCCAAGGAGGTCGAGGCGGCGCTGCTGCGGCATCCGGCGGTGGCGGCGGCGGCCGTGGGGGCGGACGCGAACGGGGCGCGGCTGGTCGCCTGGGTGGTCCCCCGCCCGGGCACGGGCGCGGACGTCGCGCCCGCGCCCCTGCGCGACTTCCTGCGCGACTGGCTGCCGGAGGCCATGCTGCCGTCGCTCTTCGTCCCCCTGAAGGCGCTGCCGCTGACCCCCAGCGGCAAGCTCGACCGGCGGGCCCTGCCGGCCCCGGAGGCGCCGGCGGCCGGCGCCAGGAGGGCCGCCCCGTCCACCCCGGCCGAGCAGCTCCTGGCCGGCGTCTGGAGCGATCTGCTGGGGGTGGAAAGGGTGGGGGCCCAGGACGACTTCTTCGACCTCGGCGGCCACTCCCTGCTGGCCACCCGGCTGGTCTCGCGCGTGCGCCAGGCCTTCGGCGTCGAGCTCCCCCTGCGCGCCGTCTTCGAGGCCCCCA
>Ga0308176_10000715_pt1 | contig 20754 bp, 15 predicted proteins | sample PhyCR2_3_FD_203890 | JGI IMG/M metagenome (GOLD analysis project Ga0308176, IMG submission 203890) | Soil microbial communities from UC Gill Tract Community Farm, Albany, California, United States - DLSLS.C.R2 | ecosystem: Environmental > Terrestrial > Soil > Agricultural land | place: USA... | reverse complement strand
TCCCCACAGAGTCAACGAGGTGAGCCCCATGGCGACCGTGTCCACCACCGAGACCGAGCCGGCGCAGGAGCCGTTCGTGCGCTTCGCCGCGTTCCGCGGCAAGGTCCCACTCCCGTGGGTCACCGTCATCGTGCTCGCCATCGTCATGGCGGCGGCCGACGGGTTCATCGTGACCTCGATCCAGGGCGCGGTCGGCGCCATCCAGCGGTCGCAGAGCCCGTTCTACAGCTGGCTGCGGGATACGGCGATCCTGCTGCCGATCTTCGTCGTCGCGGTGATGTGGGCGTTCACCCGCGCGCACCGCAAGCACGGGTTGGGCAGCCTTGCGATGCGCTCGTGGCGCCGAGTGATCACGACCGCGCTGCTGATCGCGGCCGCCGGCGCGGTGGTCGGAGTCGCCCACACCGCGGTGAGCGCCGCGATCGACTACCGGCTGCAGTCGCAACAGCTGCAGCGGACCGCCGCGCTGCACAGCCACACGATCGGCGGGCTCGACGGGTCGCCGACCGCCAACCAGGCCTACACCGACGGCAACTGGTCGCCCGAGCAGCGGGAAACCATGGCGCTGGACGTCAAGGCGGTCGGGTACGGCGCCGGGTTGATCCTCGCCACGAACATCGTCCTCGTCGGCTGGGTCGTCGCCGTGCGCGGCGGTCGGCTGGACGTCGTCGCGTCCCGCCGTCGTCGCGTCTCCGGCACCGGCGCCGCAGCCGCAACCTCGGCATCGCCCGCGACCGCCTGACCGTCCCGCCGGTCCCCACGCCCGGCCCTGACCCCCGCGCCGGTCCCCACGCCCGGCCCTGACCCTCGCGCCGGCCCACGCCCGGCCCTGACCCTCGCGCCGGCCCCACGCCCGGCCCTGACACTCGCCCCGGTCCCCACGCCCGGTCTCGTCCCTGCCCGTCCGCGGGCCGGCATCCGATCCCTCGGCCGGCCCTGTGGCCCATGTGCCATCTCGCCGTCGACCGCGCCCCGGCCCCGACCACCGGGGCGCGGTCGACTACCTTTCCCGGAGTGGTGAGCGAGACCGACGTCGTGCTGGCCGACGGGCGCACCCTGCACGCCTACGACACTGGCAGCGGCTCGCTGCCGGTGTTCTGGCTGCACGGCACCCCGAACGTCGGCGCGCCGCCGCGACCGCTGTTCGGGCTGTCCGAGCCGCTGGGCATCCGTTGGCTCGGCTACGACCGCCCCGGATACGGCGGGTCCACTCAGCATCCCGGCCGGGACATCGCCTCCGCCGCGGGGGACGTCGCCGCGGTTGCCGACGCGCTCGGCGTCGATTCGTTCGCGGTCATCGGCCATTCCGGTGGGGCGCCGCACACGCTCGCCTGCGCCGCGTTGCTGCCGGACCGAGTGCGGGCCGCGGTCGGCGTTTCCGGCTACGTTCCGTACGGGACGCCCGGCGTGGACTGGTTCGCCGGCATGTCCGACGCGACCGCGGGAGCGCTGCGGGCGGCGCTCGCCGGCCGGGAGGCCAAACAGCGGTACGAGGCCGTCAACGAGGTGGACGACCCCGGCTTCACCCAGGCCGACCTGGACGCGCTGGCCGGCGACTGGTCCTGGTTCATCGAGGTGGTCCGGCCGGCGCTGGCGCATGGCCCAGCCCCGCTGATCGACGACGACCTCGCACTGGTCGGGCCCTGGGGGTTCGACGTGACTGCGATCGACGTCCCGCTGTTCCTGCTGCACGGCGGCGAGGACCGGATGGCGCCGGTCGCCCATGCGCTCTGGCTGGCCGACCACTGCCCGACCGCGTCGCTGCACGTCAGCCGGCCGGACGGGCATGTGTCGGTGCTGCGCCAGGCCGGTCACGCCCTCGACTGGCTCGCCGCCCAGACCGCCTGACCCCGGCCGCCGAGGGGGCCCGGCCGCCCCCGCAGTCCACATGCGACAGTTACGCGGCCGATCCGGGCCTGTACGGGTCCTACGACCTCCGTCCAGCAGGTCTGTCGTAGGACCAACGTCCACTTAAGAACCGCCCGCGGTACCGCGGAAACTTCAGGTGCGCGGTTGACGGAGCCTCCAGATCCGGTCAGCCACTCACCCCCACACACAAGGAGTTTCCGATGAAGAAGACCGTGAAGCTGGGCCTGAGCTCCCTGATCACCGCCGGTGCGCTGGGTGCGACGCTGCTGCAGACCCCGGCCGCGTCCGCCGCCCCCGGCTTCGTCTGCCCGGCCGGCAGCGACACCATCCCGGCGCGCTACGGCACCGCCGCCGACGGCACCCCGGCGATCGCCGGCACGGTCTGCGTGTTCGCGGGCACCACGGCGTTCCGCTCGCTGGACGAGACGGCGGGCTGGCGCGCGGTGGCGAAGGAGGTCTTCGGTTCCTCCACGACCGACGTCATCTTCACCCGCACCGTCGACCGGGCCAAGGTCGAGGTCATCTACAAGTCCGGCCGCCTCGAGATCAAGCGCTGACCGACTCTCCCGACTCTCCCGACTCTCCCGACTCTCCCCACCTGCGAGAGGCTCCGCCCTCGACTCCCACGGGGCCCGGAGCCTCTCGCCGCATCCGCCTACACGCGCACGGGATCACGCGCGTGGCTGAGGACCGAGGTGCCAGTCCCGCCCGATCGTGCCTTGCGCTGCGGCGGTCCCGCTGCGCCCACCGCCGGAGCCCCGCAGGACATAGGCGAACCCCACCGCGATCAGGCCGCCCACCACCGGACCGACCAGGTAGGCCCACCAGGAGGTCCAGTCGCCGAGCACCAGGGCGGGGCCGAGGGAGCGGGCCGGGTTCATCGAGGCTCCGGACACCGGCGAACCCCAGAGCCCGGCCAGCGCGATGTAGCTGCCTACGCCGATGGCGGCCAGCGGCCCGATCTGCTGGGCGCCGGACGCAGTACCCAGGATCACGCTCACCAGGCCGGTGGTCAGCACGATCTCCCAGAGCATGGCTGTGGTCGTCGAGATGCCAGCACCGGGCAGGGTCAGGCCCGCGCTGCCCTGCTTCCCGATCAGCCCCCACAGCAGCAGCGTCGCGAGGACGGCACCGAGCAACTGGGCCACGATGTACGCGGGCACCCGCTTCCAGGGGAAGTCGCCGCGGGCCGCGAAGGCGATGCTGACCGCCGGGTTCAGGTGCGCCCCGGACACCGTGCCCATGAACAGGATGATGGCGGCGACCATCAGTGCGGGAGCGACCACTTTCGCCCCGTACGGGACGGCGTCGCCGCCGAACTTGGCGCTGACCATGCCGCCGCCGACGGCGACCAGCACCAGGAAGAAGGTGCCGAGCAGTTCGGAGAACAGGCGCCGTCCCTCGTACCTGTCGTTCCAGAAGTCGAACTCGCTAGTGACCGAGTTTGGCTGCCCGATCGAGCGCAGGGAGACCTCCGCGTGGCGGGCCGCCTGCAGTCGCTGCTGCCCGTCCGGCTCTATCGGCGGGGCGACCCCGCCTGGCTGGCTGGTCATCTGTCACCTTCCGCCGTTGGCTGCCGACGCGGCTGCCGCCCGCCCGACCACCGACATGGTCACCCCGACCCCATCGCCGCGGCCTCCCCCCGGGGGAATGAACCCGCATCCGACAAACCAGGACAGAAGTCCACAACGGCGCCGCCCCCCGATGTCATCACCATCCGCGGCGGGACGGCCGACCGGTGAAGCGCCGCCCGGCCGGTAGCGAGCCGCCCGTCGGGATCGAACCGGCGACCTGCCGCCTACGAGATCCACGGAGCATCTCGGGGTCGGTCAGTCGGGCGGCCCTACGGCTGGAAGTAGTTCTCCGCTAGGTAGTGGGCGACGCTCCTGCCGAGTAGCTCGCCTTGTAGGTCCGCTGTGCGGTAGTGGAGTCCTGCCCAGATGCGGGCCTCGATGATCTCCGCGAGCGCCTGCGAGAAGCTTGTGAAGCTGCGCGTGGGGGGATCGCCGGGGAGGAGGAAGGTGGAGCTGCTGGTGATCTGGAAACCCCCGACGATTACGTCGCCGAAGAACATCCGCAGCACGCCGATGTGGGCAGCGTCGAGGCAGAGATGCCCCGACGGGTGCTCGGGATACGGTGCCGTGATGAGCGCCGTCCAGGTGGGGTCTGGCGTGGTCGCCGGATTGCCGTCTTCTCCCGCTCGTGGAATCGCGTTCCACGGCCGCCAGAAGTCCCAGTAGTACTTGTCGTTCCAGCAGTTGATCGATGCGTCGGCTCCACTCAGGTTCTGCATCGCGAGCAGGCGTGCGGCGTCGGCGGCGTGAAGGCCCTCGCGTGTCACCAGGTCGCGCGCGACGGCGTTCCAGCTCGCTACCGGCGTGCTCTGCCACCACCGGGCGATGTAGGTCTGCGTGCCCGTGCGGACCGCGCTGTTCGCCGCGCCGAGCTTCTTCACCTCGTTGAAGTCCGCCGAGTAGGCGGCGCTGGCGAGCGGCTGCGGGCCGGCGGTCCGGAACTGCGAGGAGCTCACCATCACGAAGGGCTTTACCCCGCCGACCCACGGAGTCGGATCGAGGATCGGCAGCCCGGTGGTCGGATTCACCAGCGGCTGCCAGTGTCCGGGCGCCGGGTTTGGCACCCACTGCGACGGCCCGAAGCGGCCGTCGTCTTGTCGGGCCGCGATCATTGCGTCGGCCGCGGCCTTCCCGGCTGCGATCCCCTGCGTCTTGAACGGTCGGTCCGGGATCGCCGCGAGCGATGCGGCGTACTGCGTGGCGAGGGACTGGAGCAAGCTCGTCCTGGTTGGGAACGGGATGCTTGGGGGCACGGTCGAGATGATGTTGGACAGGACGTCGTAGGCCGCGGTCGCGACGGCGGCGTCCTCGGAGGCCGTCGCCGCGAACCGGCTTTTCAGGAGATACGGCCGATGGTGTTTGGGCTCGATGGCGTTGACGGCGTCGTAGACGGCGCCTTGCACCATCGCGACGTGGATCGCGGCCGCAGGCGGTGCGCCCCCCGCGGGGCCGGGCATTCCGCTGAGTACGTTCACCGCGGCCAGGTTCCAGTCGAGCACGGCGTCAGTGCTGGCTTCCGGGCTCGCTTTCGGTGCTGCGTACGACACGGGCCCGGCGGCGAGGGTCATCAGTGCGACGCCAAGCATGACAAGCAGTGAACGGATCCTCATGATAGTTCCCCCGTGCGATCGCGACTGGAACCCTCTACGGCCTTCTTTGCTGCTGCCTTGCGTTCGGGAGATGCCATGTGGCCCCTATGGTCCGGCTAGCTATGAATTGCACTGGCTCGAGACGCTATGCGTCCTGGGATGGCGGCGCGGTGGCTCACTGGCCGGCCAGGTCCAGGCGGGTGAGCTTGAGCGCCAGGACCTCGGCGATCGGGCCGGCGGATGACCCGCCGCCGATCGCGAGCACGGTTCCGTCGGCCTCCGTCGCGCACCCAAGGGAGCCTCGCGGTTCGGGGAGTTCGGCGCGGAGGACCTGCCAACGGCCGGTCGCCAGGTCGTAGACCTCGGTGGTCCGGCGAGATCCGAGTATCCCGAAGTCCTGCCAGATGGCGCCACCCACCGCTACCAGGACCTGCCGGCCGTCGATATTCGCCGCTGTAATGCCCGCTGCGACACGCGACTCGTGCATCGGCGAGACGGTCTGCCATCTGTTCGACCTGGGGTCGTAGCGCTCGATGGTGGTCAGCGAGTTGCCTTCGCGGGAGAGCCCGCCGACTGCGTAGAGATACGGGCCGGCCGTCACCAGCCGCAGCAGCTCGCGGGCCGTGGGCATCGGGGCGACGGACCGCCAGGTCTGCCTCCGAGGGTCGTACGCGATGACCGACGCGGTGGTCTCCTCGATGCCCGGGGCCGAGATGAAGCCTCCGGCCACGTACAGCAGACCGCCCAGCGCGGCGGCTGCCGTTCCGCCCCGTGGCTGCGGAAGGTGCGCGCTTCGGCTCCAGGACCCGGTGCGTGGATCGAACGTCTCGACCACGTCCAGCGTGGACGTGGCGTCGTAGCCGCCGACGGCGTAAACGATCCCGTCGAGTGTCGCGGTGCCGAGGTTGGTCCTCGCCGTGTTGAGCGGTGCGATGGCATGCCAGCCGCCGGGTCCGCTGGCCTCGCGAGACTCGACGACGTCGAAGAGCTCGTCGCTGTCGAAGCCGCCGATGGCGAGGATCCGTCCCCCCACGGTCGCGATCCCCAAGCCGAAGCGTGGGTACTGCAGCGGAGGCCGTTGAGCCCACCCCGCCGCCGGGCCGGCGTCGGCTCCGCTCACCGGCGCGGGCGCGGAGGGTCGGGCGGACGCTGCGGTGGGCGAGACCAGAACGATGAGAGGTGCGAGGACGACGGCGAGCCGTCGCAGGGTGTGCCGTCGGCGCCGCGGGTTGACGTGCGCAGGTGTTTGGTCGGCCATCAGTCCGATCCTTTTGGGAGAGGGCGTCGGCGTTCGACCGACTCGCTGTGATCGAGCGGCAGCTGTGCCTGGGCAGCGCTCGCGGTGACGGCGAGGAGGCCGCTGCTGAAGCCGACGGTGACGCGCAACGGCCGGATGGCCCTCTTCATGCCTGCCTCCTGGAGGTCGTTGGTTGGAGGGTGAGGTCAGGCTGTTGTGGTTCGGTTGTGGTGGCCGGACAGGGAGGGTTGGCGCCGTTTTCGGTGTCGAGCGGGCGTGGGCGGCCTAGTCTGGGTCCGTGTTCCTGCGGGTCCTCGGACCCCTGGTAGTCGAGGTCGGGAACCCGCCGGTGGGGGTGGCGATACCCGGCGCGAAGGAACGCGCCGTGCTGGGCCGGTTGCTGGTGTCGCCGGGTCGGGCGGTGCCGGTGGACGTGCTCGTCGAGGATGTCTGGTCGGGCCGGCCGCCGCCGACGGCCCGCAGGTCGCTGCAGGCACACGTGGTCAGGCTGCGAACCAGCCTGGAGCCGGAGCGGCCGACAGGCTCGCCGGGACAGTTCGTGGCCCGGCGGGGGGACGCCTACGCGCTCGCGGTAAGCCCGGAGTCGGTCGACGTCGGCGCGGCCGCAGTGGCTGCGTCGACGGCCCGGGCCGCCCGCGCCGCGGGCGACCTGCCCACGGCGCGACGTGGGTTCGAGGCTGCCTTGGCGTACTGGCGAGGCGAAGCCTTCGAGGACTGGCGGACCGCCGGCTGGGCGGACGGCGAGCGGCGGCGCCTGGCAGATGTGCAGGCCTCGACTCTCGAGGCCCGGATCGACGTCGACCTCGACCTTCTCCGGCACCGCGAGCTCGTGGCGGAGCTAGAGGCGCTGGTTGCCGCAGACCCGCTTCGCGAGGGTTGGTGGATCCGGCTGATGCTCGCGCTGTACCGCAGCGACCGGCAGGCGGATGCGCTCGCCGCGGGGAGGCGGGCGCGCAATTGCCTGGTGGAGGAGCTCGGCGTGGATCCCGGCCCGGCGCTGGCACGGATCGAGCAGGTGATCCTCCACCAGACAGACGACCTGCTGCCGCCGCTGCCCGGGCCGGTCGACGGCGCCCCGGCCGGTGCCCTGCGTGCTCCTCGGCCGGCCGCCACGGCCTGCCCGTACCGAGGCCTGGCCGCGTACGAGCCGGCGGACGCCGACCTGTTCCATGGCCGGAGTCTGGCGGTCCGCGCGCTGACGACCAGACTCCGAGCCACTCGGCTCGTCGTGGTCTCCGGACCCTCCGGGGTGGGCAAGTCCTCAATCGTCGGCGCCGGCCTGGTGCCAGAGCTTGTGGGCGGCGCCGTCCCACACAGCGCCGGCGCCGAGATCGTCGTCGTCAAGCCGGGACCGCGACCGGTCGACGAACTGGCTCCGCTGCTGCGCGAGACGGAGACCGCCGATCGCCCGCCCGGTTCGGACCGGCGGCCGGTCGCGCTGGTCGTCGACCAATTCGAGCAGCTCTGGACGGCCGGGACGGAGGCGAGGGAGCGGGCGGCCTTCGTCGACGCCGTGCTGGCGATGCTCGACGACGGCCTGCTCAGCTGCGCGGTGCTGGTGGTCCGCGGCGACTACCTGGGCCGGCTCGCCGAGCACGCCGAGCTGGCCCGCCGAGCCGCCGACGGGCTCGTGCTGGTGCCGCCGATGACTGACCCGGAGCTGCGCGAGGTGGTCGAGGAGCCGGCGCGGGCCGCCGGCCTGGACGTCGATCCGGACCTTGTGGACGCCGTCATCCGCGACATGCACGGGCAGGCGGGGGCGCTGCCGCTGCTGTCGAGCGCGCTCGTGGGCACCTGGGAGCGGCGTCGCGAGCGGATGCTGACCCTGACCGGCTACGTCGAGGCCGGCGGCGTCACCGGCGCGTTGGCGTGCACCGCCGAGGCGGCCCTGGCGGCCGTGGGCACAGCCGACACGGAGCTGGCCCGCCGGATGTTCGTCCGGCTCGCTGCCTCCGGCGGGGAGGACGACGCTCCCACGCTCGTACGCCGACGCGTCCCGCTCGCCGAGCTGGGTCTGGAGGACGCCGACGGCGCTCGGCGGCGCGCGGTGATCGAGGAGTTCGTGTCGCGGCGCCTGCTGACCATCGACGCCGGCCACCTGGAGGTGACCCACGAGGCGCTGTTGACCGGGTGGCCGCGGCTCGCCACCTGGCTGGGGGAGGACGCGCTCGGCCGGGCGGTACGGGCCCACCTGGCGCCGGAGGCCGCCGACTGGGCCGCCGCTGGGCGGCCCACCGACCGGCTCTACCGGGGGACGCGCCTGGACTCCGCTCTGGAGTGGCTCGCCCGACCCGACGCGGACCCGACACCGCCCGAGCGGGAGTTCCTCCGTGAGTCGTCCGAGCACGCGGAGGCCGAGCTGGCGGCGGCGCGCCGGCAGGTAGTTCGCGAGCGGGCTGGCCGGCGCCGGACCCGGCGGCTCGCCGTTGTCCTCGCGCTCGTGACGGTGGTGGCTCTCGCGGGCGGTCTGCTCGCCGCGCAAGGGAAGCGGGCCTCGGATGCCAATGCCCTGCGCGCCGACGCGGATCGGCTCGCCGCCGCGGCGTCGACCGTCGGGACGCCGGACCTCTCGCTCCTGCTGGCCGCACAGGCGTACAAGACCCAGCACACCCCGCAGACGGAGGCGGCCCTGCTGTCGGCCGCGGTCGAGCACCGCAAGATCGTCGGTGTCTACCGGGCCGCCGGCATCGCGCATCGACTCGCAGCCAGCCCGGACGGCCGCACCGTCTACGCGCATACGGACAGCCAGGTGGTCGCCTGGGACGCAACGACACACCAGGCTCGGATCTTGACCGACTACCACAGCTCCGCGGCCGACCCCCGGGACGTCGCGGCGTCGCCGGCGCGGACGGGTGACACCGCCGGCCTCGTCGCGGTCGTCACCCCGCCCGTCTCCGCCACCGCAGGGTCCGCTCTCACCCTGTTCGGCCCGGACGGCCAGGTCCGCTGGAACCGCGGAGTCTCCGACCTCGGCGGCTGGCCGATGACTGCTCGGTTCACCGCGAACGGCCAGCTGCTCGGCGTGGTGGTGATCGCCGGGTACGGCGGCCCCGCCCCCATGCGGAGCGCTCGGTACGTCGACACCCGCACGGGCCGCCCTGCACCGCCGGTGTTCAGCGAGCGGGTGATGGCTGGCGAGGACACCAGCAACTGGCGCCGGGGGTTCTCCGCTGACGCGCTGACCGTGGACGAGTTCGGCGACAGCCACCCCGACGTGATCGTGACCCACGACCTGTCCCGTGGCACGACCACGAGGCTTACCCTCCCGGCCGAGGTAGACAGCGCCGACCTCCTTCCCGCCGGCCGCGGCTGGCTGGTGACGGTGCCCGACGGGACCAGTCACTGGTACCCCCTGGGGACGACCCGGCCGGCGCAGCGGATGGCCGACCACACCAGCTGGGTGTCGGCCGCGGCCACGGACGCGGCCGGGTCGATGCTGGTCACTGCCGCCGACCAGCGGCTCGTGGTCAGCGACCTCGTCGAAGGCCGCTGGGTGCGCCGGGAGGTGCTGCCCGCGGGCGCCGGCACCGTCCACGCTCTGGCGGTGAACCGGGAAGGCACCCGCGCGTACTCCTCCGGCGACGACGGGACCGTGACCGCCTGGGACCTCACTGACCGGCAGGGGTTCGGCGCGCAGCTCCGCACCCCCCGGATCGCCGGCGTCGATCCCACCGAGCTGATCGTCATCGGTGACCCCGAGCTCGCCGTCCGGACCGGCGAATGGGTGGTCCCGGTCCTGCAATGGAGCGCCCTTAGCAGCCAGGGACCGATCTTCGCGGTCTTCGTGGACCCCCAGACGCGCGAGGCGACAGCCAGGGTCCGGGCCAGCATCCGCGCGCCGGTGGGCTTTCCGAGGCAGACGGCGTCCGTCAGCCCGGACGGCCGGCTTGTCGCGATCACGACGGGGTTCTCCACCGCAGTGATCGACATCGGCCGGCGCCAGGTCATCCACCAGGTGATCTTGCCGACGGTGCCGGAGGCCGCCGCATCGGACGGCGAGAGCCTGCGCGGGGTTCCTGAACCGGTCGCAGCGAGCGCGTGGACTCCCGACGGCCGGTCGTTGCTTCTGGCCACGGGAGGCGCCCGCCAAGTGGCGCCGCGCGGCGCGGTCGTCGTGATCGACACGGCGACCTGGTCGCCGGTGAGCCGCGTGCTGCCGCCCGGCAACGCGACCGCCATCACGGTCAGCCCGGACGGCCGGGTGCTGGCGGTTGGCTATGACAGCGGCGACGTCCATCTCGCCGACGCGGGCACTTACCGGGTGACGCACCGGCTGCATGTCAACGGCAACGTCCGAGCGGTCGCCTTCTCCGACGATGGTGCACGGCTCGCCGCCGTCGGCGGGAGCCGGCGGCTGGACGTCTGGGACCCGCGCAGCGGCGAGGAGGTCCTCGCCGGCGCGCCGTCGTTCGCTGGAGCGGGCGTGAGCGTGCGCTGGCTACCGCGCATGCACACCGCCGTCTACGGGGGCGAGGACGGGCAGGCCGCGCTCTACGACACCGACGCGGCGGTCCAGCGCGGCGTCAGCCTCCCGGTGTTCGCGGACGCAGGCACCGGCGACGTGCAGATCGCCCCGGTGACCGACGGGCGCCTCGCTCTCTTCCCCGGCTGGCGGTTCATCGGCCAGACGCGCGAAGGCGTCGTCTACCCGCTCGAGGCGGCTGACTGGCTGGCCCACGCGTGCTCGATCGTCCGGCGCGACCTGACCCGAGCTGAGTGGAACGTCTATCTGCCCGGCCGGCCCTACCGCCCGACCTGCGGCGAATCCTGATCCGGTGCCAGCACGAGCCTCCTCCCTGTCAGCCTCGGGCGGATCGTCGCCGCTCATCCGCAGCGGACGTGTCAGGCATCAAACCTGAGCCGACAGGGTCGCCGTCGGGTGCCGTCGGGTCAAGTGAGACCAACTGAGACCAGCAGCTGCGTTGTGACCGCTCGCTACGCCCGTTCGTGTTGGTGAGGGCCGAGCCGCGCGTCGGGATTGAACCGACGACCTGCCGCGTACAAGGTCCACTGTGGGCCGTGGCCGCGACGATTGGCCTGAGCCACAGTGAGGCATGAGAGCCGGCCAACCTTCGCACACTTCCCTCGGGTAGGGCCTCGATCCCGGGGAAGCTGCTCGAAGGCTGGCCGGGGTAGGCCAGCGTCACATCCTCGCGGGCAGGATGTTTTCGCGGAAGTTGTAGATCACCGGCACTCCGCAGCTGCCGTCCGGGCAGAGCTCGTTGTATTGGGCTTGCGACACGGCGTGGCCGCAAACGATGCCGTCGTTGTTGCCTTCCGCGTCGATGATGAAGGGCACGTGGTACCCGCCCACCTCGCGGAGGAACTCCAGCGTGAGCGCCTGGCCGGCAGGGCAGCCGGTTTCGGTTGGAAGCGACGGCGTGTCGGCGGCGGCGGTGGCGGTCAGCGGACCGGCCGCAAGTGCAACTGCTGCGGACAGGATGAAGAACGGGCGGGTACGCATGGCACTCCTCGATGGTGAGACCGGCTACTCCGGCGACGAAGGGCGACGGTCGGCGGCCCTCGTCTCGCAGGATGGGATGGGGCTGTTGCGGTTCGGTTGTGGCGGCCGGGACAAGGAGGCGTAGCGCCGATTTCCCGGACGGTAGCGGGTGCGGCGGCCGAGGGACGGTGAGGGTGCCCGCGGCCCGGGAACCTCCTGGGATGTCTGAGGGGTCATTAGTGGTGGCGGATCGTCCAGGCGGACACCTGGTGCCCAGCCGGTTGCCGTCGGTCATCGCGTTACGGAAGTGGAGCCCGAGCCAGATCCTCGCGTTCATCGTCTCCGCGTCCAGCGCGGCGGCGGTGTCGTAGTGCCTGCTGGTCGAGGTCACCGACGATCAGATGTCGGCGTCGAGCGAGTCTGCATCGAGCATCTAGCCGAAGGTGTGGGACGCGGCGCTCGTGATGCAGGCGTGGTCGCTCGACGTGCCAGGCATTAAGCCTGACCCGACAGGGTCACCGTCGGGTGCTGTCCAGCGAGACCAACTGAGACCAGCAGCCGCGTGGCGAAGGCTCGCTACGCGCGTTCGTGCCGTGTGCTGGTCGCGGTGGAGCCGCCGGTCGGATTCGAACCGACGACCTGCCGCCCACAAGGTCCACGGTGGCCCGTACGTGGTCGTACGGGACGGTCCGGCAGGCGCCAGGCAGCTCGCGTGCAGGCGGACGGACTCCGGTGTACGGCGGCGAACGAGCCCATGACTGAGACCAGCGCCCAGGCTCGCGCCACCCCAGCCCCGAACCCCACCTCGGCCAACTCAGCCGAACCCGACGGATGGTCGGGCGTGTGGGCACGTAGGGATTTCCCGGTGTTCGCACTGACGTCTTCGCCGGCCGGCGTCGGCATTGTCGAGGCGTGTCATCCGACGCCTCGACGAACGGAAGTGGATTCCGATGACGATCTCGACCGAGCCTGATTCCAGCCGGACAGCAACGTTCCGGCGCCGGGGCATGGCCGTGGCCATGCTCGTCGCACCCGCGTTCTTCGTGCTGGCGAACAGCGCCGGTGCCTGGCAGACCCGCAGCGGCGGGACCGACGAGACCGGCAAGGCGGCGCTGGCGCTGGCCGTCGCGTATCCCGGCCTCGGTCGCTTCAGCATGGTCACGGCGATGATCGGCTCCCTGCTCATGGTGCCGGCGGCCCTCGGCGCGATGCGCTTGACCCAGCGCCGGGCCGCTCGCGTCGGCCTGGTCGGCGGCCTCCTCGTGTCCACCGCCTACATCTGCTATTTCGCGATGGTGAGCGGCGACCGGTTCGAGCTGGCGATGGCTGCGCGAGGCACCAACCTCGACGACTACGCGACGGTGCTGGACCAGAGCCTCAACGGCGCGTCGGTCGTCTGGTACTTCTTGCTGTTCGCGCTGGGCAGCATGGTCGGGACGTTCCTGCTCGGCCTGGCCTTGCGCCGCAGTCGCAGCATCCCGGCATGGGCGGCGTTCGCGGTGATGGCCTGGTCCGTCCTGAAGATCCCGGAGTTCCTCGGGCTGCGCTGGATCGAAGTGGTCGGCTCGGTCCTGCTCGCGGCCGGCTTCGCCGCCGCCGGCGTGGTCCTGTGGCGGCAGGCTCCTGCGACTGGCTCAGCGACCGCCGCGGTTGCGAAGGTAGACGAGCACGGCCAGCACGCGACGGCTGTCGGAGTCGGAGTCGAGCAATCCTAGCTTGGCGAACACGTGCCGGACATGGGTCTCGATCGTGCGCCGCGTCGTCCACAGCTGTCGGGCGATCGCGGCGTTCGATCGACCCTGGGCTAGCAGGGACAGGACTTCGAGCTCGCGTTCGGTCAGCGATGCCAGCGGATCCGTGGCGCGGGTCGGCGCTACGAGGGACGCGACCACCTCCGGGTCGAGCGCGGAACCGCCGGCGGCGACCCGGGTGAGAGCGTCCAGAAAGTCCTCGACGTCGAGAACCCGGTCCTTGAGCAGGTAGCCGAAGCTGCCGGTGGTGACCAGTTCGAGCGAGTGGGTGGTCTCGACATGCTGGGACAGCAGCACGATCGGCAGCGTCGGTCGCTGGGCGCGGAGGGTACGAGCGGCTCGCGCACCGTCGTCGGTCATCGTCGGCGGCATGCGAATGTCGGTGATGAGCAGGTCCGGATCCCAGCGCTCCACTGCGGCGACGACCGCCTCCGCATCGCCTGCCTTCGCGACGATGTCGTGCCCGGCGTCGACGAGCAGCTTCGCCATCCCCTCGCGGACGATCGCCGAGTCCTCGCCGATCACGATGCGCACGGCAGCAGCGCCTTCACGGTCGTACCGGCTCCGGGCTGGCTGAGGACGTGCAGCGTTCCGCCGCTCGCGGACACCCGGTCGGCCAGCCCGCCCAGCCCCCGCCCCGGCACGATGCTCGCGCCGCCGCAGCCGTCGTCGGACACCGAGACCGACAGCGTCCGGCCATCGCGAGACACCTCGATCAGCAGCCGTTGCGAGCCAGCGTGCTTCAGCGCGTTCGCGACCGCTTCCGCCGCCACGTAGTAGGCCGTGGTGGCCACGGCGTCCTGCACTCGATCGGTGGTCACCCGCAGTTCGATTGGGACCGGACTGGCGCGGACCAGGGTCCGCAGCGCGGCCGGCAGGCCGTCGTCGAGCCCGCTCGGACGGACTCCCTGGGAAATCCGCCGCAGCTCCGCCACCGCCTCCTGCAGCGCCGCGACCGCATCCCCCAGCATCGCGTACGCCGGGCCCGGTGCCAGCTGACGCTGTGCGAGGCGTAGCGACAGGCCGACTGCCACCAGCCGCTGCTGCGCGCCGTCGTGCAGGTCCCGCTCCAGCCGCCGGCGTTCCTCGTAGCCGGCCCGGACGAGCCGCGCGCGGGACGCCTCGGTCTCGGCGAGGGCGGACCGCACCTCGATCCGGGAGCGGGCCAGCTCCAGCGGGAGGTGCGCCTCGCGGAGCACCGCAGCCAGCATCGCCGGCCGGACCGCCGTACGCCGCCCGGACCCGACGACCGCCAGCATCCGGCCACCGGAGCGGATCTCCCGGCTCGGCTCCGCCGGTGGGGGAACGCGGTCCCCGGCGCCGTCGAGCCAGAACACGCCGCCTTCGGCGTTCGGCAGCGGGTAGGCCACCCGCAGATCCGGATCGCCCACCGACGCCCGCAGCGCCGACTCGATCTGCTCGGGGGCCACTCGCCCGTCGCGCACCGCGTCGACGAAGCCGGCGACCTCGGCGACGGCCTGCCCGCCGGCCCGGTCGAACCGGCGGTCCACCACGGCCTGGATCCGCCGCCGGATCCGGCCGAAGACGACCGCGCAGCAGAGCGTTGCGAGCGCCACCGCCGGCGCCGAACCTCGTCCCAGCACCAGCCCGGCCGTGAAGACGACCGTCGCGAACACGACGGACAGGGCGGCGGTGAGAACCGTGTAGGAGACCGTGCGGCTCAGCAGCCGGTCGATGTCGTACAGGTCGTGACGCAGGACGGCGACCGCGGTCCCCACCGGCATGCCGAAGTACGCGACGAGCAGGCCCGCGACAACGACCGCTTGGGCCGCGGACCTCGCTCCGAGCAGGTAGCAGAACCAGGTCGTCAGCAGCGCCAGCGGCAGCAGGAACGCGCTCAGCGCCAGCCACCGGATCTGCCGGCGCAGGCGCGTGTCGCCGTGGCGGTAGCGCGCCACGACCGCGGCCGCGGAGCCGATCACCAACGCCGCGAACCCGGCAAGCGCCAGCAACCCGATCGCGGTCCCGACCGCCTCGGGTACCCCCGCAGGCGCCCGGCCGGGAACCGTCCCGCCACCCTCCTGGTACGTCGACGGGTCCAGCGCCACACCGAAGGCGAAGGCGGCCAGAACGACCGGCCAGCCGAACAGCAGCCAGCGCCTACGTCGAGACAGCACCGGGCCGCCCGGGAACACGGCGGCGAGCGCCGCGGGCGGCAGGAAGAACCACATCCACCCGCTCACGTCGATCACGGCGGCCACGTGCGCGCCCGGCCACGGATGCGCCGTCGTCTCGGTGGCTCCCCAGGCGTGCACCGCGAACTCCGCGAGCGGCACAGTCGAGAACGCGGCCAGCAATGCGCCTACCATCAGATCCGGACGGCGCCAGGCCAGCAGCAGCCCGAGAACGACGGGGATCGCGGCCGCCAGCGCGATCAGTGCGAGTACCCACCCGGCGGGACGGTCGGTGCCGTCGGCCACGCAGACGACGACGAAGGCCGCGACACCGAGGGCGGCGACGGCGGCCACCGCGGCGCGACCGGACCGCATGCCGATATCCTCCGCCTCGTACGGGGCCGCCGTCATGCGTGCGCGCACGGAGATCGGCCGGGACAGGCGCCGCGACCGCTTCGAGCCTGGCTGGCCGAGGGACGCGACGAGTGCTTCGGCTCGCGACCTCCAAAGGGGCTCGTCTGAGGGTCAGTCGGTCGGCTCGGAATAGTGCCTGACGGTCCAGACAGACACCTGGTGACCCAACCGGTGCCGTCGGGCATCGCCTTGCGGAAGCCAGATCCTCGCGTTCATCGTCCAGCGCGTCGGCGTCAGGATCCATCTGAGCAGAATCAGGTCATCTCGCGGTCCTGACGGAGTCGGTCGTATAGAACTGTCCGGTGTCAGACGGGCGTCGAGTCAAAGTCCTTGGCGATCTCGCGGCGGGCGGCCGGGTCCCGCAGGCTGTCGGCAGGCAGTCGGCTGATCGCCTTGAACATCTCCTGCAAGCCGGCCGGCGCGACGATGGCCAGCAGGCTGCCCCCGCCCGGCCGAGCGGTGATCATGTGCGAGCTGCCCACCGGGATGAGGATGTAGTCCCCGCGCTCCGCGGTCACCGGCTGCCCGTCGCAGACGAAGTCGAACACGCCGTCCAGGACGAAGAACGACTCGCTGGTCCGCTGGTGGATGTGTGGGATGGTCCACGGGCCCTTCGCCCCGCGGAACTCGGCCAGCCCGAAGGCGCCGCCGGCCTCCTCCTCGACGAGTACCCGCATCGAGATCACGCCCAGGTCGTACGTCTCGCCGGATGTCCTGCTCACGTAGTGCCCGGCCATGGTGACCGCCCCCCTTCGTCGATCGGCCCACCGTCCCGCGTCGCCGGCGGCCGTTCAATCCTGAAAACCGAACCACGGCCGGAGAGGCAGGATGCGACACTCCGCTGGTGCGGACCTACGGTCAGTACTGCCCGGTCGCGCGGACGGCGGAGCTGTTCGCCGAGCGGTGGACGCCGATCATCATCCGCAACCTGCTCGGCGGCGTGACCACCTTCGGCCAGCTGCAGGCGGGCGCGCCAGGCATCCCGAAGGCGGTGCTCAGCGATCGGCTGGCCGCCCTCGGCCGGGCCGGCATCGTCGAGCGGCGGCTCGGTCCCGCCCGCAGGGTCACCTATCACCTCACCGACGCCGGCCGCGACCTCAAGCCGCTGTGCGACGCGATGGGGGCCTGGGGGATGCGCTGGCTCGAGGTCGAGCCCCGGCACGTCGATCCGGCGTACGTCCTGTGGGCCACCGCCCGGCTGGTCGACACGGACACGCTCCCGCCGCACCAGGTGACCGTGCGGGTGGAGCTGCGCGACGTGAGCGCCGGGCACTACTGGCTGGTGCTGCGCCGCCCGACCGCCGAGGTGTGCACCCACTATCCCGGCACGCCGGAAGACCTCGTCCTGCACACCGACGCCGACGCGCTGGCCCGATGGCACCTGCGCGAGCGCACCTACGCCGAGCTGGTAAGGCAACAGCGCATCCGCGTCGACGGGCCCCGTGACCTCGCCCGGGCGTTCCCGGGTTGGATCCGGCCGAGCCCGCACGCGGTGCACCGCATCCCGGACCGCGCCCACGGGTGATCAGGTCCGCACCGCCGCAGGCGGCGCCGGACGGGAAAGGGCGCCGCGGCCGGGTGAGTGCGGAACCGGGTTCCTGCCGCGATTGCGCCCCTCCATGTATCGGTCTCGTGGGCGGCGGTCAAGACCACGGGCGCCGTCGTCTGAACTGTCCGACCGAGCTGGTGCAAGTTCCCATTGCCGTTGCTGGAGCGCGGCCCGATCCAAATTGTGGTGGTGGCTACCGGCAGGCGGGCTGGTAGCTCCGTTCTGGCAGCAGCTCTTTGCAGCAGAGACCGCACACGCCACCACTGACTTGACGCTGAGCAGCCTGGTTGACAGAGCCCAAATGATCTTGCGTCTGTCCGCCGTCCATAACGCTGCCCAGACGGACATCGGCCACCCCAACTAGAGCCGGGAGTTGGTGCGGTGGCATGGGCTGACACCAGGCCTCGCGGACGGCCCGGCAAGCGCCAGTCCGGAACCGAGCTCCGCACGGTCGGATCGGGATAAGGACGCTGCGGGTCGCCGGCGGTCAACTGAGACCAATCCAGACCAGCCGCTGCGTGGTGACGGCTCGCTATGCGCGTTGGTGCTGGTCAGGGGCGAGCCGCCTGTCGGGATCGAACCGACGACCTGCCGCTTACAAGGCGGCCGCTCTGCCGACTGAGCTAAGGCGGCGACGGTGCGATGGTACGGCGGGTTCACGCGGTCGGGGATCCGGGCTTGGCGACCGGCTCAGTGCGGGTATGGACCAGGGTGCACGGGGCTGGTGGTGGAGGGCGTACGTGCGTCGGATCGTGGGGATCCTTGCGACTGCGTTGGTGGCCGTGACCGGCTGCGCCGAGCTGGACCTGCCGGACGGGGCGATCGGAGCGCCGGGCGGGCCGGCGGCGACCGGGACCGCGCCGGCGGCCACGGTTCCGGCGGCCTCGGTCGCGCGGGCGAGGGCCGAGCTGGCCAGGCTGACGGTGGCCGGCCCGCGCGAGGGCGGCTACCAGCGGACCCGGGAGTTCGGCCCGGCCTGGTCGGTCGACGTGGACCGCAACGGCTGCGGCACCCGGGATGACATCCTGCGCCGCGACCTGGAGAAGGTGCGGTTGCGCGGCCGGTGCACGGTCATCGCCGGCGTGCTCGCCGACCCGTACACCGGCCGCAGCGTGACCTTCACCAAGTCGCACGCGACGGCGGTACAGATCGATCACGTCGTCCCGCTCGGCGCGGCCTGGGCCCGCGGTGCCCGTGACTGGCCGCAGTCCGAACGGGAACGGTTCGCCAACGACCCGGTGAACCTGCTCGCGACCTCGGCCGAGGCCAACCAGAGCAAGAGCGACCGCGGGCCGGCCGAGTGGTTGCCGCGCGCGGCGTTCCGGTGCGCCTACGCGGTGCAGTGGATCGGAGTGTCCACACGCTACAAGTTGGCGGTCACCCCGCCGGACAAGTCGAGCCTCACGACGGTGTTGGCCCGCTGCCAGCCGAGCTGACCGGCGATCAGTCCCGCGGCTTGCCGGTGCTGTTGCGGACGACGAGCGTCGTCGGCAGCAGCACGTGCCGGGCGGCCGGCCGGTCGCCCTCGTCCAGCAGCAGCTGGCCGGCGACCCGGCCCTTCTCCAGCATCGGCTGGTGCACAGTGGTCAACGACGCCGCCGACGCCTCGGGCACGTCGTCGAATCCAGTCACCGACAGCTCCCGCGGCACCCGCATACCGCGCCGGCTGGCCACCGCGAGCGTCGCGAGCGCGAACACGTCGGTGGTGCAGGCGACCGCGGTGAGCTCAGGATGCCGATCCAGCAGCGCTCTCGCCGCCACCTCGCCGGCCGCGGAGGAGTTGTCGAACCGCTCCTCGACTCGTACGTCGGCCCAGTCCACCCCGTGCTCGGCCAGCCCGTCGGCGAGGCCGGCCAGCCGCGCCTTGACCACCGCGTACGGGCAGTGCTCCTGCCGGTCGAGACTGGCCGGCCCGTCGTTGCGGTCGGTGCCGAGCCGGTTGGCGACCACGCCTACCCGGCGGTGCCCGAGCTCGCCGAGGTGCCGGCCGAGATCGGCCGCGGCGCCGCGGTCGTCGAGCCCGACGAAGTCCACATCGGACAGTCCGACCGGCTGGTCCACCACGACGCTCGGCACCGGGCGCTCCAGCACCGCGGCGACGTGCGGGTCGCCGGCCGGCATCGAGTAGACGACGAACCCGTCCACCGCCGCCGCGTAGACGAGCGCCCCGGTCAGGTCGCCCGGCGCCGCCGGCACCATCAGCAGGCCGGTTCCGCCGGCCTCGCAGGCCAGCCCGAGGCCCTCCAGGAACGCGACCGCCGCCGGATCCCGGAATGCGTAGGACAGACCCTCCGTGAAGATCAGACCTATCGCGCCGGCCTTGCGGGTGCGCAGGCTGCGCGCGACCGGATCCGGCCCGGGGTAGCCGAGCCGCCGGGCCGCCTCCAGGATCCGCCGTCGCAGCTGCGGGGACAGCTGGTCCGGTCGGTTGTAGGCGTTGGACACCGTGGTGCGGGAAATGCCCAGCTCGGCGGCGAGGGAGGCCAGCGTGGCAGGACGCCGGGTGCGTCCGCGTCCCCCTGCTGCCGCCACCGGCTCACCGTAACCGCCGGATCGCCGCCGCCGGGCGGGTGTGCCGATACCGTTACCCGGGCACTCCATGCCTTGTGGCGAACAACCGCGCAGGGGTCGTCTTCGACATCGACGGCACCCTGCTCGACACGAACTATCTGCACGTGCTCGCGTGGTGGCAGGCCTTCCGCGACACCGGGCACCAGATTGCGATGTGGCGGCTGCACCGGTCGATCGGCATCGCGAGCGAGGAGCTGGTGAAGCGGCTGCTCGGGGCGGCCGACGGCGAGGTCGTGCAAGCCCACTCGCAGCGGTACGCGGCGCTGCGAGACCAGGTCACGGCGTTCCCCCGGGCGGCCGAGCTGCTGGCCGCGTGCACCGAGCTTGGGCTCACGGTCGTGCTGGCCACCAGCGGGACGAAGGACGACCTGGAGTGGATGCTGCCGGCGATCGGCGCCCCGGACGGCGTGGTGGCCGGCGTCACCACGTCTGCGGACGTCGAGGCGGGCAAGCCCCATCCCGACCTGCTCGAGGTGGCCCTGCGCGACCACGGGCTCGACCGGGGCCGCACGGTGGCGGTCGGCGACACCGTCTGGGACGTCGAGTCGGCGCGGTCCGCGCACCTGCCGTGCGTGGCCCTGCTCTCGGGCGGGATCGGCGT
>Ga0308176_10000714_pt1 | contig 20777 bp, 14 predicted proteins | sample PhyCR2_3_FD_203890 | JGI IMG/M metagenome (GOLD analysis project Ga0308176, IMG submission 203890) | Soil microbial communities from UC Gill Tract Community Farm, Albany, California, United States - DLSLS.C.R2 | ecosystem: Environmental > Terrestrial > Soil > Agricultural land | place: USA... | reverse complement strand
GTCGACTGCGCGCCCGTCGACGAGCTTCATCGCGATGTAGAGCAGCCCGTCGACGTCGCCGACGCGGTAGATCGGGATGACGTTCGGGTGGTCGAGCGACGCGGTCATTCGCGCCTCACGCTTGAACCGCTCGGCGCTCTGCGGCGTGAGCGCGACTTGCGGTGGCATCACCTTGAGCGCGACCGGTCGCTGCAGCTCGCGCTCGACGGCGCGGAGGACGACGGCCATGCCGCCGCGGCCAAGCTCACGCTCGACGTCGTAGTCGGCGGCGAGCCGCGTCCGGGCGATCTCGAGGAGCCCGTCAGTGCTGCGTTGCGCTTCGTCCTGGCCTGCGCGCGCCTCGGCAGACACGTCGGCACCACATTGGGCGCAGAACCTCGTACCGTCGGGGACGACCGTACCGCAGCGAAAGCAGTTCATGACCCGTGGTGCATTGGAAACGAGCGGTGGCGCACGCGGCGGGGGACGCGTGCGGCTCGCCCTCTTGGACGATCACCAGCGGCCATCCGTTGCGGTAGCGGGGGCGGCCGGAAAGGAGGACCCGGGCGCTCACATCTGACGACCATCACCACCGAGAGGTGACATGGGTCACGGAGAGCGTATCCCCATGTCTTCCTTCGACATGCACCGTCGGCGACGGCAGGCTTTCTGCACTTGCAGGCGGGTGGCTCGACACGAGGAACGACCAATAAGTAGCACTTGATACTTAAAGAGACGCGACCATGACGTTTACAGATTCGAGGGGCACCGAGTGGCTGGTGACGGAGATCTCCGATCCGTCGATGCGGAGCATCGCCAGCGACCGGCTCCGGATGCCCGAGTTCAAGAGCGGCTGGCTCCTCTTCCAGTCCGAGACGATGAAGAAGCGCCTCGCTCCGTACCCCGACGACTGGCGTTCGATGCCGGCCGAGGAGCTCGAGAGGCTCTGCCTGAAGGCGCGGACCGCGCCATCGGTGAGCAGTCCGTCGCTGACCGGCGAGTTCCGCCGCTTCAACCCCGACCCGCAGCGCTAGCGGCGGCCGGCGGCGCTCGCCGGCCGCCGCCGTTAGGCTCGCCCGCGGATCAACCGCGAGAAATCCGCGCTGTCGGCGTAGGCCGCCGCCCGCGCGTTGATCTTCGCCCGCGCTCGCAGCGTATCGAACGCCACCGTCGTGTCGAGCAGGCCGACCGTGTACGCGAGCTCGTCGGCGTAGGCCGGGAGCAGCGTCTTGAAGCTGAACGGCACGCGCTTCGGCGAGATCTCGTTGACGTGCCTGACGATGTTGGTGGTGCAGGTGCTGGTCAGCGTGTTGTAGAACTCGGGCTCGGCGGCGAGCTTGTCTGCCCGCTCGAGCATCGACACGAAGAGCTGGCGCGCCTTCCCGGGCGTCGCGGTGGTGCGATAGAGATAGACGCTGTCGTGCCGGAAGTTCGCGCGAAGCCCGATCAGGTCGCGCTCGTCGCCGACGACGTAGGTCAGCTCGTAGCCGCGCGTCGCGCCGCGCAACGGTGAGAACGACTCGCCCACTTCCTTCCGGATCTCGACCGAGACCGCCACGTAGCGGCCGTCGTCGAAGCCGAAGGTGACGAAGGTGTGTGCCGGCCCCTTCATCCCGCTGAATGGCTCGACCACGAACCAGACCGACTCGATCCCCTTCAGGTCATAGGCGCGATCGTCGTAGTGGACGTCGTAATCGTGCGTCGTCCGGTAGTGAACGTTGCGGACGTTGTGGATGTAGACGCTGTCCGCGGCGAAGCGCGCCGTTGCCAGCGCGCGCTGATCGGGCGACCACTCCCGGTCGTTCGACGGGCGGCGGGAGAGGACGATCGCGATGAAGGCGATGGCGGCGAGCATGCCGGCAGCAAGCACTGCAGCGGCGGCGCGGCGGAGAAGAACTGAAGGTCGGGACATGGGGGCGGCTTGACGAACGGGACGGCCTGCTGCATTCACTCACCAACGACGACGCACCTGTGCCCGGGTTTCCAGCCGAGCGGTTGCACGCAGGCGGCCGTCGGGTCATGCCGGATCCAGGAGTACCGCTCTCCACTTTCACGCACGGGGCGATCATGCCGAGCACGTCGCAGCGAGTCCTGAAGGCGTATCTCTGGTTCATCGCGCTGTTCCACCTGTTCGTTGGCGTTGCGGTTAACCTCTCGCCAGCTTTCACGCGGATGATCGCGGACGGCTACGGCGCGCGCGTCGACTGGACCCCGCAGTTCACCTACATCCTGCACCCGCTCGGCGCCTTCATGATCGTCCTCGGCCTCCTCGCCGGAGCCGCGGCGCGCGAGCCGGAGCGCTACGAGGGGGTGATACTCGGCTTCGTGACGCTCTTCGTGATCCGCGCGCTGCATCGCCTCGTCTACGGCGGCGTGCTCACCGAGGCCTTCGGCATCGCGCCATCGCGCAACACGACGAACGCGATCATCTTCATCGCGCAGGCGATCCTGCTCTTCGGTCTCTGGCGGGCCGCGCGCACGCGTGCGCGCATCGTGACCCCGGCGACCGCGACGTGACGGTCGCCGCGTTCCTCGGCGCGATGGCGGGGGTCCAGGTGCTCTTTCTCGGCCTGGACCTCGCCGACCGTCATGCCACCCGCGCGGCACGCTACGGCGGGGAGCGGCTGCGTCCGGCGTCGTTCGTCTTCCTGCTCGCCGTCATCGCGGTGTTCCTCGCGATCCAGCTCGCCGGGTTTGCGCTCGTTCCGGCGGTCGACGGCCTCGTCGGATGGGTGCGCGCGCGGGTCGCGCATGGCATCGCGTCGGCTCCCCCGCCTAACGGGTGGCGGCTCGTCGTCGTCGCTGCGCTGCTCTTCTATCTCTCGGGGTTCGTCGATTACGCCTGGCACCGCTGGTTCAGCCACAATCGGTGGTTCTGGTTCACCCACGAGAGCCACCACCTGCCGACGCAGGTCTTCGTCGGAATGCCGGGGCTGGGCGTCCGGCCCTTCGCCGTGCTCACGGTGGTGCCGCTCGTCGCCATCACTGCGGCGCTCACCTACGTTGCGCTGCGTCTCGCCGGTCTCCCCATGTGGGACTGGACGGTGTTCCAGCTCCCGCTGCTCGCCTCGAGCACGCTGCTCGTGACGAGCCATTCATCGTTCATGCGGCGAGGATGGCTGGCACACCGCGTTCTTCGCTGTCTCGCACTCACGACGCCGCAGGAGCACGTGCTGCACCACACCACGGACCTGCGCGGGAACTACGGGAACTTCACCACGATCTGGGATCGGCTGTTCGGCACCTACCTCGACCCGCGGCGCGCCGAGCACCAGAACAAGCGCTACGGCGTCGCCTACGACCAGGATTTCCTCGGCACCGTCACGGTGGGTGCAGTGAAGCTCCCTTCCTCCTGGCGGCAGCGCTTCCAGCTCGACCGCTACCTCAACATCGAGCACTGACTGTCCGCGGCGGCTACGTCATGCGACGTATCGCGCGCATGGGTCGCCCGGTCGTACGATGCATCCGCGCCCCGATTCGACAGGAGCTCCTTCATGAGCGGTACAGCTGCCACTCTCGACAGTCTCGCCCATCCGGCTCCTCTTCGCCGGACGCTCGTCGCGCGCACCATCGCCGTGAGCGACCTGGACGCGGCTACCCGCGACGAGGCGTTCGTCCTCTTTCGCGGCAGCTATGACGGAACGTCGCGCGAGCGATTCGAGCACGATCTCGCGGAGAAGCAGCACATCATCCTGCTGCACGATCGGGAGAGCGGAGCACTGAAGGGGTTCTCGACTGTTCTGGTACGCGCGCTCGCATCGCCGCGCGGCCCGGCGACGGTGGTGTTCTCCGGCGATACGGTGATCGATCGCGAGTACTGGGGCCAGAAGCAGCTGCACCTCGCCTTCGCCCGGTTGCTCGCGACGCTGAAGCTGCGAGCACCGGCTCGTCCTCTCTACTGGTTCCTGATTTCGAAAGGCTATCGGACCTACCTGCTGCTCGCCAACGCATTTCCAAATGCCGTGCCCCGCCAGGGCACGAACGAAGACCCCGCGCTCCGCGCGATGCTCGACACCCTCGCGACCGAGCGCTTCGGCGCGCAGTACGATCGGGCGCGGGGAGTCGTTCGCTACGAGACCCCGCACGAACGGGTGCGCGACGGGATCGCGCCAGTCACCGCGGCGGCGCTGAGGAACCGGCACGTGCGCTTCTTCGTCGAGCGCAACCCGGAGCACGTGTCCGGTGTGGAGCTGGCCTGTCTCGCCGACGTGCACGTGCGCGACCTCGCGCGGGCGATGCTGCGGATCTGCGCCGCGCGGGCGCGCCGCGCGCTCGGCATCGGAGCCGCCGCGTGGTGAGCTTCCTTCCGCTCCTTGCAAACCTGACGATGGCGGCGGGTTCGCTCGCTGCGCGGGCGCGATTCGAGCGGGCGCTGCGCGATCCCCGCGGGGCGCAGTCGCGGATCCTCCAGCGCATCATGCGCGCGAATGTCACATCGCAGTACGGCCGGCTGCATCGCTTCGATCGCGTCAACAATGCACGTGACTTCGCCGACCGGGTGCCGCTGGTGGACTACGACGCGATCGCGCCGTGGATAGATCGTGCAGCGGCGGGCGAGCCCGCGGTGCTCACAGCCGCGCCGCTGCGCTTCATGGAGCCGACCGGGGGGTCATCCGGGCTGCATAAGCTGGTGCCGTACACCGCGGCGCTGCAGGACGAATTCTCCGCCGCGACGGTGCCATGGCTCTCCGATCTCGTCATGCGCCATCCAGCAGTTGCCCGCGGCCGTGCTTACTGGTCCATCACGCCGCCGGGCCGTCGCGAGGCGCGTACGGCCGGGGGAATCCCGATCGGGATGGGCGATGACGCCGACTATTTTCCTGCACCATTTCGCGCGCTCATCCGCGAGTCGCTCGCGGTGCCGGGGCTCGTCTCGGTCGCGCCCGACGTCGCGACCTGCCGCTACCTGACGCTTCTCGCGCTGCTCGCGGCACCCGACCTCGCCTTCATCTCGATCTGGAACCCGAGCTTTCTCACCCTGCTCACCGACGCCCTCGACGACGAGTGGGTGTCGTTGCTCGATGACCTCGAGCGCGGCCTCCGCGGAGCGCGTGTTGCCCCGGCGCTCGCGGCGCGTGTCGAGCGGGCGATGCCGGCTCGACCCGGGATCGCGCGAACCCTGAGACGCCGGTTCGGCAACCGGCCGCCGGACGATCTCGGGCAGCTCTGGCGCCGGCTCGCAGTGATCTCCTGCTGGACGGACGCGGGCGCCGCTCGCGCGTTAGGCGGGATGCGCCGCCGCTTTCCCGCGGTCGCGGTCCAGGGCAAGGGGCTGCTCGCGACGGAAGGCGTCGTCTCCATCCCGTTCGGCGCCGGGGCACCGGTCGCTGCCGTCGCCTCGCATTACCTCGAGTTCCTCGACCCGCGCGACGGGCGCGCCTGTCGCGTGGACGACCTGGACGTCGGCGGCAGCTATGAGGTCGCATTGACGACGAGTGGCGGCCTGTATCGCTACCGCCTGCGCGACCTGGTGCGTATCGAAGGAAGGCTGCATCGCACCCCGCGGCTGATCTTCATCGGCCGCGCCGACCGGGCGAGTGACATGGCCGGCGAGAAGCTGACGGCCCCGCTGGTCGAGCACGCGTTAGGCGCGGCGGTGCGGACGACCGGGGTGCACGCCGGCTTCGCGATGCTGGCCCCCGCCTGGACGCCGGTCCCGCACTACCGCTTGTACGTAGAAGCGCCGGCGCCGGATGCCGACGGGCTCGCCCTCGCGCTCGACCGCGAGCTGCGCGGGGCGCATCACTACGCGCTCTGCCGCTCGCTCGGGCAGCTCGGTCCCATCCGCGCGGTGAGCGTTCGCGGGGGCGAGCGGATCTACGAACGTGCCTGCGCCGAACGTGGACAGCGCGCCGGTTCCGTCAAGCCGCCGACGCTCGAGCCGACGCCAGGGTGGGAGCGCTACTTCGAGCACGACCCGACACCTCTGCCTGCCTGACGATGACGATGACCACACGACCCGAGCGGCCGCACGCCGCGCTCGACGGGGCCGCGGCTCCCGAGCGGCGCGACCTGATGCGCTGGAACGTTGGCACGCTGCACGAGAACTGGTACGTCGCCGCGCTGTCGCGGCAGTTGAGCGGAACGAAGCCGTTCGCCTGCACGATCCTCGAGGAACCGCTCGTGCTCTTTCGCGGCAAGGACGGCCGCGCCACGGCGCTGCGCGACCGCTGCCTTCACCGCAACGCCGCGCTCAGCGGCGGCGATGTCTTCGACGGATGCATCGGCTGTCCATATCACGGCTGGACCTACGACGCGAGCGGCGCCTGCGTCGCCGTTCCCTCCGAGGGCCCCGACGCCATGCCGCGCGTGCGGCGCGCGCTCGACCGGTTCCCCGTCGTCGAGCAGGACGGCCTGATATGGGTCTGGATGGGCGATCCCGACGAGGCGACGCGAAAGGCGCCGTTCCGCTTCCCGCACGGCGGCGAGCGCGGGTGGCGCAGCTATTACATGCTCACCTGGTTCGACGGCGACGTGACCGACCTCGTCGAGAACTTCATGGACGTGCCGCACACCGCCTTCGTCCACAGTGGCTGGTTCCGCAAGGCGGGCACCGCCAGGCGCGCCGAGGCGACGGTCGAGCGCACGGGCGACGCAGTGCACGTCGAGTACTTCCAGCCTGACGATTCGATCGGCTTCACGAAGTGGCTGCTCAATCCGGACGGCGCGCCGATGACGCATACCGACCGCTTCTTCATGCCTAACGTCACGCGCGTCGACTACATGTGGGGCGAGCGGCGCGGCTTCGTCATCAGCTCGCAGATCACCCCGGTGGGGCCGGCCCGCGCGCTCGTCTACACCGCGATCACTTTCCGCTTCGGCATCTTCAATCCGCTCGCCCGGCTGCTGCTGCCCTGGTACACGCGCGTCGTGATCGACCAGGATGTGCGCATCATGGCGAACCAGACGGCGAACATCGCGCGCTACGGCGGCCGCCGCTTCCACGGCACGGAAGCGGACACGATCCACCGGGCCATCGAGTCGCTCCGTGACCACGCACGCGACGGATCCAACGCTCCGCCGCCGGAGCCGTTCGCGGCGCGAATCGCCTTCTGGATGTGACGATGCCCGCCGGCGCCCCCGCTCGCGCAGCGGACTCGCTCCTCGTTCGTCCGGCCCGCCCCGCGGACGAAGCCGGGCGGCGCGCGCTGCTCGCCGAGGTGGCGATGGATGCGGATCTCTCGTTCTCGATCCGCCGAACGCCGACGGTGGATGCGATGTACGGCCTGCATGCCTCGGCATGGGACTCGTGGGTAGTCGCTGGCGAGGACGGGACGATCGCCGGAATGGGATCGGCGCTCATCCGCGACGCATGGGTGGACGGGCAGTTGGGGCAGGTGGGCTATCTCGGCGACCTGCGGCTGGGCGGTCGCGCCGAGGGCCGCATGCTCCTCGATCGCACGTACGGCCCGATCCTCGAGGCGGTACGGGCGCGCCACGGCATCCGCTACTGGCTCACCGCGATCATCGCGTCCAATGCCCGTGCTCGGCGGGCGCTCACCGTTCACACCGAGCGCGCGGCGAAGCGCGGACGCCCGCGATACACGCTGCTCCGGGAGTTCGACATCCGCTCGCTGCACCTCGTGCTCCCCCGCGCGCGGGAACGGTCGCCGTTCACCGTCAGGCGCGCGACCGACGCTGACGTTGCGGACATTGCCGCGTTGCTCGACAGGGATGCCCGCGCCCGGCCGTTCGGCTATCCAATGTCCGAGCGCGAGCTGCGTCGGCGACTGGCCAGCTGGCCCGGCCTGACGATCGAATCGTTCCACGTTGCCGCGGATGCCACCGCGCGAATCGTCGGCGTCGTCGCGCCGTGGGACGCGGCTCCAGTGAAGGAGACGGTCGTCGCCGATTATCGCGGAAACATGCGCCGGGTGAGGTTGGCGCACGACCTGGCTGCGCTCGCGACGGGACGGCCCCGTCTCCCGGCGCCGGGCGGCGCCTTCCGCTATCAGTACCTGACACACCTCGCCATCCCCTCGGGCGAACCGGCGGTCCTGCGCGCGCTGCTCGAGTCGGTCTACCGTGCCGGGCGCCGCGCGCGAGCTCACTTTCTCAGCGCCTGCGCGCCGGTCGGCGATCCGCTCGATGCAGCGTATCGGGGCTATCTCGCGACTAACCTTCGTGCGCAGCTGTACCTGGTGACGCTGCCGGATACGGCGGTCCCCCGTGGACTGCTCACCGGACCGATGCCTGGCTTCGAGATGGCACTGGTATGACGCTCCCTCGCGTCGAGCGCCCGCGCGCGCCGTACGACACGCCGCCGGCCGTCGGCGCCGATCGTGGAGCGAGGAGCGGCGCCGTCCCTCACGACGAGTGCGTTCTGTCCAGCGGCGAGCAGCCGCGGCGCGCCCTCGCCGGCTTTCCAAAGGCGGGCGATCCACGAATTCCCTTCGCCGCAATCCTCACGACGTACGTCGTCATGGGGACGCTCTGGCTGGGGTTCAATCGATCGCCGGGCCAGATCGCGGCCATCGTCGCGATCGGCTGTACGCTCGACGTCGTTCTCCATTGGCTTCTCCGGAAGCGCGAGATCCTTTTTCCGCTCAGCGCGTACATCAGCGCCCTGTCCATCGCGATCCTGCTCAACTTCGCGCACGACTACTTCCTCCTCGCGCTGCCGATCTTCCTGACCATCGGCTCGAAGTACGTGCTGACGTACGAGGGGAAGCATCACTACAACCCGTCGCTGTTCGGTGTGGCAGCGACGCTGATCTTCGCCGGCCATCTCGTCACCGCGGCGCCCGCGTATCAGTGGGGCGGGTCGGTCGCGATCTCCGCATTCGTCGTCACCCTCGCGCTCGCTGGGTTCGTCTTCCGGATCGGACGGGGCTGGCTGATCACGTCGTTCCTCGCGACGTACGTCCTGCAGACCGCATTGCGCGCCTGGCTCATGCGCGCGCACCTGCCGCCGGAGATGCTCTTTCTCGGAACACTCACCTCCGCCCCGTTCTTCCTCTTCACCTTCTTCATGCTCACCGATCCGCGCACGTCGCCGGCGAGGCGGGGAGCACAGGTCGGGACAGGAGTCGCGATCGCGCTGGTAGATCTCGTGCTGCACCGGTTCGGATCGGTCTTCACCTTTTTCTACGCCGCATTCATCGTCGCGACGATCCGTTTCGTCTGGCTGCACGCCCACGCGATGCGGCGTGAGGGCATTGCCGCGCGGATCCGCCACACGCTGCTGGCGCGCGATACGCTGCGCGCGATGGTGATGGTCGCCGGCATCGGGGTCGCGGGCGGGTGGACGTACGGGCACATCGTCAGGCCTCACGTTCTGCCGACCGACCCGGGATTCCGGCTGCGCGAGCTGCCTGGCGCGACCAGCGGGCTCACGGTGACGATGGATCCGCATTCGCTCGACCTCGTCGACCCCCGCCTCCGCCACATCGCCAAGTGGCTCCTCTCCGTCGGGGCGAGCGCCGAAGTGGCGGACGTCGACGGCGATGGACGCGTCGATGTTCTCCTGACGAGCCCTCTCGCCATTCCGGCCGACCGGGTCGCACTCTGGCTCAATCGCGGCGGGATGCGGTTCGAGCGCGTCGGTGTCCCGGCGCTCGAACAGTTTGCTGGAGACCCGAAGGTGCACGGGCTGGCGTCGGGCGCGCTCTTCTTCGACTACGATGGCGATGGCGACCAGGACCTGCTGGTGCTGGTCAGCTTCGGCAGCCCGCGCCTGCTCCGCAACATGCGCAGCGAGACCGGCGCGCTCCGGTTCGACGACGTCACGGAAGCAGCTGGCATCGGCAGCTATGCGATCAGCGTCGCGGCGAACGTCCTCGACTACGACCACGATGGGCGCCTCGACCTGCTGTTGGGAAACGTGCTCGATCCACACCTCCGCGAGTACCGCGACTCGACTCGGCTGAGCATCTTCGCCCTCCCGCAACCGGCATATCCCGGCGACCGCCGGATGTTCGCCTTCATGCACGACGGGTGGCACGACGCCAACAACGGCGGCCGCAACGTGCTGCTGCACAACCGTGGCGATGGCACCTTCGAGGCGGTCGATGCGGCGGCGATGGGAATGCCCGAGACCCACTGGACCCTGGCCATCGGTACCGGGGACTTCAACGGCGACGGCTGGACGGATCTTTATCTCGCGAGCGACTTCGGGCGGGACGATCTCTACATGAACGAGGGCGGAAAGCACTTTCGGCGCGTACATGGGACGATGTTCGGCGACGTCGGGATGGACACCTACAAGGGGATGAACAGCAGCGTCGCCGATTTCGATCGCGACGGCCGGCTCGACGTCTACGTCTCGAACGTGCACCATGCGCTGCAGGCGGAAGGTTCGCTGCTCTGGATGAATCACGGCATGGACCACGCGGGGAACCCCGTCTTCCGCGACGAGGCTTCGGCGCGCGGTGCGCTCAACGAGGACCGGTTCGGCTGGGGCGCGGGGACAGGCGATCTCCAGAACGATGGATGGACCGATCTCGTTCAGGCGAATGGGATGGTGGACGACCGGCTCGACCATCGTTATGACGGCTGCCCCGACTACTGGTACGTCAACCACAAGCTGATGCAGTCGCCGCGGGCGATCCACGTCTACGCCGACATGTGGGGGGACCTGCGCGGCCGCTGCATCTACCCGAACGAGGCGCGGCGCGTGTACATGAACCGCGGCAGCGGCGCGAAGCCGCAGTTCGCGGACGATGCCGAGCTGGTCGGACTGAGGGGACATGACAACTCACGCGGCGTCGCGCTCGCCGACTTCGACGACGACGGCCGGCTCGACGTCCTGATCGCCAACCAGCACGGCGGGCCGAGCCTCTTCCACAACGTCGGGGTGAACGGCGCCGCGCCTAACGCGTGGATCGGCCTCTCGCTCGCCGGCGATGGGCGCCAGTGCGCGCGCGATGCCACGGGATCGAGCGTCAGCATCGTCCTTCCCGGCGCGCCGGTCCTCGTGCGTGAGGCGCAGCGCGCGAACGGCTTCTCGTCCGAGGGGGATCAGCGAATCCACGTCGGCCTGGGACAGTGGAGCGGGCCCGTCCCGGTGACCGTCCGCTGGTGCGGACGAGAATCGCGCTCGTACCTCCTGGCGCCGAATGCCTACCACGACATCCGGCAATGATCGGCGGCGCACACCTTCCGATGGTCCTCGTGACGCTCGTCGTCGGGATCCTCGCCATCTATCACCTCCTGATGGGCGCGCTCGCCCTGTTCGCTCCCGCGCGCGCGGCGCGGGCCATCGGCGCGCTCTACGGCGCTTCACTGGTCGATGCGCCGCAGCTTCGCTATTCGACGTCGATGATCGGCGCGCTCGCGCTCGCGGTCGGAGGGCTGGCGGCGATAGCCGCGCCGCATCCGTACGAGCACCGCGCGATCGTTGGCGCGCTGCTGTTGCTGCAGCTCGCGCGGATGTTCTGCCGCGTTCGTGACCGGCGGCTGCTGGCCGAGTCGCTCGGCGTCGCGCCGAGCCGGAACGTGTTGATGATCGCGGTCCTCGGCCTCGAGGTCGCCGTGCTTGCACTCGCCCTCCGGTGACGCCGCCCGATCGTCTTCGGGGGCCCGCGTCGAAGTGGCGCGTGCTCGCCGCGGTGATCTTCGGGATCTTCATGGTCACCCTCGACACGACCGCCGTGAACGTGGCCTTCCCCACCCTCCGCTCCGAGTTCGGGGCGACGGTGCACGAGGCGCAGTGGATCGTGTCGGTGTACGTCCTCGCGCTGGGCATCAGCACTCCTGTCGCCGGCTTCCTCGCCGACCGCTACGGGCTGAAGCGGATGTACATCGCCGGCCTGGCCATCTTCGTTCTCGGTTCGCTCTGTGCCGGGCTCGCGCCCTCCCTCGGCGCGCTCGTCGCTGCCCGCGCGCTCAAGGGGATCGGCGGCGGGATCGCGGTCCCCTGCGGCACAGCCCTCCTCTTTCGCGGTTTCTCGAAGCGCGAGCTCGGCCTCGCGTTAGGCGTCTTCGGCCTCGCGCTGCTCTTCGCCCCGGCGCTCGGACCGGTGCTCGGCGGGTGGCTGATCGATCGCGGGCACTGGCGCTGGATCTTCTTCATCAACGTGCCGATCGGCGCGGTTGGCATCCTCGTCGCCTCGCGCTTCCTCGTCGCGCAGCGCGGCGACGGCTCGGCTCCGTGGGACGGCTGGGGGCTGGCGACAGCGGTCCCCGCGTTCGGCGCGCTCCTCTACGCGACGTCACTCGTCACTGAGACGGGATGGAGCTCGCCATGGCTGCTCTCCTGGCTCGGCCTCGGCGTCACCGCGCTCGCCGCCTTCGCCGTGATCGAGCTGCGCGGCGCGCGCGCCCCGCTTCTCGACCTCCGCCTGTTCCGCCGCCGCGTCTTCCTCGTCGCGACCCTCGTCGGCTATGTCACCGTCGTCGCCTTCTTCGGCGCGGAGTTCCTGCTGCCGGTCTACATGCAGGCGCTCCGCGGCGAGGCTGCGCTGACGGTGGGGCTCGTCCTCCTCCCTCTCGCGCTCTGCGCCGGGCTGCTCCTTCCCCTCGCCGGCCTGGCCTACGACCGGATCGGCCCCCGGATACTCGTCGTGGCCGGCTTTGCCCTGCTCGCCTGGAACACCTGGCAGCTCGCCCACCTCACCGCCACGACGTCGATCCGCTTCCTCGTCGTCCTGATGGCGATCCGCGGCGTCGCGTTAGGCCTGACGGTGCAGACTCCGTTCACCGCAGCGCTCGCCGACGTCTCGCATGAGGCGCTCCCGCGGGCGACGTCGCTCGTTTCCTCGACCCGATATCTCGTCCAGGCCTACGGGATCGCGATCCTCGCGACGCTGCTCGGCACCCCCGCCCTCACGGGCAGCGGGACGGGGGTCGTCACGCTGGCCGGACTCTCCCGTGCGTACACCCTGACCTTCTGGCTGGCGATCGCCGGCCTGCTGCTCGGTGTCATCCTCCCCGGCTGGCCGGGACCGTGGAGTGCCGAGGAAGAGCCACGCGACGAGCCGCGGCCGCAGCCAGCGTCCTGAGGGCGGTGCCCCCCGCCCGAGCCGGTCACTCCGGAAGCAGCACCTCCGTGTACGTCGCCGGATTCGCCGGATAGTTCCGCGGGCCTAACGATGCGGTCCGGCGCTGGCCTGGCTTCGAGTCGCTGACGTCGATTGCCATCCGGATCGCAACGCCGCGCGATGTGCGCGCGGTGGGGATGCCCGCCCGCGGGATCGCCAGCTCGACTCGCCAGTGCTTCGAGTCACTCGATCCCGCGGCGCGTGCACCGGCGACCGTGTTGTCGAACTGCGCCGGTGGTTCACCTCCGAAGTTGTCGAAGAGAAATCCGGGAAAGACGTACGCCTCGCGCGAGACGAGGATCTCCTGGTAGAAGGGCGTCAGCGCGAACGAATGGCCACCGATCTCCGCCGGGCGCGACGCGGTGGCTGGAGTCGCGACCAGCACGAGGTCGCGACCGCTCATCCGGGTCGCGTTGCCGGTCGCGTCCGCGCCGATCACGAGCGTGACGTGATCGCCCGTGGTCACCGAGTCACTGCCGAAAGCGACAGCACTCGTGTCTGCGACGTCGAGCGCGATGTAGAGCGTGTCCTTCGTCGCCGCCAGCGCGGCGCGCGCGTCGAGTCCGTCGCGCGTGAACAGCTTCCGCCATCTCGCTCGCGGCCACTCGGTCACCGCGCCGTCGAGCACAGGGACCTTGCGTGCTCGCGGGACCACGACGCGATCGAGGTTCGCGCGGAAGGTCAGCGTATCCCCGCGCCGGCGATACATCGTGTCGCGCTGCACGCTGGCGAGGCGCGCCTCGACTGAATCGACGAACGGGGCCAGCTCACGGGCGAGCGGCGCCCACGACGCAGAATCGGTCGTGGCCAGCTTATTCATTCCCGCGAGTCCGGTGCGCATGTCGTTCACCGCTGCGCGCACGCTGGCGAGGTCGAGGACCCGCGACGGGATGTAGAGCGCCTCGATCGGCGTCTGCTGCGACCAGTCGTCGCCGTACGCGGCGAGGAAGGGCTGCATCACGTCGGCATGCGCGCCGTAAAGCGCGGTCATCGCGTGGGCGATCGAGCTGTCGGGGTCGTAGGTCGCCGGATGCTTGAGATAGTCGGCCACCGTCCAGAGGGGGAGCATCGACGCGTGCGCTTCGTTCATCGGGTTGGCGACGAAGCCGGCAACCGCGCTCTCGAGATCGGCGGAGCGTCCGCGCAGCGGGCCGAGGAAGAGCCGCCAGCGCGCGAAGTCGTTCACCGGATAGTTGTCCCAGATGAGCGGGGGCCGCTGGATCATCTCGCTCCACGCGTGCGCCTGCGCGGCCGTCATGTCGGGAGCGACGACGTCGATCCCCGTCCAGGCGAGGGGGATCTCAGGCGGGACGAGGCGGCCGAGCTCGCGGAGGTAGTCCTTGCTGCCGAAGGAGTTGGTGTAGGTCGTCGGTACCACCGCGAGAGCGAGCCCGCGCGCGTCGAGGTCGCGCTTCAGCATCGTTATGACGTACGCATGCGCCTCGGCAAGCGAGGAGAATCGCGCGCGGTCGGCGTCGTGTGTCAGCTTCTCGGGGACGTCGTCGACGAAGAACGCCACGTGCCGAACGCCGACTGCGGCGACCGCGTCGAGCTTGGCGAGAAGTGCCCGGTAGTCGCTGCTGTCGGAGTAGGTCATGCTCAGCCCCGGGCTGATCGCGAACCACACGTCCACCCCGTTCTCGCGTCCGAGCGCGACCAGCTCGCCGATCCGCGCGATCTGGTCCGCGGGATACGGATCGCGCCACCGCTCGCGATGAAACGGGTCGTCCTTCGGACCGTAGAAATAGACGTTCATCCCGACACGCCCCATGAAGCGGATCAGGTCGAGGCGGTCCTGGTGCGACCAGGGTGGGCCATAGAATCCCTCGATCACCCCCCGGCTGGCAAATCCGGCAGCGAAGGGCGAGACCGCAACGTTAGGCACGGCAGCCGCTGCGGGCGCCGCGGCTGGGGCCGCTGGTGACGGAGCGGGGGCCGGGGCGGTCCTGCCACAAGCGGAGAGCGTGGTCAGGAGCGCGGCCGCGGCCACGAGGGCGAGGCGGGGCTCACAACGATTGGCGTTTGGCATGTGTCATAACTGAATGGAGGAACGCTTTGCCTGTCAAACGTATCCCGCATTCCCGGGCGCTGGCGGTCCACCCGACGCCACCATAACGTAGGCTCATGACGCACTTGGATGTCGGCGGACTTCCCGACGACCTGCTCCGAGCGCTTGCCGGTCACTACGAGATCGAGCGCGCGCTCGGTGCCGGCGGAATGGGCACCGTGTACCTCGCGCGCGACCGGACGCTCGATCGCCTGGTCGCGATCAAGGTCGTCTCGCCCGAGCTCACGACGTCGAGCGTCATCCGCGATCGCTTCCTCCAGGAAGCGCGTACCGTCGCGCGGCTCCGCCACCCGAACATCGTCGACGTGCACGCGGCGGGCGAAGCTGGAGGGTTGCTCTACTTCGTCATGGAGTATGTCCCGGGGGAGAGCCTGCGCGACTGCATCGACCGGAACGAGCGGGTCGACGGCCACCAGGCACTGACCATCCTTCGCGATCTCGCGCGTGCGCTCGCCTACGCGCACGAGCGCGGCATCGTCCATCGCGACGTCAAGCCGGACAACATCCTGCTCGACCGCGAGTCCGGCTGCTCGATGCTCACCGACTTCGGCGTTGCCCGCGCCCTCAGCACCGGCGACGAACGCCTCACCCGCACCGGCTTCGTACTCGGATCCCCGCGCTACATGAGCCCGGAGCAGGCTGCCGGCGATCGCGAGCTCGATGGAAAGAGCGACGTCTATTCGCTCGCGCTCGTCGGCTACGAGATGTTCGCCGGCGAGCCCGCGGTCGCGGGTACCGGCGCCCAGGCGATCATCACCCAGCAGCTGACGCAGACGCCGCCCGCGCTCGAGACGCGCAGCGACGAGGTGCCGGGGGTGGTCTCCGACCTGATCGGGCGCGCGCTGTCGAAGGACCCGGCCTCCCGCCCGAGCGCGGCCGAGATGGCAGCGATCCTCGACGACGTGATCACCAGCGAGCGGCTCGCGGCGGCCCCGTCGCGTGCCGGGCGCCGCCGCCCGCGCGGCCGCTCGCGCCGGCTCGTCGCCGCTGCCGCCGCGGCGATCGCCGTCATCGCGTTAGGCGGCGCCCTCGTCGCCCACGAGCGCAACGGGGCGCCGGAGGGCATCGATCCCCGGCGCTCGTACCTCGTTACGCCGTTCACGAACGTCCGCAACGCGCCCGAGGTCGACTGGCTGCGCGAGGGAAGCGTCAACATGCTGACGCTCGACTTCGCACAGTGGAAGGACCTCGAGGTCGTGGATTACGAGCATACCCTCGACCTGCTCCGGGACGCGGAGATCGCGGAGGGAGCGCGGGTCGGGCTCGAGGACGCGCGCAAGCTCGCCCGCCGAGCCGGGGTCTGGAGCGTGGTGATGGGCCAGATCGACGTCACGCGCGACTCGCTGATCGTGAATGCGACGGTCTACGACGTGGCCAGCGGGAAACGGGTCGACGACGCGCACGCGAGCGCTCCCCCGGGTACCGACCCGCGCCCACTCTATGACGCGCTCGCTCGCGACCTGCTCAACATCGTCGGTGCGCCTGCAGCGTCGCTCAACCTCAGCGCGTCCACGACGAACTCGGTGGAGGCCTACCGGGCCTACCTCGACGGGGCGCGCGCGCTCAACGCCTGGCGGCTCGCCGACGCCGACTCGCTGCTCGCGCGCGCGTCGGCAATCGACACGACCTTCGCGCTCGCATACTACAAGCGCGCCCTCACGTTAGGCTGGCGGGCGAGCAGCGACACCGCGCAGTTCGCCGCGGTGCGCCACGGCATCGAGAACGCCGATCGCCTGCCCGCCCGCGAGCGCGCACTGCTCTTCGCATACGCGGACCTCGTGCGCAGCCTTCACCCCGGCACCGACATCACCCGCGAGCGGCTCGACACCCTCTTCCGCTCGGCGCAGAAGAAGTACGAGACCATCGTCGCCCGGACGCCGGCCGATGCCGAGGCGTGGTATGGGCTTGGCGATTCGTACTACCATCATCGGCTGAACGACCAGCGCGCGACGGTTCGGAACTGGACCTTGGCGTGGCGCGCCTTCAATCGCACCCTCGCGCTCGACTCGTCGTTCCACCTCGCGTACTCGCACAAGCTGGACATAGAGCGCGAGGGGTCGCGACTGGGCTCAGGGATCCTCATCGACGGCGATTCGCTCGTGCTCCTCGACAGCGCGGGACGACAGGTGGTGAACGATGCCCGCGCGACCCACCTTCGCGCCGCGGCGAAGAGCCTCGCGATTCGCGACGCTCATGCGTGGGTCGCCGCGGATGCGTCGTCGCAGGCCTACCAGGCGCTCGTGAGCGCATACATCGACGCGGCCTTCGTCGACTCCGCAGCGAGCGCCGTCGAGGAAGCGCAGCGGCGGCCGGGATCGCGCTCGCCGGTGCTTCCCTACGTCCTTGCCGCAGCGCAGGCGAATACCGATCCTCATCTCGCGCTGCGCACGCTGCGTGATGCGATGACGCAGTTCCCCGCCGAGTCGATCGCCGCGCACGACGGCACCGATCGCTTCTGGTACGTGCTCTCCGCTGGCGACGCAGCGCTCGTCAACGGCAGCGTCGCTGACCTGCACAAGCTCGTCGGCATCGCGACCAGGGTCTCGCCGAAGCTTCCGGGGCGGAACGACCTGCCGAGCAGCGTCGCTCTCGGCACCTGGGTCGCGAACGCCGAGCTCGCGCTCGGACTCCCGAGCGCGGCGACGCGCGCCCGCGCCGACAGCGCGATCCGGTATCTCGACCGGATGTCGGGCCGCGACGGTGACAGTTTCCGCAGCGCTTCGCAATCACTTCCCTACGTCGCCTACCTCGCGACGCACGACACGAGCTATCTCGCGATCTTCCGCCGCTGGTCGGGGCCCGCGGCTGCGCCCCTCCCCGAGCTCGACGCGCTGGCCGCGCTCGGGCGCGGCGATCGCGACGCCGCCACGCGGGCAGCGCGACAGTTCCCGTCGCCGGATTCGATGCGCACCGGGAACGGCCTGTTCGCGACGATGCGCTGGATCGCGCGCGCCGAGGTGCTCGACCGTCTCGGCGACCCGGCGCGGGCGGTGCTCTACCTCGAGGTGCTCGACCCGGTCCGCCTCAACCGTGCCTCGGTCATCGACCCGAGTCTCGCGCTCTACGCGCGCAGCATCCTCGCGAGCGGGGTGCTCTACGAGAAGATCGGCGAGAAGGAGAAGGCGGTTGCCGCCTTCCGCCGCTTCCTCGACCTCTGGCGCGAAGCGGATCCTGCCCTCGACCCGCAGCGGCGCGTCGCCCGCGACGGGATCGCCCGGCTCGGCGGCGAGGTGCCGACCGAGCCGACGCGTTAGGCGGGCGAGCGGTGTCCGCTGCCGGCCCTAACGCTTGACCGGCAGCGCGAAGACCACGACCTCGTCGCCCTTGCCGAAGATGGCGCCGTCGCCCCCGGCCGCGATGGCCACGTACTGGCGCCCGTTCACCATGTAGGTCATCGGTGTCGCCTTCCCTCCAGCCGGCAGCTGCGCACTCCACAGCTCGTGTCCCGTCTCGGCGTCGAAGGCGCGGATCCGCTGGTCGAGCGTCGCGCCGATGAACACCACCCCTCCCGCGGTGACGATCGCCCCGCCGAGGTTCGGCGAGCCGAGTGTGGCGAGCGCCGAATCAGCAGCGCCGGCTCCGATCGACGTCAGCCCCGAGCGGGCCTGCTGGCCGACCGCGTCCTGCGCAGCGGGGATCGGCCTGGGCGGGCGCGGCGTGCCTAACGGCACGCGCCAGGCAACGGCGCCCGTCGCCAGGCTGACGGCGACGAGCGATCCGAAGGGCGGCTTCGTACAGGGCACGCCGGCCGGCGAGAGAAGAATGCGGCGGCGCATCATGAACGGCGTGCCGCGCATCCCGGCATACTCCCAGCCCGGCTCTTCCATCACCTGCTGACCGGCGCGCGGGATCAGCTGCACCTCTGCCGCGACCTCGTTCACCGGGAGGATGACCAACTGCCGCATCCTGTCCCAGGCAAGACCGCCCCAATGCGCCCCGCCGATGTTCGACGGTACGACGAGCGTTCCCTCGACGCCCGGTGGCGTGAAGATCCCTTCGTTGCGAAGCGACGCGATCGTCGCATGGCATGCGGCGCGATCCGCGCTGTCGGCACCGAATGCGTCGTCCGCCGTCAGGCGGTGCGGGCTCAACGCGGGAAGCGTCGAGAACGGCTGGGTCGGTGAGGCTCGCTCGCCGCTGACGGTGCTCGCCGGCACGGGGCGCTCTTCGACGGGAAAGACCGGCACACCGGTGTCGCGGTCGAGCACGTACAGCATCCCGGACTTCGTCGCCTGCATCACGACGGCGACATCCCGGCCGCCATGCTCGATGGTGGCGAGCAGGGGAGGAGCAGCGTTGTCGTAGTCCCAGAGGTCGTGGTGCACCGTCTGGAACGACCAGGCGACTCTGCCCGTCGACGCCCGCAGCGCGACGATCGAGTTCGCATAGCGGTTGTCGCCGGCGCGCAGCCCGCCGTAGTAGTCGGGGCTCGGGCTGCCGGTCGGGACAAAAACGAGGTCGCGCGCGGAATCAGCGGCGATCACGCTCCACGCGTTCGCCGCGCCGGTCCGGTGCGCATCCGGCCCGGACCATGTCTGGTAGGCGGCGTCAGTGGAGTCCTGCGGCACCGGATCCCAGCTCCAGCGCAGGGCGCCCGTGCGCGCGTCAAAGGCGCGCACTTCGCCGCTCGCTGCGTCGGTGCGGTTGTTGTCGGCTACCGCCGACCCGACGACGAGCATGCCGTTGATCACCGCTGGCGGCGACGTGACTTCGTACTCCTCGTACTCGAAGGGCGCGTTGCGAAGGCCGCGCCGCATGTCGACGCTTCCACCATCGCCGAACGACGCACAGGTGCCGCCGGTCGCCGCATCGAGCGCGATCAGCCGCCCGTCGATGGTCGCGACGAAGATGCGCGTCGCGCACAGGGCGGTGCGGCTCGCTGCCGGGTCCACCCAATACGAGACACCGCGGCTCGTGAAATCTCCGAAGTGGGCGACGCGCGCGACGCCGGGGTTGAAGCGCCAGCGCTCGAGACCCGTCGCGGCATCGAGGGCGAAGACCCTCCCCAGCGCGGTACTGAAGTACATCGTCCCACCGACGACGAGTGGCGTCGCCTCGAACGAAGTCCGGCGCCCCGTCTCGTAGCCCGGCCCCGCCTCGCCGGTGCTGAACCGCCAGGCGACGGCCAGCGTCCCGACGTTCGTGCGGTCCACCTGGGTGAGCGGGGAGAATCGCTCCCCGCCGCGATCGCGCCCATACGCCGGCCAGTCCCCTTCCGCCGGTGCCGGCCCGCTCGCCGTTGCCGCTCCGGGGAGCGTCCGGCAGCCGGGAAGGACGATCGTAAGGCCTAACGTCAGCGCCAGCCGCAGCGGGAAGGTCATGTCGTGCTCCGCAGCTCGAGAAGCATCTTGATGTTCGCCCGCTGGTACTCGCTCGCCGGGAGCGGCACCTCGACGAATCCGAGCGACCGGTAGAGGGCGATCGCCGGCGTCAGCCTCGTGTTCGACAGGAGCTCGACGCGCAGCGCGCCGAGCGCCCTCGCGCCGGCGATCGCCGCTTCGCCCAGCGCACGACCGACGCCGCGGCCGCGCATCGCGGGGTCCACCGCCATCTTCGCCAGCTCGAACGAGCCATCACCATTGCGAAGCAGCGCGCACCCGCCGACGACCTGGCCATCGGCTTCGGCCATGAAGATCTGCCCGCCGTGGCCGAGGATGTAGCCGTCGGGATCGTCGAGTGCGCGCCGGTCCGCTTCCTCGATCCGGAAATGCTCGGTGATCCACGCGAGGTTGAGCTCCTTGAACCGCTCG
>Ga0308176_10000713_pt1 | contig 20790 bp, 23 predicted proteins | sample PhyCR2_3_FD_203890 | JGI IMG/M metagenome (GOLD analysis project Ga0308176, IMG submission 203890) | Soil microbial communities from UC Gill Tract Community Farm, Albany, California, United States - DLSLS.C.R2 | ecosystem: Environmental > Terrestrial > Soil > Agricultural land | place: USA... | reverse complement strand
TTCGGGAACGTCTTCAGTCCGGCGCCCTTGTTGCCCAGTTGCTTCTCCCAGATGTGCTGCGGGAGGATGAAGAACTGCTGGAACTGGCCGAGTACCCACGTCGGCCCGGGCGCCTTCTCGTAGTTGACGACGAGTGTCGTCGCGTTGGGGGCGGTCGCGTTCTTGACGTGGTTGACGAGCCCCGCCGCGGACGCGGCAGCTCCGTCCTTGTATTTGATGTCCGTGTTGATCGTCCAGGCAGCGTCGGCAGCCGTCAGGGGCTTGCCGTCGCTCCACTTGGCGTTCGGTTGCGTCTTGAACGTCCAAGTCTTGCCGCCGTTCGACGCGTGCCAGGACTTCGCGAAGAACGGGGCGTAGTGCAGATTGCTGTCGTACTGGACGAGGACCGGATAGATGTACTCGAAGGCGCTGTAGGCGTCCTGATTGAACGCGACGTACGGGTTGAGGGAGTCGATGCCGCTGGCCGTGCCGAGGCGGAACGTGCCGCCGGTCTTGCCACTGCTGGCGGTGGTGCTGTTGCTGCTGTTGTTGCTACTCGACCCGCCGCAGCCGGCCGCCGTCACTACCAGTATCAGCGCCCCGAGAAACAGCGGTAGCGCCGCATGCCACCTCTTATTCATCTTGCCCTCCCTCTAGCCCTCGAATGGCGACCCGTCCACGATCAGCGTGCGTGCGTCGGCGTCGAGCGTACAACGGCAGCCCAGCGGAATGGAAGCCTGGTGCTTGCCGTGGCCCAGGGGCAGCTTGTAGAGCACAGGCACACCGAGCGGCTCCAAACGCTGCTCCAGCACGTCCTCGATCGACTTGGAGGCCCGCCAGTCGGCGACGTCGCGGGGCAGGTCGCCGTAGTCGCATTTGTTCATGTCGCCTACGACGACCCCGGCGATCTTCTCGAGCTTTCCGGCGTGGCGGAGCTGTGTCAGCTGACCGTCGACGTAGTACGGCGGGGCATGGGTGTCCTCGAAGAAGAGGATCGCGCCGTCCGTCTCCAGTTCCCACGGCGTGCCGAGCGTCTGCAGCAGCAGCCAGAGGCAGCCGCCGACGAGCGGCGCCGTCGCGCGGCCGGGGGCGATCGCGCGTACGTACGGGTCGTCGGGATCGCGCGGCACCTCGCCCGTAACGTCGCCGCGGAGCACGGCGAGCAGGCGCTCGTGCGTGAACTCGCTCGTGTCCTTGTCGCCGACGCCCATCAGGCCGTACCCGTAGAAGGTGGGAAAGCCGGCGCGCTGCCGGATCGGGACATGCAGAGACGTGATGTCTGAATAGCCGACGAACGGCTTCGGGTTGGCGGCGATCAGGTCGAAGTCGATGTGGGGGATCATCTCGCTCGAGCCGAACCCGCCCTGGAGCGTCTGGACGACGTCCACCTCGGGATCGGCGAACAGCGCGTGGAGGTCGTCGGCGCGGCTGCGGGCGTCGCCGGCGACGTACTCGTCTCGCGCGTAGACGCCCGGCGCGAGCTTCACGCGGTAGCCGCGGCTCTCCCACCACTCGACGCCGCGCTCGACCTCCGAGCGCATGTCGTAGGAGCTGGCGAATGCGCCGACGCCGATCGTGCCGCCGTCCCGAAGCGGTTTCATCGGCGTGTTCTACCGCGTGAGGCCGGTCAGGGTCTCGGCGACCAGTGGTCCGACGGCGTCGAGGTCGTACCCGCCCTCCTGGACGACGACCGTGGGCAGCCCCAGCTCGCCGAGGATCCGGCCCGCTTCGCGGTACCCGGACGCGGTCACCTCGAGCGGGCTCTCCGGATCGCCGGCCGCGGCGTCGACACCGAGCGCGACGACGAGCGCGCGCGCGGGTGCGGCGAACGTCGCTGCCTCGCGGACGGCCGCGAGCCAGCCGTCCTCGGCCGTGCCCGGCGCGAGCGGAAGGTTGAGGTTCGCGGCCTCGTTCTCGGCCGCGAAGCCGAGGAAGTGGGGGAACCAGCCGGCTCCCGGATCGACGTGCACGGACGCCGTGAGCACGTCGCGGTGGTGGAGGAACAGCTCCTGCGTTCCGTTGCCGTGGTGGGCGTCGATGTCGACCACGGCGACCGGGCCGCCGAGGCTCGCGAGCAATGCGGCGGCGGCTGCGGCCGTGTTGTTGAGGTAGCACGAGCCGCCGTAGAGCGACCGCGTGACGTGGTGGCCGGGCGGCCGGCAGCATGCATACGCGACCGGCTCACCGGCGGAGACGAGGTCGACGGCGGTCAACGCGACGTCGACCGCCGCCCGTGCGGCCTCCCAGGTCCCCGGGCCGATCAGCGTCATCGTGTCGTAGGCGAAGAGGCCCGGCCGCGCCCAGACCGCCGTCGGCGCGGCGGGTGCGCGTCCGCTCGTGAGCTCGGATCGGGCGAAGACGTACGGCACCACGCGGTCGGAAGGGAGGGCTGCCGCCGACCAGTCGTCCCACGCCGTGCGCAGGAACTCGACGAGCGCCGGATCGTGCACCGCGAGCAGGGCCGAGTCGTCGTGCGTGGTCGCGGCAACCTCGCGCGCGCCGGCCGCGACGAGCGCTTCGCGAATCGCGACCGCCCGCGCCGGCACCTCCGTCGCCGGCGTCCGTACTCCGACCCAGATCTCCGCGTCCGGCTCGTGCCGGAGGCAGTCGTCGCTCCAGACGAACGGCGGCAGCATTAGGGTCGGACCATGTCACGGCCACGCGACGACGGCATCGTGATCGGCACGCTCGAGCCTGGCCCGCGGAACTCGATCGCCGACGTCGGCGTCACAGTCGGCCACGTCACGGTCGAGCAGACGGGTGTGAGCGCCGTCGTCCCGCCGTCGCTGCCGTTGCCGGCCGGCACGGCCGTCCTCAACGGCGCGGGCGAGCTCACCGGCTCGCTCGAGATCCGCGAATGGGGCCTCCTCGAGACGCCGGTCTACCTCACCTCGACGCACGCGGTGGGCCGGGTCTACGACGGCGCCGTCTCGGTGGCGATGGCCGCGGATTCCCGGGTCGGCGTCGACGACGTCGTGATCCCGGTCGTGGGCGAGTGCGACGACAGCTGGCTCTCCGACGCGCGCATCCCGCACGTCCAACCGGCCGACGCCGCCCGTGCGGTGAGCGAGGCGGGGGCCGACTTCGAGCAGGGCTCCGTCGGAGCCGGAGCGGGGATGAGCTGCTTTGGCTGGAAAGGCGGGATCGGCTCGTCGAGCAGGCTGGCCGGAGACCACACCGTCGGCGTGCTCCTCCTCACGAACTTCGGCTCGAGCGAGCAGCTACGGCTGGACGGTGTTCCGATCGGACAGCTCCTGGCCGAGCGGTCGGACGAGGCGCCCGCTCCCGGGGGCAGCTGCATCGCGGTCGTGGCGACGGATGCCCCGCTCACACCGCCGCAGCTCGAGCGGCTCGCTCGGCGCGCCGGCCTCGGGCTCGCGCGAGCGGGCTCGGTCGCCCACCACGGCAGCGGCGAGATCTTCGTCGCCTTCGCAACATCCGACGCGCGCTCGTTCCCGGACCGCGAGCTCGACCCGCTCTTTCAGGCTTCGGTCGACGCGACCGAGGAGGCTGTGCTCTGCTCGCTCTGGGCAGCCGTCGACACGACGGGACGAGAAGGGCGACTCGTCCGCGCACTCCCGCGGGAAGCGGCGCTCGAGCTCTACCGCGGTCGCGGCCGGTAGGGACCGCCGTACAGCGGCAGGTCGAGGCCCGGCCCGACGCGGTCCATCTCCTCCCACAGCCGGTTGATCCCGAAGCTGCCCCGCTTCCGGACGCGCTCGACCTGGTCGAGATCGAGCACGGCGGTCACGACCTCCTCGCCGACGCCGGCTTCGTAGCGAACCGCGCCCTCGGGATCGATCACCAGGCTGCGGCCGTTGCCGACGGGCGCCGCCGCGTTGACGTTCACGACCGCGACCTGGTTGACGATTGCGTTCGCGCGCGCGATCACCGTCTCGGCGTCGCGGTCGGACGTTCCCGTCAGCGTCACCTGGAAGATCGCCTCAGCCCCTTGCCACGCGAGCGAGCGGAAGATCTCGGGGAACGCGCCGTCGTGGCAGATCGCGAGCCCGAAGCGGCCGACTCCGGCGATGTCGAAGCAGACGGTGCTCGTGCCTGGTTGCGTCGTCTCGTACGGCTGCCAGGGGAAGCACTTGCGGTAGCTCGCGACGAGCTCGCCGGCCGGCGAGAGGACGACGGCCGTGTTGGCGACGCCTTCCCCGACTCGTTCGTAGACGCTGCCGGGGATCAGCCACAACCCGGTCTCCTGAGCGAGCGCTCCGAGCCGCTCGGTCAGCTCGCCCGGGACGTCGACGGCCAGCTCGCCGGGCGGGATCCCATCCTCCTCGAGCAGCGGCGGCAGCGCCATGAGGTGGAGCTCCGGCGCGACGACGAGTTGCAGGCCGTCGAAGGTGGAGCGCAGCGCGCGGACGTTCCGCTCCAGCTGCTCGAGCGTGGCGGCCGGGTCAGCCGGGACGCCGGCGGTCTGCAGGGCTGCGACGAAGAGTGACCGGTCTGCCATTGCGTGAGATGCTATTCCGGCGATGGCCACGCGGCTGACGTACACGACGGGATCGCGGAGCGCCGAGCTCGACCGCGCGTTCGAGGCTGCACTCGCCGACGTTCGCGAGCGCGAGGCGGAGCCGCTCGCACATCTCGTCGGCGGCCGGGACGTCCTGGCGGGCGAGCGCTTCGAGCGCGAGGATCCGTCGCGGCGCGAGCATGTCGCTAGCCGCTCCCACGAGGGGGCCGAGCTCGTCGGCGAAGCGGTCGAGTCGGCGCGTGCCGCGCAACGGGAATGGCGGCGCCTTCCGTATGCGGAGCGGCTCGCGCTCCTGCGCGCGACCGAGAGCCTCATCCAGGAGCGCAAGCTCGAGCTCGCGGCGGCAATCAGCATGGAGGTGGGGAAGGTCCGGACTGAGTCGATCGCCGAGGTCGAGGAGGCGATCGACCTGATCGAGACGTACTGCCTGCAGGTCGAAGCGGCGGAAGGGTTCGAGACACCGCTTGGGCAGCTGTCGCCCGACGAGCGCAACGTCGACGTCCTCCGCCCCTACGGCGTCTTCGGCGTCATCGCGCCGTTCAACTTCCCGTTCGCACTCGGCTTCGGGATGACTGCGGCAGCCCTCGCTGCGGGCAACGCCGTGATCCTCAAGCCGCCGGAGGAGGCGCCGCACTCCGGTGGTGCCGTCGCGCGGCTGCTCGCCGAGGCCGGCGTGCCCGGGGGTGTCATCTCGCTCGTGCACGGAGGGCCGCAGAGCGGCGAGGCGCTCGTGGGTGGGGGAGTGGACGGCGTCGCGTTCACGGGCTCGGCCGAGGTCGGTCGAGAGATCGGGCGACGGCTGTCGGAGGGGCCGTTTCCGCGTCCGGTGCTCGCGGAGATGGGCGGCAAGAACGCAGCAATCGTCGGCGCGAGCGCCGATCTCGACGGAGCCGCCGAAGGCATCGCCAAGGCAGCGTTCGGCTTCTCCGGACAGAAGTGCAGCGCGTGTTCGCGCGCCATCGTCGTCGACGAGGTGCACGACGGTCTCGTCGAGCGGCTGGCGGCGATCGCCGGGGCCTACGGCGTCGGCGATCCGGCAGATCCCGAAGTCGCCACCGGCCCGGTGGTGAACGCGCAGGCGGTCGAGCGGTTCGAGCGTTCCGTCGAGACGGTGCGGCGGGACGGAGTGGTCGCCGCCGGCGGCGCGCTCGGCGACGATGCCGGGTGGTTCGTCGAGCCGACGGTCGCCTCCGGGCTCGCCTCTGGACATCCGCTGACCCGCGACGAGCTCTTCCTGCCGTTCCTCACGGTGGTTCGCGTGCCCGACTTCGACGCCGCGCTCGCCGAGGCGAACGCGGTTCCCTACGGCCTCACTGCCGGAGTCTTCTCGCGCGACGGCGAAGAGCTCGATCGCTTCCTCGACGAGATCGAGGCGGGTGTCGTCTACGTCAACCGGCGCGCCGGAGCGACGACGGGCGCGTGGCCGGGCATCCAGTCGTTCTGCGGCTGGAAATCGAGCGGCCTCACCGGGAAGGGCGGCCTCGGGCCGTACTACGTCCAGCAGTTCGCGCGCGAGCAGAGCCGCACGATCGTCGAGCCGTGACTGGGTCGTCCGAGAGCGTCCGCGAGCGGATCCGCGCGCTCGAAGGCACGGGGATGCGCACGTTCTGGGATCCCGAGCCCGTCGTCTGGGCACGGACGGAGGGAAGCCATGTCTGGGACGCCGAGGACCGCCCCTATCTCGACCTCTACGCGGGCTTCGCCGTCTCGAACATCGGCTACTGCCACCCCCGCGTCACGGAGGCGATCCGGGACCAGGCAGGCGTGATGACGCACTGTCCCTCGGCTGCGCCGTCGGAACTGCGGGCCGGGCTCTACGAGCGGCTCGCCGCGATCGCTCCGACGGGGCTCGATCGCGTGCTGCTCGCGATCACGGGGGCGACGGCGAACGAGACGGCGGTCCAGCTCGCCCGCGCAGCAACCGGGCGCCGAAACGTCATCACCTTCTCCGGCAGCTATCCGGGACGCACCGTCGGCACGCTGCGCTACGCGGGCAAGCACGCCTACCGCGAGCCGTTCGGCGTCGTGGCCGACGCCCACTTCATCCCCTACCCGGACCCCTACCGGAGCCCCTGGGCCGGGGACAGCGACCCAGGAGAAGCGGCACTCGGGCTCGTCGAGGCAGCGCTCTTCGATCCGGCGTCCGGAGTCGAGCCGCCTGCGTGCATCCTCGTCGAGCCCATTCAGGGCAACGGCGGGGTCGTCGTGCCACCTGCCGGCTTCCTGCGCGGCCTACGGGAGCTGTGCGATCGCGCAGGCGCGCTCCTCGTCCTCGACGAGATCCAGTGCGGATTCGGGCGCAGCGGCCGGATGTGGGCCTCCGAGCACGAAGACGTCGTGCCCGACCTGATGACGGTGGGGAAGGGGATCGGCGGCGGCCTCGCGTTGGGAGCGGTCCTCGGGGGCTCGGAGCTGATGACGACATGGGAGCCCGACTCGGTCACGTCGACGTTCCTCGCGAACGCGCTCAATGCCGCGGCTGCCTGTGCGGCGATCGACGTCCTTCGCGACGAAGGGCTCGTGGAGCGCTCGGCCCGCCTCGGCGCGTACGCGCTCGCGCGACTGCAAACCGAGCTCGCCGAGCACGCCTCGGTCGGGGACGTCCGCGGCCGGGGCCTGTTCCTCGGGCTCGAGCTCGTGCGCGATCGAGGCTCTCGCGAGCCGCATCCCGAACTCGCAACAGCCACGCAGCGCGCGCTGAGCGAGCAAGGGGTGCTCGTCGGCCGTGGCGGCCGCCACGGCAATGTCCTGATCCTCGCGCCGCCGCTCGTGATCGAGGACGACGACCTCGAGGGCGGACTCGCCAGGATCGTGGAGGCTCTCGGCCGGCCGGCAGCCGACTAGCCGCCGGCGCGCAAGGTGTCTCGCAGGCGCGCGAGATCGATGATCAGCGCTCTCACCTTGTCCTGGTCGTTGTCGGCGTCGAGGCGCGCAATCAGCTCTGTGCATGCTGTGAGGAGGCATTCACGCTGGGCCGCGGGGATCAGCGACAGATCGGAGGCTTCGACGAGGCTCATCCAGGTGGGCGCGTCAGCTTGCGCGGCCTCCATGAGAGGCGTGATTTCGCGCTCGTTGAACTCGACGTCCCGGTCCGAGGCGGGATTCTTGTGCAGCGCCTCGCTGAGCCGGGCTGCGGCAGTGGCCGCGCCGGGCTCGATCCCCAGATCCCACAGCCGGTCGCAGATCAGCCGCGCCGGCCGTCCGGCCACCCGGGCCGAACGGCCATCGGAGAGCACGAATAGAAGTGACCCACCCATATTGCTCCTCAGTTCGAAGACCGTACCGGGGGAGTCCTGGAGAACCTCCGCTAGCCAGCGGCGTCTCGGGAAGAGGGGGTGCAGGAGGGCCGCCTCGGTAGAGATGCCTCTACCCAACGGAGCAAAAAGCCAACCCCTGAGGTGCGACTTGCGTGAATAGAGACTACGATGGACGTAGCCGAGGCGGACTCCCCGAGTACCCCTCTACGCCAGGCGCCCGCGGTTGACGCGGAGTGCGCGCGGTCTCTTCCCCGGATCAGCACGAACGCCGAGGAGGCGCGCATGGACGGCGAGCTCAGCAGCGAGCGCGCGGCGGAGAACCAGTCGCTGTACCGCTCCATCAACGAGAGCGTCAACGACCTGAACCAGACCTTTGCCGAGGTGACCGTCACCCCGTTTAGCGGGGAGTGGATCTGCGAATGCGCCGACACCCACTGCCTGTTCCGCATCAAGGCGACGCTGCAGGAATACGAAACGGTCCGGGCAAACGGCCGTACCTTCCTCGTCTGCCCCGGCCACGTCTATCCAGAGGTGGAGCGAGTCGTCGCCGAAAACGACCGCTTCGCGACCGTCGAGAAGCTCAGCGACGCCGGCCAAATTGCCGAAAGCCTCGACCCCCGACACATCGACGACCCCTAGCAGAGTCACTCCGCGAGCGCCTGCCGGGCGGCCTCGTCGAACGGCGTGAGCTTGAGCGGCAGCAGCTGTCGGATCCGCTCCTCTCGGGCGATCGTCGGATTGCGCAGTCCTTCGACGAGCGGACGCGCGACAGACGCGCTCACGGGCGTGACGAGGTTGAGCCAGAGGGAGGAGAGGTACGGAGTCAACACCGGGACCTCGATGATTGCCGGCTTCCGCCCGAGGAGGGCGGCGATCCGCTCGATCATCTGCCGGTAGGTCATCACCTCCGGCCCGCCCGTGTCGTAGCCCTGGCCGTACGCGGTTTCGTTGCCGCAGACGCCTGCCAGGTAATGGGCGACGTCGTCGAGCGCGATCGGCTGTGTCGGCGTCGAGACCCAGCTCGGGGTCACCATCACCGGCAGCCGCTTGACCAGGCCGAGGATCGTCTCGAAGGCGGCGCTCCCCTCGCCCACGATCATCGCCGCACGCAGGGTCGTCACCGGGACCCCCGCGGACGCGAGCCGCTCTCCCGTCTCGCGACGGCTGCGCAGGTGCGGCGAGGCGTCGGGGTTGTCGGCGCCGAGCCCGCCGAGGTAAACGATCTGCTCCACCCCCACGCTCGCCGCCTCGTGTGCGACCGTCTCCGCCGCGGCGCGATCCTGCTCCTCGAAGTCGCGCGCGCCCAGCGAGTGGACGAGGTAGTAGACGACGTCTGCACCTTCCAGGGCAGCGGCGACCCCCTGGCCGCTCGCAGCGTCGGCGACCACGCAGCGGATGCCGGGCTCCTCGCGCGGGGTGCGCGAGACCGCGGTCAGCTCTTGCTCGGCCAGCAGGGGCATGAGCGCCCGTCCTACGACGCCGGTGGCGCCGAAGACCGTGACGTTCACGAGTCCAGGCTCCGCTGCAGGAGCTCGAAGTAGCGCCGGCTGACGGCGGCGTGAAAGGGGCTCTGCCCCTTCGCGTAGAGCATCCCGGTCCACGGCGGCGCGTCCACGCGTGCCGCGAGCCGTGGGAGGTACCCCTCGACCGTGACGCTCAGCTCCTCCTGATCGCCCTCGGGTCGCTGTGCAAGCGTGACGGAGCCGCCCGCTCGAAGTGCGAGCAGTCCACCCTGGATCGCGTGCCGGCAGCTGACGAGCCCGCGGTCGAACGAGAGGTCAGGCGGCCCAAAGGTGAGCAGCGTCGCACCGCCGAGCAGTTTCAGCTTGCCTCCGCTGCCGGTCCAGCTCGCGCGGATACCGCCGTGCGTGAAGCGGTCGACCGCCTTCCAGTAGGTGACACCGAGCGTGCGGGCGCCGGCCTCGGACGCCTCGACCACCGGTCCCGCAACGAGCAGACGTTGGCGCGATTCGAAGGCGCCGTCCTCGAGGACGCGTTCCGATGTCTCCCAGCAGCTCATGGCCCGAGTCGGTGGTCTATGAGCGGTTCCGTCGCCAGATGGCCAGGGCTACCACTTCGAGCGGCGTCCGCGGCGGCTCGTGTACATCAGCTTCGGGCGATGGGTCTTCATGCCGGTCGCCTCGAACTGCTCGCGGTGTCCGAGCAAGGTCGCGAAACGGCTGACGTCTGCCTGCTGCTCGGGCAGGACGAGCGTGATCCCCTGGCCGGAGCGCCCGGCGCGGCCGGTGCGGCCGACGCGGTGGACATAGCCCTTGCCGTCCTCCGGCGGGTCGTAGTTGATCACGTGGCTGATCGCGTCGAGGTCGAGGCCCCGGGCGGCGACGTCGGTGGCGACGAGCGTCGTCACCTTGCCGCTGCGGAAGCGCTCGAGTGCCCGCTCGCGCGCGCCCTGGGACATGTCGCCGTGCATCGCGGCCGCCTCGACTCCCCGCGCCCGCAGCCTATGGACGAGCCGGTCGGCGCCGCGCTTCGTGCGTACGAAGACGAGGGCGAGCTCGCGCTCTTCGCCGAGCGCGTCGATCAGCCGCTCGAGCTTGTTGGCGTCGGTGACCGCCACGAACTCGTGCTCGACGTCGCCGTCGGCATGGCGTGAGGGCAGCTCGGCCTCGAACCGCGACGGATTGACCGTGTAGGCGCCGGCGAGCTCGCCCACAGGGCCGTCGAGCGTGGCCGAAAAGAGCATCGTCTGACGCTTGGCGGGCAGGCGCCGCACGATCCGGTCGACCTGGGGCTGAAAGCCCATGTCGAGCATCCGGTCGGCCTCGTCGAGGACGAGGATCCGCACGGACTCGAGCGAGATCAGGCGCTGCTGGACGAGATCGTTGAGCCGGCCGGGGGTGGCGACGACGACGTGCGCGCCGCGCAGGCGCTTCACCTGCGCCCGGATCGGGGCGCCGCCGTAGGCGGCCGCAGCGCGAATGCCCTTTGGCTTGCCGAGCAGCGTGAGCTCCTCGGTCACCTGGAGCGCGAGCTCGCGGGTCGGTGCGAGGACGAGTGCGGCGGGCGCCCGCTCGTCGGCCGAGACGAGCTCGACGATCGGCAGCGCGAAGGCGAGTGTCTTCCCCGAGCCCGTCGGCGCCTTGCCGAGGATGTCGCGCCCTTCGAGCGCGTCGGGGACGACGAGAGACTGGATACGAAACGGCTCGACGATGCCGCGGGCGGCGAGCGACTGCTCGACCTCCGCGCTCACGCCGAGCGCGCCAAATGACTGGGACATTAGAGTTCGACTCCTTCGATTCGGGATTCGAGACGCAGACCCGAAACCATCGAAAGAGGGAACGAGAAGCTGGATCTCACGGGACTGCCCTGGTGGCATCCCTGCGGCCAAGGTAGCAGTCGCGCCGTACGAAGCCCTAGACGAGCGCGGGCGGTTCGAGCTCCGCGTCGCGGCTGACGAGCGTGGCGTAGCGGCCGCCGGCGGCGAGCAGCTCCTCGTGGCGGCCCCGCTCGACGACCTCGCCGCGGTCGAGGACGACGATCTGATCGGCGTCCCTCACGGTTGAGAGCCGGTGCGCGATCGCGATCGTCGTCCGCCCCTCCGCCAGCCTGTCGAGCGCCTCTTGCACCAGGCGCTCGGTCTCCGTGTCGAGTGAAGAGGTCGCCTCGTCGAGGACCAGGATCGGCGGGTTGCGGAGGATCGTGCGCGCGATGGCGATCCGCTGCTTCTCGCCGCCCGAGAAGCGGTAGCCGCGCTCGCCGACGACCGTGTCGTAACCGTCCGGGAGGGCGGCGATCACGTGGTGGATCCGCGCCGCCTCGGCAGCCGCATAGAGCTCCTCGTCCGTCGCCTCGGGCTTCGCGAAGCTGAGGTTCTCGCGTACCGAGGCGTGGAAGAGGTACGTCTCCTGGGAGACGACGCCGACGAGGCGCGCCAGCGCGGCGAAGCTGAGATCGCGGACGTCGACGCCGCCGATCGAGACGAAGCCCCGGTCGACGTCGTAGAGCCGCGCGGCGAGGTAGCCGAGCGTCGTCTTCCCGGCGCCGGTCTCGCCGACGAGCGCGGTCGTCGTCCCGGCCGGGACCGCGAAGCTCACGTCCTGCAATGTCCAGGCGTCTTCTCCATAGCGGAACCAGACGCGGTCATAGACGACGTCGCCCGCCTCGGCGACCTCGACCGGATGCTCCCGCTCGGCGATGTCGACGGGCGTGTCGAGGTACTCGAAGATCCGGTCGAAGAGCGCGAGCGAGGTCTGGATGTCAAGGCCGACGCCGAGCAGCGAGCCGACCGGGAAGAAGAGCCGCGCCTGCAGCGTGGTGAACGCCACGATCGTCGCGATCGAGATCGAGCTGCTGAAGACGGTGCCGCCGAGCCAGTAGACGGCCGCCGGCATAACGGAGAAGCTCGTCTGGATCGACGCCATCACCCAGCGGCCCGCCATCCGCTGCCGCACCTCGAGGTCGGCGAGGCGAAGCGACTCGCCCTCGAAGCGGTCGGCGAGCTCGTCTCCGCGCCCCATCGTCTTCCCGAGCAGGATCCCGCTGACCGAGAGCGACTCCTGCACGATGCTCGAGATGTCGGCCAGCGACTCCTGCGTCGTCTTCGCGATCCGCCGCCGCTCGTTGCCGACCCGGCGGGTGAGCAGCGCGAACAGCGGGATCAGCGCGAACGCAAACAAGGCGAGCTGCCAGCTCAGGAAGAGCATGCCGATCATCGTCGCGACGACCGTCGTCAGACTCGACGTGATGCTCGTCGCGGTGTTCGTGACGACGTTCTGCACGCCGCCGATGTCGTTATTGATCCGCGACTGCACCTCGCCCGTGCGGGTGCGCGTGAAGAAGGCCAACGACAGGCGCTGCAGGTGGCGGAAGACGGCTGCGCGCAAGTCGTGCATCACGCGCTGCCCGACCTGGTTCGAGAGCAGTGTCTGGATCACGCCGAGAATTCCGGCGACGATCGCGATCACGATCATCGCGGCCGCGTTGACGGAGACTCCCCGCGTGTCGTGCGCCTGGATCGCTACGAGGACGCGCCGGAGCAGGAACGCCGGCAGCACGCCGAGGCCCGCGCTCACGACGATCAGCCCCAGCAGCCCCGAGAGCCGGCGCCAGTACGGCCTGAAGAGCTTCCCGATCCGGCGCAGGTTCGCGCGCCGCACCTCAGGGTCGGCCGGTCGCTCGGGCGGCGCCTCTCCGCGGTCGTGGAAGAACATTCCCATCAGCGCCCTACAACGAATAGCGGAAGCCGAGGCATCCCGCCGAGCCGCGGCCTCGCAGGCGTAGGCTTGCGTCGTGGATCCCGAGCACGCACGCGAGCTGCTTCAGGCCGAGCGGACCAGAATCGAGCGCGCGCTCGGCCAGGCGGCTCATCAGGACGATGGCGACCCGGCCGACGAGGTGGACCCCGGAAACCTCGCGTCCGACCTCTATCAGGACGAGCTCGACGAAGGCCTCCGTGACGATCTCGAGGCGCAGCTGGCCGCGGTCGAGCGTGCCGAGGCGCGCCTGGCGGCCGGCACGTACGGCTTGTCCGTGCGGAGCGGCGAGCCGATCCCGGACGAGCGACTGGAAGTCCGCCCGACCGCAGAGCTGACCGTGGACGAAGAACGCGCGACCTGAGGAGGCCGACGTGGAAGACCCACAGATTCACGGCGCGATCGACCGGATGGTCGCCGAGGAACATGAGCTCTGGCAGCGAGAAGCCGCTGGAGAGGCAACAGACTCCGATCGGCAAAAACTCGAGACGCTGCGGGTGTCGCTCGACCAATGCTGGGACCTCCTGCGGCAGCGGCGCGCGCGCCGCGACGCCGCCCGCGACCCCGACGCCGCCGAGCTCAGAGCACCCGAGGTCGTCGAGCGCTACCAGCAGTAGGTCGACCTCGAACAGCACGCACCCCTTGAACCAATCCGCGGCTTCGCCTAGCCTCCCGGCCGTAATCGGTCGAACCACAGGGGGCTTGCCATGGACACCTATCACGTCGTGCTCTACCTCCACCTGATCTCGCTCTTCATCGGCATCGGGGCGGGGTCGGTGCTGCTCGCCTGCCTCTTCCAGCTTCGCGCCGCGCGCACGGTCGAGCAGGCCGTGCCGTGGGGGATATTGTCCGGCAAGGTGGCGCGCCTCTTTCCCGTCGCGATCCTCGGCCTGTTCCTGACCGGCGCCTACATGACCCACAAGATCTGGACGTGGGGCACGAGCTGGATCGTCATCGCGATCGCCGGCCTCGTCCTGGTCGGCGTCCAGGGAGGTGGCATCGCCGAGCACACCGCGAAGAAGCTCCAAGCCGCGATGCGGGCCAACGGCCCCGGGCCGCTCGGCGCCGAGGCGCGCCGGATGACGCTCCATCCCGGCCTCTGGGTGGCCGAGCTCGCGAACCTCGGCATCGTGCTCGGGGTCGTCTGGGACATGACCCAGAAGCCCGGCTGGGGCCGCTCGATCGCCGCGGTGCTCGTGGGCTACGCGGTCGGCGCTGCGCTCGCGCTGTACTTCTCCCGCGCCCCGCAGGAGGAGCTCGCGCCGGCCGGTGACTCCCCGGCTTAACCGATTCCTTAGACAACTTGACGCAATCGCGTCAGGCCAACCGAGCCCTCCCGGAAGCATCCTTGTGGTGTGGACGAGCTGGAGATCCAACTGAGCGATGTCGTGCTGTTCGAGCTGCCGACGTTCGCGGCCGCCCAGGCCTTCAGGGTCCAGCTCCGGCCGCGCTGGGCGGGCTGGTCGCATGACGACGAGCCGGTCTGGCTCTTCGCAGCCGAGCTCTCCGAGGAGGCCGACGACCTCGCGCTGCTGCTGCGTGAGGCGCAGGCGCTGCTGGCGGAGCTCAACCTGTCGTCGATCGTGTTCTGCGTCGACGAGCGGACGTACGTGCTCGATGCGGCGGAGCCGATGTACGTGCGGGCCGAGTGGCCCGAGGCAAGTCGCCTGACGCTCTAGCGCTCTACGGGGCCCGCAGCGCGTCGGCGATCAGGCGCGCGTAGATCGTGCAGGCGTACGGCCAGGGATGCGTCCCGTCCTGCAGCATCTTGCTCGTCGAGCTCCCGTACCAATCGGCGAGGTGCGCCGCGGGCCAGCCCTGGAGCCAGTTCGCGAGCGCGTGGTTCGACTCGTCCTGCCAGCTCGTGGAGTTGCGGACGTTGACGACGACGATGTCCGGGATCCCGTGCAGCGCGTGACGTAGCCGCACGAGGTCGTGGTACCAGAGCGGGCCGTTGTTCCCGACCTGCAGCACGACGATCTTCGTCAGCCTGTGGTGCCGCCGCAGCCCCTGGAGCTCGTTGACCGTGTCCTCGACCTGCCGGCCGATGGTCGCGTCGACGCGCACATGGTGGTGGAGTGCCGTCTTCAACTGGGAGGAGCAGCCGAGCATGACCGAGTCGCCGAGCGCGAGGATCCGGCCCGGCGGCAGCGACGGCTGCTGCTTCTGGTTGTGGCCGGTCTGCCGGGAGACCACGGTGGTCGTGGTCGTCTGCCGGTGGTGGGTCGCGCCCCTCGCCTTCGGCGGGCTGACATAGCTCGAGACCGGGTTCAGCGACGCCGGTGTCACGAACAGGATTGCGAAGGCCGTGACGAGACCGAGCGCTCCCGCGCCCACGACCTCGAGCCGGTAGCGGCGCGGGTGCCGGGCGAGCCGCCGCTGCAGGCTGCCCGTCCGGATCGGCTGCTCGACGAACTTGTATGACAGTGCGGCGGCCGTGAGGACGAGAGCGGCCTCCGCAACCACGACGCCTGGGCTCGGCCGTGTGTTCACGCCCGCGACGAGCACGATGATCGGCCAGTGCCAGAGGTAGATCCCGTAGCTGCGTTCTCCGACCCAGCGCAGCGGCGCAACGCCGAGCGCCTCACCGATGCCCGTCCTCGGATGGGCGACCGCTGCGACGAGCACGACGAAGCAGAACGCGGCCGCGAGGTCTCCGCCGCGGTAGAGCGTCGGGTTGAACTCGTGCATCTGCCGGAAGAGGAGAACCGTGCCGACGAGCGCCGCGACGCCGAACAGCTCGAGCAGCGGCACCGCCTGCCGCAGCCGCTGGATCCATGGCCAGACGAGCGCGAGCAGGATGCCCATCAGCAGCAGGAAGGCGCGCGTGTCGGTGCCGTAGTAGACGCGCGAGGGGTCGCCGTTCGGGTTGTAGAGGATCCACATCAGCGCGGCCGAGGCGGCGATGCCGGCGATGATGAGCATCGGCAGCCGCCTGCGACCAACGAGGACGAGGCACGGGACGAGCAGGAGCGGCCAGACGATGTAGAACTGCTCCTCGATCGCCAGCGACCACGTGTGCTGCAGCAACGAGGGGTTGCCCATCAGGTTGAAGTACGAGTGGTTCGCGATGATCTCGTGCCAGTTCGTGTAGTAGAGGAGCGAGCTGAGCGCGTCGCCGCGGGTGTGGGCGAGGTCCTGGCGGGCGAAGATCGCGGCGAGGGCGAGCGACGCGAGCACGACGACGACGAGCGCGGGGAGGAGGCGCCGCGCCCGCCGCAGCCAGAAGCGGCGTAGGTCGATCCGGTTTCTCGCCTCCCACTCGACGAGCAGCAGCGACGTAATGAGGTAGCCGCTGAGGACGAAGAAGAGGTCGACGCCGAGGAAGCCGCCCGGCAGCCAGTCGATCCGGGCGTGGTAGAGGAAGACGGCCGCGACCGCGATCGCGCGCAGGCCGTCCAGGCCCGGGCGGTAGGCGATATGCGGTGCGTTGGCGAGTGGCTTCGGCATTTTCCGGCTGCAGCTTAGGGTCCGTTTTACCCGGCCGCTAGTGCTGTTTCGACGAGTTCCATGAGGCACCCGGCCGGCTCGGCAAGCGCGCGCTCGGGACCGTAGCGAGCGACGAGGGAAAGCGCGTCGATCCGGGTGCCGAGCGCGACATCTCCCGCGACCACGAGGGCCTCGATTCCCGCGGCCTGCGCGCGGTCGAGGACGCGGCCGACGACCTTGCCGGTGAAGGAGGTCGCGTCGACCATTCCCTCGCCGGTGACGACGAGATCCGCCTGCGCGAGCCGCTCGTCGAGCCCGACGCGGTCGGCGACGAGATCGAAGCCGGGGAGGAGGCGCGCGCCGATCGCCGCGAGCCCGCCTGCGAGCCCGCCCGCGGCGCCGGAGCCGGGCAGGTCGGGCACGACGAGCTTCTCGAGGCGCTCGCGCAGGAGCGGCACCTGCTCGGGTGTCGCCCCCTTCTGCGGCGCGAAGACGTCGGCCGCGTCGAGGAACCGCGCGTCGACGTCGCAGGCGACCTCGAGCGGGACGTGGAGCGGATGCGGGACGGCCTCCGTGGCGCCGACTCCGCCGTCGGTCGATGCGACCCCGCCGGCGGTCACGACGATCCATGTTGCTCCCTCGGCGACCGCGGCCGCAATGAGCTCGCCGACGCCGCGACTCGTCGCGCGGAGCGGATCGTTTCGCTCCGGCCCGCCGGCGAGGGTGAGCCCGCACGCCTGCGCAGCCTCGATCAGCGCGGTGCCGTCCTCCTCGAGCCGCCACGCGGCTTCGACCGGTTCCCCCAGCGGGCCGCTCACCAGCGTGCGCCGGTTGCCGCCGCCGAGGACGTCGAGCGTCCCCTCGCCGCCGTCCGCGAGCGGCAGCTCGACCGCCGTCCAGCCGGCGCGCTCGGCTCCCGCGGCGATGGCGGCCGCGGCCTCGCGCGCCGTGAGCGTGCCGCGGAACTTGTCGGGAGCTGCCAGCAGCCGCATCAATCGGTCATTCTGCGCTACCGTTCGTCCGGCACTAGAACTAGAGCGAGTACCGGTCGCGCGTCGTTCGCGCCTCCTGTCCGTTCAGAACTCCGCGGAGGGAGGTGTTTCATATGGCAACAGGAACCGTGAAATGGTTCAACGACGCGAAGGGGTACGGCTTCATCACCCCGGACGAGGGCGGCAAGGACGTGTTCGTCCACTTCAGCGCAATCGAGTCTGAGGGCTTCAAGTCGCTCGCCGAGGGCGCCCGCGTCGAGTTCGAGCCCGCCGAGGGCCAGAAGGGCCCCGAGGCTCGGAACGTCGTTCCCGTCGGTTAACGCGTTTGTGCCGGGGCGCCTCCTGCGAGGCGCCCCGTTCTCTTTCAAGTCACGAGGGAAATGTCAGCTCTTGCGCGCGGTGGCGCGGCCGCCCTTGCGACCCGCGGCCTTCTTCTGCGCGGTCGTCCCTCCCTGGCTGGAATTGCTACGGCGCGTGCCGGATCCGGATGCCTTGCCGCCGCGGCTCGAGGAGCCGGGCGAGTTGGCGATCTTCGCCGCGCGCTCCTTCGACATCCCCTTGTCCTTGAGCTTCTCGTACTGCTTCTCGTTCTTGACGCTCGGTCGTTTGCCAGGCATGCGATCCTCCTTGAGGTGGACGAAGAGAAAACGGACGTCCCCGGAATCGCGTTTCGCCTAGCGACCGGCGCGTTCCCACGCCTCCCGCAGCTCGCGGCGATAGAAGACGAACAAGATGCCCGCGACGAGCAGCAGCACCGCCTCGTCGACCGGCCCCGGGATCGGGAGAAGACCGAACCCGGCCAGCCAGCGGATCGGGCGAGGAAGCCCGCCGTGGCCCAGGACGATCCGCACCGCCTTCGCCGTCCGCTTGAGGAACGCCGCAAGCGAGCGCATCACGAGAAGCTGAGTCTCCAGTGGACGTTCTCGTACGCGGCCGACTGACGACGCTGCGGTCGGCCGGCGCCGGTGACGTCGACCGCCTCGTTGCCTGGCACGCGGATCCGGAGGTGGCTCGTTACTGGGACGACGAGACGTTCACCCGCGCGGAGATGGAGGAGCGGCTGGCGCGCGAGGACGTCGAGGCGTGGATCGTCGAGGAGGCGGGGGAGCCGGTCGGCTACCTCCAGATCCACCCCGAAGGGCTCGACATGTTCCTGACCCCCGACGCGCGCGGACGCGGCCTCGGTCCCGACGCCGCGCGGGCGATGTCCGAGCACCTCCTCCACGAGCACGGCCGCGAGCGGGTGACCGTCGACCCCTATGCCTGGAACGAGGGCGCCGTCCGCGCCTGGGAACGCGCCGGCTTCGTCGAGGTCTCGCGGCACGACGCCGACGAGGAGCACACCGCGCCCTGGATCCTGCTGGAGTTCCGCGGCTAGTCCGCCTCCGGATCGTCCTCGGCGATCGGGTCTCCCTGTTCGGGGTCGGGCGCAGGCGACTCGTTTATCTCCTCGTTCCGATCGTCCCGTCGCTTTTCGGGCTCCGTCGAGCCTACGCCCGTGGGGTGCATATCCTTGGCCGGTTCTGTCATGAGAGTCGTCTTGCCCGACAAATCAGAGCTCGAACTTCCCGAGGGCGCGTCCGGGCTCGACGCCGCGCGCGCGATCGGGCCGAAGCTCGCCGAGCAGGCGGTGCTCGTGCGCGCGAATGGACGCGTGCAGGATTTGCGGCTGCCGTTGCAGGACGGCGAGCCGATCCAGCTCCTGACCATCCGTGACAAGGACGACCCGGATGCGCTCGCCGTCCTCCGCCACTCGTCCGCGCACCTGCTGGCGGAGGCCGTCACGCAGCTCTATCCGGGTGTGAAGCTCGCGATCGGGCCGCCGATCGAGAACGGCTTCTACTACGACTTCGACTTTCCCAAGCCGATCCGCGAGGAGGATCTGGAGAAGATCCAGGCCGAGATCGACCGCGAGCTCGCCGAGGGCCGCGAGTGGGTGCGACAGGAGATCTCGCGGGACGCGGCCAAGCAGCTCTTCTCGAGCGATCCGTACAAACTCGAGCTCATCGACACCGCCGAGGGCGATATCTCGCTCTACACCCAGGGCGACTTCACCGACCTCTGCCGCGGGCCACACCTGCAGAACTCGAAGCCGATCAAGGCGCTCAAGCTGACCGGCATCGCGGGCGCGTACTGGCGCGGCGACTCGGCGAACCAGCAGCTGACCCGCATCTACGGCACCGCGTTCTACTCCCAGGAGGATCTCGACGCATACCTCGAGCGGCTCGAGCTCGCGCGAGGCCGCGACCACCGTCGGATCGGCCCGCAGCTCGACCTCTTCCACATGTCGGAGTACTCGCCCGGCGCCGCGCTCTGGACGGCGAAGGGGATGGCGATCTACAACGCGCTCGAGGATCTGCGGCGGCGCGAGAACGCGAGGCGCGGCTACTCCGAGGTGAAGACGCCGCTGATGTGGGACGTCGAGCTCTGGAAGCGGTCGGGCCACTGGGAGAAGTACGGCGACAACCTGTTCCGCATCGAGCACGGCGAGTCGGTCTACGGGCTGAAGCCGATGAACTGCCCCGGCCACATGCTGCTGTTCAACACGCAGCTGCGGAGCTATCGCGACCTGCCGATCCGCTACGCCGAGGCTGCCGTCCTCCACCGTGACGAGCCCACCGGGAGCCTGCAGGGGCTGACCCGCGCGCGGCAGTTCAGTCAGGACGACGCGCACGTCTTCTGCATGGAGGACCAGATCCAGGAGGAGATCGACGCGATGTTCGACTACGTCGACTTCCTCTACGACACGTTCGGCGTGCGAGAGCTCGCGCACGCGGAGTTCGCGACCCGGCCCGACAACAAGCTCGGCACCGACGAGCAGTGGGACCACACCGAGGGCGTGCTGCAGCGGGCGCTCGAGCGCATCGGCCTGCCCTACCGCGTCGCCGAAGGGGAGGGCGCGTTCTACGGGCCGAAGATCGACTTCTTCATGGACGACGCGCTCGGCCGGGCCTGGCAGATGGGGACGATCCAGCTCGACGGGCAGCAGCCCGAGCGGCTCGGGTGCACCTACATGGGCTCCGACAACCGCGAGCACACGCCGTATGTCATCCATCGCGCGCTGTTCGGCTCGCTCGAGCGCTTCATCGGGATCCTGCTCGAGCACTACGGCGGCGACCTGCCGTTCTGGCTCGCGCCGGTGCAGGTGCGCGTGCTGCCGGTGGGGGAGGCGCATCTCGATGCGGCTCGCGACCTCGCCGGGCGCCTGACCCCGTTCCGCGTGGAGGTCGCCGAGCCGGCGGAGACGATCGGCAAGCGGATCCGGGCCGCCGAGCTCGACAAGATCCCGTTCACCGTCGTCTACGGCGACCGCGAGAGTGACGAGAGTCTCGCGGTGCGCGAGCGTGGCGGCGAGCAGGCAACCCTCTCCCTCTCGGAGCTTCTCGCCAGGCTCCGGCCCCTGCTACCCTCCGAGGTCTGAAAAGCAGGGGCGGACC
>Ga0308176_10000712_pt1 | contig 20800 bp, 11 predicted proteins | sample PhyCR2_3_FD_203890 | JGI IMG/M metagenome (GOLD analysis project Ga0308176, IMG submission 203890) | Soil microbial communities from UC Gill Tract Community Farm, Albany, California, United States - DLSLS.C.R2 | ecosystem: Environmental > Terrestrial > Soil > Agricultural land | place: USA... | reverse complement strand
TGGCCGGTGCGGGCCTTGGTCATCGCGTTGCGCTGCGCGGTCCACCCGAGCATGTCCCCGAGCGGGCTCAGCTGGGTCGCGATGACCTCGTTCTTCGCGTGGGCCTCCGTGCCATCGTCACCGCCGACCGCGTACAGGAACCGGGTCTGCGTGTTGACGTGCCCCGCCACGACGCCGAGCCGCGTGCGCGCGTTCGGCAGCGGCCGCACGTCGGTCGACGTCGCCGAGGACTGGACCCACGTGCCGAGGTTGCCGGAGCCGTTGACCGAGGCGACCGCCGAGAAGTCCGTGAACGGCAGGCAGGCGCGGCCGATCGGGCACGGGTCCGCCGCGCTGGTGGGCGCGCCGTTTATCACGCGCAGCACGCACACCACGCCGGCCGCCATCGTGCCCGCGTTGATCGTGACGTTCAGCTGCGTCGGGGTCGCGCCCGAGATCGCGGGCAGCGCGAACGGCGTGATCGGCGGCACGATGCCGACCGGCGCCGAGCACTCGCTCAACCACGCCGTCGGCGTGGTGCCGGTCGCGAACCCGGCGCCCCGGACGACGAGCGTCGCCGGTTGCGACGAGATCACGGTCTGCGGGGTCACGTCGCTGATCACCGGCGGCGACGCGATCACGTGGAAGCCCTTGGCGAGCACGCCGACGTGTCCGCCCTTGGTGTCGAGTGGATCGAGGACGATGACGTCGTAGTCGCCGGCCGGCAGGGCATTCCTGGGCACCACGGCGGCGACCGAGGTCGCGGATTGGAAGCTCACCGCGGACAGCGCCGTGGCCTTGCCGCCCGATGACAGGAACACGCGCGGCGTCTGGGTCAGCGCGTAGCCCGACGTGGTGACGGTGATCGCGGTGTCCTGATCGGGAGCGCCGAACGGCGGGTTCACGCTCGCGATCGTGATGTCGGGGTTGGCGACGATCGTGAGGCCCTTCGGCAGGGTCGCGGTGCATACCCCGTCGGTGACGCTGACGTCGTACTGGCCCTCGCCGAGCGTCCCCGCGGTGACCGTCGCCTGCACCTGGTTCGGGTGCCCGGTCACGACCGCCACGTCGGTGAGCGCGACACTTGGGTTGGCGTTCGGCATCGTGGCGCTGGGCAGCTGCACCGACACCGACTGGATGGTGGTCGTGAGACCAGACATGTAGACGTTCATGCGCGCGGTCATGTTCGCGCCGAGCACGTTGGGGTCGACGAAGAACATGAGCGGCTTGGCCTCGCCGGTCAGCGTGCCCATGGCCGATTTCTTGTCGGGGTTGGTGACGGTGACCGTGTGGTCGCCGCCGGTGGCCGTGTTGGACGCCACCACCACCATGATGTCCATCGCGTCGGTCACCATCACGTTCTGGACGGGGTTCCCGTCGAGCGTGACGACCGCATCCGGATCGAAGTTCGTGCCCTTGATCACGAACGCCGTGCCGTCCGAGCAGATCGGATCGGGCATGATCGACGTGATCGTCGGTGGGGGCGCCTTCTTCTCGGAGGAACAGCCGATCGCGGTGAGCATCAGCAGACCGCTCAATGCAGGTAAGCAAGTTGATAGACGCATGGTCCGCGTGCGAATGCAGTGGCCGTGCCCGCCGCTCACGTCGCGTTTTGCGCGCGCTCCACGGGCGGGGCGCATGTACGCGTGTACGGCCTCGTACAGCCACCCGTACGAGCCCGTACGTGTCGCTCGACACGGCTCGCCGGCGAGACCGTCGTCGAACGTGAACGCCGGCGAATCAGCCGGCCATGCAAACCGTCGCGTCGTCAACCGTCGCCGAGGGCTGCCCGGCTTCTCGGTAGCGCACCGTGAGCCGCAGCTCGTCGCCCCCACGCACCACGCTCACGGCGACGAGCTCGACCTCGGGAACCCACCGCTTGAGCGCGTCGAGGACGTAGACCCGGGCGAGCAAGTTCAGCACCGCCTCGTTGCGCTGGTACCGCAAGAGGTGGAGAGCTGAACCGAACGCGATCCGCCGCAGCAGCTCGCCGGCCGTTTGCGGCGGCTCGCTCTCGGTGGCGAGCGCCTGGATCAGCTTCGAGCGCACCTGCTCCGGGCTGGCGCGAACGTTGACACACATGCTCAGCACACCCTCCGGCACGCGAGCCCCAGGCTGATCGCACCGGGATGGGCGTCACCGGTCGCCGCGGGGCTCGTGATGTCGTGCGAGCCCGCACTACCAACCAGAAGCCCGAGCACCGACGAGCGTATCCGAATGGCGTACATGGTCAAGCTATCAGGTCAGGGCAGCAACCAGGGTGCCAGCGTGCGTGACCATTGCTCTCGGAAGTTACCAGGGTGGCGGAACCGCGGAACGTACCGATCCGTACGCCATCGTCCCGGATCGGCCACGACCTGAAGGCGATTACAGCGCATCGTCGAGAGCAGCACCGGCGTGCCGCGCGCGATGCGCGATCGAGCCGCGCGCACGTTCCCGACGCGAATCGAGGGCGTCGCGCTTGCGAACACGCCCCCTTCCAGCATCGAGTCGAGTGGGCTACCCTGTCGGGAGGCGTACCGGGCGCCGAGCGAATTTGGGCCTGCCGATTGCAACCTTGTCAAAAGGTGCTGTCCATGCGTCATCTGTTATTCATCTCCGCGTTCCTCGGGTTCCTGGCAGCGGGGACCGCGTACGCCGATGACGCACACGCCGAGATGGCGGCGGCGCTGACCGCCCAGGCCGATCTTCATCCGGTGCCGATCACGTTGCCGAAGACCTCCGCGGCGCCGCGTCACGCCGCCGCGCCGAGTGCCGTGAAGCGCGGGTCGTCCCCGCACGCGACGGCCATGCCCGACAACGCGCGGGCCGCCGCCGCGCAGACGCAGGCACAAGCGCAAGCCCAGGGAACGTCGCAGGCGCTCGCGCACCAGGCCCAGGCCGCGGCCAGCGCCGCCGCCGGGCAGACCCAGGCGCAAGCCGCGAAGGATCGCGCATCTCACCCTCACCCGGAGAAGTAGCCGGCGATGCGATCGCTGTGCGTCGCCGGCCTCGTGATCTGCGTGTGGACGCACGCGCGTGCCGATGACGCGGGGCCCGCGGCGCCCTCCGCGACCGGCCGCCACCTGCTGACCGGCGTCCGGGCGTTCAAGGACGGACGCTACGAGGAGGCCCTCGTCGAGCTCCGCGTCGTCGCCCGCGCGCCGGACGCCCCGGCCGATCTCGCGTTCTATCTCGGCCCGACCCTGTACAAGCTCGGCCGCCATCGCGAGGCCCTCGCGAGCTTCGTGACCTCGCATGCGACACCCGACGCCCTCACCGCCTTCTACCTGGGAGAGACCTGCTACCAGCTCAAGCTATACCGCAAGGCGCGCGCGGTGTTCGTGGGCCTGCGGACGCGCGGCCTCGGGCCGGTGCTCGACGAGGCCGCGGCGCGCTACGTCGACCTGATCGACGCGGCGTACCACGCAGAACCCGACACCTCCACCATCGACTACTACGCCGGCCTGGGGCTCGAGCTCGCGGACGGAAATCCCGTGGTCGCGGCGGAGTACCTCGACGAGGCGCGCCAGGTGGAAGCGCTCGCGAAGACGCGCTACCGCCATGGCGAGATCGTCGCCGCGCTCGGCAAGGCGTGGAACGCCACGGGCCATGCGCACGCGACCGTCGAGCTCCTCGCCGGCGAACCATCGCCGACCGCCGAGACCAGCTGGCAGCTCGCGCGGGCGTATGCGGCGCTCGGCGACGGCGTACCCGCGCGTCCCCTGCTCGAGGCGATCGTGAACGCCCGCGGCGCAAACGCCGCCGAGGCCGCCGCCTTGCTCATGACCCTCAAGCCGTGATCGTCCTCGCCGCGGTGATTGCCGATCTCTGCGCGGCGGCGCCGGACCCGACCGCCCCGCCCGATCCGGCCGAGAGCGCGGCGTATGCGAGCGCCGGCGACGAGGCGCGCCGCGCGGGCGACCTGCGGATCGCGGCGATCGCGTACCGCAAGGCGATCGCCGCCGATCCGAGCAACGCGCAGGCGAAGGACGCGCTCACCGCGCTGTGCGAGGCGGACGCCGCCCCGGTCTATGATGCCGCGCTGCTCGACGCCATCGCCCGCCTGCGCGCCGGTGATCTGGAGGGCGCCCGCGGGGCGCTGGCCCCGCTCACGTCCACCGGCTCATCGGCGGCGAGCGCGCACTTCTTCCTCGGCTTGATCGCCTTGCGGCGCCACGAACGAACCCGGGCCGTGCACGAGCTCGAGCTCGCCGCGCGCGATCCCGCGTACACCGAGTCCGCGACCACGCTGCTCCGGCTCGCGCGCCGCGACGGTCCGCTCGCCGCGGTGTTGCTCGCCGAGCCGGAGCTCGATACCAACCCGCAGCTCGTGCCTGACACCCCTCCCGCGGGCGCGACCACCGGGCCTCCGACCACCGACCTCGACCTCCTGCTGGTCGGCACGCTCACGGCCCGCCCGGCGCGGTGGCTGGCCCTCCGCGAGGTCCTGGCGTGGCGCAAGCAGCGACAGCTCCAGACGCTCGACTTCCTCGGCGAGACCGCGCAGGCCGCGGTCGAGCTCGACGGCCGCGCCGATCACCTCTCGATCCGCTACGATCTCGATTACGATCTGCTCGACGGCACGTCGTACCTGCTCGCGCACCGCGCCACGGCCGCATACCAGCATGATCTCGGGGTGGTCACCGTCGGCGCGAGCTACGCCGTACGCGACCGCGCGTACCTGCAGCCCACCCAGGCCGGGTTCACCGGCTGGGTCCACACGGCCGAGCTCGGCGCGACCCTTCACCTCACGCCGAAGGTCGACATCGACGTGAGCGCGGTCGGCTGGCGGGAGCTCACGGCCGATCCTGGGTTCAGCGACATCGCCGGGGGCGTGCAGGCACGGGGGCGTGCCCGGCTGTCGTCGCGCGCCCGGATCGCGGCATCCGGCACGGTGTGGGACGCGGTCTACGATGGCGCGGAACCCGACGGCGCGCTGCGCCGCGATCTTCATGGCGAAGCCACCCTCGACGTCGAGGTCGACCTCGGCGATCACGTGATCGCCGTGGCCGGGGTGAGCCTGACCGGCAACCAGTCCACGATCGAGGACTTCCGCTACTGGAAGCTCGTCTCGCGCGCGGGGATCGCGCTCGCGTTCGGAGGCCCATGACCCGAGGACGCGCGCTCGCGGTGTTCACGGCGGCGGCCGCCCTGCTCGTCGCGCTCAACACCCTCGTGTACAGCCTGTACCGTAGCGAGGTGCGTGCCGTCTCGGCGACCCTGGAGGACCGCTTGACCGCGCTCGGCGCCACGACGGCGCGCTGGCTGGCGACCGGCGGCGATGCCGGCTCGCTGCTCGCCGCCCTGGTCGCGGAGAACCACCTCGAGGACGCCTACGTCGTCGACGCGGCGCTGCGCGTGACCGCGGGAGTGCGCACGCACGCGGGCAGCCCGCTGAACCTCTTGCGCGTCGATCAGGATCGGCTCGCCGCCGCGCTCGACGGGCACGCCTCGGTGGGCGCCGGCTACTCGGTCGACAACGCGCGGGTCGAGACGGCCTACTTCGCGGTCGCGACCGGCCGCGTCCTCGCGCTCGAGGCCGGCGCCGAGTTCCACGCCCCGACCGAGCGGGTGCGCACGACCTACCTCGTGACCGTCGGTGTATCGGTGCTCGTCGCCTTGCTGTTCGGGCTCGGGCTCGGGCTCGCGCTGCGCGCGCTCGAGCGGACGCGCCTCGCGCACGGCCGCGCCGAGCGGCTCGCCGCGGTGGGCCAGATGGCCGCGATGGTCGCGCACGAGGTGCGCAACCCGCTCGGCACGTTGCGCGGCCAGGTCGAGCTCGCCTGCGAGAAGCTCGCGCCCGAGGCCCCGCCCCGCGAGCGTGAGCGGTTCACCGAGATGATCGGCGAGATCGACCGGATCAATCGCCTGACCGAGGAGTTCCTCGGGCTCGCGCGCGACCTGCCGCTCGACTTGGCTCCCGCCGAGCTCGGCGCGCTGGCCGCGTCGATCGCCCGGGAGCTCGAGGTGTCCGCGCGCGGCGCCGGCGCGCGGATCGAGGCGGTCGCGCCGCCTGCTCCGGTCGTGGCCTCGGTGGACGCCGGCAAGCTGCGTCAAGCGCTCCACAACCTCGTGCTGAACGCGGTGCAGGTCGGGGGGGCCGGCACCCGGGTCCAGATCGACGTCGGCGCGAACAGCGCGTGCGCGCGCGTCACGGTGACCGACGACGGGCCCGGGGTGCCTGCGGAGCTCGCGGCCACGCTGTTCGAGCCGTTCGTGACCGCGCGCCCCGGGGGAAGCGGGCTGGGCCTCGCGGTCGCGCGTCGCGTCGTGGAGCGCCACGACGGCGCGCTCGTGCTCGAATCGACCCCGGGCGAGCGCGGCGCCCGGTTCTCGATCTATCTTCCCGTGCGGAGGAGCTGATGGCGCGGATCCTGATCGTCGACGACGAGGCGAAGCTGGGCCGCGTGCTGGCCGAGATGCTCGAGGGCGCCGGCCACGACGTCGCGCACGTCACCAGCGGGCGCGAGGCGATCGTCCGGATCGAGGGCGGGGGGCTCGACGTCGTGCTCACCGATCTGCGGATGCCGGACGCCGACGGCATGGCGGTCCTGCGGGCGACCCGGCAGAGCTCGCCGTCGACCGACGTCGTGCTGATGACCGCGCATGCGACCGTGCAGAACGCCCTCGACGCGATGAAGGAGGGCGCCGCGGAGTACCTGATCAAGCCGATCGCGATGGACGAGCTGCGCCTCCGGATCGGCCGGATCGTCGAGCGGCGCGCGCTGTCGTCCCGCGCGGACACGCTGGCGCGCCGGCTCGACGCGCGCGATGGGTTCGGCCGGATCATCGCCGAGAGCGCGAAGATGCGCGCGCTCGTCGCACAGGCCAAGCAGGTCGCCGCGACCAACGAGACCGTCCTCTTGCTCGGCGAGAGCGGGACCGGCAAGAGCCTGATCGCGCGCGCGATCCACCACGCCAGCCGGCGTGCGGACGGCCCGCTCGTCGAGGTCCACGCCGCGGCGCTGCCGGAGTCGCTCGTCGAGGGCGAGCTGTTCGGGCGCGACAAGGGCGCGTACACGGGCGCGACCGAGGCCAAGGCCGGCCACGCCGAGGTCGCGAGCGGCGGCACGCTGTTCCTCGACGAGATCGGCGAGCTCCCGATGGCGACCCAGGTCAAGCTGCTGCGCCTGCTCCAGGATCGCACGTTCAGCCGGCTCGGCTCGACGCAGCTGCGCAAGGCGGACCTCCGGATCATCGCGGCCACGAACCGCGACCTCGCCGCCGCCGTGAAGGCCGGGACGTTCCGCGAGGATCTCTACTACCGGCTCGCGGTGTTCCCGCTCGTCGTCCCGCCGCTGCGCGAGCGCCCTGAGGATATCCGCGCGACCGCGCTCGCGCTCCTGACCGCGCGCGGGCTCGGCCCCGAGCGAATCACGGCGCAGGCGCTCGGCGCGCTGGCCGCGCACGCGTGGCCGGGCAACGTGCGCGAGCTCGAGAACGCGATCACGCGCGCGATCGTCCTCGCCGGCACGGAGCAGATCTCGGTCGAGCACCTGCCCCAGGTGCTGTCGGGACGTGCGCCGCCGGCCTCCACGCTCGAGGACCTGCTGGTCCCGGGGTTCTCGCTCGACGCGATCGAACGCGACCTGATCGAGCACGCGCTCGTCAAGGCCGGCGGCAACAAGGCCGCCGCGGCCCGCCTGCTCGGGATCACGCGGCGCCGCCTGTACTCACGCCTCGAGAGCCTCGGCCAGAAGGATCCCGACGACGACTGACCCGCCGTCCCATCGGGCCCCCAGGCCGGCTAGGGCGACTCGACGACCAGCTGGCCGATCGGGTCGCCGGCCTGGTCGAACGCGCCCCACGCGAGCACCGGCGAGCCCTTGTGCCCGGTGGTCGCGCCGATCGAGAAGCCGTCGAGCAAGGGGCCGGTCGCGAGGCCCATCGTCGACCAGCCCGCCGATGACCGGGTCGCGACGTAGACGTCGGCGTCGAGGCCGTCCTGGTAGGCGATCGCCGGGGCACCGCCGACGAGGTAGAGCGCCGCCGCGGCGCCGACGTTGTGCGGCCGATCGCCGGAGCGCTGGCCGTCGTCGACCACCTCGGGCGTGCCGGGCGCCCCGTTCCAGGTCGTGTACATGAGCTGATTGCCGAGCGCGTCCTGGTACGCGACGTGGATCGTGCCGCTGCCATCGACGGCCGCGCTCGCCCACAGGCCGCGGTCGCCGGCCGGCGTCGCATCGAGGCTCGCCTCGCTGAACATGTTCGTGCCGGCGCCGGTCTCGACCGCGAGCTCGAGGGCGTGCTGGGTGCGATCGTAGAACGCCACCGCGAGCCGTCCGTCGGGCAAGACGACCAGCGAAGCGAACAGCCCCGTGCCGGTCGCCAGGTCGGCGACCTTGGGATCGGCGACCTCGGTGAGGCAGGCTCCCGCGGCGCACACGTCGCCGGTGCCGCACGCCGGCGTGCAATTGGTGGCCGGCGCGACGCAGCGCTCGGGGTCGGCCGGAGCGGCGTCGGCGACGCAGGCCTGCCCGGCGCCGCACAGGCCCGCGCAGCTGCCCGGCGCGCTCGCGACGACGGTCGTCGACCAGTCCGCTTCGCCGGGATCCTGCTTGCTCGCGCGCGCGAGGCGCAGCTCGGTCACCCGGTGGCCCATGCCGTCGTCGGTGCCGACCGCGAGGTAGGCGATCGCCGGCTTGCCGTCGCGATCGATCGCCAGCGACGCGTACGACCCGACGGCCTCGCCGTTGCCGGCATCGACGACGTAGCTCGACCAGTGATCGGGCGAGCTCTCCTGCGCGTACTTGAGCGCGCCGGCATCGCGATCCTGGTACGCGACGCGCGCGTGGCCGCCGGACATCGCGATCGAGGTCCACGCACCGACGTCGGGCCCCGGCTCGTCGATCCCGTCGCGATAGCCGCCGTCGTGGGTCGCGGTGACGCCGCTCGGGATGCCGTCGACGACTCGCAGCTTCGGCTCGGCGGTGGCGGTGGCGTCGGCCACCACGAGATCGCCGAGCGAGCTGTCGTAGGTCGCGACCATCACGCGATCGCCGTCGGCGGCGATGCTGGTGAACCGGCCGAGGCTGCCGTGCGCGACGTCCCCCGGCAGGCACATGTCGCCACACGGCGGTGAGTGGCTGCAGCTGCAGCCCGGCAAGCACGCGAGCGCGGCGAGCCAGACCGGGCCGCCGATCCGCTTGCCGGCGCGCCGGAGCGACCGGCGCAGGCCGCGCAGCCGGCGCCCCGGCACCAGCCACAGCGCGATCAAGAGGGCCAGCAGCGCCGACGCGCCGGGGCCACCGCCGCTGTCACACGCGCACCCGGCCGCACTCGCCGGACCACGCAAGCCATTACCCGGCGCGCGCTTCGCGGTTGCATCTGGCAGGCCGATCGGCAGCTCCAGCATGACCGGCGTCTCGTCCATCGACGCCGGGGCGCCGATCTGGCGCGCGCGCACCTCCAGGTGATGGACGCCCGACAGCCACAACACCTGCGAGCGCACGGTCTGCCGCGGGGTGGCCGACCACGCCGACCACGTGCCGTCGTCGAGTCGATACGACCACTCGAGGTCGGGCAGATCGCCGCCGAGGTCGACCGTCACCGCCGGCGCCGGGGCGCTTGCCCAGCGTCTCGGATCGCGCGCGACGTCGCGGCTCGGCTCGTCGATCGCGGCGAGCGAAGCCCGGGTCTCGACCTGGGGGCGGGCCACCGCCGGCGCGGCCACCAGGTTCGCGAAGATCGCGAGGAACGCGGTGTTGTCGACCGCGGTGATGTCGGTGACGTCGAGCTGCAAGCTGCCGAGCGCGGGCAACGCCAGCGGCGGGAGGCTCTTCGACAGCTGCGGCAGCACCAGGCCGAGCAGGCTCGGGAACACCGCGGCGAGATCCGCCGGCGCCTCGGTGATCGCCTCGGTGTTCTTCACCGAGATGTTGGTGAACGCGTTGGTCACGTCGCCGAGCACCGGGATCAGCTGCCCCATCCCCGCGACCTGGAGGCCGATCGGCAAGTGGACATCGCTGACCACGGTGAACGTCCGGATCCACTGGTCGTCGACCGACAGGAAGAAGTCGAGCTCGGCGGCCGTGAACGTGAGAGCGAGCAGCGGATCGACCAGCTTCTTGCCGCCGGCGCCGTCGTCCATGAACGTGTTCTTGCCGAGGACGATGGTCGGCTGGCGCTGCGGCCGGAGGCCGATCGCCATCGGCGAGTTGGTCTGGACGAGCTTGCCGAGCGAAGGCGCCAGGAGCGACAGCGTATCGCTCGACAGCTGGGCCGCGAAGCTGCTGCCGATCGTCAGGCACAGCAGGCCGCCGTCGTAGCCGGCATACGCGAACTCCGCGAGCTGCGACTTGTGCACGCCGATCGCGACGTCGAACGGCTGGCCGGTGTCGGGCCGGGTGTTGCCCTGGAAGAACGCCGACGACGGCACCGTCACGCTCGGCGGGGGCGTGCCGGCCGGGCCGCAGCGATCGCGTGGCGCCCCGCCGGGCTGCATGCCGCCGAGCAGCGCCAGCGCGAGGCCGCTGTTGTTCGAGGTCGCGCTGCCGGTGACCTCGTACAGATCGAGCGCGCCGGTCGTGCCGGGCGACAGCGAGGCAAACAGCGAGCTGCCCCGCAGGCGGCCGGCGAGCCCGAGCTCCTGGAAGCACTGGTTGCCCTCCATGCACACGTGGTTGGTGCAGGCCGTCGCGAACAGGCTGCCGCACTCGGCGACCTGGCCGGACGGGCACGCCTTGCAGGTCTGGCTCTGGATCATCGTCTGGACCGCGCCGGTGAGCTGGCTGGTCAAGATGCCGAGGAGCGTCCCCAGGATCGTGTTCGTCGCCTGGCACAAGACCCCGCCGGTCAGCGTGACGTCCTGGGTCGTGAAGTTGGTCAGCGCGACGGTGCCGACCGAGACGCGCGTCGTGCCCGCGGTCGCGTCCGGCACGAAGCTGACCGGCACGTCGATCGTGACGTCGTGGATCGTTCCCGCCGTCGTGTCGACCTTGAGCCCGCAGTCACCGATCAGCGGCAGCTTGACCGGGATATCCGTCTCGCTCTTCACGCGCGCGCGCAGCGTGACGTCGAGCCGCGCGTTGCCCTGCGACGGCTTGAGCTCGAGGCGAGGCAGGTCGCCGGGGCTCGGCCGCAGATCAATGTCGATCGGCCCACACGTCGCCTTGGGGTTACCACCCGGGCAGCAGGTCGCGATCGTGCCGCCACAGCTGACCGGGGCGTTGAACGCGAGCACCCCGTTCGTCCCGCCGGCGAGGCTCCCGACGAGCCCGGCCGGATCCGCGGCGAGCGCCGCCAGGCCGGTCGACGACACGCGGACCTGCGCCGCGTTCGGCGTGCGCTTGGAGGGCGAAAAGCCCCCGGGGATCGGCTCGAGTGACGCGCACCCTCCGCATCCGCCGCCGCCACACGACACCGAAACCACGATCGACGTGACGACGACAAACCAGTCCAGGCGCAAGAGCTTCACCGGTGACCTCCGAAGAAGTTCGATGTCACTCGACCCCGGCCGCGAGGTCAAGTACGCGCCGCTGATAGCGGGTGTGAGATCGCACGCCCGTCCAAGAATCTCTGAGCCGGACCGAACTTACCGGCCGACTGCCGCCTCGAACGCCCGAGGCTCCAGGTGCTGCCAGCCGTGCTTCCTCACGGCAATCGAGCAGCCCCCCCGGCCCCTCTCGCCGAGGTAGCAGCAAAGATCCGCCGATGAAGTTCAGACGAGTGGCCCTGGCCGCGTTTGGCTGCAGAAGCATCGTCACACCAAACAACACTGACACTTATTGCATCCAAGTCACCGCTTGTTCTAATCCTAACATGAGAGCATCGTCTGTTATAAAGGCCAATGTTTTGCAAATTAATGAACTCGGTCAGAACAAGCACAAGCATCACTCACAATTCACCGCTGATGCTTGCGCGATGGCCGGCGGTGTGATGTTGGCACCGGAGCCAACTGGGTTCTGAACACGCTCGCTCGGTCCGCCGAAAGCTTGCCCTCAGCCGCCGCCCAGCGTAGCCACGCACCGTGGGCGCCAAGCGCGTGATCTGGCATGTCGGTTTCGAGCGCAACCTCCGGCGCCGCGGCCCACCCTCGTTCGAGGTGCGCTCCGAGGTTCCGCTCTCCGACGAGCCGCCCCGTCTCGATTACCTGCTGCTACGCAAGCTCACGCCGGAAGGCGAGCCGGTCGACAATGCCGCACAAACGCTGCGGCACCTCTGGCCGCTCTTGCCTCGCGTTTCGGTGGTCGAATACAAGAGCCGGGGTCATCCCTATCGGTCCGGTCAGCTCGATGGGCTTTGGAGTTACGTGCATTCCTACTTCGCTAATCAGCGCGCCCTGCCTCGCCACCGCGCCGATGGCACGCCGCTCACGCCGGCCGAGGGCGGTCCGGAAGTGCGCGAGCGCGAAGACCTCTGCGCGGTGCTGGTCGTCGCCACTCGCCTCCCGAGTCTCGACGCCGACGTCACAGCGATGGGCCTCACGTGGGAGAACCTGGGTAGCGGCTACCTGAGGGTGCACGACGGCCTGTTCACGCTGTATGTCGTCGAGCTCGACATCGCCGGTCCCGCCGAGGGCGACGATCTGCTACACTCGTTTGGCCATGGGACGTTGCGTTCGAACGAGGCTCGCTGGTTCTGGATGGAGCTGGTAGGCTCGAAGGAAGCTGCGATGAACATGCAGGACATGGAAGGCTACAAGGAGCTGATGGACAAGATGCTCGACACGCTGCCCGCCGAGCAGGTGCTCTCGCACTATGCTCCCGAGCAGCGCCTCGCCGGCCTGGACCGCGATCACCAGGCGCTTGCCTTGCCTGTCGAAGTGCTGCGGCTACTGCCAGAGGAGTACCTTCGCTCCCTCGCGCCCGAGGTGGAAGCAGAGATCCGCCGACGGCTCCGCGAGAACGGTCGCTGACGGATCCACGGCCGCTACCGCCCACTCGATGGTTCCGATGCGCCGGCTTACCGTGCTCGTGGCACAGGCGACACACGATGAAGTCGTGGCCCGCGTCGCTTCGAAGTAGTTTCAAGCTCGTCGGAGGCCGTCCGAGATCCGGCCGGACACTCGGATAGAGCTACGCCGCCCAGCGGCTAACGTCCGGTGGATGCAGCCGATTCGTCATCCGAATCCCGGCCCATACCGCTTCGGTATCCTTTCGGTCCAGCGACAGGTCCGGAAGCGACTAACTGCATGAGGGCGCGGTCATTCGCGACAACCTCGACATCCGCCGGCCGGATCGCGGACAGTTGTTGTTCGAACGGCGCATCACAAGCCGAACCCCAAGGGCTTTCCGCACACGGGTAATCACGGAGGGCGTCCATCAACCCTGGTCCGGATAAGGGCGTAGGTGTGCATTACCTGTGCTTCGGCTCAATCGAAGGCGGATGCCAACCGACTGCGCACCAGCGACGCCGGGCGGCTACGATGAGCGCGGTTCATTCGCAGCGCCACCACGGTCGCCCGACCGATCGCGGTCGTGCCTTCGAGTTTCGTTCCGTCGAGACTCCAGGCAAAGTGATCCTGCCAGTGCTGCTGTCGCGGATGGAACAGGGGGGGAGATTCCTGTGTGAGCGGTCGACGGCCCGAATGGTGTTCGTCTTCGTTATCGAAGGTCGTCAGGCCGCCGCGCGATGCCGGCGTGATGTGGTCATACGTCAGCGGGATGCCGCTCACCGCTTCGCTCGTGAAGCAGTAGCAGCAGGACCGTCGATCTGTGGCATCTATCTGCGTGCGCAGAGACTCCGGAATCCGGGTCGACATGATCTTGGAGATGAGCTCACCGCGGTCGACGGCGACACCGGCCAGAAGGTCGTCACGACGACGGGCGCCGCGTGCAACATGGCGCCGAGCATGAGCTTTCCCATCGCCGCCAAGAACCGCGTCGTGGTGGCCGCCCTGGGCCACCTGTGCTCGTGGTCGATCAACGGCAAGTAGGACCACCCAGCCCGCGTCGCTGCGCTGCGCGTTGCCGTCCTGGCGGCGCCCGTTGGTTGACCAACCCGGTCAAATTCACTGCGACAAGGACTGGCCGCTCGGGGGCCATGTAGACGTGGCGCGATCCAGTGGCAACCGTTGTTCGCTGTGTGTCGAAGTGATTCGCAGCACGATGACCGATCTCGCGGTTGTGCGATTGCATCCAGCCGCTGGTCAGGTCGGACCACTCCCTGAATTTACCGATTGCCGCTGCCAGGCTGGAGCAGACTGTGCGTGCAGCCTTTCGCGACGTCTCCGTCGACGATCCCGAGCGCACGCATGAGCTGAGCGCAACCGACCGATGGCCACACACTCGCGTACATTGCCAACTCCGCGCGGAGCTCGACACACCTGCCTGACTCTGCGCGTGGCGCCTCGCGGCATTCGCGCGAGCGAGCAAACTGACTTGCTGTCCTGGCCCTGGCGACACGAAACATGGTAAAGGCTTCGACCTTCACGCGCCCCCGCGCCGGGGGCGCTGGCCCCTTTTTGGAGTTGCCATGAAGAGAATGATCGTCGCGTGTGCTGCCTCGTACCTCTCGGTCCTTGTCGCCGGCTGCTCGGTGAACGCCTTCGAGACCTCCGAGTCCGAAGACCAGCTCGTCTCCGACACCGGGACCATCCCCGTCGACCTCAAGGCGGGTTCACAGCGCCTGAACCCACCGGCCGCGACCACCAGGACGATGCAGTACTTCGGCGGACCGGTGATCTCGAACCCGAAGGTCTATGTCGTGTTCTGGGGGAATCCTGCCAACATCAGCACGCTCCTCACCGCCGCGAAGGGAGGCATCGCCGACTTCTACGCCGGCGCCACCAATAGCAGCTACATGGACTGGCTGAACGAGTACGACACGAACATCACGACCCAGTCGGGCTCGCACGCCGGCACGGCTGGCACGGGCCAGCACATCGGGCGCGGAAACTTCGTCGGCACCCGCACGCTCACGTCGATCCCCGCGGGCAACGTCACGGACAGCCAGATCCAGGCAACGCTCGACCAGGCGTTCACCAATGGCACGCTGCCCCAGCCCGACGCGAACACGATCTACGCCATCAACTTCCCGAGGAGCGTCACGATCACGCTCGATGGCAGCCAGAGCTGCTCGGCGTTCGGCGGATACCACTTCTCGACGGTCGAGACCACCCGGCCCAACGCGCGCTACATCGTCCTGCCCGACTGCGGGAACTCGTTCCGCTCGTTCACGATCGTCAGCTCCCACGAGCTCGCCGAGGCGACCACCGACGCCGAGCCCACGCCCGGATCGAACCCGGACTTCCCCCAGGCATGGAACAACGCGACCGGGAGCGAGGTGGGCGACCTGTGCGAGGGAACGTCGGGCAGCGTGACGACCGCCCTCGGGACGTTCACCGTGCAGGGAATCTGGGACGAGTTCTCGCATGGCTGCCCCGTGTTCCGCGCGAACACGCGTGACTACAACGTCTCGTTCGCCACGCCGTCCGCGACGCTCGCCGCAGGTGGCCAGATCACGTCCACCGTTCGCACGGCGACGACGAAGGGCACCGCGCAGACGCTCACGCTCTCGGTGACGGCGCCGCCCGGCGTCACGGCGACGATCAGCCCGACGCAGGTCACGTCCGGCGGGACCGCGACGCTCACGGTGTCGGCGAGCTCCACGGTGACCGCGGCGCAGGTCATCGTCTCGGCGGTCGGGACGACCGGCACGGCCGCGCAGACGCACACCGCGTCGCTCTTGCTCAACGGCGGCTGAGCGCTGCTGTCGCCTGACGAGGCGCCGAGAGGTCCGCTACTGGACGTCGCCGGCGACGACGAGGTAGCCGGTCTGCTCGGCGATGCCGACGTTGTGCACACCGACCCCGCCGAACGCGGGCAAGGGGAGCGCGCCGACCGAGCTCGAGCCGACGGCGATCACGCGGGCCAGGGCGAACGACGTGATGACCTCGAACTGCGCGTTCGACAGCGAGTTCGCCCCGTCGACGTTCTCGTCGAGGATGTCGACGTAGGTCGTGGGCGTCCCGACATCGAGCCGCAGCCCGCCGTCGCTGCCGGTCATGACCTGGACGGCGACTTCGGCGTTGACCGCGACCTGCGTCGCGACGGCCGCGCCGTGCTTGAAGGTCGCGAGGAAGTCGCCGATCGTGAGCTTCAAGACCCCACCGCTGGCGTCGACGTACGGCGGCACCTTGGCCGACAGCTCGACGCGATCGTAGAGCTGGCCGATCGCGCCGTAGCTGCCGGTGTCGAGATCGAACGCCTTGTCCATGCCCCTGGCGGCCCAGAAGCTGCCGAGCAGCTGGTTCACCGCGTCGTCGGCGACCGCCAGCTCGAAGCCGCGATCGGTGGTCATCGACGGCGCCTCGTTGGGCACGTAGACGTAGCCCGGCGAGGCCGTGTCGCCGTGCGCGCGCAGCGCGGTGTCGAGCTCGATGATCGCGCCCGTGGGATCGACGTAGATCTGCGCCGGCGTCACCCGGATGTCGACCGGCGTGCCCAGGATGTCGACGGTCTTGACGTCGCCCAGCCCGGCGAGCGCGCTGTTGAGCGCGGGGACGACGAAGGTCTGGGCCGCCCAGCCGAGGATCGGCCCGATCGCCGTGCCTAGGTGCAAGAGGTCGACGATGTCGCCCGGCACGCCGCCCAGGTCGAGGTCGAGGCCGGTGATCTGGACGTCCTGGTTGGTGAACTTGATGTCGAACGCGCCGTGGCTGACGCCGAGGTTCAGCGCGCCGGTGACCTTGATGTGGCTTGCCGTGATCGTGATGTCGCGGCTGTCGCCGAGGCACGCCACCGCGTAGCCGAGGTGCATGCCGACGTTCACCTGATCGAGCTCGACGTCGAGCTTGAGCCCACCGTTGCCCGGGGTGAGCGAGACCTGGGTGGCGCTGCCGGCCGTCATGTGCGTGATCGCGGCCTGCACGAACAGGCAGTCCGGGCCGCTGCCGAGGTCGATCACCGGGTTCCTCGACGCGATGAACGCCGCGAGATCGCCGGCCCTGAGGATCCCGGTGATGCCCCGGCCGATCGCGTCGAACGTCTGCGCCGACATCGCCGCGGTGATCGCCTGCGGCACCGCGGTCGCGATCGGCTGCATCGGGCCGATGACCACGGCGCGCGATTCCTTGCCGACGTTGCCTTCGTTGTCCTTGGCGGTCGCGTGGATGAGCTGGGTCCCGGCGCTCACCAGGATCGTCGCCTGCCAGGATCCGTCGCCGGCGAGCATCGCCGGGACGCCATTGACCTCGACCGACGCGACGTGGCTGTCATCGGTCGCGGTCCCGGTGACGAGCAGCATCGGGACATCACCGGCGAACGTGCCGCGCGCGGGCGAGGTGATGTGCACGCTCGGCGCGTTCGGATCGATGGCGGGTGCGTCGGGATCGTACGGGTGATCGCTGCAGCCGGTCAGCGCCCCGAGGGTCCCGATACCCCCGACGCCGACGACGAATGTAACGATCCAGTGCCTGCGCCAATGCTTGCACACGAAGAGCCTCCCGGTTCCGCTGCCAGGGGCAGCAAGAAGGAGGCCACGGCGGTGAACCAGTGATCTTGCGCCGGCGCGCTGGGCACGGCGATCCGGCCGCTCGTGCGATCCTGCCAGGATATCCGCGTGGTGCGCGGGTCCTTCGAGCGGATGCTCAGCGTGGCGCCGGCGCGTAGCGGGTACGTCGCGAGCACGACCACGATCGGCCGCTGGCCGCTGGCGTCAAAGCCGACTTTGGCCCGCACCGACGTGGGCGACAGCAGCTGGCCATCGATCGCGACCACCAGCGGGGCCATCGCGTAGGCCGTCAGGGTGTCGCGCAGCGCGTCGACCATGTGTGATTTCGGCTGGCTGGCGAACCTCGCGATGATCCGCTCGGTCGGCTCGCCCGTACCCGCGGAGTAGCCGATCAGGAGCGCAAGCTCGCAGGGCTCGACCTGGACCACGACGGTATGAACCGGTGGGTACGTATGCCCCCAGGCCGGTGGTCCAGCCAGTGAGATGGCCAGTGCAGTAGCCAGGGCGAACCTCACGGGGAGATCTCCGGCAGCGCCTCGAACTGCGTCCGGACGTCCGGCGGCGGCCCGGCCGGCGCGCGCCGGCGCACGAGCGGCGGCTTGGGCGGGGTCCAGCCGTTGCCGTCGACGTCGATCCAGATCGGGTTGGTGATCGCCTGCGGCGTCTGGACGTGGATGCGGTTGGGCTTGAGGTTCGAGGTCAGCGGCAGGGTCGATAGATCGAGGCCGACCGCGAGCGCCTTGATGACCACGGTCGCGTCGACCGGTGGGTACTCCACGGGCGTCAGGGCCGGGAACATGTTGCCCGAGCCCGTCACCTCGGCGACGACCCAGCTGTCCCGGGTGAGATCGAGGTGCACGGTGGTCTGGTAGTCGGTGCCCTGGCTCGCCGGGATGGCCTGGCTGGCGACGATCTGGCTGTTCGCGTAGAGCAGGAGGTGATCGACCGCCGCCCACGACGGCGCGCGCACGCGGATCGCAATATCGACGCTGCCGCCCGGCGCGGCGATCGTGTCGCCGATGGCACCCTTGCCGATCGTCATCTCGACGAACGGGCCGTTCGTGGTGATCGCGCGGTGCTGGTGGATCGCGTCGATCACGTCGTCGCGCGAGAACCCGCCTGGCACGTCCTTGCCGGCGCCGACGTAGAGCAGGGTCCGCGCGTACCCGGGCTCGTCGCCGATCAGGCCGTGGCTGTCCGAGGTGCCCACGCCGGTCGGCTGAAGGCCGCGGTCGAGCATCGTGAACCAGGTCTCCACGACGCCGGGGAACAGCGGGCGGCCGTCGGGCCCGACGACGATCTGGCCCGGCACCGGCTGGGGATCCGGAAACGGCCCCGGTGGCAGCGGGCTCGGCGCCCGGAACGTGTGGGCGTCCTCGAACTGCTTGCCGCAGATGAGCTCGATCGCGTCGAAGTCGACGCTGTAGTTCTCGGGGTTGAACTCGTCGCCGTACGGCGCGAAGATCCCCAGGATGCCGCTCGGCGTGAACGGCTGCGCCGTGGCCGCGTCGACGAAGAACTGCGCGAAGTAGCCGAGCACCGCCTGCCGCGGGTGGTTGACCTGGACGATGCTGCGCGCCGGATCGATCGCGAGCGCGCGCAGCTGATCGAACAGCGCCTGCGGCGGCTGGCCGGCCCACCGGAACTCGCCGCCGCGGGTCGACCCCGGATCGACCCGCAAGGGGTAGCCGTTGAAGTGGCCCATCTCGAACGTGGTCAGCTCCATGCCGGGGATCCCGAGCAGCCACGGATCGAGCCCCGACGACGCGATCACCGGCGCGTAGTCGGTGATGAAGTTGTGATCGGTCGCGATCGCGACCTCGAGGCCCTCCGCGGCGCAGCTCGCGACCCGGTCGGGGATCGGTACGCCGCTGTCGGTCGACGGCTGCGCGTGGATGTGCAGATCGCTCGCGACCCAGCCCTCGGACGCATAGGCCCGGGTCAGCGCGACCTGCTCGGCGTCGAACGCGCCCGCGCGCAGCACGATCGACTTCTGCGTGATCTCGTACTCCGGCCCGCGCGTGACGATCAGATCGTAGGTCCCGGGCCGGACCTGGACCGACAGCCGGCCGTCGATGGTCCACCACGCGCCCTCGATGAACCGATCGGTGCCGTCGAGCGCGGTCGGGCGCTGGCGCTCGCCGCGCTCGAACGAGTACAGGAAGCTGCGCGGATCCTTGCCCAGGTCCGCCGCGGGGACGTGGCCGAGCAGCTGGATCTTGACCGGCGCGTGGCGGCCGAGCTCGTCGAGCACCGACACGACGAGGTTCGCCGGGGGCGCCATCTCGATCGGCGCAACCCCATGCTGCTCCCCGGCCGCGACGGTGAACCCGACCGGCGGGGTCGATAGCCGGTCGTCGGTCATCACCGTGTACCGGTACGCGCCGGGCGCCAGGTGCGCGAGGAAGCTGCCGCCTTCATCGGTCTCGATCTGATCGACCACGTGGTCGGCGGCGTCGAGGATGATCACGTTGGCGCGCACGACCGGCTGCGAGGTCTGCTGATCGATCACGCGGCCGCCGAGCGTGCCGGTGGGCGCGCCGTGCAGCTCGTAGACCGTGTCGAGCACCGAGGCGACGTCGCCCTTGCCGATCACGAAGTACGAGGTGTACGTGAACTGCTCCTGGGGGGCGAGCTGCGCGGGCGGCCGGACCATGTACACGCCCGCGACCCCGGCATAGGTGAACGGTACGAGCATCGAGTACGGCGTGATGGTCTGCCCGGGGTAGCCGCTCGCGTAGGCGTTGACGTAGTTGTCCGGCGATCGGGGCACGGTCAGGCCGTACGACACGCCCCGCCCGCGGCTCGCGAGGAAGTCGACGACGAGCCCCGGAAACGCCGGGAACCCGCCGGCGATCTTGTAGCTGTCCTCGATCGCGAACCGGACGTTGAACCCGGTGCCTCCGGGCGCGAACAGCTGCTGCTCGCCGCCGAACAGCGGCAGCTGCCCCATCGGCACGCTGAGCTGGAGGCTCTCGATGTTGGGGATGTTGAAGCCCAGATCGTGGAGCTGGGTCGGATCGAGGAACGGGAACGGGTGCGCCCCGGCGCTGGTGTTCTTGATCGTGGTCTCGAGCTCGACGTAGTGCTTGCCCGGCGACAGCCGGTAGGTCTCGGTGAACGTGAGGCTGGTCGTGCCGACCAGGCCTGTGTTCAGGAGGCCCACCGATTGCAGGAGGTCGCTGGGCGTGCCGGTCACGGTGACCTCGGCGGCGGCTCCGTCGCTGCCGTCGTGGGTGACCTTGACGCTGGTCGGGTTTATCACGGAGAACACGAAGCCCGGCAGGAGCTCGGCGAGCTGGTCGTTGCCGTGCGCCCCGTCCCCGCCGGGGCGCCGCAGGTCGGCGTCGATCAGCGTGCCGCCGAACGTGATGTTGACGCGGCCGTAGGTCGACTTGCTCGGATCCCGGGCGTCGACCCCGGTATCGGCGATCATCAGGCGGAT